>JACXTT010010183.1_pt1 | contig 12727 bp, 12 predicted proteins | sample 9270951 | NCBI WGS metagenome assembly JACXTT01 (sample SAMN15532306, study PRJNA645909) | rock metagenome | isolation source: weathered quartz diorite | place: Puerto Rico | collected 2017-06-21 | reverse complement strand
CCGGTACCGCGAATTCCCGCAGCAACGCGGCATTTCCGCCCACGTGATCATTATGGTGATGGGTGTTGAGAATGGCGGCGAGCTTTAGAGATTCTTGCCGTAAATAGTCCAGCACGGGTGTGGCGTCGCCCGGGTCAACCACCACGGCATTGTAGTGATCGCGGATAACCCAGATATAATTGTCGGTAAATGCGCGAATCGCAACGATATACGGCATAGTCATGGTAATGGACGGTTGAGTTATTGGGGAATCACAATGATGGGGGCTTATAGTAGCAAAAACCGGTCAATGAACGTGCCGCATGAATACGCGGTATTTATCGGATTGAACCAGTGCGGTCGATATGGCATTGCCCGGTTTGATGTTGCCACCCTCGATATTATATATGCCCACAAGAAATAAGCTTATATGGTTCGAAACGTGCCTCGGCCAATATTTGCTGGAGCGCGAGCAGGACTATTACGATCAGGCTGTTGCAAATGTATTCGGTTACCATGCCATGCAGGTTGGATTTCCGCAATACAATTTTCTGCGCACCAACCGGATGCCGCTGCAATTTTGCGTGGCGACGGAAAAAGGAGGTGCCGTGCGCGCAGCCCCCGATTTTTTGCCGATTGAGACAAACAGTATCGATCTGGTGCTGTTGCCTCACATACTCGAATTCAGCTTCAATCCGCATCAGATCCTGCGCGAGGTGCAACGTGTGCTCATGCCGGAGGGGCATGTCATTATCTGTGGTTTCAATCCCCGTAGCCTTTGGGGTTTGCGGGGACTCTTCGGTTCTATCGAAGACAATTTTCCCTGGCGCGGCAATTTCATCGCGCGGCCCAGGCTCAAGGACTGGCTGGCCTTGCTGGATTTTGAAATTACCGAGGACCGCTTATGCTGTTATGCGCCTCCGTTCAGTCAGGAAAAATGGCTGAAGCGTTTCAGCTTCATGGAGGCGGTAGGCGATCGCTGGTGGCCATTTTCCGGCGGAGTATATTTTTTGACGGCAGTCAAACGTGTGCATGGAATGCGTGTAATCAAGCCCGAATGGAAAGAGATGCGAGCCGCAAGACGCATGGCGCCGATTTCGCGGAAGGCACCGGAGCTCCAGAAGTTTGCCGGGGGCGCATCCGCAAACGAGCCACGCATGGCGGCACGCCGTAAGCAGTGCGGGGGGTGAGTGAACACGAAACGCACTCCAGAGGTTGAGATATTTACCGATGGCGCCTGCAAGGGCAATCCGGGGCCCGGCGGCTGGGGCGCCCTGCTGCAATACAACGGGCACACACGGGAGCTGTTCGGTGGCGAAAAGCTGACAACCAATAACCGCATGGAACTGCTTGCGGTGATTCGCGCGCTGGAAGCGCTGAAACAGCGATGTCACGTACGCCTGCACACCGACTCGACATATGTTCAGAAGGGCATCAGCGAATGGATATTTTCATGGAAAAAGCGTGATTGGCGCACGGCCGATAAAAAACCGGTAAAGAACGATGACTTGTGGAAAGAATTGGACTTGCTGACGCAGCGCCATCACATTGAATGGTTATGGGTGCGCGGCCATTCCGGTCACGATGGTAATGAGCGTGCGGACAGACTTGCCAATTTAGGGGCGCAGTCGGTGCTCGCGCGCTGAATGGGAAAGATCTCATACCCAGCAGAATAGGGATATCGAAGAGATTTTTGACAAATCAATGGGAAGGTTTCGGTAAATCACCGAAGTTATCTTCCCTCAATAGAGCACGGCTTGAATCGCATGCGCCAGATTTTTATCGACACTGAAACTACGGGCCTGGAACCCAGGCTGGGCCATCGCATTATCGAAATCGCCGCGGTGGAAATGCGGAGCCGGAGGCTGACGGGCCGGCGTATTCACCATTATCTCAATCCCGAGCGGGATATCGACGATGGCGCGTTGCAGGTCCACGGTCTGACAAATGAGTTTCTTCAGGATAAGCAGAGATTTCACGATATCGTTCACGAATTGCTCGAATTCATCGATGGCGCTGAACTCATCATGCACAACGCTTCGTTCGACGTCGCGTTTATCGACCATGAGCTGGGTCTGGCGCAGCTTCGGCCATTGAGCGAATGTTGCCACTCGGTCACCGATACGCTGAAAATGGCTAAGGAGCTGTATCCCGGCAAAAAAAACAACCTGGACGCGCTGTGCGAACGCTACGAGGTCGACAATTCGCGGCGGGCGTTGCATGGCGCGTTGCTCGATGCCGAGCTGCTGGCGGAAGTTTACCTTGCGATGACGCGCGGGCAGGATAGTCTACTGATGGAACTGGAGGAGCCGTCCGAGCTCGATTTTGCGGGCAGGCTGGATGATCTACAGTTGATTGTTCTGCCCGCCACAGCGGAAGAACTTGAAGCCCACGCGCAGCAGCTGGAAAGCATCGAGCGCGAGAGTAGAGGCAAGTGTTTGTGGAAACAATTGGAACAGGCGGGGTAGAGACGAAATATACGAAGAATCATTCCTTCGAATTCTCGGTCTTGCCGCCTCCTATAAGTATCGACTTCAGCCCCAGATAACGCGGGGGCTCTTCCGGTATCGGCGCCGGGCTTATTCTTTTTAGCTCCTCCTCAAGCTGAACGACGCGCTGCTCCAGCGTGGATTTGTCGTCCTGCAACTGATTGACCTGGCGGCGCAGGCGGGAGCTTGCCCATAAATTTTTGATCATGCTTGGCCATGAGAGACAAATGGCGATTATTGCTCCGATGCCGAGAGCGAGCAGCAGCACCATGGCCAGAGAGCTATTGAAGCTCCATACGCCAAATGCGACTGTCACCGGCAAATTGTTCTGCAGTGCAAAGGCCACCGCTGCAATGGCTACAATAATGCCGAGTACCAACAAAAGATGCATGGCTGCCTCCCGTTGCTAATTTTCTACGCTAAAGGTATTCCGATCCAGCTGTGATTGTATTCCGGCACTGAAAACCATTAGGCGGCTCTCCGAGCTTAATGGATTCTCTGGGTTAAAAGCGCAATATTACCCCCGGTAACCGTCGTATTGATCGCTACGGTTTTTTCATTCGCAAAGCGGTGCAGGTAATGGGGCCCTCCGGCTTTTGGACCTGTTCCCGAGAAGCCACGGCTTCCGAACGGCTGAACGCCCACAACCGCGCCGATCATACTGCGGTTGATATAGACATTCCCGGCTTCTATCCGGCGCGCGGTTTCAGCGGTTCTCTGTTGTAGGCGGCTATGCATTCCGAACGTCAGACCGTACCCGGTTGCATTGATATCCTGAATGATCTTTGCGCGGTCCTCGGCTGCATAGCGGATGACATGCAGAATAGGGCCGAAAACTTCGCCGGGCAGGCGGGAAATACTGTCGATTTCATAGGCGGCCGGGGCAAGATACCATCCGTTCAACCTTTCTGGCAGAGGCGCCTGGCCGATCAGCCTGCCAAATTTCCTCAGGCTCTCCGTATGGCTGATAAGCGATTTGAGCGCGTCGGCATCGATGACAGGGCCTATGTCGGTTGAAATCAGGCGCGGGTCGCCGATGCACAGTTCCTGCAGCGCGCCGCGCAGCAAGCCAATCACTCTGTCGGCAATTTCATCCTGCACATAAAGCACCCGTAACGCCGAACAGCGCTGTCCCGCAGAACCGAAGGCGCTGAGCACCACGTCATCAATGACCTGTTCAGGCAGGGCGGTCGAATCCACCAGCATCGCGTTTTGGCCGCCCGTTTCGGCAATCAAAGGCACAATGGCTTCGTCTTTCGCGGCAAGAGCCCGGTTGATGAGACGCGCCACCTCGACTGAGCCGGTAAAAGCCACACCATCCACACCCGGATGTGCAACCAGATCCGCACCGGTCCGCCCGTCCCCCGGCAGCAGGGTGATGGCGGCAGGGGGGATACCGGCATCGAGCAGCAAGCGCACCGCTTCAAACGCAATCACTGGTGTTTGCTCCGCGGGTTTCGCAATGACGCTGTTTCCGGCCATCAAAGCAGCCGCAATCTGGCCCATGAAAATGGCCAGCGGAAAATTCCATGGGCTGATACATACGAATATGCCGCGTGCATCCATGACCAGGCGGTTTTCCTCTCCTGTCGGGCCGGGCAGCGCCATTCCGGTTTCGGCGAACAGGCGTTCGCCCTCGGCGGCATAGTAGCGGCAGAAATCGACGGCTTCGCGCACTTCGCTGAGGGAATCGACAAGGGTCTTTCCCCCTTCATGCTGCAACAGCCCCACCAGTTTTGGCGCATCGAGTTCAATCAGATCCGCAACACGGCACAGTGTTTTGGCACGCTCCACGGCAGGTATTTTCGACCAGTCCTTGAATCCCTGCCGGGCCACATCGAACGCCGCCTCAAGATGATCCTCGGTCGTGTTCCAGACATCGGCTAACAGTTCATCTGTATTGGCCGGGCTTACGTGCGGCTGATGCGGCTGACACGGTTGCTGGCTGCCGCTTTCCATTGGCCCGCTTTCGAACGGCGATTGGCCTTTGATAATGGGCGCAACCGCGGTACCGCGCCATGTCGCGGCCGGCGGAATCCGCTCCAGAAACCCGGTTCTCACCATTTCGGCGGACAGGTCCATTCCGGCCGAATTTTTGCGCTCCGGTCCATATAAATCCTGCGGCAACGGAATTCGGGGATGGCGTTTGGGGTTTGCTTCAGCCGCTTTCTGAACCGGGTCCTCCAGCGCTGCATCACTACCTGCTCCCCGAATCTGATGGACGAAGGATGTGTTCGCGCCATTTTCCAGCATTCGCCGGATCAGGTAGGGCAGCAGATCTTCATGGGTGCCAACGGGCGCATAAATGGTGACGGGAATCGGATGCCCGGTCAGTATCATGTCATACAGTGCTTCACCCATGCCAAAGAGCCTTTGGAATTCGAATCCTTCCGCACCACCCGCCATGTCAAGAACCGCCGCAACCGTATGGGCGTTATGCGTGCCGAACATCGGGTAGACACGGTCGCGTAGAGACAGAAGTTTCCTGGCGCCGGCCAGATAGGACAGGTCGGTATTGGTTTTACGCGTGAAGACGGGGTAATCGGGCAGCCCTGCGACTTGGGCGCGTTTGATCTCGGCATCCCAATAGGCGCCTTTCACCAGACGAACCTGGATCTTTCTCGCGGCTTCGGCAGCCAGATCGCTAATCGCATCGATCAGCCGGAAGCACCGTTTATCATAGGACTGTATGGCAAGTCCGAATCCATCCCACCCGCGCAGATCAGGCAGTTTGGCAACGGCGGAAATTATCTCCCATGAAATTTCCAGCCGGTCCGCTTCTTCGGCATCGACGGTCAGGGATATATTGCCTGCCGCAGCCCTTCGGCAAAGGTGGCTCAGCCGGTCAATGATATCCGGAATGCATCGGTCCCTCTGACTCCAGCCATAGCGCGGATGAAGCGCTGACAGCTTGACCGATATTCCCGGTTTTTGACGTGAATTTTGCGCTTTGCCCATGGCGTCTGCCGCAGCCGCATAGGCTTCGAAATACCTGTCCGCATCTGCTGCGGTGCGGGCGGCTTCACCCAGCATATCATAGGACATGCGGTATCCCCGATGCTCCAGCTTTTTCGCAGCAGAAAGGGCGGAAGCGATATTTTCACCTACCACGAATTGCTTTCCGATCTGTCTTATCATTTCTTCCACGGTTTTGCGGATAAGGGGGCGTTCAAACTCGCCGAGAAAGGACCCCAGCATTTTCTGGGCCAGGCTCATGCCGATACCGGTCAGCTTCATCGCGCCGCTGCTCCCTCCGGTTTTCCATGTTGCCGTTGCCATTGTTTCTGCAATCAGGGCGTCGGCTGTGACGGCGTCGGGAGTCCGCAGCAAGGCTTCGGCCAGCGTCATCAGCGCAAGGCCCTCAGGGCTGTCCAGCGGATAATGTTCGAGGAAGGTTTCGAGTTCGCCCAAGCCACCCTTCCCACCGCCGATATGGCCGCGAATGTGCTGTATGAACCGTTCAGCCTCAAGTCCTACTCGCCGGCGGCGGTTGTCATCCCATTCGAGAGCGGAAAGCAGGGTATCGACGCAGGAGGCTTCATCGCTGAGGTGGACCGTTGCAAAAGATGGATACATCGGGGGTTATTGATGGTTCACCTAAAACAGTTCGAACTGACCGCTTGGGTTGTTCTTTCGCGCCTTTGCCGTCATATTGCCTGTCTTTGGGGGTTCGGTACTCGCTCCCGCTGTTGATGCAACCGTTGACGTAACGGAAGGCGGACGAAAACGTGAAACATCCAGCCCTTTGAAGCGGCCCGAGCGGATACTCATGCCGAGGCGCAAAACGGCTTTCTCGAAACGCTGGCGGATCAGGTCGGCCCAGATGCCCTCTCCGTGCATGCGCTTGCCAAAAGTGGAGTCATAATCCTTGCCGCCGCGCATGTCCTTGACCCTGCCCATCACGCGCGCCACCCGGTCGGGAAAATGCGCTTCCAGCCATTGCCGGAATAGCGGGCTTACTTCCCATGGTAGGCGCAGCACGACATAGCCCGCATTGATAGCCCCGGCTTCGGCCGCTGCCTCCAGTGTGCGCTCAAGATCCGAATCGGTCACGAACGGGATGACCGGCGCAACACTCACGCCGACGGGAATCCCGGCATCGGTCAACGTTCGAATGGTACGCAGGCGACGGGCGGGGGCCGCCGCGCGCGGTTCCAGGGTGCGGGTCACTGCCGGGTCGAGTGTCGTGATCGTTACCGCCGCCATCGCCAGTCGCCTGGATGCCATCTCCGCCAGCAGATCGATGTCGCGTTCGATCAGCGAGGATTTGGTGATCAGCGCCACCGGATGCTCGCATTCGTGTAAAACTTCCAGCACGCGCCGCGTCAACTGCAACTCGCGTTCGCACGGTTGATAGGCATCCGTATTGACGCCGAGCGCGAGTGGCTCCGGAATATAAGAAGGTTTGGCCAGTTCCCGCCTCAACAATTCCGGCGCGTTGACCTTGGCAAAAATTTTGCTCTCGAAATCGAGTCCGGGCGACAAGCCGAGATAACTGTGCGTGGGACGCGCTAAACAATAAATACAGCCGTGTTCACAGCCGCGATAAGGATTGAGCGAAATGCTGAACGGCAGGTCGGGAGACTGATTGCGGCTGAGAATGGTTTTGGCCTGCTCCTCGATGATCTGGGTCTTCCAGGTCAGTCCATGGCCGGGTTCAGCGGCTGTATCATTTCGAGAATCAGCCTCGGCCGCGACCTCGCCAGGGTTGCCGTTCGACCAGCCATCGTCGATATCTTCCGTATCAATACCTCATAACGGCCTTGCAGATTCGACACCGCGCCGCGGCCTCTTCTCGCTTTCAGGGGCGGCTGGATAAATGGCGGTTCAGCCTCAGCGTTCGGATCGGGGTCTGACATGATTTGGCCGGATATACTGTATTTGAGATGATACAACTTAATCGAGCGCTTATCGCAATGCCCGTGATGGGAGTCGAACGGGCGCCCTGGGTGTATCGTCGAATTACTTTTCGAATCCCGCAGTTCAATTTGATTCATGATAATGATACGGCTCCATCACGCTGGGGTGGCGCAATGGTACTGTTCATCAAGCATCGCTCATCCATTATGGGGAAAAACCATGAAACCCATTCTATTCACAATTTTTCTCTTCGCTCTGCCGGGCCTGGTGTTGGCGCAAACTGCTCCGCGAGCATTACCGAAAAGTCCCTACCCGGCGCCAGATCCTCGCGTGGTGCAACTGGAAATAACACTGAATCATCTGAACCAGGCACAGCAGTCCGTATATCAGCAGTTCCAGATGGTGCAGGAGCTGCGCCGCAATGAACTTCAGGGAAAGTTACCGCAGGCAGTGCTTAACCCATACCCGGCTCAAGCATCCGGCCCAATGAGCAGTCTGGATAGCAATCCACCGTTGAGCTACGACGAACTCGTCAGGTTGCAACGAGAGCGGCAGGAACGCATCCAACAATATACTCGCGACCTCAACGATCTGTATTCGCGCTATTCCGAATTGGAGGAACAGAAGAGAGTGATTCTCGACCAGCTTATGGAGCTTACAAAAGCATTGGTACAGTAGTCCAGCACTGATTGGCGGAGAGCCCGGCCCACAAAGATTAATGCTTACGAAGGGAGAGTGATAGCAATCGTGGCTTGGGGAAAGTAATTAAACTTGCCTCGCGTCGGCAGGGCGTCATCAACGTGGACACGATTATTTTTGCGGCTAGAGGTCTGTCGGACTTGAGGAATCGAAGCGAAAAATGACCGGGCGAGGACATTTTGATGATTTTAAAGGCCGATAGTCGTTCTATTGGCCAAAGCGGCGAAATATGGGCCGCCCAGACGCTTTTGCAGCCGATTTCCTTTAAATCCGGACAAATTCCTGGATCTCGTTCGATAACCATGGAGGCGTAGCGATGAGCACAACGATTAAAGCTGGCAACGTCAAATTGAAGCGGGCGTATGACTCGCCTGAACCCATGGATGGCATCCGGATACTGGTTGATAGATTATGGCCACGCGGAGTCAAAAAGGATGATGCGGCCATCGCTCAATGGATGAAAGACATAGCGCCCAGTACCGGCTTGCGAAACTGGTTTGGTCATGACCCCGCTCGATGGGAGGAGTTTTGCGACCGCTATGCTGCAGAACTGGCTCAGCATACCGATCAACTCGAGCAGTTGCGCGAGTTGGCGCGCGAGGGCCCGATTACCCTCGTGTATTCAGCGCATGATGAAGCGCACAATAATGCGGTCGCGCTTAAAGATTTTGTTCTGGGGGGCAGGAAAATCGATTGAGTAGGCCGTGCTTGCCACGTAATCAAGTTTATGCCAGGCATAACCTTACCTACTGCCTCCACTTGCTTCCACTTATTTATTGTTTTGCTGGTGCCCGCTTCCTGATACTCATCACCTTGAGATAAATAATAATCTCATCCGCAACCTTGTCCCGGTCAGGAATCTCTTGCCCGAGCGCAGGCATGGCTGTGTTGTGCCGGATGCTCTGTGGACGCTCGATCCAGCGTTTCAAATATTCGGGCTTGATGTATTCGGTTACGCTTGCGGGGTAATTGAGTTCTGGCGCCTTGCCGCCGCCTTCGCCGTTGATGGTGTGACACGCCATACAGTATTTGCGAAAGTGCGCGAATCCGCGATGAACCTGTTCCGACGATCCCCGGGGCGGAGTCATATGGGGAAACGGGGCTTCGAACTTGAGCTCGATACTTTTTATCTGGTAGGGCATGTCCGATGCGCCGGATTCAAGCAGCGCTTTAGAACGAAGGTTGTCCCAGATCAGGTAGAGTGGTCCAAGCGGTACGGTTTCATTATTCTGTAGCGTATTAGTCATCGTAAACGGCCCGCCATCGTCATGCGCAAAGGCGAGATAGGCATCATGGGCGAGAAATTTCGCAACAGGAATACTGGGTTGATAGCCGTCGATGGAGGTGAATACGATCTCCTGTGCTTTTTCCCAATCTTTACCGAACACCTTGTCAAAAACAGGCCGAGCCGCGGTCGCGCGATAAACACGTTCTTTCTTCTCGTGTGCCTCAAAGACCCTTAGCGAGACGACCGGGGACATAGCGCGAAGGTTATCCACGGAGAGCGAATCGACGATTTTGCCCTCATTTTTAAACTCGATTTCAGGGAGGTTTTGCGCCGATACGGATTGAGGCTGGAGCGCATAGGCGGAAAGGCCAATGAGCAGCGATCCGAGAGTCTGTAAAACGATATTTGGAAATTTCATATTGATACCCTACCTCATTCATGTTGCTGGCAGTTAAACGCGGCAACTTTGGCGCAGTTAACATGGTTCCGGCGCACTTTCATCAAGTTGTAGCTGCGCCGGTATGTGTGCTTTTGGCTGATCGAGGTAATACCCCTGGACCATATCGACACCCAGACTTCGCACCATTTCCAGTGTAGCTGCATCTTCGACAAATTCCGCGACCATGGTCTTGCCCAGTCCGCGCGCGACTTCAACCATGGCTTTCACGAAAATCTGGTTGTCGCGATTATTGGGGAGATCACGTATGAATAAGCCGTCTATTTTGAGGATCTCCACATTCAGATATTTCAGATAGCCAAAAGTAGAAAAACCGCTGCCGAAATCATCCAGGCAAACCTGGCAGCCCGTCTGGCGGATGGCTTCGATGAACCGTTGCGCATCCTGAATGTCGGAAACAGCCGCCGTTTCGGTCAACTCGATAATAAGGCGGTTGGCGTTTACGTTCCATTCACCCAGTTGATTACGAATGAATTGGGGTAGCGTGGGTTCATCAAAAGAGCGTCCCGATATATTGACAGCCAGGGGTAGCAGGCGCGGATTACAGCTCAGCAATTGGATGCTCCGTTTTATGACCCAGCGGTCGATATTCAGAATCTGCTTGCTTTTCTCCGCGACGGGAATGAATTGTCCGGGCATGATCAAGTTGTCCGGATCGTAGGGGTCGCGCATCCGGATGAGCACTTCCAGATGGTTCAGGGTGCATTGACTGGCTTGAAATATTCCCTGAAAGTGCAACTCAAAAAGATTCTTTTCCAGCGCTTGCGCAATCCGGTTGTGCCAGGACATGTGATGCACCATTGCCCGGGAAGAATCGCGGGAGGGATCGTATATCGTCCAGGTGTTCTTGCCGAGGTTTTTAGCTTGATACATCGCCGCGTCCGCATGGGCCACCAGGTCTTCGGCAGTCTCACCGTGGTCGGGAAAGGCGGCAACGCCTACGCTGCTCGTAAGGTGCACGCCGGTATTGCGCAATTGCAAAGGGATGGATGCAATTGCGGCAACAACACGGGCAGGTAGAGCGGTGATGTCGTCCCCCTGCCGGATCATGCTCAGAATCGCAAACTCGTCCCCGCCCAGGCGGGCGAATATCTCGATATGGCGAACGATGCTTGAAATCTCTCCAGCGGCTCGCACCAGCACCATATCACCGGCCCGGTGTCCAAAGGTGTCGTTGATATACTTGAAATCGTCAAGGTCGAAGTAGAGTAGCGCAAACCGCGTTTGGTTTCGAATCGATGAGGCGATCAAATTTTCGAGCTGTTGCTGGAAACGGTGCCGATTGTATAATCCGGTGAGGGGGTCCCTTTCCGCCATAAAAACCAGTTGCTGAGCGGCCTGCCGTTCATTCGTAATGTCTTCATAAATCCACAGCCGCCCCAGGCCGTGTCCTTCAGCATCGGTTACTGAATGGGATATTCGGGTAAGGGTTCGGCCATTGCTCAAATCGAGTTCAAGCCGTTCACCGTTTTCGTCGACAAGAATGTCTTTTGACGCCTGGGCCGGGTGAGCCGAGTACTTCGAAGATTGTTCCAGCACAGCTCTGGTTGGCGTACCCACCAGGCCCGTTTGTTCGTCGACGCCCAGCATTTGTAAAAAAGCCGGGTTTACGTATTCCACCCGGCGCTCATTATCTTCGAACAAGATGCCGATATTCATGGCCGAAAGTAGAGCCCGCATGCGGCTTTGCTCGCGTTCCGCCAGGGTTCGCAGTTCGCGTTGCAGCTTTTCGGATGCGCGAAAATCCTCCATCGCTAACCGAAGGCGGGATTCGCTGTCCTTGATTGTCTGCTCCGACTGCCTGCGCGCTGCCTGAAGAACTATGATCACCAATGACACAAGCGAAACCGTCGTAATAAAAATGCACAGCACAAGCTGATGTAGTGGGGCGTCTCCTCCCGCAAAAGGGCCCATTCCCTGAGCTGTCGACCGAACCGCAATGAGCGAGACAATCAGGGTTGAGATAGAGGATCCCAGGGCATCAAAGCGAAAACCTGCCCAGATCAACGGTAGAAATACCAGGAAGGCCAGAGATAGATTGAGTTGACCCAGAGCCCAGGTTTCGCCAAAGACTAACCACGTCATCAGGGCGCAGCTGCCCATGACCACCGCAAACTCATTTCTTAGTCGGGGCGAACGGATGATGATGTCGAGCGAATCGAGCCGTCGGCTTGCCCAGAGCAATAGTAAGGGTGAAAAAATCAGCACGCCAACGGTATCTCCGAGCCACCAGCCGAACCAGGCTTGAAGCATCGAGCCAAGCGCCAGTTTTCCGCCAACATAAAGCGAGATGATGCCGCCTGTCGCGGAGACCAACATCGAACCCGAGGCGATCAGCATGAAAGAAACCGCATCACGGCCCCGTAAGAAACTTGCGTGGAAGCGGGTAACACGCTCAAGCAAAAATGCGCCACAAACTGGAGCGAGCGTATTGCCGATCCCAATGCCAAGGGCAATCGGAACCGAAAGGTCACCCGTGGTAAGGTTTACCGCAACCGAACCTAGAAAAATGCCGGGCCAGCAGGCAAATCCCCAGATCAATAGCGCCGCAAAAGCGACCCCCGTGGGCGGCCAGAACAAGGTAATGTTAGAGCTGATCTCCCCATCCATGTAGGGCAAGGCAAGCCCCAGCTTTCCACCGGCATAATAGGCGATTGCCACCAGAATAATGTGGGTTGCAGCTTGATTTGGAGTTTTACCCTGCTTCATCTGATACCCATAGCCCAGCCTGTGGTCCGATTGATAGGAACGATAATGAGAATGTCATTTTCTGGATTATCGGGGGCATCCGACATGGAACCTGGGCGGAATCTGCCTGATAGTTGGCATTTACGGCAAGCGTTCAAGCTTGCTTTAAGGCGTTGCCTGCCTCAGGACAAAAGCGAAGAGGATTGGATTTTTTGCCCTGTTAGAATATTTAGGACAGCCTGCTGGTGGGCGGTACTGGGATCGAACCAGTGACTTCCACCGTGTGAAGGTGGCACTCTACCGCTGAGTTAACCGCCCGCTGCGTTA
>JACXTT010010182.1_pt1 | contig 12728 bp, 12 predicted proteins | sample 9270951 | NCBI WGS metagenome assembly JACXTT01 (sample SAMN15532306, study PRJNA645909) | rock metagenome | isolation source: weathered quartz diorite | place: Puerto Rico | collected 2017-06-21 | reverse complement strand
GAGAGGATTGAAGTTCGTACTGGATGTATTGTTCGATTTGAGCGACATCGGGGCCCACGGCGCGGCGCCCGTTGACGAAGACGGTCGGCGTACTGGTGATGGCGAGCTGTTGGCCCTGCTGGAAGTTGAGGTCCACCGCCTGCGCGGGCTCCGGGCGCGACATGCAGGCCTTTAGGTCGTCGCCGTTCAAGCCTGCTTGGGAGGCGTAGTCGAGTATCTTGGTCCACGCGTTCTGGGGCGAGATGAGGTCCTGGTTTTGGTATACGGCATCATAGAACGTCCAGAAGAGGCTGGGGGACTGGTTGTAGGCACAGCGCCCCGCCAGAGCTGCCGTTCGCGCCCAGGCGTGGATCTGGGATAGCGGGAAGTCCTTGAAGACGAGTTTGACCTGAGGGTATCGGGCGAGCAGCGGCTTCAACCCATCGTGCAATTGCTTGCACGCGGGGCATTGAAAATCGGCAAACTCGACCAGGGTGACGGGCGCATCGGCAGGACCTAGCGTCGGATTATTCTCCAGGTGGAGCTTGGCGCGCGTTTCCGCCAGCGGATCCCTCGTGAGATCGCTCAGCTCTCCGCGAAAGAGGTAGCGACCGTCGCGGCTGACGTACAGGGTCCCGCTGTCCTTCTGCTCGCCCTTCGCAACCTCTATCGTGACTTCGTACAAGCCGGGGAGAACAGACTCACGCAAGGGGCTGAAGCTCAGCTTGTAGTCCGCGCCCCAGGCGTACAGCTTGCGCAGGTAGGCCTCGAGACGCGTGTTGATCGAACTGGAAGCCGCAGATTGAGGCGCGGGCTGCTGAACGGCCGGCTGATTCTTGGTCGGCTGCGGCGCTTGTGCCGCGGAACTGGCTGCAACCAGAAGCATCGGTATTAGAGGAATCGTGACGCGCCTCATGGGATCCAGCACCCCCTATGGTATGAACCGCTGAGCAATGGGAAACGGCCTGCCGAACCCGAAGGCGCGGGACGTCACCTTGAGCCCCGGAGGAGCCTGCTTCCTCTTGTATTCGTTCCGGTCAACTCGCAGCGCAATCTTGCGTACAAGCGCGATGTCAAAGCCGTAATGGTCCGCGATTTCCTCGGGGCTTTTCACGTCCTCGATGTAAGCCTTCAAGATGCGGTCGAGAACGTCATAGGGAGGCAATTCGTCCTGGTCCGTTTGATTCGGACGCAGTTCCGCGGAGGGAGGCTTGTCGAGTGTCGCCTGGGGGATGACTTCCCTCTCCCGGTTCACCCAGTGGGCCAGCTCGTAGACCATCATTTTTGGCACGTCTGAAATGACGGCCAACCCCCCGGCCATGTCGCCGTAAAGAGTGCAGTACCCCACCGCCAGCTCCGACTTGTTGCCCGTGCTCAGGACCATCGAGCCGAACTTGTTCGACAGGGCCATCAGGTAATTTCCCCGAATTCGCGCCTGAATGTTTTCCTCGGTGACATCTGCGGGGCGGCCACGGAACGCAGGCTTCAAAGCAGCGAGATAGGCGCCATAAACCTCGGTGATGGGAATGGTCAGGAAGTCGATTCCGAGGTTCTCCGCCAGCCGGCGAGCATCCGCCCGGCTGCCTTCCGACGAAAAGGGGCCCGGCATGGACACACCCAGGACATTCTCACGGCCGAGTGCGTCGGTGGCGATGGCGGCGACAACCGCAGAATCAATCCCACCGCTCAGACCGATGAGAACCTTCGCGAAGCCGCATTTCCGGACATAGTCCCTCGTCCCGATGACGAGCGCATGGTAGGCATATTCCAGCTCGTTCGTGGGCTGGGCGCGGAGTTCGCCTTGGCCCGTCTGGCTGTCGAACAGGACCAGGTCTTCCTCAAACGCGCTGGCCTGCGCCGCCACCCGCCCATCCGGCGTGACGGCAAGGCTGCTGCCGTCGAAGATCAGCGAGTCATTGCCGCCAACCTGATTGACATAGACGACCGGCCGGTGGTGTTGCCTCGCTAACGAGCGGAGAATGTCCACGCGAAGCGCGCGCTTGTCGATCGTGTATGGGGACGCCGAAATATTGAGAATAATCGTGGTTCCCTTCCCGACCAGCTCGGACACCGGGTCGCGATCGTACAGGCGCTTCGACCAGAAGTTTTTGTCGTTCCAGACGTCTTCGCAAATCGTGATGCCGAGCTGTTCGCTGGCCAGCGGAAACACGAACTGCTCCCTGGCCGGCTGAAAATAACGGTATTCGTCGAACACGTCGTAGGTAGGCAGGAGCATCTTGCTCTGCTCAAACACGATGCGTCCGCCGCACACGAGCGCCGCCTTGTTGGCAATGGATTTTCCCGTCGAATCGTGGGCTTTCCCTGCGTAGCCGACGATAGCGGGAATCGGAAGCTTCTTGGCGAGGGCGTTCAGCTCTTTGAGGTTGCGCTCGATAAAGGTCGGGCGCTCCAGCAGGTCCTGGGGCAAATAGCCGCACAAACAGAGCTCGGAAAAGACGGCAAGCTCGGCTCCCCGGTTCTTGGCCTCACCTGCCAGCTCGAAAATCTTCGCGGAGTTGCCCGAGAAGTCCCCAACGGTGGGATTGAACTGCGCGAGCGCAATCTTCATGCCCGGCACAGTAGGATACGGCCTCCCCTGGGAGATTGCAAACGCGCCTGCCTTTCCCGGGATCGGAGAGAGGTAGCTACGAGGGACGCCGCGCGAGGATGCTGGCGATGCCTTTCCCCGCGGTCAATTCCCGGTAGAAAACAGTCTGCAGATCCGGAAAGGCCGAGCGCAGCTCGCCGGGTTCAAGGAGATGATCCGGGCTCCGCGGGCCGCAGGCGAATTGGAGTTGAGTGCGGGTATACGTTTCGACCAGGACTTCTCCGCCGGGCCGCAGGGCTGCTTCCATCTGGGGAAACAGTCCGCGCTGCAGGTAGTTGATGCAAAGAAGCAAGTCGAATGTTCCACGTGGAACATCGAATCCTTCGAGATCCGCGGGAACGATCACGATTCTGGAACGCCGTTCCCGGCCGCTTGGCCGAAGGGAATCCGCCCATTCGACCGTAAGGTTCAGAGCCAGCGCCTCAAAATGGAGCCGTTCGAGAGCAACTCTCGAGTTGTCCACTGCGGTAACGTTCCATCCGTGCGCGGCAAGCAAGAGCGTATGCCGCCCCGACCCGCAAGCGAGATCCAGCGCGTTTCCTTTCGGGAGGAGAGGCAGCAGTTCGCGGACAATGGAGTAGGGCTCAACTGCTCCGGGAGGCGGAGCAGCGCGGTGCCGCTCGTCCCATTCCGCAGCACTAGGTGTCATGCGAAAACGAATGCGGGCTCCCGGTACCGCCGGGAGCCCGCACGAAATACCTTTCCTGCTTCCGGACCAACTCCGTCAGCCGTTAGACGCTGAAGGAGCTGCCACAGCCGCAAGTGCTCTTGACGTTGGGGTTGTTGAACTTGAATCCTGCGCCTTCCAGCGTCTCCACGTAGTCGATCTCGACCCCATCGAGATACATCGAGCTCATCTGGTCCACGAGCACTTTGAGGCCGTCGAACTCCAGCACGTCATCCGTCTCGTTCGTCTGGTTCTCGAAAGCCATGTGGTACTGAAAACCCGAACAACCGCCTCCGACCACGGCCACGCGCAGCGCTGTAGGCACGGGATTCTGCATGGTCATAATCTCTTTGACCTTGGTGGTGGCAACAGGCGTCAATGAAATCATCGCTTCCGTCGTCCTCCTGCCGCAGGCATGGCCTGCAGCCCGAATCCTTCCAATTTCCATTCTACCAGAGCTGTCAATTCCCTGCCCAAGTTCCGGCCGTTTGACGCTCCGCAGAAACTGCCCATCGGCTCGCTTCGACATCCGAAGTGCCTTCGCTTACAATCAGATGCTTTCATGCCACACAAAGTTACCCTCATACCCGGCGATGGAATCGGCCCGGAAGTGGCTGCGGCCACGCGGCGTATTCTGCACGCCGCGGGTGTCGCGATTGAATGGGAGGAAGTCCAGGCGCGGGCCGTCGAGCCCGTCCCGGGCGGCCCAGTTCTCAACGAAGAGGTGCTCGAGTCCTTCCGCCGGACCAGGGTGGCGCTCAAGGGTCCCATGGAGACGGCCGTCGCCGGCGGAGCGCCAAGCATCAACGTCGCCCTCCGCAAAACGCTTGACCTCTATGCCAACCTGCGTCCGGTGAGGAATCTACCCGGGGTGAAATCGCGCTTTGAAAACGTCGACATCGTAATCGTGCGGGAAAACACCGAAGATTTGTACGCGGGCCTGGAGCATGAGGTTGTCCCCGGCGTCGTCGAGAGCCTGAAGATCATCACCGAGCGAGCCTCCACCCGTATTGCGAAGTTCGCCTTTGAGTACGCGGTGCGCAACGGACGCAGAAAGATTCACGGCATTCACAAGGCGAACATCATGAAGCTTTCGGACGGGCTCTTTCTCCGTTCGATCCGCAAGGTCGCCGAAAGCTATCCCGGCATTGAGTACAAAGAGCTGATCGTCGATAACGCCTGCATGCAGCTTGTCCTCAACCCGCAGCAGTTTGACATGATGCTTCTGCCCAACCTCTACGGCGACGTCGTCAGCGATCTGGCGGCCGGCCTGGTGGGCGGGCTGGGTGTCGTGCCCAGCGGCAATATCGGCGAAGACGGCGCCATTTTTGAAGCCGTGCACGGAACAGCCCCGGACATTGCCGGAAAAGGTCTAGCAAACCCAACCGCCCTTCTCATGAGCGCGGTTATGATGCTCCGTCACCTGGACGAGCGTTCCGCGGCCCGCCGCGTTGAGGCGGCCCTCGAAAACGTATATCGCGAAGGACTGCACCTCACGCGAGATGTTGGGGGCACGGCCGGCACAGAGGAGTTCACCGCAGCCGTAATCGCCCAACTCAAGCCGTGACGCGTTGCTTGCCTCGAGGATTGACTTGGCGCTGCGGCTTAGCAAGAATGAAGAGAGCTAAGGCATCCGAGGAGTGACTCGTGTCCACCACGCTTCCTGCGATTGAGCTGTTTGCGAGTGGTCAAGTCGCCAAGAGCGAACCCAGGTCCAAGGGCCAAAAGACGGAAAGGCGAAAGCGCAAGCCCCACATCATCGCAATCATTCTGGAGAATTGCACCGGCTGTGCCGGCTCCCCGGCGTGTGTTGACTACTGCCCTGTCGAAGATTGCATGTACTGGGTGCCGGATTCCGACTACCCCCCTTTCGGCAGGATCGAAGTGGATCCTTTGCTCTGCATTGGTTGCAAGCTATGCACTAGCAAGGGGCCCGACGGGGCGTTCCTGGAGGGCTGTCCTTGGGACGCAATTGAAATGATTCCCCTGGCCGAATTCGAGGCCAAATACGGGGTCATGCCCTACTGACGGCCGTAGAGCAGGCGCTTTCCTATCGCGGTTCTAGTACCAAAGGACCAACGGTTTCGGGACGGTGTTGCTATTGGCCGTTACAAACCCGAGCAGCATCCTCAACTCTGCCTGCATGGAAAACCAAAGCTTCTGAGGTGAACGATGTTGTCGTTTCGACGCACAGAACGTCGCCGGACCGTTCGAGTCTCTCTTCGCATCCCCCTTGCCGTTCGCGGACGGTACCCCTCGGGAGAGGATTTCAATCAGAAAGCGTACACGCTCTCAATCAGTGCGGACGGTGGCCTTCTTGCCCTCGACGCACAGTTGATGCCCGGCCAGACATTCGTTCTGACGAATGAGCTCACCGGCCAGTCGGTGGAATGCCGCGTCACCTCGGCGCGCCACGGGCGCGACGGCAAGCACTGCGTTGGCGTAGGTTTTGTCGAGCCAGGGGCCAACTTCTGGCACATGGTCTTTCCCAAGGCTGGCATGCGCCCCGCGACCCGGGCCGCACGCACTGGCGTGCTGGTGCAAGTCTAGCCGTTCCAACAGTTCCATCTTATTTTGGATTGCGTGCACGAATAGCCTCTGCAGAAAGGACGGCTTGGCGCCGAACTCCATCCGGCACGTCCCCAGCGGCGCGCGCATAGCGCTCAATCACAGGCACATCGTCGGGCTCCCCAACCAGATAGAGCGCACGAAGGGCTTCCCACGACTCGCTTGGACTCGGTGAGATGGCCAGGAGGGCTTCTCCCGCGGCCACATTCACGCCCGCATTCACAAGCCACCGCTCCAGGATTCCGGGGACTTGAGAGCGTATCTCGATGTTCTCCTGTCCTGCCTGGATCCTCCCCAGGAGCGTCCCCGGATTGACGGTGTCCCCCGGCTTGAGCCTCTGCCCGAGCACGCCCGCCTTCGGCGCCGCGACCATATAGGCTTCGAGCATGGCCCTGATCTCCGGCCGGCCGGAGGCATCACCGTGGCGAACGAGCGAGAGCGCCGCGTTCCGGCGGACCATGGGATGCGAATCGTGGAGCAGCTTCAGCAAGGTCGCGTGGAACTTGGGGTTGGTGTTGTCCTGGCCCATCACCCAGGCGCTGGTAATGCGCAGCTCATCGACGTTGCTCGAAGACAGAGCGATGACTTCTGGATACCACTGCCCCACGGTGGCCCGCGCTGCGGGGTTTCGGCTGAGAATCCGGTCGGCGATCTGGGACAACGCGTGCTGCGCCTTACGCGGGTGTTCGCGGTCGGCAAGGTACTTGGTGATTTCCGCGTCGCTCAGCGCCCGCCCGAACCATGTGGCGCGCCAGAAGAGGAAGGGCATCAGCACAAAGAGGAGCGCTGTGATCAGGATGGCGAAGAGCCAGCGGCGGCTCAATCCTGCAGAGGCACTGCGCGACGTCGAGTTGGTTTCTGGGGTCATTTCACGGATCCAATCTAGCGCAACGCAATTCCCGCCGGTCCATAGACCTGGTACAGCAGAAGATAAATGACCACGCCGGTCACCGAAACGTAGAACCAAAGCGGCAAGGTCCACCGGGCAATGCGCCGGTGGCGGTCGAACTGCTCGCGTAGCGCGCGGGTGAGCGTGACCGCAACGAGCGGCACTATAACCGCCGCAAGCACCGTATGAGAGCCAAGGATCGCAAAGTAGACCGGCCGAATCCAGCCCTGCCCCTGGAATCGGACCGAGCCTACCCGCAGGTGGTACAGGACGTAGGAAATCAGGAACACCAGCGAAGCCGCCACCGCGAGCACCATGCATACCTTGTGCGCGAGGATGCGGTGCCGGCGGATGCATATGTACCCGGTCGCCAGCAGCACTGCACTTATCGCGTTGAGCGATGCGTTGAAAGCGGCATGGGAGAGCATGATGATCCGGCCGCACCAGGTTGCCTTGCCTGTCGCGGCAGAGGCTACTTCGCCACCTGGGGCGTTTCCTTCCTGTCCCCCGGCGGCGCGGCCTGTTTCGCCGGCGCTGCCTGTGCGGGTAGCTCTTGTTTCTTGCGCGTGGGCAGCCAGCCCTCTTCCCGGGCCAGCACAAGGAGCATCAGGAAAAACAGTCCGCCCATCACCAGGCAAACGAGCAGGAGCAGGATTCCGTCGATGTTGAGCTCGATGCGGGTAACAAAGTTCGCGACGATTCCGGCAATCGAAAACAGAATGACGATCACGCACATCAGCGCCAGCATCACCGAGCTTCGCGAAGCCTTCATTCCATTCTCCCCAAGATCCCCGGCGGCCGCGCTTGCCTGCGGCAGGCAGGCCGCTAGCGGGGCACTTTGTCGTACACCATCAAGCCCAGCAGCAAAGGAATATGCAGCACCGTCGCGTGCATCAGCCACTTTGCCCGCACATTCGACTTCGTGGTCGCCGCCCACAGGCACACCTGCACCAGCGCCGTGCTGGCCACTAGCGCCGAGAAGAAATAGAACACTCCCGCCAGCCCCACAACCGCCGGCAAAAGGCTTGCAGGAATCAACGCCGCGGCGGTCCACAGGATCTGGCGGAACGTGCGTTCGCCCGAGCGGTCCACCACCGGAAGCATCCGAATCCCCGCACGGGCGTAGTCTTCGCGGTACATCCAGGCGATGGAATGAAAGTGCGGGAACTGCCAGAGAAAAAGAATCAGGAACAGGAGCCACGCGCCGCGGCCGAGCGCTCCGTCCGCCGCCACCCAGCCAATCATCGGCGGAACCGCGCCGGGAAACGCGCCGAGAAAAGTGGCCCACACGGTGCGCTTCTTGAGCGGCGTATAGCCCAGCAGGTAACTCAGGCAGGTCAGGACACCGAGCGCGCTTGCCAGAGGTCCCGCGGCGAGGAGGAGATCCACCGCTCCGGCGGCGGAGAGCGCGACGCCAAAGCGGAAGGCCTGTTTCGGAGTGAGCTGGCCGCTCGGAAGCGGCCGCGAGGCCGTCCGCCGCATTTGCGCGTCGACATCGCGCTCGACGTAATGATTGAGCGCCGCCGTGCCCGCGGCGATAAGCGTGGTGCCGAAAACCGTGTGGGTCAGGTGAAGCCAGTCCACTGGCCCGCGCGCGCCCATGTAATAGCCCGCGGCCGTCGTCAGAATTACAAGGAACGATACGTCAGGCTTGGTCAGCGCGAGATACGCGGAAGCGCGCGAGGGACCAGCCAACTCGGTCACGCGGGTCGTGCTCACGAGAGCGCCACCCCCTCCGGGCCCCGTTCGTAGGCTGCTTCTTCCCCGCTCCTCTGCACCAGGCGGTAACACAGGAGGACAACAACCACGGCGCACGCGAACATGAGCGCTCCCACAACCGTGTGCGCAACCGTGAGCCCCACCATGACCGCCACGGGCTGCGGGGCATCCGCCGTCGTCAGGCGCGACCACCACGCACCGATACCCAGAAGGAACTGCGCCCCGAAAATCGAGTGCAGCAGAATCCGCGCTACCGACAGTTGCCGCGCGCCGCTGAATCGCCGCCGCAGCACCGCCGCCGTCCAGATCACCGTTGCCGTCACTGCCGCTGCGCCGACGAGGTGCGGGACGATGTTGATGTCCTTGTGGCGAAACGCCGCCCCGAAGATCACCTGCAGGAAAATCACCGCGGCATTCAAGACCGCCAGGGCGTGCATCGAAGGCGATCCCCGGTCATCAAGCCTCTGCACGTCGCCCCGCCACCAGCGGCTGGTGAACAACGCGATACTCACGATGGTTCCGAAGAAGATTTCCGCCAGACAGGCGTGGGCGACGGGGATGCCATAATGCAGGTTCAGCAAAACGGTCAGCCCGCCAAGAACACCTTGTGCGACCACCGTCCCCAACGCCGCAACACCCAGCCAGCGCATCCAGCTTCTGTCCTCGCGGCGCCACAACAGCACTGCAAGGACGGTCGTCAGCAACCCGACCGTCGCAGCAGCGATTCGGTGCGAATGCTCATAGCGGATGCCCCCGACCATGGGCGGCATTATCGGTCCGGGCCACGTAGGCACCGAAAGGGCCGCCTCATTGGACGTAACCAGCGCGCCCGCGATGAGCAGCACGAACGTACAGAACACCAGGAACAGGGCATAGCGGTGTAGCGGCTGGTCGTACATGGAGCGCATGAAAGAAAAGCAACCAGGAATTATAGCTCAGAGGCGCACCTGGGCGCCCTTGAGCGTCGCACCGAGACTAGTCGCCCGCGGCGGCCGCCTTGAAGGTGAAAGTGACGGTCTTGGACTCCTTCGGGCCGATCGTCACCGATTGGCTCGTCGCGCCGTATTTCTCGTGCCAGGCTTCGATCGTGTAGGTGCCCGGCGGCAGGTTTTTCAAATCGAAGCTTCCGTTCGTGCCGGTCACCGCGAAATAGGGATGCTTGAAGACGGCGATGTAGCTTTTCATCCAGGGATGCACGTTGCACTTCACCGGAATGGGAGGACTCGCTTCCTCCCGCGCGAAGGTTTCCCGGATGTCGGGCGCGCCGGGCGGCTGAGACTTGTTCCATTCACGGTTGTTCTTGGGCACCGGGTGAATGTTGTGCGTGGTCGGGTCTCCATTCTTCACCGCCAGCGTTTGGCCGGCCATCAGAGCCACCACGTGCGGCGTATAGAGACAACCCTTCTGATCGATCTCGACCGATTGTTTCGGCACATCGAACGTCCGGTTCGCCAGGCCTTCCTTTACGTACACGACCACGTTGGCCAGGTCGCCGTTCGAGCTCGCAACCACTTCTTGGTCGGTCGCGCCTCCAGGATGCGCCGATGCGCACGCCGGCTCGGCGGCCATGTTGATCTTTCGGGCTTTCGGGGCGGCGCCGTCCAGCTTCACCGTGCCGCCGACCGAACCCGCAGTGGCCGCGTCCACGGGCTGTGCCGTCGCTGCCGGCTGCGCGGTTGCCGCCGGAGCGCCCTCTTCCGATTCTTTTTTGCCACAGCTCGCCACCACCAGCGCCACAAGCGCCAGCGCCGCGAGACTCAAACCGATTCGTACTTTCATTGGTTCGTGTTTCCTCCTTAGCGAAACTCGGAATTCATGCCAGGCATCTGTACAAGATGGCCCTAGTGTACCCCTGCGCCCGCGGCAGACGGTGTGCGCCCGAGAAGCGCGCGCTGTTCTTCGGGCGTCAACTGAAACATGTAGCGTACCAGAAGATCGGCGTGGTCCTTGCTGTACCCCTTGAAGCTTGCCGGGAGCGGCCCGGAAAACACCCAGTGGTCGCCCACGCGGTTGAAAAGTCCGGACGGCATCGCCGTTCCCGGAATGATTTTTGCCGGGTCGGTGATCCATCGCAAGGTCCAGGCAGGTTTCAGACGATCCCGCGCGAGCAGGAAGTTCGGCGCCGTCGCATTCTTGTCATGCGCCGGATTCCCCGTCGCATGGCACTTCAAGCAGGGCGCGGCCGTGCTCGTAAAGAGCTGCCGGGCCATGCTGCGTTCCGCCTCAGTCAAAGGGTCGAGCTTCGGCGCGATGTACGGGCTCTGCTGCGCGCTCGCGGCGGCAAAGAACCGGACAAGTTTCTGGATCTCATCGTTTGAGAAACTGAACGTCGGCATACGCACCTGGAGATACGACCGCACCCCGTTGCGGTTCACGTCGGTCTTGCTAAGCGATGGGTTCTCGAGGAAGCGCTGCAACCATGCCGGGTCGACACGCGCGCCTTCGCTCGTGAGCGCGGGCGGCAGGTTGGCCTTATTCTCCCCCTGATACATCGGAAGCGTCTGCAGCACGGACGGCTGCCCGATGCGGACCTGATGGCAGCCCATGCAGTTGTACTTCGTGATGATCCACCAGCCTTCCTGGAAGTCGTGGCGCTGGTCCGCGGGCCGATAGTTGTATTCCGGCGGGAACTGCGGGTCCACGCTGCCGAGAAGAAACGTCGTCAGCGCCGTGATGTCGTCCTCGGTCACGTTCGGTTTCGGCATTTTCAGAATTGCATTCGACGGGTCGCGGTTCCAGTCAAAGGCAGCAGGATTCTTGAGCTTCGCTTCGATGAACCCCTTCTGGTCGTACCAAGGTTCGCCGTGTTTCTTCGAGGGCGTCCCGTCGGGCTGGATGAGCACGCCGCGCTTGGCGACTTCGGTCAGCCGGCCAAAGTCAAACCGGTCGATGGGCTTACTGCCTTCGGTGGTCAGCTCAGTGCCGATGCGGCCCTCGTCTTCGAAGCCGGAGATTTCGTGACACCCCGCGCAGCCATAGTTGCGCACCAGCGCCCTGCCCTTGTCGAAGAGTTTCGGATCATCGAGGAACGCCGCCGCGGCGTAGCTCGCGTCCGCGTGCGTGAGCGTGATCAGGTAGCTCGCAATGTCCCGCGCCTCTTCGAAGGTGAGACGCAGACTCGGCATCACCGTCGGTTGCTGCACCTGGAGCTGGTGCCCGTCATTCGGGCAGCGCGAGTGGTCGAGGTCAAAGACGAACGGCAATCCATGCTTGGCGTAATCCTCCGGCCCAAGGTCCCGCTTCTCGAATGGGCAATAAGGCCGCGTGCGCTCTCGCGGATTGTGCACCCAGCGCACCAGGTAGTCGTAGTTGTCCTTCTCCCCGACTCGCGAGAGGTTGGCCGCAAACGTCCCGCCCATCTGGCTGGGTCCTTCACCGACCGAATGGCACGCGAGGCAGCCACGGGATTGCGCGAACTCCTTTCCCCGCGCTGCGTTCCCCGGAGCTTGCTTCGCGAGCGCTGGCCCCTTTACGCCGGACTGCCAGATGAACGCTGAGATCGCTTCAATCTCGTCCTGTTTCAGCCGGAACTGCGGCATCTTGGTCGTCGGCCGGAACGTGTGTGTGTTGGCGAGCCAGTACGGGATCCACTCCTTGCGGAGCTTCATCCTGACTTCCTTCAAATCCGGCCCGACGCGCTTCGCTTCGCGGAACAGACTCTCCGTCTTGCCCTCGAGCTGCTCCATGCGCGCGTCGATGTTGCTGATTTCGACGGTGACATTCGCGGCTTTTGCGTAGAGCTTCTGGGCAGTCTCATTGTCGGGCGCGGTGTCCGCTTCCTTGTTCAGGCGCGGAACCTCCAGCTCATGATCCTTCTTCTGCTGCTCGAGCTGCCTGATGAGTTGGTTCGTTGCCTGTAGCTGCTCCGGCTGGTCGTCGAAGCCTTCAAACTTGTGGCAGCCGATGCAGCCGCGCAAGCGGAACAGTTCCTTGCCGCGGTTGAGCACCGGAGCATGCTCGGTGACCATGTCGGCCATGTGGCACTGCTGGCAGCCGGATTCGTAGTTCTCGCGATGGTAGAGCGGCCAGAGCCAGTGCTCGTAGCGCCCGTGCGCTTTCTCGACGCTGGACACCGCGCGGCCGTTGCCTCCGTGACACGGCGAGCAGCCAAAGCGGTCCGTGCTGTGTATCTTGAGCAGCTCCTGCTCGGGATGGCTTGTGAAGGGTGCGTCATGGCTCTTGGCGAGGCCGAGGTCCGCTTTCGTGAGCGTCATCGTCGGCGGCACGAGCTTCGTGTCCATTCCCAGATGACAGGACTGGCAGCGATCCACCAGCCCGCCGGATCCCATGTTGTTCAA
>JACXTT010010181.1_pt1 | contig 12728 bp, 13 predicted proteins | sample 9270951 | NCBI WGS metagenome assembly JACXTT01 (sample SAMN15532306, study PRJNA645909) | rock metagenome | isolation source: weathered quartz diorite | place: Puerto Rico | collected 2017-06-21 | reverse complement strand
CCGCCGGTGCACCCGCGGAGCTGTTCAACGTGAACGCAGCCGATCCCGAGCGGCGCGCGCACGTCTGCGATCGCGCGCTCGAGCTGACCAGCGGGCGCCCGCTCCGCGTCGTGATGCACTCGCTCGCGTTCGGGACGCTGAAGCCGTTCGTCAGCGACCAGCCCGGGCAGCAGACCACGCGCGCCCAGCTCGAGATGACGCTCGACGTGATGGCGCATACGCTGGTCTACTGGATCCAGGAGCTGTGCGCGCGGAAGCTGCTCGCGTCGGGAAGCCGGATCTACGCGATGACGAGCGGCGGCGGCACCCGGGTCATGCCGACGTACGGCGCCGTTTCCGCGGCCAAGGCCGCGCTCGAGTCCCACGTCCGCCAGCTCGCGTTCGAGCTGGGTGCGGCGGGGATCGCCGTGAACGCGATCCGGGCCGGTGTCACCGACACCCCGGCGTCGCGGAAGATCCCGATCGCGGAGATGATCTTCGCCACCGCGCAGCAGCGGAATCCGGGCGGCCGGCTCACCACGCCGGAGGACGTCGCCGGGGCGATCGTCGCGCTCACGCTGCCGGGGGCGGGGTGGATCAGCGGGAACGTGATCGGCGTGGACGGCGGCGAAGACGTAGTCGCGTAGCGCGACGCTTGCGCGCGGCGCGGCTCGCGACCGTGCCGCTCTTGCCGGCGCCGTTCCGGCCGCTGGCGGCGACGCCGCGGACGAAGCGATACGCGAAGTGGTCGGCCTTCCGCTCGGCGTCGGCCCACAACACGTAGTGTCCCATCTCGTGGAAGACGGTGTGCACCCACCGGCGCTCCGAGTTGTACTTGCGTCCCTTCTTCCAGTTCTCCGGATGGACGAGATGGATCTTGCCGTTCTCGTACGTGCGGCCGCCGCTCTTGCCCCAATCCAGGTACTCGAACCAGTGCACGGTCGGCGTCGGCAGGTGGTAGAAGCGGCTCATCGCGCGGATCGCGCGCCGGAACTCGCCGAGCTTGTACTCGCGAAAGAAGCTCGCGAGCAGGCGGTCGATGGTGCGCCGCTCACGAACGCCGGGGAACATCATGCGCATGGTCGAGGACACCTTCGTGGGGCCGCTGTGGGAGGGGGCCCCGGGGACGGGGCCGGGAACCTACTGCCGCACCCCCAACGAGTCAACACGGTGGACTTCGCCATGCGCACGGTCGTTGCGCGGTCGTCGTCGGAGACGGAATACTCCGGAGATCCGACCCCACGATGGCGGCTCGCGGAGGCCTCGGGAAGCCCCTTAGGCGCCCGGAGACGCCCGCGCCGAACTCCAAGGCGGGCTCGGTTCGAGCCCGGGACGGCGCCGGCTCCGCGACCCGCCCCGGGCGGCCGACGCAGACGCCGTGTCGGCTGCCGCACGTCGTCCGGCGGACGCGGCCGTCGCGTCCGCCGGCAGGTGATTCAGGATACCGCGACCGGGATGCGGCGCGGCTTGGCCTTCTCGCACTTTGGTAGCTTCACTTCTAGCACGCCGTTCACGAGGCGGGCGGCGATCTTCGCGTCGTCGAAGCTGCCCGGGGGCATCGTGAAGCGCCGGACCCAGTTGCCGACGTTGTACTCGGTGAACACCGGCGTCAGCCCTTCGTAGTCCTTGGTCGAGACCCGGCCCTCGATCGTGAGGACCTGCTCGTGCACGTCGACGTGCACCTGATCGGGCTCGACGCCCGGCATGTCGGCCCAGAGCCAGAGCGCGTCGTCGTCCTCAACGATGTCGACGTCCTGGACGAACCAGCGGCCCGGGCGGGTCCCCTCTTCGGCCTTCAGCTCCTGTTTCTCGCGCGAGGCGAGGTCGTGCGTCGTCATTGGTGTCTCCTCCCTTTCCGCCGTCACGCCGCCTGCACGGTGATGTGGCGAGGCTTTGCTTCCGCCAGCGGCGGAATCCGCAGCGTCAGGACGCCGTTCCGCCAGTGCGCGACGGCCTTCTCGACGTCGAGGTCCTCCGGCACCGTGATCGAGCGCGAGAACCGTCCGAACGACCGCTCGCGTCGATGGTAGGCGCCGCGTCCCTCGTGCTCGTGCTTGCGCTCGCCGCTGATCGTGACCCGGCGTCGCTCGAGCGCGACCGTGATGCTGTCCGGCGTGAGGCCGGGCAGCTCGGCGCGAATCACGAGGCCGTCGTCCTTCTTGTCGCGGAAGATGTTGATCGGGGGGAACACCCCTGCCCCTGACAGGCCGACGAACGCCCCGCCGCCCGGGTGGCGGTGCAGGCGATCGAGCTCCGCCTGGAGCGCTACGAGACTGTTGAATGCGTCGGTGACGAAATCCATCGCGGTACCTCCTCCTTCGTGACGAGAGTGGAGGTAAGTGCGTCTCGGGCGATGTCAAGGTTGGTGGGTTGATGCGCGAGTGTGGTGGGCGCCGGGGCGCGTCCTCTGCGCTTCGATTCGGCGCCGGGTGCGGCGCGCGCGGACGCGAACGGCGGGGGCGGTGCCTCATAGGCGCGCTCAGCCCCTGCGCCCACCACACCGCGGGGGCGCAGCCACCGGCGACGCAAGCGGACGCGCTTGCCTCCTACGCAGATGTGTCTGCGCGTGAGGGACGTCTAGGTCGTTTGAAGTAAGTCGCGAGACGTCGACGTCAAGGGCCGGGCTAGGAGACCGAGCGGAGCTTGGCGCGGGTGCGCCAGAGGTCGCGGGCCCTGGCGGGACGGACGGTCTCGTCCAGTCGGACCAGATGGCCGTCGGCCCAGGCGCTGTGGGGGTCCTCGAGCGGTGCCAGGGTGAGGATCTGGAAGGGGCCGTCGCCCGCTTCGCCGCGCTCCGCGGTGTCGACGCGACAGAGCGGGCGACACGGGAGATCGGCGGGGATCACGTAGTCCCCGGGGTAGTAGGCCTTCCGCACCGCCGTCCGCATACCCGGGGACGAATGCACGCCTCGTGCCGGCACGACGATGCGCGTTCGCGGGGCGGATCGCTCCGGCGGGCGTCACGGCACCGTCGCGTCTGCCGGCGACGCGTCGGCCGGGGCCGTTCGCGCTTGGCGTCGAGAGGGCGTGCGTCTAGGATGCGCGCCTCCATGCGCCTCGCTCTCGTCCTCGTCATGGTGGTTGCGTGCGTCCGCCTCGCCGCGGCGGACTCGATCTTCCTCGACATCCTCCCGCCGGGGCAGGACGGGCTCGTCCCGGTCGGCGGGGCGCAGAGCGGGCACTCGCTCGACCAGGTGTGCATGTACGCCAACCTCATCCTCGCGACGCCCGGCGTGCCGGTGTCGGCGTTGCGCTGCGCCGGGCCGCCGGTTCTGCCCGACCCGGGGGAGACGTGTGCGACCGCCGTCGCGCAGGCGGGCTGCTACTTCAAGGAGGCCGGCATCGACCCGCCCGGCAATCCGGAACGCGTCGAGTTCCCCCGGCCCGGCGTCACGATCTCGCGCGACGCGTGGGGCGTCCCGCACGTCGTCGGCGGCACGCGCGGCGACGTGTTCTTCGGCGCCGGGTACGCGACCGCGGAGGACCGCCTCTTCCTCGCCGACATCTTCCGCCACGTCGGGCGCGGGCGGCTCTCGGAATTCCTGGGCGGCGTCCTCGGCCTCGAGGCGACGCTCGGCATGGACCGGGGCATCTACGCGCTCGCCGGCTACTCCGAGGACGAGCTGCAGGCGCAGGTCGACGCGTTCCCCGCCGCCTATCCCGAGTTCGGCACCGACGTGATGAACGACATCACCGAGTTCACGGCCGGGATGAACGCCTACATCGCCGAAGCGCGCGCGACGCCCGCCAAGATGCCGGCCGAATACGGTACGTTCGGGGTCACGCTCGAAGACTGGCAGGTCCGCGACGTGGTCGCGATCAGCGTGCTCTTCAACTCGACGTTCGGCTTCGGCGGTGGGGGCGAGCACCGCAACGTCATCCTCCAGCAGGCGCTCCAGGCACGCTTCGGCGCCGAGCAGGGGCTCCGCCTCTGGAGGGACCTGCGCGAGGCCGACGACTCGGAGGCGCCCACCACCACGCGGCGCGAGTTCCCGTACCTGACGCTCGGCCACACCGATCCGGCCGCGGTCGCGATCCCGGACCCGAACTCGATCACCGGGCAGGACCCGATCACGCAGATGTCCGTCGCGCGCGAGGCGCTCGGGTTCCCCGAGGGCATGAGCAACTTCCTCGCGGTCACCGCTCCCCGGGCGAGCGGCGGTCATCCGATCGCCGTCATGGGCCCGCAGACGGGCTATCGTTCGCCGGAGATCCTGATCGAGCTGGCGCTCAAGGGCGGCGGTGTCGACGTGCGCGGCGCGACGTTCCCGGGCGTGCCATACGTCGCGCTCGGCCACACGCCGCGCTACGCCTGGAGCGCGACCTCGGGCGGCTCCGACCTCGCCGACGTCCGGGTCGAGAAGCTGTGCGATCCGCCCGGCGGCGATCCCGGCACGGGCACGCTGTTCAACGGCGAATGTCGGCCGATGCTCCGCCGCACCGACACCTGGACGGCGGCGGGCCAGACCGTCACCGCCACCGTCGAGCGGACGTCGCACGGCAACGTGTTCGCGCGCGCCACGGTCGCGGGCGCGCCGGTGGCGCTGGTCGTGGAGCGCTCCACGTTCAACCACGAGATCGAGGCGGCGCCTGGATTCGCGCTTCTCAACACCGGCAAAGCGCCGCATCCGCCCACGTTCCGGCGCGCGATGTCGTTCATGAACGGCACGTTCAACTGGCTCTGGCTCGACGGGCGCGACGTCGCCTACTTCCACTCGGGCCGCTATCCGCTCCGCGCGCCCGGCGTCGATCCCGACCTGCCGTCGTGGGGAACGGGCGAGTGGGAATGGCGCGGACTCCTTCCGACCGATCGCCACCCGTTCGAAGTCAATCCCACCCGTGGTTTCTTCACGTCGTGGAACAACAAGCCGGCGCCGGGGTGGCGCGCCGCCGACAACAACTACGCCTACGGTCCGGTCTATCGCTCGGTGATGCTCGACGCGCGTCTCGTGCCCCCGATCTCGGGCGGCAACCGCATCGGCGTGCCCGGCATGATCGACGTGATGGCGGACGCCGCGACCGTCGACCTGCGCGGCCAGACCGTGCTGCGGGAGGCGCTCCCCCTCGCGAAGGGGGCGCGTGACCTTCGTCCCGCCCTCAAGGTCCTGCGCCGGTGGAGCACGCCCAAGAACGGCTCGCACCGGCGCGACCGCGATCACAACGGCGCGTACGACGACGAGGCCGCGGTCGCGCTGATGGACGCCTGGTATCCGCTGCTGCTGCACGCGGTGTTCGATCCGCAGCTGGGTGGGCTCTACAACAAGATCCCGCTCGGCTTCGACGACCGCCCCGGTCCGGTGGGCTCGGCGTATCAGACCGGCTTCTACGGCTACCTCGTGCGGGTGCTGGGGCAGGCCTCGGGCGAGAAGCGTGCCCTGCGGTACCGCGTCCTGCATTGTGCCGACGGCACCACGGGCGGCTGCATGGCGGCGGTGCAGTCGAGCCTGCGGGCGGCGATCGCGGCGCTCGGCTCGCCCGACCCGGCCAACTGGCACGTCGATCCGCGCGCGGACGACATCCAGTATGCACTCGGCGGCCTGGCGCTGGCGCCGAACATGCCGTGGCAGAACCGGCCGACGTTCCAGCAGGTCGTCCAGGTCGACGCGACCGTCCCCATCAACGGCCTGTAGTGCTAGGCGACGCGCCGGCTGGGCGCTATGGATCCTGGCGTGCCGCGTGCTCCGATCTGGATCGTCGCCCTCGGCGTCGTTGCGGCGATCGCGGGCCCGGCGCGCGGCGCGGGCTTCGCGATCTTCGAGCACAGCGGCCGCGGCCTCGGCTCGTCGTTCGCGGGCGAGGTCGCGGGAGCGGAGGATTCGAGCACCGTCTTCTTCAACCCCGCGGGGATGGCGGCGCTCCGCGGCACGCAGCTCGACGCCTCCACCCAGGCAGTGATCCCGTCGATCGAGTTCTCGAACCGAGGCTCGACGCTGACGCCGGCCGTCGGGGGCGGGCCGCTCCGCGGCACCGACGGCGGGAACGCCGGCGAAACGGGCCTGGTGCCGTCGTTCCATCTGACGCACGAGTTGCCACGCGGCTGGACGGTCGGTCTCGGGATCGACGTGCCGTTCGGATTGCGCACGGAGTACGATCCGGACTTCGTCGGGCGCTACCACGCCACCGTCTCGGACCTGAAGACCGTCAACATCAATCCGTCGGTCGCGTACCGGTTGCTCGACCAGCTCTGGGTCGGCGCGGGGATGAGCATCCAGTACGCCCACGTGAAGCTCACCAACTTCCTCGACCTGGGCACGCTGTGCACGACCGCGCAGAAGATCCCCCCGGCGTTGTGCAGCGCCGTCGGCCTGCCCGCCCAGGGCGCCGACGCGTTCGTCAAGCTCACCGGCTCCGACTGGAGCCTCGGCTGGAATCTCGGCGTGATGTACGAGCCCCGAGCGGGGACGCGTTTCGGGCTCGCCTACCGGTCGCGCGTCCAGCACACGCTGCGCGGCAACGCCGACTTCAGCGTGCCGGCGAAGGCGGAGGCGCTCGTGAAGCCGACGGGCCAGCTCCAGGACACCGGCGCGAAGGCGGGCGTCGTGTTCCCGGATTCCGCGAGCCTGGGAGGCTTCCAGCAGCTCGGCGACCACTGGGCGTTGCTCGCCGACGTCACGTGGACGCACTGGAGCGAGTTCAAGCAGCTGGCCGTGAACTTCGCGAACCCGAAGCAGATCGACTTCGTGAAACCCGAGAACTGGGTCGACAGCTTCCGCTACGCGGTCGGCGTGCGCTACCAGCCGTCGGACCGGTGGAGTTTTCGCGCCGGCACCGCCTACGACGAGACCGCGGTCGGTGACCCCGTGCACCGTGACGCGCGCATCCCCGACAGCGACCGCGTGTGGATGTCGATCGGCGCCGGCTATCAGCTGTTCGACTGGGCGCGGGTCGACCTGGGCTACGCGCACATCTTCGTGCTCGGCACGTCGACGAACAGCCTGGACCCCGTCACCCACAGCCGGCTGAAGGGGGACTTCACCGGCAGCGCCGACGTCCTCGGGCTGCAGGCGACCGCGCGCTTCGACTGACCGTCAGGGACGGGCGGCGACGACGCGATCCAGGTGCCGGTACGTGTCGTCGGCCCCGAGCGTCGGGAGGGAGATCACGAAGCGGTCGGTGCCGGCGTCGCGATACGCGGTGGCGAGGTCGCGCCCGGGGATCATCTCGAGCATGGGCGTCTCCATGCCGGGGGGGACCCCGCCCATCGCGGTGAGCGTGATCTTCCCGGGATCCCGGCCGGCGGCCCGGGTGAGCCGATCGATCTCGCTGCGCGCTTCGCGGATGCCGTCGGGCGGCAGCCCGATGGGAGCCCAACCGTCGCCCCAGGCGGCGACGCGCTTGATCGCATTCGGTCCCATACCGCCCAGGATCACCGGGGGATGCGGCTTCTGTACCGGCTTCGGGCGGCAGACCGCCCCCGGGAACGTGATCCACTTGCCCTCGAAGCGCGCCGGCTCCTCGGTCCAGAGCGCCCGCATCGCCGCGACCGCTTCCCGCATGAACGCGAAGCGGTACGGGAAGTGCGGCGTGAAGAGCCGCATCTCCTCCTCGAGCCAGCCCGCGCCGATGCCGAACAGGAAGCGTCCGCCCGAGAGCCAGTCGAGCGTCGCGACTTGATGCGCGAGCATGATCGGGTCGCGCTCCGGGACGAGACAGATGCCGGTCCCGAGCCGGAGCTTCGTCGTCACCGCTGCGGCGGCGGCCAGGACCGCGAACTGGTCGGGCAGCTCGGTGTAGGGACGCGGAAGCTTGCCGTCCTCCGAGAGCGGGTAGCGTGTCTGGTACTCGGACGGCACGACCGGGTGCTCGGGCAGCCACAGCGACTCGATGCCGCGCTGCTCGCAGGCGCGCGCCAGATCCGCGATCGGGAGGCTCCGCTCGGTGACGAAGATGAGGACGCCGAGATCCATCGCCGCCCTATTTGGCGTCGGCCGGCATGGCGGCCTTGGCCTTCTTGAAGTGCTCGGTGGCCTCGTCCTGCATGCCGTCCTTCAGCGCCTTGTCGCCCTCGTTGTACTCCTCGAGCGCGTCGCCCAGGTCCTTGTTCTCGGCCTGGGCTTTCTTGATCTTGGGGAGCAGCTCCTTCTTGAGCTCGATCGCGGTCTGCGCGAACGCGGGCGTGGTCAGTGCTGCGACCAGGACGTAGGCGATGATGGAGCGTGGACGCATGGTTCCTCCTCGGATCGTCGTCGATGCCCCGCTCTTAGCGCTGCGTCGTCGCGACGCGCAAGGGGGTTTGTCGGTACTGGCAGGCGAGGCGGAGTCGTGGTGAATGAGGGCGTCATGTCGCGGATGGGCTCGGGCGACGACGAGGCTCCCGCTCGCACGACGCGGGCGACGTACGATCGCATCGCCGCGCGCTTCCTCGAGCGCACCCGCGATCGCACCGCCATGGTGCGATGGCTGGATCAGTTCGCCGAGCAGCTCCCGACCGGCGCGCTGGTGCTCGACGTCGGGTGCGGGCCCGGCGTCGACGGTGCGCTCCTGCGCCGGCGCGGGCTGCGCGTCGTGGGCTTCGACGCGTCCCTCGGCATGATCCGTTCGGGGTGCGACGAGTTCCCGGGCGCATTCGTGCAGGCCGACCTGGGCGCGCTGCCGGTCGAGGCGGGCGTCGCCGACGGGGTGTGGGCGAACGCGAGCCTCCTGCACGTCGAGCGAGAGAAGATGGGCGAGACGCTGGGCGAGCTGGCCCGCGTGCTGCGTCCCGGCGGCGTCCTGTTCGCCAGCGTGAAGGCGGGATTGGGCGAGGCGTGGGATCGGAGCCGCCACGGCGCGGATGCGCCACGCTGGTTCGTCTACTGGCGTGCGTCCGACTTCGACGCACGGCTCGCCGCCGCCGGCTTCCGCGTCTTCGCCGGCGGGACGATGGTGAGCCACGACCAGTGGATCATCCGCCTGGCGCGCTCGGCCCGATGACGCCGCGGGCTAGGTCTGCGGCAGCTTCCAGAGGATTGCGACGATCGCCCCGAGCGCCAGCAGGACCTCGACGATGAAGGTGAGCACCGCGCCCGGCCCTCGGCTCTTGGGATCCCGGACGTACCCGACCCCGTACAGTGTCCGCGCGAGCAGGTAGATGACCCCCAGTCCGACCGCATCGCGCTGCCCCCAGGTCCCCGAGAACATCAGCAGCAGCGGAATGAAGACGATCGCCTGCTCGATCGAGTTCTGATGCACTCGATTGAGGCGCTCCCAGGTCGGATGGCCCGACATGGCCGGCGCCGGGACGTTGTACTTCACCCGCCCACGGCCGACGAGGAACGAGAACACCATGAGCTGGACCGCCGTGAGCACGACCACGAGTGACACGAGTAGCGCCATCATAGATCGGGACCCTCCGTAGCCCGCGGGGCTAGCGCGACCGCCCGCCGGAAGTCAAAGACCCGCGAGGCTCGCCCCCGAGCGCGGGCTCCGGTATGGACGCCCGATGCGTTTTGCGACGATCGTCCTCGCCGTCGGTCTCGTCGCGCGGCTCGCGGCCGCGGATGACCCCCTCGCTCCCGGGCAGGTGCTGGACGAGAAGTCGGCCGCCGCCGCCCAGTCGTTGCTCGCCCCGGAGGTGCTCGCCCACTACGCCGCCGGCGAGTACCGGAGCACGATCGCGGCTTGGCCGCCCGGCCCGCCATGGGAGCCCGCGTTCGCCACCGCGTCGGAGCGCAACGCCGCCCGCCTCGACGTCGACGAGCGCGGCACGATGATCGAGCGCGAGGGCGGCGCGCCGGCCAAGAACCTCTACGGCCTCCCGTTCCGGATCGACCCGGCCGACCCGCGCGCCGGCGTCAAGGTGATCTGGAACGCGTACCACTCGCTGTGGCGCATCGGAGCGACGCACGACGTGCTGGCGATGGAGTGGGTGGGGAAGGGCGCGCGCGAGCGCGAGGCGATCCTCGAGAGCCACACGCTCTACTACGAGGGCGCGCCGCCCGGGCGGGCGCCCAAAGAGAATCCGATGGGGCTCGCGTCGCAGCAGCGCGCCGTCGTGACCGCGCCGGCCGACCTGAACGGAACGGCGTCGCTGGGCTGGCGCTTCCGCGCCGCCGATCAGCAGGATCAGAGCTGGACGTACGTTCCCGCGCTCCGCCGCGTGCGGCAGATCTCGCCGACCAACCGCTCCGACGGCTTCCTGGGATCGGACCTGAGCCAGGACGACGGCAACTTCTTCGACGGCAAGCCGGAAGATTTCACCTGGAAGCTGATCGGCGAACGCGAGGCGCTGGTGCTCGCCGACCCGGCGAGCCTGAAGGGCACCAAGCAGTCGCGCGGCCGACCCGACGGCGCCGTCGAGGACGAATGGCTGCCCGACCAGAAGGCCGTCGGGTTCCAGGATGCGGAGTGGCGCGGCCTCGCGTGGGCGCCGATCGGCGCGCAGCTCGTGCGCCGCAAGCTCTGGATCGTCGAGGCCACTCCGCGCGATCCGTACTACCTCTACGGCCGCATTGAGATCGGACTCGACCAGGAGACCTACCAGGGCGCGACGAGCCGCAAGTTCGACCGCCAGGGCAGCCTGCTCCGCAGCCTACAGTTCCTGACCTACGCCAGCCGTCCGATCGACGCCGGCGGCGAGAAGCTCCTGCTGCCCGCCTCGTCCATGGGGTACATCCTGGCGGAGAACACCAAGCAGGGCCGGGCGACGGTGGTGGGCGTCGCCCCGCCGGGCCGGTCGGTGCACGAGCGGCGAGCGAAGGTGGATCCGGGGCTGTTCACGCTCGAGCGGTTGGGGGCGGCGGGGAAGTAGCGATCGGCCGCGCGTCAGGCGTCGGCGAGGCGGCGGTACTGTCCCTGGAAGAACAGGAGCGGCGCGCCGCCCGTCACCTCGGCGTGCTCGACCTCGCCTACGTGGATGACGTGATCGCCGCCTTCGTGGGTCGCGACGATCTTGCAGTCGAGGTGGGCGAGGGCGCCGTCGAGGATAGCGGTCCCGTGCGGCCCGGTGCGATGCGCGATGCCGGCGAACTTCTCGCCCCCGGACTTGGCGAACCGAGCGGAGATCTCCTGCTGCTGCTCGCTCAGGATGTTCACGACGAACCGCTTCGAGTCGTAGAAGTGGATGAAGCTCTCCGCCTTGCGGTCGACGCAGATGACGACCAGCGGAGGGACGAGGGACAGCGACGTGACCGCGTTGGCGGTGAGCCCGTAGAGCTTGCCGGCGGCGTCGCGGGTGGTGATGACGGTCACGCCGGTGGCGAACTGGCCCATCACCCGGCGGAGCTCCTTGGCGTCGAACATGGCCGATCCGAGTAGTCGCCGGGCGGGTCCGCTGTCAAACGTGGATCAGTGCTTCGGGCGGTAGCGGACCAGGACGCGGTCGCCGCTCTTGAATCCGTCGCGGAACGCGTCCGCGTACGAGGGCCACCGGTCGGGGTACTTCGTCGCGTACGCGTCCATCATGCGCTCCTCGAGCGCCTTGTCGTGGACGATCTCGCCGGTGGCGTCGAACGACGGGCCGTCGACCTTGCCGATCGCGATGTGGGCCTTCGTCCGCCCCGCCTTGATGCGCCGGACACGCCAGGACGTCGGACGGGTGCCGACGTACACGGTGTCGCCGTCGGCGTAGAACCAGATCTCCGCCGGCGAGCCCAGCGCCCCCGACTTCCGCTGGCTCTGGATATAGACGTACTTGGCGTCGGCGAGCGCCTTCGCGACGTCGGTCGCCGCGGTCGCGGCCGAGAGCGCCGCGACCGCGAGACCGGCCGCGAGAAGCCGGACGCTGCGCATCGACCGATCCCGTCGGCCTACTGGAGCACCAGCTGCCCCGTGACGCTGAGGGCGCCGGGGCCGGGCAGACCGGCCACCGGGTCGATGAGCTGGTTACCCGTCGCGGGGATGCAGAAGGTGCTGCCGAGGGCCGCCGTGTGCGGCAAGTGGTCCGTGATGTTGCCGGCCGGGCTGCCGGCCTCCTTCACGGTCCGCGCCGTGGTCTTCCCGAGCGCGCCCGTGTTGAGCGAGCTGCTCGGCGCCGTGACCTGGTTGGGACAGAACACACCGGTGGCGTTCTGGATCTGCGTGGGGGCGGTGGAGAACGGGTTCAGCGCGATCGGCAGCGTGGCCAGGAACTGGGTCGCGAGCGGCGGGCAGTCCAGCGAGACGAGGTTGGGCGCCGTCGTCACGCACTGCTTGCCAGCGTTCGCGCCCTTGTTGCACGTGCCGGAGAGGCAGCGCGGGCACGCTTCGATGATGGGCGTGGTGCTGTCGTCGAAGGCGGTGCCGGTCAGGTAGACGCGGCTCGCGAGCGTCATCGCGACGGCGGCGGACCCGACCACCAGGTCGCCCGTGCCGAGGACGTCGTTCTGGATGACGTTGATGACGCAGGTCGAGGTACCGGCGACGTTGGGGTTCGGGATCGACAGCGGCGATCCGAAGAAGCAATTCGCATCGAGCACACAGCTGCCGACGTGGTTCGCGCAGTTCGCGTCGGAGGTGCAGGCGCCCATGCCGTCGGTGCCCGCCTCACCCTTGATGCAGTGCTTGTTGGGGCCCGCGCCCTTGGTGCAGCTCGTGCGCGGCCCGTCCGCGCCGCCGAGAATGACGGCGTTGCCGTTCTGGCTGATGATGCGGAAGAACGTCGTCGAGCCGGTCGGGATGATGCCGCCCGGGACGTTCGTGTTCTTGCCGCCGCCGAAGTAGAGGCACCCGAGGCCGAGGTCGGCGATCTTGGTGTTGGTGCCGTCGAGGAGCGAGCCCGAGAGCGGCATCGCTGGCGGAGTCGCCAGGCCGGCCCCGCCGCAGTTTTTCGTGCCGTTTCCGGTCGGTAAGGG
>JACXTT010010180.1_pt1 | contig 12729 bp, 10 predicted proteins | sample 9270951 | NCBI WGS metagenome assembly JACXTT01 (sample SAMN15532306, study PRJNA645909) | rock metagenome | isolation source: weathered quartz diorite | place: Puerto Rico | collected 2017-06-21 | reverse complement strand
CCGTGCACGGGAGCGCCGCTGGGCCGGAGGCCGCGGGCGCCAGCCCGGGCCCGGGCGCCCCGACCAGGGTCGCCGAGACCTCGCCGGGCCGACCGGCGATAGGCACCCGCCCGAGCGCCAACATCCGCGCGAAGGCGAGCAGCAGCGCGGCAAACGCGATCATCCCGACGTACCCGAGCCCGGCGGGCGCCGCGTCCGCCGGCATCGGCGCCGCGAGATCGAGCAGCGACGCGACGACCGCCACGGGGGGGAACCAGTGCAGCCAGCGCACGCTGCGCCAGCCCCACAACGTGAGCAACGCCCCGAGCAGCGCAACGGGCACCAGCTCCTCCGGCCCGATGCGCCACAGCCACAGGCAGAGGAGCGCCCACGCGGTGCCGAGCGCCCACGCCGCGACGGCTTCGCCCAGGTTCGGCGTGCCGTCGCGCCGCGACGCCGGTGATCCCAGCCAGCTCCTGAGCCTCGAGATCACGCGGCCTCCCGCGGCGACGTCTTCGGCTCCGCGGTCCCCATTACGGCCAGCGCCGGTGCGGGATTCGCGACGCGACGCCGGCCGGAGGTGAGCAGATCCAGCGAGCCGCGCGCGTGCAGCATGCCGAGCGACGCGGTGAGTGACAGTCCCAACGCGACGACCACGGTGAGCGTCCGCTGCGGCCGCGACCGGCGCTCGGGCAGCTCGGCGGCGTCGAGCAACGAGAACGTCGGCACCGGGTTCGCCTCGTCCACGCGCGCCTGCTCGTAGACGCGCCGCAGCACGTCGGACACGGCGACCAGGCTCTGCTGCTCGCGGGTGATCTTGAGGTACTGCTGCTTCAGGGCCGGTAGATCGTCGCTCTTGAGCAGCAACGCACCGCCGTGGCTCGTGAGGTCGCGCAGCTGGCGATTGAGCTCCGCCAGCCGGTCGCGGAGCACCGTGACCTCGGGAGACTGATCGGTGAAATACCGCCGCGCCGCCGCCAGCTCGGTCTGGAGCATCGCGGCTTGGGACTGCAGCAGTCCCGCGGCGTCCATGGTCTCGCGCGTCTGATCGGACAGTGCCACCATGTGGTGCGCTTCCTCGAACCGCTCGACGCCGGCGGAGGCCAGCGTGATCTCGCGCTCGAGCTCCACGAGGCGCGCCTCGAGATAGATGCGACGCTGGGTGGCCAAGCTCTGCTTGAGGCGCAAGCCCTCGGAGGCGGCGAATTCGGCGTAGGCGCCGGCGAGGTCGCGCGCCAGCCGCGGCGTGCGCGCCTCGACCTCGACCATGACCTGCCCCTGTTTCGGGGTGGTGACGCGCGTGTGATCCGCGAGCTTGTCGCGCGTGTGATCGAGGCCGTCCTCGTTCCACAGCGCGATCAGATCCAGGCGGCGGATCACCGAATCGGCGACGGCGCGGCTCGCGACCACCATCTTGAGCTGGTCCTGGGGCGTGGGACCGCCGTCGAGGCCCAGCGAGCGCGTCGCGAGCAAGGTCGCCGCGCCGGTCAGGTCGGGGGTCGAAGCGTCACTCGGCGCGGGAACGAGCGTGACGCTCGAGGAATACCATGGCGGCAGCAGCAGCACGACGACGAGCGCCACGGCGGCGACGATGCCGTTCACGACCAGGAGGCCGAGCCGGTGTCGCCACGCGAGCCGCAGCAGGCGCCGAGCGTCGAACCGCAACGGAGTGGGTTCGGACGGCATCACCGGCGCAGCGCCCCCGCCACCGCGATCGTCGCGGCCAGCTCGGCCAGGAACCGCCAGCTCGAGTCGAGCGTCCGCGACACGTTGTGATTCGACGCCTCGCGGGGCGGCACCACGATCGCGTCCCCCGGCTCGACGTGCGAGACGCGCGAGCGCGCCAGGGCGGTGCCGTTCGCCTTGAGCAGGTAGCTGCGCCCGAGGTCGGCCTGTCGCGAGGTCCCGCCGGCCCACTTCACGTAGTCACCGAACGAGGCTCCGTCGCGCGCCATGATGGTGCCCGGATTCATCACGCTGCCGAGAACGGTGACCGCCCCCGGCTTCACCGGCACGGTCAGCCGGTCGCCGTCCTCGAGCAGGGGATCGCGAGCGGTGCCGACCCAGCGCCCGTCCGCATCGAGGTCGAGCACCACCCGCCCGGGATCGGTTTGCTGCTCGATCGCCGCGAGCAGGCGTTCCTGCGCCGCCGTGACCGCGGCCGCCGAGGCGCTGTCCGAGGACTCGGAGGCCATCGACTGGCGGCCCGCCATCTCGACCCGTTGCCGCTGGACGAAGTCCCGGATCGAGCGGCGCTCCTGAAACGCCGCAGTGCGCCGCACGAACACCGCCGCCGGCAGCCAGCCCTGTGGCGTGACACCGCCGGCGCGCCGCAGCACGTCGGACAGCCGCTCGCCCGGCTCGACCGAATACGTGCCCGGGCGCGCGACCTCGCCCCCGATCGAGACGCTGCGCGGGATGCGCGCGGTCGAGAACACGCTCACCCCGTCGAGCGGCTTGAGCGCCAGGTCGCCGGTGCCGCGCCACACGTCGCGCACCGAGAACGGCTGCACGCTGACTCGAAACGTGACCGGGTCCACCCGGCGCAGCTCGGCGTGATCGAGGTCCGCCTCGGGCAGCACGCGGTCGTGCGTGACGAGCTGCGACAGCCGCATTCCGGCGACGAGCTCGTACTCGCCCGGGTGGCGGACGAAGCCGTCCAGGGTGACCATGTTGCGCACGCGCTCGTTGAGCGGCAGGACGCTGACGACGTCGTAGTCGGACAGCATGAGCGAATCGGGATCGATGCCGCGACCGTGGTCCAAGGGCAGGTCCTGCAGCCGGAAGCCCCCGTTCGCGTCGACGCGCTCGATGCGGATCCGCGACAGGTCCGCGAACGGCGAGGCGCCGCCCGCGAGCTTGAGCAGCCTACGCAGCGACATCGGGCCCTCACCCTCGTAGACGGCGGGGCGCACGACCGCGCCGCGGATGCCGACTTGCGTCTTCACCAGGTCGATGAACACGACGTCCCCCGCCTGCAGCCGGATGTCGCCCCGCCGGTCGCCGTCGAGCAGGAACGGGTAGAGGTCGAGCCGCGACGCCTCTTGATTGGCGCGGAGCACGCGAATCGAGCGCAGGCTGCCGAGCGGCGTCGGTCCGCCCGCGGCGACGAGCGCGTTGAACGCCGTGGCCATGCCCGTCAGCGTGTACGTGCCCGGCCGCGCCACCGCGCCCGCCACGAGCACGTCGAGCGTGCGCACACGGCCCATCGACACCTGCACGCGCGCGTTGCGCAGCACCGTGGCGATGCGGCCTTTGATCAAATTCTCCGCGTCGGCGAAGCCGAGGCCCCACAGGAACGTGGTGCCCACGCGCGGCAGGAACACCTTGCCCTCGCGATCGAGCGTCAGGGAAAAGCTGGTGTCACGGAAGCTCGACACGAACACCACGAGGTTGTCGCCGGGGCCGAGCACGTAGTCCGGCCCGACCGGGGCATCCTGCACGGCCGAGAACCGTTCTCCGGCGTCCCGGAACAGGTCGTGCCCGAACACCACGAGCCCGTCCCAGCGCGACTCCGCGCTCGGGATGGCGAGACTGCGGCGCACGCTTTCGACCGCCTCGCGCCCTGGGGACTGGGGCGCCAGCACGTCGACGTCGCCGATCGCCGGCGTGGCGGGAGCGTCGCTCGCCGCGTTCGGGGTGTCGGCGAACGCCGGTCCCGACAGCCACATCCATGCGAACAGCAACCCCGTGCAGCGCCCCGACCGACGGAGCGCTCGCGACATCGACCCGTGCATACGGGAGGACTCCTCCTTGAATCGCGGCCCGCCACCCTGCCACGGGTGGGGAAGCGTGGATCACGGGCCGAGCGCCGAGGGGCATCCTGGCCGCAGGCGGACACCGCAGGGCCCGATGAGAAGCATCGGACGGATCGGGGCTCCGGGTGAGGCAAATTCCACAATCGCATCCGAGCCCCGGCCATTGGCCGCGGGCGCGTGATTGCGGCTCGTCGCGCGGCGGGGGCGCTGCTATGCTCGCCCGCCATGGGCACGATCACGAGGGCTGTGCCGGGCTCGGAAGCGCCGGACGCCACCCACCGCAAGCCGCCCGGGGCACGCGAGTTCTCGCCGCGGGCGGTCATCGTCGCCCTGATCGTCGCGGCCGTGATCGGCGGCTCGTACCCCTACGTCGTGCTCAAGCTCGGGTTCGGCCCCAACATCTCGGTGGTCTCGGCGTTCTTCGGCTTCCTGGCCCTGGGGCTCCTGTTCCGCGATTACAACCGCTGGGAGAACAACATCGTCCAGTCGGCCGGAACCGCCGCGGGATCGACGGCGTTCCTGTGCGTACTCATGGCGGCGTTCGATATGCTGCGCCTCGACCCGACCCTGGGCTTCACGTTCCACCTGCAGCCGTTCCAAGCGTTCCTGTGGCTGACCACCGCGGGCTTGCTCGGGGTGCTGCTGTCGGTGCCGATGCGGCAGCACTTCGTCATCGACGAGAAGCTCACGTTCGCCGACGGCGTGGCGGCGGGCGAGACGCTCATCGTGCTCGACTCGAAGGGCGCCGAGGCGCGCGATACCGCGCGGTCGATGGGAATCGGCACGTTGGTGTCGGCGCTGATCATGACGCTGCGCGAGGACGCGCGACTGCTCGGCCAGGTGTGGTACCGGGTCCCCGAGATGCTGCGCCTCGGGCCCACGGGCGCCTCGATGGGCGTCGGCGTGTCGTGGAGCCTGCTGTCGCTCGGCTCGGGCATGCTGATCGGCATGCGCATCAACGCCAGCATGCTCGCGGGGGCGATCCTCTCTTGGGTGATCGCGCCGCCGCTGTTGCTCGGGAGCGGCGTGGTCGACGAGCTCGTGCGCCGCAAGGTGCTGCTGTGGGTCATGTGGCCCGCGACGGGCATGCTCATTGCCGGCGGCCTCACGGCCCTGGTGCTGCGCTGGAACGTGCTCGTCAAGACGTTCCGCAACCTGTCCGGCGCCTCGATCCGGAGCGACGACTTCCCCATGCGGTGGGTGATCATCGGCTCGATCCTCTGCGGCGTGGCGCTGACGCTGGTACAGCATTTCGTGCTCGGCATGCCGGTGTGGATGACGCTGGTCGCGATCCTGCTCTCGGTGCCCCTCATGCTGGTCGGGATTCGCGTCCTGGGTGAGACGAACTGGGGGCCGATCAGCGCGCTCTCGAACATGATGCAGGCGATCTTCGGCCTCGTCGCCCCGGGACACATCATGCCGAACATGGTGTCGAGCGGCGTGACGGGCACCGTGGCGTCCGAGTCCGAGGGGCTGATGCAGTGCTACAAGACCGGCGACATGATCGGCAGCACTCCGCGCTATCTCACGTACGCGCAGCTGCTGGCGATCCCGGTGGGGGCGGCCGCCGTGGCGTACGTCTATCCGCTGCTGCGCGACACCTACGGCATCGGCGGCGACAACGGCCTTCAGTCGCCGATCTCGCAGAAGTGGTCGGGGTTCGCGAAGCTGCTGTCGGCCGGATTCTCGGCGCTGCCGCACGGCGCGCTCGCGGCTCTTGCCATCGCGGTGGCTCTGGGCATCCTGTTCACCGTGCTCGAGGGGACGCGATGGAAGAGCCGAGTCCCGTCGCCGACCGGCATCGGCATCGGCATGCTGGTGCCGGCCAGCGCCATCATCACGATGTTCCTGGGCGGAATCGTGGCGCTGCTGTGGAACCGCTCGGCGCCGAAGCAGGCTGAGCGCCACCTCATCCCGCTGGCCTCGGGGTTCATCGCCGGCGAAGCGATCATCGCCGTGGTGATTCCGATCCTGGTCTATTTCAAGATCGTCCACCTCCAGCCCTAGCGGCGCTCGAGATCGTTCGGCTGGTGCGCGTGCGAGCCGCTCGGCGCTCCCGACCTGACCGTGCCTTCACCTCGATTGGACCGCCGGCGCGTGCCCGCGCGGGATGCGCCCGGGCGCGCGGCCCGTTAGACTCTCAAGCGCACGGCCGCCCACGCCCCGCGTGCCGATCGCGCGCTCAAGCCGTCCGGCACTCGGGGACGGCCACCCTTCCGCGCCCGCAGCGCGCGTCGGAGACATCGATGCAGCACCGTTACACCATCGTCCTGCTCGCGGCGCTGGCCGCGGCCCTCGGGCTCTCGGGTTGCGAGTCGAAGCCCGCCGACGGTCAGGCCGGCTCGCCCCGCCGCGTGGCGGCGGCCGCCGGACTGCCGATCCGGATGAAACCACGTGAGGTGCGCGATTTCGTCCGGGCGCATCACGAGGCGCTGCTGCTCGACGTGCGCAACGTCTCCGAATGGAACGACGACGTCGGCCATCTGGAAGGCTCTCGCCAAATCCCGCTGTCGCTGCTCGGCGGTCGGCTCACCGAGATCGAATCCTGGAAGAACAAACCGGTCATCACGATCAGCCGGATCGGGGACCGCGGCGCCGCGGCCGCATTGGTGCTGCGCGAGGCGGGCTTTACCCAGGTCACGAACCTCGAGGGCGGCCTCGAGGCGTGGCGCCAGGCGGGGTTCTGATCCCGGGGCCGCGTCGGCTTCTGCCCTGGCCCGGCCGGGAACGCGTCTGATAGGCTTGGCGCCATGACCCTCCACCGTGCAGTGCTCGTCGCCGCCGCGCTGGCCCTGATGCCGGCGAGCGGCCTCGCCTCGACCGCACCCGCGTCGAAGGCAATCCCACCCGCAGCGGCCGCTTCGACTCCCACGCGTCCCATGGTGTTCACCTACATTCACGACGACTACGCGAAGGCCGTCGCCGAGGCGAAGGCGCACAAGGTGCCGATCTTCGTCGACGCCGGCGCGGCGTGGTGCCACACCTGCCGGTCGATGGATACGTTCGTCTTCACGGACGAGCGCCTGAAGAAGCACGCGGGTCGGTTCACGTGGCTCGCCATCAACACCGAGAACCGCAAGAACGCCGCTTTCCTGAAGAAGAATCCGATCCCCGCGCTGCCGACCTACCTGGTGATCGACCCGCTTACGGACCGGGCCGTGATGCGCTGGGTGGGCGGCGCGTCGGTCGCGCAGCTCGAGCAGTTCTTCGACGACGCCGACGTCGCACTCCACGGCGGCCAGCCGCGCGAGCCGTTCGACGTGGCGGCGGCGAGGGCGGACGCGGCGTACGGCAGCGGGCGTCACGCCGAGGCCGTGGCCGCGTATCGCGAGGCGCTCGGCGCCGCCCCCGAAGGCTGGCCGAGCACGAGCCGGTGCGTCGAGGCGTTGTTGTTCTCGCTGTCCCAGCTCGACTCGAACCAGGCCGTGATCGATGGCGCGCGCCTGGCGATGCCGCGGGTGGCGGGCACGCCGACGTTCGTGAGCGCCGCCGGCTATGGTCTGAGCGCCGCCCTCGCGCTGCCGGACACCGACCCCCACAAGCGGGAATCGGCCGACGAATTCGAGGCCAAGCTGCGCGAAGGAATGTCCGACGGCACGATCCCGCTCGCGCCCGACGACCGCTCTTCGTATTTGTCCACGTTGATGGAAGCGCGGCAGGCGGCGAAGGATTCGGTCGGCGCCCACGACGCGGCTCAGGACTGGGCCGACTACCTCGAGCGAGCGGCCCGCGAGTCGACGACGCCGGAGCAGCGCGCGGTGTTCGACCCGCACCGGCTGAGCGCCTACATCGAGCTGGGGCAGGTCGAGAAGGCGATCCCGATGCTGCAGCGCTCGGAGAAGGAGTTCCCGGACGACTGCAACCCGCCCGCGCGGCTGGCCATCGCCTACCTGCACCTCAAGCGCTACGACGAGGCGCTGGCGGCGAGCGATCGCGCGATGGCGAAGCCGATGGCCGACGGCCCGCGCCGGCTGCTCTACTTCCAGAACCGCGTCGACATCTTTACCGGCAAGGGCGACACCGTCGCCGCGAAGAAGACGCTGGAGCAAGAGATCGCGTACGCCCAGGCCCTCCCCGAGGGCCAGCGATCGGACGCGCGCATCGCTTCGCTCAAGAAGAAGCTCGAGAAGATGGGGCAGACGACTTCGGCGCAATAGCGCTGCGGTCGGCGACACGACGAGGCCCGCGGGTCGGCACCCCGCGGGCCTCGTCGCATGAACGCGCGGGGCTCGAGGCTCGCCGGGAACCTACACGGGCGCCGGCTCTCCCTCGAGCTGATAGAGCGGCTGGTACTTGTTCCACAAGTAGGCGATGTAGTCGTCGGTTCCCATCGGTTTGCCCGTGGCGCGTTGCAGCAGCTCGGCGGCGGTGAACTTGGCGCCGTGCTGATAGACGTTCTCGCGGAGCCAGCCGCGCAGCGTGGCGAACTCGCCCTTCGCGACTTCGGCCGGGATCGAGGGGTGCTTGCGCACCGCGGCGGCGTAGAACTGGGCGGCCATGATGTTGCCCAGGGTGTAGCACTGGAACTGCCCGCCGATGAAGCTGCCGTGCCAGTGGACATCCTGCAGCACCCCGTCCCGGTCATCGGGAGCGCGTACGCCCAGATCCTGCTGATAGCGCGCATGCCACGCCTCGGGCAGGTCGGCGATCTTGAGCCGCCCGTCGAGCAGATCGAGCTCGAGGTCGAAGCGGATCATGACGTGGAGGTTGTAGGTCACCTCGTCGGCGTCGGTCCGGATCAGCGACGGCTGCACCTTGTTGATCGCCCGATAGAACTGGTCGAGAGATACGCCGCGCAGCGGATCGGGGAACTGCTGCTGGAGCCGCGGATAGAAATGCGCCCACATCGCGCGGCTCCGGCCGACGATGTTCTCCCACGTGCGTGACTGGCTCTCGTGCACGCCGGCCGAGGTGCCGGTGGCCAGCGGCGTGCCCTCGAACTCCATGCGAATGCCCTGCTCGTACAGGGCATGCCCCGCCTCGTGCAGGGTGCTGAATAGCGAGTCCGTGAAATCGTTCGGCTGGACCCGCGTGGTGATGCGGACGTCGCCGAGCGAGAACTTCGTCATGAACGGGTGGTGGGTGAGGTCCTGGCGGCCGCGATTGAAGTCGTATCCGTAGGCGCGGATCACCTCGAGTCCGAATGCCAGTTGCTTCTCGGCGTCCGCCGGCCGCTTGAGGAACGAGTCGTCCGCCGGGGGCTTGCTCGTGATCGACTTGACGATCGGCACCAACCGCCCTCGCAGCTCGGCGAACACGGCACGCACCGTCGAGGCCTTCATGCCGTAGTCGAGCAGATCGATCAGCGGATCGGCCAGGCTCTCGGTGGGCTTGAAAAACTCCGCGTAGCGACGGCTCAGGTCCAGTGTCTTCTGGAGCAGCGGCGCGACGCGCTTGAAATCGTTCTTCGGCCGAGCCTCGGTCCACGCCTGGAAGATCGCCGCGCTGTGGTTGTGGAACTCCGCTACGAACTCCGGCGGCACCTTCACTGCTTGGTCGTACTCGCGACGCGCGAGGCGGACCATCGCCGCCTCATCCGAGTCGTACGGCTGCTTCGCCGCCCATGGCTCGATCGAGTCGAGCAGCTGTCCGATCGCCGGATCGGTGAAACGCTCGTGTGCGATGCGGTTCAGGATCGCCATCTGGCGGCCGCGGGCCTCGCCGCCGCCCGGCGGCATGTAGGTCTGTTGATCCCAGCTCAAGACCGCCGCGGCCATGCGCAGGTCGTAGACGTCGAACAAGCGGGCTTTGAGTTCCTGCAGCTTCTCGTGCATGGGAAGTCCTCGTGCGGACGCATCGGGTCAAGGGGGCGAGGGCCCGGATTCAGGGGGTGCGCGACGAACGGCGAGGGTCAGTGTGCGCGAGGGCCCTGCAAAGGGCAAGCCTTCCGGAATGGACGAGAGGCGTGCGCTAGACTGCCTCCTCGCCGCGCTCGGCGGCGGCATCGGAGGGCGTCCCGCATGAAGCACGACCGTCATGTCCTGTACGAAGCGGCGGTACAGGGGGTCGAGCACGACCTCGACTTGTTCCAGCGGATCTACCGTCGACATCGCCGCCGCGGCTTGAGGCGCCTGCGCGAGGACTTTTGCGGCACCGCGCTGCTCGCGAGCGCCTGGGTGCGGCGACACCGTGCGAACGAGGCGTGGGCCGTGGACCACGACGCCCGCGTGCTCGCGTGGGTGCGCGCCCATCGGCTGCCGCGCCTGCGCGCCGCCGCCGCGCGGCTGCACCTAGTCCGCGCGGACGTACGGGCCGGCACGGCTCCCCCGGTCGACCTCGTGTGCGCGATGAACTTGTCCTGGTGGGTGTTCCGGCGGCGACGGGACCTGATCGCGTACTACTGCAGCGTGCGGCGCTCGCTGCGAGCCGGTGGCGTGTTCGTGTGCAGCGCGTTCGGCGGCACCGGCGCCGAGACGCCTCTGACCGAGCGTACGCGCATCGCCGCGTCGACGAGCGGTGAAGGAGACCCGGTGCCCGCGTTCACCTACGTCTGGGAGCAGGCGAGCTTCAATCCCATCGACCGCCGCCTGCGGTGCTCCATCCACTTCCGATTCCGCGACGGCACGACGATGCGCCACGCGTTCCGCTACGACTGGCGGCTGTGGACGCTACCCGAGATCGAGGACGCGCTGCGCGAGGCGGGCTTCCGCGGGGTGCACTTCTACCTCCAGGGCTGGGACGCCGAGCGCAAGCGTCCTGAGGACCATTACCGGCTCCGCGCGCGGTTCGCGAACGATCATGCGTGGCTCGCCTGCGCGGTGGGGCTCAAATAGCGACCGGCGGACGGCGTGGAGCGGCTCAGTACGAGGGCTTGAACGTCACGTTGAGCGCCACGACCAGGTACGACTGCGCCGAATTGCTCTTGAACACGACGCCGTTGAAGGTCACGATGCCACCGATCGCCAGGTTGCTCAGCTCGATGACGTCGTATCCGACGCCGAAGCTGCCACCCGGGCGCGTCGTCGTACCCGGGGACTTGAGCTCCGGCGCCTTCGGGTCGTACGTGACGTGGGACAGGACCGCGCCGAGCTGGACGTACGCCCGATAGTCCTCGCTCATCGGGCTCAGGCGAGCGAACCCGCCGATCGACGTGAAACGCGTCCGAAGGATGTCGTCGCTCGCCGCATAGGCGCCCTCCAACCCGATCACCATTCCGAGCGCCGACTCGCCGTGTACGTTGAATGCGAAGTACGGACCCCGCCACAGGTTGCGCCCCTGGGGTCCCGCGCCGGACATGATGCCGGCCCCCGCGCAATAGCGCAGTCCCGACAGAAACCCGGCCCCGCCCTCGTCCTGCGCGTAGGCGTGGATCGGGGCGATGGCCACCGTGGCCCACACCGCCGCCCCCCCGAGCCAGCACCGTGCCCTCACGCGCGCTCCTCGAACGACACCCGCTCGATCGTAATCCTGGTCTTGGGGCGGCCGCTCTCGGACCCCGCTGCCTCGAGCGCCTTGAGCACGTCCTGGCCTTGTTCCACGCCGCCGAAGATCGTGTGCTTGCCGTCGAGCCAGGGCGTGGGGACGAACGTGATGAAGAACTGGCTGCCGTCCGTTCCGGGACCGGCGTTCGCCGCGGACAGCAGGCCGGGGCGATCGTGAAGCCGGGACGGGTGATACTCTCCGTCCATGCGGTAGCCCGGGCCGCCGGTGCCGGTGCCGAGCGGGCAGCCGCCCTGCGCCATGAACCCGTCGATGATCCGGTGAAACGTGAGCCCGTCGAAGAATCCGAGCCCCGTGAGATAGGCGAAGCTCGTCACGTGCATCGGCGCGGTGTCCGCAAACAGGCGAATCTCGAGCGTGCCCTTGCTCGTCGTCATGGTCGCGTGGCATCGCCGCGCCGCGTCGAACGCGGCGACGGTCGGCTTGGGCAGCCGCGTGCGCCAGTCTTGGCGCGAGCGATCCAGCCGGACGTTGGCAATCTGCTGCTCGAGCGAGTTCAACGAATCCTCTCGGAGGGCACCCTCGCGGCGGAGGGCGAACGACAAGGCGTACGACGGTACCATCATTCGCGCATCGATGCGAGCGCGGCCGTGCCGAATGGGACCCGACACCCGGGCGGCGGGAAGGCTTCATCCGCGTTGCCGTGAGGCGCGACGTCGACTAAGTTCCACGCGCCCGCGCGCAGGCACGCGCCGCGGCTGTCGTGGCCGGCTCGGAGTCCCGTCATGATGCGTGTGCTCGCTGGCGTCGCCGCCGTGCTCGCCCTGCTCGCAATCGCGCCCCGCGCGGCGCGGGCGCAGGTGGACACGCGCGCGGTCAGCTTCGGGATCGGGGGCGGAGCCAGCTTCCCCGTTCGCGACGCCCGCCACAGCTATCGCACCGGCTTCAACGGCGGCGCGTTCCTGCGCCTCGAGCTGGGCTCGCTGCCGCTGGCGCTGCGCGCCGACTGTACGTATCAGAATTTCGAGCTGCGGAGCGCCGCCGTTCCTCCCGCCGGCAGCCCGGGCGGCGGAACGGGCACGCTGCTCGGCGGCCTGGGTGACGCGCTGGTCTACCTGCGGCGCGGTGGGGTGCGGCCCTACCTCGTCGCCGGGCTCGGTGCGTTCGCCGTGCGGACCGAATACGACGCGGCCGGCCTGGCGACGACGACCGAAACGCGCCTTGGCGCGCACGGTGGGCTGGGACTGCTGCTCACGTTCGGCTCGCTGGGCGTGTACGCCGAAGGGACGCTCGACCACGTCGTCCCGCGCAGCGGCGCCCCCGCCGGCTCGTCGATCCAGGTCGTCCCGCTGACCATGGGCGTGATCTTCTGACGCCCCGGGCCGCGCCGCGGCTTCCGGATCGCTCCACCCACCCGTTCAGCCAGGCCCCGACGCTGCCGATATCCGTGGCGTGGATTCGCGCCCTCCGGCGCGATCGCCGTGTCACCTCCAATCGGAGCTCGTCGATGCCACTACGCCTCGCCACCGGTCGGCGGCGCGAACGCCACCCGGGATCCCGCCCGCGCCCGATCGCGCGACGGCGCGCGTTCGCGCCTCCGGCCGACACGCTC
>JACXTT010010179.1_pt1 | contig 12729 bp, 9 predicted proteins | sample 9270951 | NCBI WGS metagenome assembly JACXTT01 (sample SAMN15532306, study PRJNA645909) | rock metagenome | isolation source: weathered quartz diorite | place: Puerto Rico | collected 2017-06-21 | reverse complement strand
TCTTTAGTATTTATAGGACTTCTGGCACATCTTTCGGTGGTGCGCTAAGCCTCCCACGATGTCGGGCGCATGTGCAAATTCAGATCAACCCTGCGTCGTTATTGTTGCGCGATCCCTTAACGGCGCCGAACGCCGCGAAGCAGCTGTTTTTGTGGAGCACCTCGACAAAGGTGAAGCCAGTTTCCCGCAGCAGGTCCAACTGGAACACGAGCGGGCGCGGCGAATCCTCCTTTGCGACGTAGTCGAACACATGATCCCGGTACGCTCCGTCTTTTAGCGCGGCAAGATACTCCCCGTAGCGCCGCCACATGACAGTGCGCACCTGTGGGATGCCGTGATCGATGAGGTCGGCGATCCAGAAGGAACCTCCCGGCTTAAGGCTGCGGTACACCTTGCGGAACACCTGACGCCATTCCTCCTCGCCCCGCAGATGGTGGAGGACGGCCGCTGCTACCGCGAAGTCGTAGCGACCAGGGTGGAGATCCACGTCCCGGATGTCGCCTTGCACCGCCGTGGTGTCCGATGGCGACATCCGCTCCACGGCGCGATCCAGCATGGGTCTGCTGAGATCGATCAGCGTAAACCGGAGGTCCGGCAGAAGCTGCCGCAACCGCAACGAATAGTTGCCCGCTCCGCAACCAATGTCGAGCATCTCCGACGCTCCTTTGTGCAGCGCCGCCACGGTTGAAGCGATCAGCTCAAGGACGAGCGGCGCGTCCACGGTGGAAGATTGCGCTGTCTGCAAATTCGAGAATCGTTCCACGTCCCCGTCGAAGCGCCGGCGAATCTCGTCGGGAGTCGATTTGTTCTCCATAACCCTTTATCCTAGCCTGGGTATCCGGGTGAGCGGGAATTCCTGTCCGCTGCGCAACACAGGCGGGAACACCAGGCGGGAACACCAGGCGGGAACACCAGGCGGGAACACCAGGCGGGAACACCTGTGTCACGCTACTTGCCGGTGAAGACGGGACTGCGTTTTTCGAGAAAGTGGGCGACACCCTCGCGGAAGTCCTGGCTCTCGAAGCTGCGGGACATTTCCTCGACGGCCATGTCCATGGACTCGGCCAGCGTCTGGAATTGCGCTTCGTAGGTCTGGCGCTTCATCACGGCGAGCGAGCGGGGCGACACCGTGGAAGCCAGTTCGGCGGCGAAATCCTGCACGGCCCCGGCGAAGCCGGCTTCGGGGAGCACCCGCTGTACCAGGCCAAGGCGCAGGGCTTCGGCTGCGTCCACTTTTCGCGAAGTGAACAGGAGGTCGACGGTGTTGGCGAGGCCGACGAGGCGAGGGAGCATCCAGGCCACGCCGTATTCGGCGATCAGGCCGCGCTTGGAAAAGATAGTGGAAAAGCTTGCGGCTTCCGAAGCGATGCGCAAATCGCAGTAGAGGGGAATCACGAAGCCCAGGCCGGCGGCGGGGCCGTTGACGGCGGCGATTACGGGCTTGGGTACGGCAAGCATCCAGGTGAACTTCTTCTCGAAATCGATCCGCGCGCCCTCGCCGGGTTCCTCGGCCGCCGGGCGTCCGGACGAGAACTCCTGACGCGATTCGAGGAGGCCTTCGAGCAGACTCATGTCGGCGCCGGAACAGAAACCGCGCCCGGCGCCGGTGAGAACTATGATTCGGACGCTCTCATCCACGGAAGCTGTGCGCACGGCCTGGGCGACTTCATGTTCCATTGTGGGCGTCCAGGCATTCAGTTGATCGGGACGGTTGAGCGTCACCGTGGCCACGTGGTCGCGCACCGCGTAGAGCGTTTCGGAAAACGGCATGTTCCCCGTATCCTATCAGGCCGGGGGAGGAGTTCCAAAAAACGGCATGGCCGAGTGGGCAGACCGTCAGGGTCGCTATGCCTCCACTTTTTTCGCCGCTTCCAGCCACTTCGGATCTACGTCCAGGCCCAATCCCGGCCCGGTGGGAGCCTTTACCTTTCCATCCTTGATTTCAAATTGCGGGGCGTACCAGCCGGCCTTTTTCTCCGGACCGCGGTGCGGGTACTCCATATAGGGCCCGGTGTTGGGGATGGCCGAGGCGAAATGCAGGATGTTCACCGAGGTCTGGCCGGTCTGTGTATTGTGCGGCACGATGGTGATTTTCGCGGCTCGGGCCATGCGGGCCACGCGCGAGGCGCGGATGAAGCCGCCATTGTAGTTCAGATCCGGCTGCACGATGTTTATGGTTTTCGTGTCCATCAGCCATTGGAACTGCCAGAGGCTGGAATTCTGTTCACCGTAGGCGATGGGAATATCGAGCGCGTCGGCGACCTTCTTGGTTTCGCTCATCTCTTCCCATGGGCAGGGCTCCTCGAAGAAAGCGCAGCCAAGGTCCTGCAGCATGCGCCCGACTTCGATCGCGGCGTGGGCGTCGTAGGAACCATTGGCGTCGGCGTAGAGAATGACGCCGTCGCCGAGGCGCTTGCGCGCCAGCTTCATGAGAGTCTCGGTCCGTCCGGGGTAGGCGTCGAGATTGCGGCTCATGCGGCCGCCAATTTTGAACTTGACGGCCCGGGCGCCGGTTTCGGCGACGCCGCGGACGTAGACGTCCACTTCCTGCTCGGCCGTGGTTTCGCGTCCGGAGCCCGAAAGGTAGACGGGGATCTCCGTGCGCCGGACGCCGCCCAGCAGCGCGCCAACCGGTTTAGCGCAGATTTTGCCGAGCAGATCGAAGAGGCTTTGCTCGACGTAGGCCACCGGCGCCCAGAAGGCCTGGCCGGCCATTTTGTAATTTTCGATATAGACGCCGTCGATCAGGGATTCGAGGTCGCGAGCGTCCTTGCCGATGAAGAACGGCGCGGCGCGGCGGAGCAGGATGGGAATCCAGTCCTCGACCTGCTTGGTGAAGGCGAGGCCGGTTGCGCCGTCGGCGGAGGTGGCTTTGACGAAGAAGTTCGGCCCGTTGCGATAGAGCTCGATTGAGCGGATCTTCACGGGCGCACCCGATACCTTATGCAGGTCGAAGAGAGGTTTTTCCCATTCGGGTACGCGGCGTTCCGCGGCGGCCGCGGCGGCGATGCCGGCCATGCCAAGAAAGGCTCGCCGGTGAATCAACATGGAAGTTATCTCCGCTGATGAGATCTTATTCAGCCCGGGTGAGGCTGCCAAATTCGTCTCCAAGTGTATCAGTGAGATTCAGGATAGATCCGACGTCCCGAACCTGGGCGAGGCTATTTTCGCGGCCCTGCGCGATCCAGAGGGATCGGCGCGAACCCCAGGGCGCGAATGTCCTCTCGATCCGGAAGGCGGTAGATTCTGGCGTCAGGATCGAACGAAAATCCGTCTTCCAAAGTGAGGTTTCCGTTCAGATTACCGACAAAAGGTTCGGCCGGCTTGCGAATGTCGAACGCCGGGCCGGAGATCAGGTTGCGGCGGATCAGGTTGCCCTCCGGGGGCACGCCACCCGCCTTTTCCAGATAAGGAAGCACGGAGAGAATTTCCGGATAGCGCTCGCGGTAGGGAGGCTCCGTCACGCGCATCTGAGCTAGTTTCGGCTTCATGGTCCGGTAGACCATGTCCTGCCACACCGGCCGCGGATCCAGTCCGCGCGCGTCGACGTGTATCGCCGGGCTGCATGCCACGAACAGGTTATTCTCCACGCGGTTGTCGCGCCCGCCTCCAACGAACGCGCCGTACTTGAGTTTGTAGAAGACATTGCCCAGCACGGTGACGCCGGAGGCGCAATCGTCGAGATAGACCGCCATGGATCCCAGGCCGACGCCGCCCAACTCGTGGATGTAGTTGTGGCGGATCATCACGCCGCGCTCGGTGTAGTCGCGTCCCAGATAGATGGCGCCGACGTCTCCGGTTTCCAGCGCGAGATGGTGCATGTCGTTGCCGTCGATGACATGGTCGTTGCCGGTGAGCAGAATTCCAGCGTGCGGGCCGTGGTGAATGGCGTTGTGTTCTACAAGGTTGCCGACGCCGTTGACCTTGACCGCGGGGTTGTAGGTGCGGACCCATTCGCCCATGTGATGCAGGTCGCAATCGCGGACGGCGTGCCCGGCGGGCGTCAGCGTGCGGCGGTCGCCGCCGGTGATCTCGATGGCGGAGTCGCCGGTGTAGGCGATCTCCGACCGCTCCACCGTATGCCGGAAGCCGCCTTCGATGACGATTCCCGCCCCGCCAGTGTTGCGAACGGCGAGGTTCCGCAACGTGACGCTCGCGCCGTCATGCACCGTGACCGCGCGGCCACGCGTGTATTCCAGCGTGAACCCGTCCACGGTGACGTCGCGCGCGTCGCGGAAGTCCAGCAGCGCCTCGTCCGTCACGGAGACGAAGATTTCCGCCTGGCGCGGATCGGATGGCGGCCAGAAATACAGCTTTCGGTTCGGGAAATCGACGTAGTATTCGCCGGCCGAGTCCAGCTCTTCGAGGACGTTCAGGAACGTATAGCGCTGGTTGCGCCGGAATCCATAGATGCCGTGCGGCGGAGCGGTGAGCACGAGGCGCGTCTTCGCATCAATCGAAGCGACGCGTTCATAAGTGTCGGCCCAGTCCCAGGACCAGTAGCCGTGTACCCAGATGTTCGGATCGCTCTGCCAGTGGCCCGGCCGGTCGCCCTCGTAGAGGAAGCCGCGATCCAGGCGTCCAATACGGCCGCCGTGTTCGTCGTCGTGAGGCTCGGTGTCGGCGGCCGAGGCGATGCGCGTGAAGCCGTCGTTCGGCCAGCGGGCTACGGTCATGCGGCGGCCCTTGAAAAACAACTCGGCGTGGGCAGACTGAGCCTCCCGGCCGAATCCCCGCGCTGAAAAATTGCCGGGCGTAATGCCTTGCCGGCCCAGATCGATCTCCAGGACGTGGCCGCGCGCGTCGGGAGCCAGCCGCTCACGGACCTGAAGGTCGCGCACTGGGCGCCAGCGGGTCAGCCTGCGTCCGCCCACCAGCCGGGCGCCGCTCTCGGCGCGATAAGTGACGCCGCTGTCGCGGTCGTCGAACTGGATAGAGTGCTCGACGAAATAGACTCCACGGCGGACGATGACAGTCACCGCCTCACCGTCGGCGAGCTTCGACTGAGTTCGCAGCGTCCGGATCTGGTCGCGGGCCTGATCCAGCGTGCGCAGCGGCCCGCCCGGGGAAACGGTAAGCGTGGCGGCAGATGCGGTGGCAGCGGCGGCAAAAAGAATGGCGACGCGCATGATGCGGGAATCTCAGTTCCCTCGCTTCACCCAATCCATCTTGTAATAGAACGCCTTCTCCATGAGGGCCACATGCGCCCGGTATCCCATGGCGTCGAGGAAAGGATTGGCCCCTCCGGCGCCGAGCCTGGCATGCTTCGCCGCGAGCCCGTAGAACTTGCCATGCGAGGCCAGAAACACGTCGCACGGCAGGGATTTCAAAACCTGAAACGTGCGCATGTAGTCGGCCACCATGTCGGGATAGGAAGGGTTGTCGAAGAGCTGACGCGCATCGTTCACGTTGGCGCTTCCCAGAATCACCACGTCGTAGGTCTTGCCGCCATCGAGCGCCTTCAGCGTCCAGGTGGTGTTGCCCTTGGTGTGACCCGGCGTCGAGCGGGCCACCAGCACGTTATCTCCGATCCGGACTTCATCCATGTCGTGCAGCACGCGGCTTACCTTGACAGGGGGGAAGCCCGACCGACCGCCCCTTGCGCCGGTCTCTATCGTCTCCACGTCGCGGTCCATCACCATTATCTGCGCGCCGGTGGCCTCCTTAACGCGCGCCGCGCCGGCGCAGTGGTCGCCGTGGGCGTGGCTGATCAGGACAATCTTGATGTCCTGAAACCGGAAGCCAAGCTGTTCCACGCTTTTCTGAATCAGCGGCACCGAGTCGTCGAAGTCCGGATTGATCAAAATGTGGCCTTGGCTGGAGGTGATCAGGAAGGAAGCGTAATCAGCAGTTCCGGCGTAGTAGACATTGCCGATGACGCGGTGAGGCGGGAACGCCTGGTTGTCGGCTTCCCTGGTGTGGATGTCGGCTTCCCACGGCAGCAGGATGGGAGGAAGAGCGTCCTTCGGAACAGCCGGCCGCGGGGATTGGGCAGTCACCCCGACCACGGCCCCACAAAGCAGGAACAGAGAGGACAGAGGTCGCATCGGCAGCATTGTATCAGCCAGCTCGAAGAGTCTTGATATGTACTTTACCCCTGGACGCGCCGCTCCATGCCGGACCAGAACCGCTCGCGCAATCCGCGCTTGACGATTTTACCCGTCCCGGTCTTGGGCAGCGCATCGCGGCAGAACTCGATCACGCGCGGGCACTTGAATTTTGCCAGCCTGCCGGCCAAGAACTCCAGCAGCTGTTGCTCGCTCAGGGCGGCGCCGTCCTTCAACACAACTACGGCGACGGGAATTTCTCCCCATTTGGGATCGGGCGCGGCGACGACGGCGCACTCGAAAACGGCCGGGTGGGAGAAGATCGCCTTCTCCACCTCGATCGAGGAAATGTTTTCACCGCCGCTAATGATAATGTCCTTCTTGCGGTCCACAATATGGATATAGTTTTCCTCGTCCCAAACGGCCATGTCGCCGGTGTGAAACCACGCACCGGACATCACATTGCGGGTGGCTTCCGGCTCTTTGAAGTAGCCGTCCATTACGTGGTCGCCACGGATCACCACTTCGCCGATGGACTCCATGTCGCGAGGCACGTCTTCCATGTGCGGCCCCACCACGCGGATTTCGACGCCCGGAACGGGCCAGCCGGCCATGGCCTGATGGCGGTAACGGTCGGCCTCGTCTTTGTAGACGACGGTGCCTTTCTTGCGGGCGCTGCTGGCCACCGGCGCTGTCTCGGTCAGCCCGTATCCGGCAATCACTTCGCAGCCGAATGCTTTTTCCATCCGCTCGATCAGCTCGGGTGAGGCGGCGGCTCCGCCGATGTGGATGGCTTGCAGGCTGGAGTAATCCCATTTCCCCAACTCCGGCGCATTGAGCAACGCGTTGGCCATGGTGGGAACCAGCGAAAGGGAATTGGCCCGCTCCTCCTGCACCAGCCGGAAAATGGCGGCAGGGTCGAAGCGACGCACCATCACCTGCGTGACGCCCATCATTGTGGAAGCCTGGGGCCGGCCCCAGCCGTTGGCGTGAAACAGCGGAATCGTATGCAGCTCCACCCAGTCGTCGGTGCGATTGAAAGTGCAGGCGACGGAAAGGCCGTGGAGATAGAGCGTCCGGTGAGCGAGCATCACGCCTTTGGGCGTTCCGGTGGACCCGGAGGTGTAAAACAACTCGGCGATCGACGACTCGTCGATCTGGAGCCAATCCGCGCGTCCCGGCGTCCCGCGCGAGAGAAGCTCCTCGTAAGTGAAATCGGCGGAGGGAACCTTGTCGTCTAACGTGATGAATTTTTCGATCTTGGGGCAATTCTTTTTGAGGTGGTCCGCCAGCTCGGCAAAGTCGTTTTCGAAAAACAGGAGCCGCGCTTCGGAGTGGTTGAGAATCTCCGTTAATTCGTGAGGCGTCAAACGGACGTTGAGGGGCATCACGATCGCCCCCGCCTGAACCACGCCGTAATAGCCCTCTAGAAGCTGGTGGGTGTTGAACGAGAGGTACGCCACGCGGTCTCCCGCGGCGATGCCCTCGCCCTTTAGCGCCGACGCGAGCCGCTCCGCGCGGGCGCCGAATTCGGCGTACGTGAACCGGCGGGCGCCCGAAACGATTCCGACCTTCCGCGGGTACAAGTCTACGGCGCGGTGCAGAAACCGTATCGGCGTGAGCGGAATGATCATAGGGATGGCTGAGCGCGGGATTTAAAGTGCTTGCGGGGCTTCCCCAAGCTTCACGGTCACCTTCACCTTCTTACGGCTGCGGTACACCGTGAGGTCCAGCGGGTCTCCGGCGCGTTTGCGGTTCAACGCGCGCTGCAGCGATTCGCGGTCCTCCACCGCCTTGCCGTCGATTTCCGTAATCAGGTCGCCGCCGACGCCCACGCGGTAATTGCCTACGATTACCACCTGGCGCGGGCCGTGCAGTCCGGCGGTATCGGCCGCCGTGCCGCTCTGGATGCTCTGAATCAGCAAGCCGCCCTCCGCGGGCAGTTCCAGGGCCTCGGCCAAGTCGCCGGCTACGTGCAGCACCGTGATGCCCAGCATCGGCCGCGAGATCCGGCCGCGCGTGCGCAGCTCCTCCAGCATCGCCTTGGCGCGGTTCACCGGCATGGCGAATCCGATGCCGATGTTGCCCTGCGTGCCGTAGATCATCGTGTTGATCCCGATGACGTTGCCGTGGGCGTCCAGCAGTGGCCCGCCGGAATTGCCGGGATTGATGGCCGCGTCGGTCTGGATCATGTTGTCGAAATCGTTAGTCTCAGTGGAAATGCTCCTGCCTATGGTCGAGACCACTCCGGTGGTCAGCGTGCCGTCCAGCCCGAACGGGTTGCCAATCGCCAGCACCTTCTGGCCCACTTGCACCGCGTCCGAGTCGCCCAGGTGCAGGAATGCCAGCTTCTTCTTCGGCTGGATCTTGATCAGGGCAAGGTCGTTGCGCTCGTCGCGGCCGAGGATGGTGGCCTTGTACTGCGATTTGTCCGACAGCGTCACGTAGATCTCCGGCGCGCGCCCGGAGACGACGTGCTTGTTCGTGAGGATGCGCCCTTCCTCGTCGATCAGGAAGCCGGAACCCTGCCCCTGCTCCGGGTAGACCTGGCGGAACCAGTTTTCGCGGTAGACGATCGAGGTAATATTGACCACTGCCGCCTTGGCCATCCGGTAGACATCGATGTTGTTCTGTTCATCGGTGGAAAAGCCAGCCGTGCGCGCGACTTCGGGATCAGACCAAAGCTTGCCGGCCCCCCTCAAATGCGGCGCCAGCCTCGGGAAGGCGTCCCGCAGACGGAAGTTCGATCCCGAGGTCAGCCAGACAAAGCCCCCAGCCAGCGCCAGGGCCCATAGAAAAATAGAGCGAAATCTCATATTCGGGTGCTCTCTCGTTTTCTCAGCAGTTCGTACAGTTCGGCGGCCTGAAGCCGGGTATGCTCCTTGCTTTCCGATGTATCAATGACGTAATCGGCAAATTTCCGTTTCTCCCGGAGCGGCATCTGGCTGCGAACGCGCGCCAGCACGGCTTCCCGGGTGGCGCCGTCCCGCCGCATGGACCGCTCGATCTGTTGTGCCTCAGTGCATACCGCCAGTATCAAGCAATCATAGCGCCGGTAGCTGCCGGCTTCGATCATGATGGCCGCCTCCACGACCACGATAGCGTGCGGATCTTCTCCCTCATACTGCGCCATCAGATCCTGTTCCCTGCGGAACACAGGTGGATGGACCAACTGGTTGAGCCTGGCCAACCGTTCCGGATTTCCAAACACTTCAGCGGCCAGTGCAGAGCGATCGATCGTGGCGTCCGGACGCAATATGCCGGAGCCGAATTCCGCCACCACCGCCGCGTAAGCCTCGCCGTCCGGCAGGATGACCTGATGGCCCAGGATGTCCGCCTGAATGAGGCGGCAACCCAGTTCCCGCAGCGTTTCCCCAACGAAGCTCTTGCCGCTGGCCAAGCCTCCTGTCAGCCCTACTTTCAGCATACACAGTGGCGCAGATGTTCTCGCCTGCGGGCCGGGAGATGTTTGGCTGCCGGCATGGCTATCCTTCCTGCTGCCGCCGCCCCGCCGAATCAACCGTGTTGGACATCAGCATGGCGATCGTCAGCGGGCCGACGCCGCCCGGCACCGGCGTATAGGCCCCGGCGCATTCCGCGACCTCCACCGGGTGGACGTCGCCAATCAGAGCGCTGCCTTTCTTCTCGAACGCGGCCAGCCTATCCGGCGCGCGCGCGAAGATGCGTCCGGCCTCGGCCGCGTCGGTGATGCGGTTCATGCCGACGTCGATCACCGTGGCCCCGGGCTGGATGAAATCCGCTGTGACCAGGGCGCCGCGCCCGATGGCCGCCACCAGCAGGCCGGCTTGCCGGCACACTGCGGGTAGGTCGCGCGTCCTGGAGTGGCAAATAGTGACCGTCGCATTCTCGTGCAGCAGCAGCAGCGCCATCGGTTTCCCGACGATGTCGCTGCGGCCCACCACCACCGCGCGTTGTCCCGCGATCGGGATCCGGTAATGCTTCAGCAGCCGGATGATTCCGGAGGGTGTGCAAGGCCGCAGCCCCGGCCGGTTCGCCACCAGGTTGCCGGTGTTGATCGGGTGGAACCCGTCGACGTCCTTGTCCGGCGCGATCGAGTCCAGCACTGCTTTGGCGTCCACCTGCGCCGGCAGGGGCATCTGCACCAGTATGCCATCTATCTCGTCGCGCCGGTTGAGCGAATCCACCAGCGCCATCAAGTCCGCGGTCGTGATGGAATCCGGTGGCGTGATCTTCTCGCTGTAAATTCCCAGCTCCGCGCAGGCTTTGATTTTGTTGCGGACGTAGATCTCCGAGGCTGGATCGTTCCCGGCGAGCACAACGGCCAAGCCCGGCCGGCGCCGCAGCCCGTCCACCCGCGGCTTCAATTCGGAAAGTATTGCGTCGCGAACCTTGGTGCCGTCGAGAATCTGGGCCATCTGAAAAAGAGTAGCAAGCGCAGGTGAGTTTCAGCCAACCCAACACCCATCACCCACCCCGCCTACTCCCGATACATCTTCCGCAGCCGCTTGAACTGCGACTTGATCTCTTCGCTGGCTTCCACCACCTGGTTGGTGTCGTAAATCACCCGCGGCGTCATGAACACCACGAGCTCGGTCCGCTGCTTCGAAGTGGACCGTGCGCCGAACGCTGCGCCCAAATAGGGAATCTTGCTCAAGTACGGGACGCCGGAGGTGCTGACCCCATCCGATTCCTGGATGATTCCACCGATGGCGATGGTATCTCCGTCTTCCACCGTCACCTGGGTTTGGACGTTGCGCCGCTGGAACGACGGCGACTGAATCGCGGACCCGGCGGCCGGCTGCTGGGCGCTCGAAACCTCCTGGTTGATTTGCAGAGTCACCACGCCGGAAGAGTTGACCCGGGCCGTGATGTTGAGCTGCACGCCGGCGCTGCGGCTGGAAACCGTGTTCGTGAACAGCGAGTTGCCTCCGCTCTGGATCGGGCTCACCGCCTGCGAATTGAGGACCGGTACATCGATGCCAACGTTGATGAGGGCGGGGATGCTGTCGGTGGCGATCACGGTTGGCGCGGAGAGGACTTTCGTCTTGCGGTTGTCCTCCTGTGCCGAAAGCAAACCTAGAAGCTCGCGGCTCTGGCCCACCAGAATTCCGGCGGTCAGGCTCAGGCCGGCCGCCGCGGTGGTTCCGGTAACCAGGCGCGGAAATTTGCCGTCGGACCCGGAAGCGGAGTCCTTTTTTTGCAGTGCCGCGCTCACGCCGGCCGAAAACGCGCCGGTCAGCGTGACCTCGTAGATCCGGGCTTCGATCAGCACCTGCCTCGGCGGAATGTCGATCTGATCGATCAGACGCTTGATCTGGTCCCATTCCTTGGGAGTCCCCTGCACCAGCAGGGTATTGTCGAAGGGATTCGGAATGACGCGTGGGCCGCTGTAGATCTGCGCCGTCATCGGCGCGCCGCCGCCCAAGAACAGACCGGTCAGGTCGGCTGCTGTTGGCGGAGCGTTCGGCGCGTTGGTGTTAGGCAGTCCTGGCTGCTGCGGGCGGTTAGCGTACGCCGCAGCGTTGTAAGGGATGCCACCTCCATACAATCCGCCGCCGGGGTAGCCCCCGCCGCCGTATCCGCCACCATAGCCGCCGCCTCCGTAGCCGCCGCCTCCGCCCTGCTGGTTCCCGCAGCCGGTGCCGGGAGTCGACGATCCGCCGTACCCTCCGCCATAGCCGCCGCCATAACCCCCGTATCCTCCGCCATAGCCGCCGCCGTACCCGCCGTAGCCTCCATAACCGCCGCCGTAGCCTCCATACATGCCACCGCCGTATCCCGAGATGCCTCCATACAACTGCATCACCGCCATGGCCACCGTATCGGCGCAGCCGTACTTCAATCGATATACGTAGTTGTCCACCGAGCCGGCCGTCGCCTTCACGGGAATGTCGAGCTTCCTGATCCAGGTCTCCACTTGCTCGAAGACCCCCGGGTTAGGCGCGACGGCGATGATGGTGTTGATGCGGTCGATTGGCATGAAGCGCACCGACGTGATCTTGTCCGACAGCCCGATCGCTCTGAACACTGTTTCCAGTTCCTTGGCGAGATCGGTGGGCCGCCCGTTCTCCACTTCGAACAGCCGGACGCGCTGTGCGGCCATTGAGTCCGAATCGAACAGCGCGATCAGGTCCATTGTGCGGCGCATGCTGCGGGCGTTGTCCAGGATGATCAGCAGGTTGGCCGGATCATAGCTCTGGACGACGCTGCCCTCTCCCAGAAATGGCGTCAGAATTTTCGAAATCTCCCCCACCGTGGCGTACTTCAGAAAGATCAGGTTGAGGATCATCTCCTCGCCGTCCGGAAGTTCCTTTCCGTTCATGCGCGGCTTGATGGGAAGCCGCGACACTTCCGAAGTGGGCACGATACGGTAGAGGTCGCCGACCATGACGATGGCCGCCCCGTTGATGCGCAGGATGGTTTCCAGAAGCTGGCGGACCTCGACCGGTTTGATCTCGCCATAGGTGTTGATCGTGACAGAGCCCTTCACTCTCGGATCGAGAATGTAGTTGATCTTAAGCTTTTGCGCCAGGATGTCGATGACTTCGGTCAGCGAGACATTGTAGAAGTTGAGGCCGCCCAGCGCGCACGCGGCGAGTCCGGCTCCCGTGCCTGCCGCCGGAGCGGTGGTCTGCGGCTTGGGGGACGCCGCAGGCTGCGCCGCGGCTGGCTGCGCGGGTTGTGCCGGGGTGGGTTGCGC
>JACXTT010010178.1_pt1 | contig 12730 bp, 8 predicted proteins | sample 9270951 | NCBI WGS metagenome assembly JACXTT01 (sample SAMN15532306, study PRJNA645909) | rock metagenome | isolation source: weathered quartz diorite | place: Puerto Rico | collected 2017-06-21 | reverse complement strand
AACGGAGTCTTCATTACACAGTTGGGCGGGCTTCGGACGATTGAAGCGAGCGTTCGTCTGCTGGAATGGGAGCCACCTCCTACCGGATCAGGTAACACCAATTCTGCGCGGTTGCTCTTTGCGCTCTACAACGACGGGACGCCCGGCGGTGGTTTTGCGGGAGACATTATTGCCGACCTTAATCTTGGAGTGCAGCCCGGATCCACTCAAGTCACCGCACCCTACCAACTCTTCCGGTGCGCGAACGCGTCTTGCAGCTCAGCTTCGTTCCTGCAGGGTTCGCTTGGAGTCGTCTCTAACCCGGCGTCTCCTCACACTATGCGTATCTCGTGGGATGGTGGCAGTAGCGTGCACTTTACGTTAGATGGGCTCACTCAAACGTTGAATCCAACTCAACTGGGCCCCGTCGCTCGGGCGCCGATCAGCAGGTATACCGGCATAACTGTCGTAGGGGCGTCTTTGGCAGCCGCGGCTTTCGACAATATTCGTGTCAAACGCGTTATGGATGACAGCCTCAGCGAGGACACTATCGATACGTCCCTTTGGAATGTTATCAACGTTCCTGCGGACGCCGGAGCAATTACCATAACCAGCCAGGGAGTGGAGATGCTGCATACCACTGCCGGTGAGACGACAAATCAAGGCTTGCAGAGTCGCTGCAGCCTGGCTGGAGACTTTGACGTCCAGATGGATTTTGCTCTTTTAAACTGGCCGGCAAGAAACCAGCACACCGTTCGATTCGCGGTGATGGACTTACCTGCAGGGCCGGGCGGCTTGCAGGGGATTTTGAGGAACAGCTACGGGGATGAGAGCTATCAGTTTCTGGTTTCGGATGGGTTGTTGGCCGACATCCCTGCATCCGATGCGGCGGGTAAAATGCGCCTGGTTCGGGCAGGTTCAACACTATCGGGTTACTACTGGAACGGTTCGCAGTTTGTATCGCTGGGAAGTACATCAACAACCGCAGTCGATACCAGGTTTCTACTGGATTTTTCGAGCCCGTTCGTAACGTCGTTGGCCAACACAAAGGTCAGAGTTTCGAATTTCAAAGTAAATGCCGGAAGAGTGGCGGGCTGCCAGTAGCGGCAGCCCTGTTACTGCGGCATTGGTGCTTCAAGGTTGTTGGTTACTTGCTCGCTACGGCCTTAACCTGCGTCATGTCGGTGACGCCTTGAATCACTTTCAGGACTCCATCCTGCAAGAGGGTTGTCATGCCTTCCTGCTGAGAGCGAAGGGCTACTTCGGCTGTTCGGGCTCGGGTTTGAATCAGCCGTTTCAGTTCAGGTGTGGCCACCATCAACTCATGCAGGCCGACCCGGCCGCGGTATCCGCTGTTGTGACACTCTTCGCATCCCTTTTCCTTGGCCCGATAGAGTTGCAACGACGTCGGCATGGGCAGCGCGTCAAACGCTTCCTGGCCGTACGCCTGCCGCAATTGGTCGATCTGGTTGGTTGTTGCGACGTAGGGCACCTTGCATGTGTTGCACAGTGTCCGGGCTAGCCGTTGTGCGAGGATACCCAGCAAGGCGTCTGCGAAATTGAAGGGGTCCAGTCCCATCTCCAGCAGTCGGGTAACGGTTTCCGGCGCGCTGTTCGTGTGGAGTGTACTGAACACCATGTGTCCGGTGAGCGAGGCTTCGATGGCCGTATGCACCGTTTCCTCGTCGCGCATCTCACCCACCATGATGACGTCCGGATCGGCGCGAAGGAATGCGCGCATTGCAGCGGCAAATGAAAAGCCGATGCGAGGTTGCACCTGAACCTGTCGAAGTCCGTATTGCGTGATCTCCACCGGATCCTCCGCCGTCCAGATCTTCAAATCGGGTTTGTTGATCGCCGCCAGGGCTGCGTGCAATGTCGTGGTTTTACCCGAACCGGTCGGTCCCACGACGAGGAACATGCCGTACGGCATCTCGATCAGCACGCGCATCTCCCGAAGGTTGCGCGCTGTCATGTTCAACGCGTCGAGCGCGAGGGGTTCGTTGCCACCAAGGATGCGGAGCACCATGTCCTCATCGCCCTGTGACGTCGGAATTGTCGCTACCCGCAGTTCGATGCTGGGTCCCTGGGGCAGACGGAAATTGATCTTGCCGTCCTGCGGCTTGCGGCGTTCCGCAATATCCAGTCGTGCCATGATCTTCAGGCGGGACACCAATGCCCGCCGATAACCCGGCGGAATCCGCTGATACTCGAGACAGCTGCCGTCCACCCGCATGCGAATCACGGTGTCCGTCCGTGACGAGTAAGGTTCGATGTGGATGTCGGAGGCCCCGCGTTTGTAGGCATCCATGATGATCTGGTTCGCAAGACCGACAATCCCTTTATCGTTCTCGCCAACGACGCCGGCTTCGTCCTCTTCGTCCTCCTCTACAGTAGGGTCCATCATTTCACCCAGAATGTTCTGGATGTTTCCCGCCTGAACAAGATTCCCCGTCGCGCTGGCGATGTACATCAAAATGTCTTTGCGCAAAGACACGAGCCATCGGACAGACCTGCCACGCAGCAGCATCTCGATTCGCTCGGTCTTCAGAAGATCTCTGGGATTGTCGATGAGCACTTCGACGTTGTCACCCACGCGGCGCAGTGGCAGCCAGTGGTTGGCCTTTAGGAATTCGACGTTGAGGTTTCGGAGCAAACTGCGGTCGACAACGATTTTTTCGTCATAGGCAAGGAACGGGCAACCGTAGTACCGGCTCATGGACTCGCCGATCAGGGTTTTTGAAACACGGTAGGTTTCCTGAAGCACGACTTCGACGTCCGTGCCTTTGCGCCGTGCCTCTGCGATGGCGTTGTCCAAATCTTTCTGGGTCAGCGTCAACTGTTCCACCAGATAGTCGTATTTGGTGGGCCGCCGGTCCATGAGCTGTGCCTGATTCCGCATCGCCATCCCAAGCGTGTCGGCTATGTCGCTTGCAAAGCCCTCTTCCTCAGGCGTGAACCGGTCGCCGGTGCGCTTATTGATCAGGAGCAGGACGCCCATCAAGGACTTGCGCTCCACCATGATCGGAACTGCCAGCATCTGACGCGTGCAGAAGCCGCTCCGCTTATCCCAGGACTGGTCGAAAGTGAGAGTCGGGCTGATCTTCGACAGTTCCGCAGTGTCATAGGCATTGGCGATGTTCACGATTTTGGCGTAGCGCGCACAGTAGCCCGAAATGCTGGCTTCGGTGATCGGAACTCGGATTTCCTTGATACCGTCAAGAGCGTCGAGAAGAAACTTGGAGTAAATTTCCCGCCTCTCGCGGTCGACGGCATAGATGGTCAGCTGCTCCACTTCGAAAAGGGTGGCGAGCTCTTTTCGAATCTCGATGAACAGTTCGTCAAGGCTCTTCGCAGCGTAGATTTTGTTGATTATGAATGCGGTTCTGGCTTTGGCCGAGTTCCATCCCTGAAAGGACGAACTACCGTCGGGTATCGTCTGAAGCGTTCCTTGAGCCACGAATACTTGTCCTCATTTCCAATCCACCATCCAGTCCTCCATAGACAGATGCTCTGTGGACCGGTGGAACTTCATCGCTGTGTGCTGTCGATTTCTTGCCGTTTCCCGGCTGAGAGCTATCCGGAGATTCTAAAGGCGAGCTCTCTTATTCCCAGTGCCTGTTGAAAAGCCTGTAGGTTCACCGAAAAATCCCGAGAATAAGCGGATTGAGCGGCATCCTAGCACAAGTTGCGCGGACTTGGCTTCATCTTTACGATACCCGATTCGAAGTAGACTGCGTCTTCGGCACGCCCTATCGCGTTGATGGCCGGTGTTTCTGAGGCGTCACTGTTCCGCCGGACGCTCCGCCGAATCGATCACCATCGCTTCGATCGTGACTTTCGCCGATTCGAGACGCAGGCCCGTCTGTTCCTGTAAAGCCGTGAACAGCGACACTCCCGGATCAGCGGCATCTGTAGGAGCTGTTGCCCCCGGGCCGCGAAAGACCATTCCGCCCAAGCCATTCGTTTCGTCGTTGCTGGGTGTCCAGCTTAGGCTGAAATCGTACTTTCCGGTAAGACCGGTCTTGTCCTGGATTGTGCGTCCAAGCCGGCCCGAAAGGAACGTGATGATGGACGTCATGGTCGCTCCGGGCGCGCTCATACTAGCCATGCCTGGATTTGACGGGTTGCCGCCGATTCTCATCGAAATGCCGCCGGCCCCCGGACCTCCCGATCCATCGGCCTCCTTCATCTTGAGTCCGCCCTTGGCGACCGTCAGTTCGAAGCCCTGCAGTTCTTTCTTTTCACGATGGAACTTCAGCTTGAAGCGTTCCGCCAGCAGATTCTGGAGCATGACCCGTAGTTGATCCTGAGTCGTGTGTTCCGGATCTTCGGCCTTGGCTTCGATGTCGAATGCATCCGTGCCAATCCAACTCGGACCTCCGTTTAGCAACTGATCCAGTGAACCGCCCAGGGCCGTGAGACGGTACGCCGAATTGATCAGCATCTTGAGAGTCATTCGCGTGAAGACGCAGCGGCCGATGGGAGTAGCCGGCGGTCCGTTGATACGCCCGCCGATTCCGGGTCCACCGCCGGCGCCTGCACCGGGAGGCGGAGGAGGTGGAGGACCACCGCCGGGACCACCAGCGCCTGCGGGACCGCCTCCGATCATGACGGCAGTCGATTGCATCTGCGGTCCACCGGCCGGCGAGTCCACGCCGCGGCAGCCGCCGCCCATCATAATCAAACCACCAGCTGCAGCGGTGTCCTTGTACGGTTTGACTGAAGCAACCTCAAACGATGGCGTTCCCGCCTGCGGCAGGTATGGCAGCGCAGCCAACGCGATCGGCGTGATCAAAAGCGCCGCGATAACGGCAGCACGAATTGAACGATTCATCAATTTCTCCCGGCTTTCAGAGTAGCTGAAACAATCACAGCCTCGCTTAGAAGACGTCGCAGTGCAAGATCCGTTCCTCAACTTTACAAAGGTTTTACATCGGCTTTACATCGGTCGGCTGTAGCCGGATAGACGCGTTGAAGGATGATGTCTTCCAGCCTGTCGAAGTGATCGATCTCCGCGCTGAGGCGGAGCGTCAGAAAGCGTCCGCGACCTTCCAATTTCACGGCATCTTTTTCAGTCGTGATCAGAACGTCGCTGTGGAGTTCGTCCAGATCTTTCCTGGTGTACGCGTGGTGATCCGGGAAGGGAACCTTTTGATCGATGCGGACGCCCATCTTCTCGAGCGCCGAAAAGAATCTTTCCGGTTTGGCGATTCCCGCAAACGCGGTGACGGTTTTCCCATGCAGGTCCCTTACCGCCACACCATCGAGTTGGAAGCGCACATTGAACTGCGGAATCGGCAAGTCGAGACTGGCGTCTCCCTGGACACACGCGGCGTGCGCTCTCGTGATCGCACTCTTCGGCTCGCGCCAGCGTCCTCGAGGCAGCAGCAACTCGCCCGTGAGCCATTCGCCCGGATCGATGGTGACGATATCTACGCTCCGATGCAGTTGCCGGTGCTGAAAGCCATCATCCAATAAGAAGAGATCGCCGGGCCGTTCGCGTTCCGCCTGCATCCCGGCCATGTACCGGCTTTCACCGACGACGACCGCAGCGATTCCTTTCAACCGGCGAGCCATCAGGAAGGGTTCATCTCCTGCCCGCTGCCACGCCACGAGCGGGCCGTCTCCGCGGCTGACGATGAGAGTCCCTCGAGTGGTGCGCCGATATCCTCGGGAAAGAACAACAGGCCTGAAACCTCGCTGTCGCAGCTTCTCCGCAAGAAGAATGGTTAGAGGTGTCTTGCCCGTACCACCAAGCGTCAGGTTGCCGACGCTGACGACCGGAAATCCCAGTCTGTTCGTTCGCAGGATTCCGGACACATACAGCCGTTCTCGAACCTTCAAAGCCAATTTGAATGCGCCGCTCATCTCGCTTTCGCTGCGGTTGCCGCCGCGGCTGGAGCATAGCCCATTTCGGCTTGACAACCAACGGTGCGAACGGCCTCGAGGATGTCTCCCCTTGACAGTCGAAAGGAGTGTGACTATCTTGGTTTCGACCGTCGAAAGGAGGAGCATTGGCCCAACCATCACGCGACGAACTGCTGCAGGGCACGCTCGACATGCTCGTATTGAAGGCCGTTGAACTTGGCGACATGCACGGCTGGGGCATTACCGAACGATTGCTCGAGGGTTCCTCTCAGGTTCTGCAAGTAGGCCAGGGTTCGCTGTATCCGGCACTCTACCGGCTCGAGCATCAGGGACTGCTTGTTTCTTCCTGGCGTTTGACTGAAAACAATCGCCGGGCCCGCTATTACGCGTTGTCAGCCGCGGGACGCAAACGGCTGGCAAGAGAACGCGAGAACTGGGAACGCATGTCGCGCGCGGTGAACGCTGTGCTGCGCATGAAACCCGCCTAGAAGGAGATTCCGATGCCGGAGATTCTGCGCCGTGTGTTACGACCCTTCGCTTCACGTCGTATGGCGTCGCGTTTAGACGAGGAGATGCGGTTCCATGTGGACATGGCGACTGCGAAGAACATGCGCGACGGTATGGCGGAGGATGACGCTCGACGAGCCGCCCTTGTGGATTTCGGCGCAAGCCAGCGTTTCCGCGAAGAGGCTCGCGATGAAGTCCGCGGCCGCATGCTTGACGATCTGTCTCGCCACATTCGCTACGCGCTGCGAACGCTCCAACGAAGTCCGGCATTTGCCGTCGTCGTCGTGCTGACGCTCGCGCTCGGCATCGGCGCCAACACGGCACTCTTTTCTGTTTACGACAAGTTGATCCTCAATCCGGTGACGTTTCCCGAACCGGATACCCTCATCGCGATCGTCACCACCAATCCGCAGTTGCCGGGTCTTCTTCCATCGTTGGCCTGGACAAGGTATCGGGAAATCCAGGCGCACAACGATTCGTTTTCGTCGGTCGGCATTTCGGCCTTCGATTCTTTCACGATCACCGGCAATGGTGAACCGGAGCAGCTTAACGCATTGCGTGTGAGTTCCACTTTCTTCCCCACGCTGGGAGTGCTTCCCGTACTCGGCCGCAATTTCGAAGCGGAGGAAGATGTTCCGAATGGTCCTTCGGTCTGCATGATCAGTCACGAATTCTGGCAAACCCGCTTTGGCGGACAGCCCGGCATTCTCGATAAGACCATCACCTTGAATGGGCAGCCCTGGCAAGTCGTGGGCCTTCTGCCGCCACACCTGAGCCCGCCATACCGGCAGACTCAAGTGTTTGCTCCGCGCGTTTTCGAGGTCGGTGGGCTCACGGCTGCGCAAATCGAGTCCGGCGCCGGTTACGCGCAGCCGATCGGGCGTCTGAAAAAAGGGGTCACGCTGAAGCAGGCGCGCGCGGAACTCGCAGCGATCAGCCGCGGGTACCGGGAGCGTTTCGGTGGCAAGCTGGATGCGGCGAATACCACAGAAGCGCAGCTGTTTGTCAAATCGCTCGTCGGCAGCCTCGAACCGACGTTCTATACGCTGCTGGCGGCGGTCGCCTTTGTCCTGCTGATCGCATGCGCAAATGTCGCGTCGCTCTGTCTAGGCCGCATTGTGGCGCGCCATAAGGAACTCGCCGTCCGGCGATCGCTTGGTGCGACACGCGCCCGCGTAGTGCAGCAGTTTTTGATCGAGAGTCTCATCATCTCCGTCGTTGCCGGCTTGCTTGGAATACTCGTCGGATATCTGGCGATTTCGGCAATTCAGACACTCGTCAGTGCGCAATTACCGCCGAATACCGTGTTGACACTGAGCGTACGCGCGCTGGCATTCACGACCGCTATTATCGTTGTCACCGCGGTGCTCATTGGGCTGGCTCCCGCATTGCAAGCGTCAAGAGCAAACGTGGGTGATGCTTTAAAGGACTGCGTACGTGGATCAACCGGAGAACAGGCGGGGCGCTTCCGGTCGGTGTTGATCGTGGCCGAGGTCGCAATGTCTGTCATACTGCTGGTCGGCTCCAGTTTGCTGCTGATCAGCTTCCTGAAGCTGCAACGCACTCCTTCCGGATTCGAACCGAAGGGCGCCGCTGCGGCATTCGTGGCTCTTTCAACCACGCAATACAAAACACCTGCTCAGCAAGCCGAGTTTTTCAGCCAGGTCGTCGAGCGGCTGCGATCGCAACCGCACGTCACCAACGCCGCTGCCGCGATAGGGCTTCCGTTGTCGGGCTTCGTGCCGCGTTCGCCTTACAGCGTTGCCGGACGAGCCGTGTTGCCGCTTCCGCAACGTCCACTCGCAGGACTGTCGATAGTGAGCGAAGACTACTTCACACTCATGCGGATTCAATTGCGGGAAGGCCGTGCATTCTCCGCGGATGATCGCGAAGGCGCTCCCGGCGTTTGCATCATCAACGAGTCACTTGCCAAGAAGCTGTTCCCAGGGGAATCCGCAATCGGCAAGATCCTGATGCGCGGCCGCGACGCAGAAATCATGGAAGAGATCGTCGGTGTGATCCGAGATGTCAAGACTCTCGGAGCGACCGTTCCGGCGCCGGATGAGATCTACCATCCCATGCGACAGCTCGGACGGCCGGGTATGGCGATCGTTGCCCGTACCGACGGTGATCCCGCTCTGCTTCAGCCCACGCTCCGTGCCGCTGTCACGGCCGTAGACAAGAACCAGCCGATATCCTTCTTTTCAACGCTGGAGCACAACGTGGCGCTTAGCCTTGCCGCGCAGAAAACCGTCGCGGCCCTGACTTCCGTGTTTGCAGGAGTGGCCACGCTGCTGTCGGCGATTGGCCTCTATTCCGTACTGGCATACGCTGTATCGCGCCGAACGCCGGAGATCGGTATCCGGATGGCTCTCGGCGCCAAGCCGAAAGAAGTGATCGGACTGGTCATGCGCGCAGGTCTTCGCCTTGTGGCTTTGGGACTTGGGATCGGCATCCTCGGGGCGGCGGCGGCCGCCCGGCTCATTCAAACACTACTCTTTAATGTTCAACCTCTCGATCCGATCGTCTACATTGCGGTCGTCATCCTGTTCAGCGGCATCGCCGCCTTGGCCTGCCTGGCGCCATCGATCCGCGCGTCTCGCATCGACCCTTTGATTGCCATGCGCGCAGAGTAGCCGGCCGGCTTCGGTGCGGGTAGCCGGGTTGTAGGCGCCGGCTTCAGCCGGCGCGTGCGCGAAGCGCAGGGTATTTGACGGATTCCTGACGTGACATCAAACACCGTGCGCCTATCGGCGCACGCGCCGGCTGAAGCCGGCGCCTACAACGCCGATTCATTTGTTACTGTGCATTAGTTCCTGCGCCAGCTTTGAAAAATCGAGTTCCTTCTCCCACCGCGATACCACAATTGTCGCGACGCCATTACCGACAAAGTTCGTGAGACTTCGCGCCTCGGACATGAACCGATCGATCCCTAAAATCAGCGAGAGTCCGGCAACGGGAATCGACGGAACGACCGCCAGCGTCGCCGCAAGAGTCACAAAGCCCGCTCCAGTCACGCCCGACGCGCCTTTCGACGTGAGCATCGCCACGGCCAGCAAACTCAATTGCTGGCCGATGGTAAGGTTGATGTTCAACGCCTGAGCGACAAAGAGTGCCGCCATGGTGAGGTAGATATTCGTTCCATCGAGGTTGAAGGAATAACCTGACGGCACGACCAGCCCCACGACGGACTTCGAGCAGCCGAGCCTTTCAAGTTTGCTCATCAATGGAACCAGGGCGCTCTCGGATGAGGACGTTCCCAGAACCGTCAGCAGTTCTTCGCTGATGTAAGCGATGAAGCGGAAAATGCTGAATCCCGATAAGGCGGCGATCAATCCCAGTACGCCAAAGATGAAGATCAGGCAGGTGAGGTAAAAACTCGCCATCAGCGCCGCCAGCGGCCTGAGCGCCGCGATGCCGTAACGACCGATCGTGAATGCCATCGCGCCACCTGCGCCGAGGGGCGCGAGTTTCATGATCACGTTCATCATCCCAAAAAAAATATGCGAGCATTCTTCGATGAATCGTTGAACCGACCTGCCTTTCTCTCCCATTTTGGACATCACATAACCGAAAAGAACAGCGATCAGCAGAACCTGCAGGAGATCTCCCGATCCCGTGAACGCATCGACAAACGTTGACGGAATCAGATGCAGAAGGAAGGACGGCGTGGTTTGTTCTCCCGCTCGCTTCGCGTAGTCGGCGACCGCCTGGGCATCCAGCGACGCCACATCGACGTTGAACCCTCGGCCCGGACGCAGGAGGTTGATCACGATCAAACCGATCAGGAGGGCGGCCGACGATACCACTTCAAAATAGATCAGCGCCTTCCCTCCAACGCGTCCCACTTTCTTCATGTCTCCGGCGCCCGCAATTCCGAGGACCACGGTGCAGAAAATGACCGGACTGATCAGCATTTTGACCAGGGCAATGAAGCCGTCGCCGAGCGGTTTCAGGAGGACGGCTTGCGCCGGGACTGCGTAACCCAGAGTCCCACCGGCGAGAATCGCGAGTAAGACCCAGAAATAAAGGTGTTTCGTAAGTTTCTTCATCGGACGTGGGACATTACACCGGCATCCACCGAAATGACAAAGGTAACGTTGACTTGGATTTGCCTCTGTTCCACACTGTGCGCGCTTCTGCACGGATGCAGAGCGGGAGATGAAAACATGGAAAGGACTCCAGGCACCGGCGTCGTCAGCCGTCGCGATTTCATCAACGGTGTTCTCGTCAGCTCGAGCGGGATGCTCGGCCACGGACTCTTCTCACCAGAAGAAACATACGCCTGCGCCACCGTCGGCCAGAATGTCTGCGACGGATCTATCGGACGTGACCGGCGTGCACAACGCGGTGGCAATGTGCCTTCCGCGTTCTCCATCGCCCACTGGATGCGTGATCAGCGTCTGACCTTCGGAATGGACTCCGTCACGTTGGCGCCCGGACCCTGCGACCCGACCAGCGGCACCTACAGCGTCAAGACCGACAACGGCAGCTATGACGTCATCATCACGGGCAGCGGGATTTCGGCGCTTTCCGCCGCGTTCTTCATCCTCCGGCAGCGGCCGGGAACTCGAATTCTCATGCTTGACGTGAATCCCAGTTTCGGCCGAAACGCGGGACGCGACGATGCCGCGCCGATTCCCGCGATCGCCGCGACGGGCGGCGCCTATGCGGTTACGCCGTATGCCGACTTCCTTCTCGAGTTCTACGGACGGATCGGAATCGACTGGTCCGCGCACTACGTTCCAGATCCGTTCTACTGCTATTACTTCGACGATCGCTGCGGTTACTCGCAGCCCGGTTCGCGCGGTTGGGCCCGCGACGTCTACGGCACCGGCCTTAAAGACATGCCATATTCGCCGGAGATCATTCAGGATCTTCAGAAGGCGAAGCAGGATTTTCGCAATTGGTATGACCGCCACGGAAGTCCGACGGATCCGGCGGACAATACCGACCCCAGGTACGACTACCTCGCGCAGATGACGCTCGATCAATACTTCACGAGCAAGGGTTATCATCCGGCTGTTTCGGATTTCTATACGCGATACTCGGTCGACGCGCTTGCCGGCACAGCCGAGCAGGTGAATGCCCTCACGTCGATCAGCTTTATCGCTGCGGAATACCACCCCGCCTTCGCGTTTCCAGGAGGAACGTCGGGCATTGCGCGCCACGCACTGCGCTGGTTGATTCCCGGGTCGATCCAGGGATCGACGACTGCGGAAATCGTATCGAATCCGATCCGCGAAGATCGCCTCGACGTCGCCGGCAACGCGGTTCGTCTTCGCCAGCGCTCTCTCGTTGTTCGTACCGATACGGATGCGAGCGGTGCGTCGGTGGTCTACTATCGGGATGGACAATTCATCAAAGCTAAGGCGAAATCCGTGATTCTTGCGGGACAAGCGCACACCGCACATCGCACCGCGCTTCACTTGTTGTCGGAGGAGCAGCACGAGGCATTCTGCGATATGACGCTTGCTCCCGTCGTCACCGCAAACGTCACGCTGCGTCGAGCCGCGCCGGTCGTGGATCTCGGCCTCGGTTATGACGAGTACTGGTGGGGAAGCAAGCACTGGGCGGACTTTGTGATCGCGGACTGGGTCGGTCCGAAGCGTTACGATCGCGATCGCGAGACGGTGCTCACGTTTTACGGCGGCAACAGCAAGCCGTCGACCGAGATGTACAACGAACGCGAAAAACTCCTCTCGATACCGTTCTCGGAATATGAGGACTCGTTGCGAGACGATATGAACCGGATTCTTGCCGATGCGGGTTTTGATTTTGACCGCGATGTCAGCGCGGTCTACATCTATCGGTGGGGACACGGCATGATTTACCCGAAAGTGGGTTCGCCGTTCGGACCACCGCAAAACAAGAACGGGCAGGTCGTCCGGACGCTTGCCTCGCGGCACATCGCGCGGCAACGGATCGGGCGAATCTCAATCGCCGGTCAGGACACGGAAAGCTCGCCCGCGCTCGAAAGTGCGATCGGGTCGGGCCTGCGGACTGCGGCGGAGGCCCTGAGTTCGGTGTAGGTCGGCGGCGAGGCATCAACATGAGGCATGAAAATGTTGATAAAGCCCCTCCCATCCTTCAACATGACGTAGTCCAGGAGGTTTTCGATGAAGCCGAAAATGTTCTCCTTCGTCTGCGTCGTCTTGTTTCTGTGCTCCGCGGCCTCTGCCGCTACGTACCCAGCGCCTGTTGAGGGCGATTACGTCATCCGAAACTTCAAATTCACAACCGGCGAGACACTACCGTAACTGAAACCCCACTAACGAACGATCGGTACCCTTGTAACAGACGCGTCAGGTAACTTTCGCACTCTCGTTACCGTCATTGACTGGCCTGGACGTACCGATTAGGAGTAGTTTTT
>JACXTT010010177.1_pt1 | contig 12730 bp, 5 predicted proteins | sample 9270951 | NCBI WGS metagenome assembly JACXTT01 (sample SAMN15532306, study PRJNA645909) | rock metagenome | isolation source: weathered quartz diorite | place: Puerto Rico | collected 2017-06-21 | reverse complement strand
GGTGAACACCCGAGCAAGTCCCCCGGACGCTTGTGGAACCACCCTCACCTACTCCTGCGTGAACTCGGGCGACGCGTTCCTTGGGCGGGGCATCAACCGGATCGCCATTGATCCCACCAACCCGAAACACATCTTCGTCGGCTCGGCGCTCGCGATACGCGGACTCTCGCACACGATCGGGGTAGGTAATGAGTCGCAGCGGTTCGAGCCCGGCGCAAACCCGGTGGGCGTTTACGAATCGACGGACGGAGGGGCGACGTTCACCGAGGTCTGGGACGGCAACAACCCGAACTCGTTTGGCGTCACCGACGTCACGCTCGATCCGCTGCATGCCGACACTGTGTACGCATCGGCTTTCGACCAGGGGGTTTGGCGCCGATCAAATACTTTCGACGGTTCAACTTCAAAAACTGACTTCCGTCAGGTTTTCGCTCCGCAGCTCGTGAATGGGAATGGGCGCGACCGGACGATGTTCGCCGCCACCGTCAAGAACGCCAAGACGCGGCTTTACCTGCTCGAAGGCAATGCCAACAACAACGGGCCGAGCGATCCGAGTGCGGGGAACTTCTGGCGAACAGACAACGCCGACCAGTCTGCGGCTGCACTCCTCGCCTCACAATCGGCGGGATCGACGGTGCCGCCCACGCCCGGTAATCCGTTCCCGGCCTTCTATAACGGCTGGCAAGTGTTGACTGCGAAGGTGACCTCCAGTCCGTACTACGCGACCGACAACACCTGCACCGGTCAATGCTGGTACGACGAGGACGTGTACACGCCTGCCGGCCTGCCCGACACGGTTTACGTTATCGGCTCGTACAACTACGGCGAGATTCCGTGCAATACCAAGGGCGTCGGATGCGGGAGCGGCCGGTCGAACGGTAGGGCGGTGATCTACTCGACCACCGCCGGCGACCCGGACGCCTCGGTCACGGGTGCTGGCGCCAACCGCACGTTCACCGACCTGACATTTGACGCACAGAACGACCTGTCCGCGACCTGGTGCGGGCTCGGCGCCGCCGGCGAGCTCGCCTTCGGGGGCGTCACTGCGCCCTTCGCGTGCCTCTGGGCCCCCAACAGCATCCACCCTGACCAGCATGCGATCGTCGTGAATCCGTCCAACCCGACCCAGATCTTCGAGGGCTCGGACGGCGGCGTCATTCGCACGAGCGGCACCTTCAGCGACCTCTCATTCCGGTGCACCCACGACGAGCGGCCTCTTCTCGGCGCGGCCAGCCTTGCCAACTGCGCGCGTCTCCTCTCGAAGGTGCCGACGACGATCACGCATATCGACACGAATCTGGACACGTTGCAGTTCGTCGGCGTCGCGATCAACCCCTCGAACCCAGCTGAGGTCCAGGGCGGGACGCAAGACAACGGCACTTGGTCGAACAACAATCCCGAGGGCGACCAGAACAGCTGGCCGCAGGTCATCTACGGGGACGGCGGCAACGCTGGATACGATGCCACGAATGCCACCTGGCGCTTCAACGAGTTCACCAGCGCTTTCACGGACGCTAACTTCGAGAATGGAGATCCGACCAAATGGGTGATCATCTCGGCACCGCTAGTGAATAGCGGCGAAGCAGTCGGGTTCTATTGGCCGCAGGTCGGCGACCCGAACCCGACGCCGGGTACGCATCCGATCTACTCGGGCCTCCAGCATGTTTGGCGCTCGTTGGCCTTCGGAGCAGGTGCGAATCCGACCGCCGTCCCGCAAAACACAACCCCCGACATCGCCAACTACGAGGCGAACTGTCAGGAGTTCACGGTTTTTGGAGGCCAGCCGGGCTGCGGAGACTTCCAGCCGATGGGGGGCGATCTGACCAGCAGCACCTATGGCAGCGACCGAGCGGGCGGCGCGGTCTCGTGGATCGCACGCAACAAAGCCGACCACAGCACGCTGTGGGCAACGACCTCGGCTGGGCGCGTTTTCGTGACGCACAACGCAGATGCAAGCAATCCTGCGAACGTCTCGTGGCACCGCATCGACAGCTCGACCTCGGGCAACTCGCCGACACGGTTCCCAAGCTCAATCTACCCGGATCCGGGCAACGCGAATCGTGCGTTCGTCGGCTACTCCGGCTACAACGCCGTCACACCAACTACCCCAGGTCATGTCTTCGATGTACTGGAAGGCGGGTCGGCTCCAGGTTCGGGCTCGTTCAAAAACCTCAACGTCGAGGGCGGCACATCGTCGTTCCCGACGCCAACAAACAACGGCGACCTGCCGGTGAACGACATCGTCCGCGACGATGCGAAGAAGAAGTTGTACGTCGCGACGGACTTCGGTGTCCTTAGAGGCGACACCGACGGCACGACCTGGCACGTGACTCAAGGCCTGCCGCGCTTCGAGATCACGCATCTCGAGATCGAGCCGTCAGCGCGCGTTCCCACCTGCGTGGGGACGGCCAACTGCCCGACCCTGATCTACGCAGCGACGCACTCCCAAGGCGTATGGAGGCTGGATCTAGGCGGGATGTAACCGCGCGCCTAATTTTTGGAAGAGGGCCGCCGTGGGCGGCCCTCTTCGTCTTTAGGTTAGTCTGAAAGTCGGACGGGGATAGTGGAAACTATCACGCGTAGTTTTTTTGCGCTCATGTCGTGGATGGCCAGGTTTTTGTTCGCTGTCTGCACTTTTCTGATGCTGGCCGAGACCGCATCGATTGAAGCAGCGACGCAAGGTTTCATGGAAGGTCATTTGAAAATTGTCTCGATCAGGGCAGTTGATTCCGGCGAAATGCCCACGGTTGCGCCTGAATCTTATGTCCAATATCCACTGATCATCTTGAGTCGGGAGGAAAAGAAGGAAGTCGCGCGGGTAACCGCGGACGAGAGCGGAAACTATCGCGTTGCGCTAACACCTGGCGCTTATATTCTCGACGTGCAAGACCGCGCAGCAAAACGCATCTACGCGAATCAGCAACCATTCACGATTGTCTCGAACCAGACTGTTCGCGTCGATCTGACTATCTTCATAGGACTCGTTAAGGGCAAAGCTTCCGCGTCGGATTAGGTTAGTTTAAAGACCGGGCGGGATAGTGCGGGAACGGTGCTATCCAACAAATCCTTCCAGGCGAGAATATCCATAATTACATGAGAATTGATGGGAACCGACGAATATTCTTGACCTTGACCGACGACCTTGGGCAATCTGGTAATCCACTCAATTCTACAGCTCTAAAATCTATGAAATCTCCTTGTTGTACAAATCGTGTCTTCTCGCACCTGCGCACCGCAGTTGCCATCACCTTGACATCCGCGGCGGTCGCAATGGCGCTCGTCGCGGCGAACCCATCTGGTCCTTCCCTGTTTGGGAAATCGGATGGTAAAGCAAAAGCGAGCCTTCAGGCGAATAGTGCTCGCGCTAAAGCCTTTATGGTCCACTTCAAAGCGCTCAGCGCCGTGAAGAACGGTGGCGAAGGATCCGTTGATGGAAAAGCCCAAGAGGATTACGATAATCGGGCCTATCCGGCTACGTCGATCGCTGCGGCGCAGCAGCAGGCAGCCGCGAATGCAGCCAAACAGCTTGGCAAGTTTCCAGGCGGTAAGAAGAACAATTGGCAGGAGCTGGGCCCGAGCGGCGTTCCTGCGGATGCGCTGGTCGCGTCTGAGTCGACCCTTGCCTCATCAGGCACGATCTACTCGGGGCGCGCGACAGCGATTGCAATTTCGCCGAGCTGTCACGCTGGCGACTGCAAAATCTTCATTGGCGCCGCAGGTGGTGGCGTCTGGGCGGCCGACAACGCGCTCGCATCGCAGCTGAACTGGCATCCGTCAAGCAACGGTATTTCGTCGAACTCGATTGGATCGATTATTTTCGACCCGACTGACTCACAGGGCCGGACGCTCTACGTCGGAACCGGCGAGCCCAACGGCTCGAGTGACTCCGAGGCGGGCGTTGGCCTCTACAAATCAACGGACTTCGGCAAAAGCTGGACGCTCGTCTCCGGCAGCACCGCCGTATCGACGAATCGTGGAATCGGCGCAATCGCCATCGATCCGGCGAACGCAAATCATATCTTCATCGGCACCGATGTTGCACGACACGGCTCTTCTTCAAGCAACGGTGGGCGCTTTACGCCGCCGGGAGCACCAACAGTCGGCCTTTACGAATCGACGGACGGCGGAGCAACATTCACCCTTGCCTTTAGCCAGCCGTCAGATACGCCAAACGGCGCAACGGCGAACGGCGGCGACTTCTTCCGTGGCGGCGTTTCGCACGTCGAGCTCTACCGGGCCGGAGGGGAGACCCAGGTTTACGCTTCACTTTTTGACTACGGTGTCTTCCGGCGCTCGGTAACCCGGGATGGCGATACCGCTTTCCATCGGATCTTCAATTCAGCAGGCGGCGGAGCAGCCGCGGAGTCGTTATCCTCGCGAACTGAGTTCTCCCTTGCACCGAACGGCTCGAACCTCCGGATTTACGTTGGGGACTCGAGCAGTGCGCCAGCCGACTTTTACCGCACCGACAACGCAAACGTCCCGGCTGCGACTTTGGATACTGGTGGCACTAACGGTGGTTGGACGCAGCTTTCCAACTCGACGCCAGGCACCCCCGGTTTCGCGTCGTTCAACTACTGCACGGGGCAGTGCAGTTACGATATGCCGGTTTATTCGCCGCCGGGCGCTCCGAACATCGTCTATATCGGCGGGGCGATGCATTACGAGGAGATCTTTACCCCGAATCCACCATCCAATGGCCGGGCGGTCCAGCGGTCGGAGGACGCGGGCGTCCACTTCACTGATATGACGGTCGATACGTCAGGCGTGAGTTTGCATCCGGATCAACATGCAATCGCGGCGGCGCCGCTTAATCCGAACATCGTCTTCATCGCGAACGACGGCGGCCTCTGGCGACTGAACGGCTCATTCAGCAACGTCTCGAGCCAGTGTTCGTCGCGCGGTATTTCGGGGGCCGACCTGACCGACTGCCAGATGTGGCTCGCGAAAGTGCCGAGCGCAATCTCGACGCTGAACAACGGCCTTGGGACGCTCCAGTATCAGAGCCTTTCCGTTAACCCCCATGCTCCGCGCACCGACATCATGGGCGGCACGCAGGACAACGGTACGCACGCATTCAATTCGAATGGCCAAGCCAACGGGAATGGCAACAGCAAATGGTTTGTCACCATCTTCGGCGACGGTGGGCAGTCGGGCACCGACGCGGTCAACCCGAACAACCGGTTCCATACATTCTTCGATGCGCAAATCGACGTGAACTTCAATGGCACCAACGAATTGGGATGGGACTGGGTTTCCGACACGTTCTTTGTCGGGGACGGTGCTACCGAAGGTCGGTCGTTTTACATCCCAATTATCCACGACCCCGTTGTCAGCGGGACGATCTTCACAGGGCTGACGCACGTCTGGCGGACGCAGGACAACGGCGGTAACCAGGCCTTTCTCGACCAGCACTGTACCGAGTTCGGCGGGGATCTACCATTCACGGGCGCGTGTGGTGACTGGGTGGCGCTCGGCGGGCCAAGACTAACCAGCACGGTCTTTGGCTCCGACAAGCAGCCTTCAAACTCCAGCGGTTACTTCGTTCGGGTCAGCCGTGCGCCTAGTGACACCGGTACGCTCTGGGCCGGCTTGCGGCGCGGCCGCGTGTTTGTCGCTTCCAATGCTGACAATGCGACACCTGGTTCCGTCGTCTTTTATCGTGTCGATACATCGGCGCAGCCAACGCGTTTCGTGAGCGGTATCTCCGTCGATGCTTCGAACCCGAACCACGCGTTCGTATCGTATTCAGGGTACAACGCTTACGCGACTGCGACGGGTACCGCGACCGGACATGTCTTCGAGGTCACATACAATCCCGGTACGCATACCGCAACCTGGTCTAGCGATCTTGCCAGCAATTTAGGTGATCAGCCGATCACCGACATCGCCGTCGACTGGCAGACGGGAGACGTTTATGCCTCAACAGACTTCGGGGTTTTTGTGCGCCTGAACGGTAACACGACCTGGCAACCGGCCGCAGGCAGCCTGCCCCCAGTCGCCGTCTACGGCCTCACCCTCGACTTGAACGGTAGGGTACTATATGCGGCAAGCCACGGCCGTGGCGCCTGGAGACTCGACCTGAGCAACTAAGGTTCGGGACTGCGCAAGAGCAGTATAGGTTAGTTTGAAACTCGGGCGGGATAGTGAAGACTATCCCGCCTAGTTTCTTGCGCTAATGTCACTAGACTAGTCGCCAAGTCTCTGACCACGGCCTGCATTTTTCTGATGCTGGTCGGTAGTACATCGATTACCGCTGCGCCGCTCAGTTTCACGGAAGGGCACCTAAAGATTACTATTCCGAGTCTTATAGCCGCACCAGGGTGTGGGTAAACCAGCGAATTGTGTGCAGGTCGGCGAGGCTTTCGAAATAGATGCGCGTGTTGAAATGTCGATCCCAATTTTATCGAGTCGATGCGGAGCGAAGCACCTCAATTGATAAAACGTCGAAGCCCATCCATTTACCAGCTTTAACCTAAACGAGTTTTGGGCGGGACCGCGCGAAAACCGGTACAAGGTCAGCTTGGCTTCGGCACGGCGCGACCTGGGCGGCATGGCTTCGGGCTGTTGTGTTCCATCTGCGGTTAAGCCTAGTTGTACGCAAAAGTAACAGGTGTGTTACTTTTTACTCGCGAGGGGGTCCCGGCAGCTTTTACAGATTACAAAAAACGTAAGAATAGTCCTTGAGCTTTCGATTTCTCGGTTAGGCCACCCTTCGAGAGGACTCGTTAGGCTCACCGGAAGCGCGAGTACAGCTGGTGCCGTCTACCGCCACACGCGTTGCCGCTTCGACATCGTATGGCTGAAGGCGTAATTTTTTGCGGAGTTTGTTTATCAAAAATGTGTCCCAAGAGAGTTAAGGAATTGCCTTGACACTCCCGATTTTGTCCGGCCATCTAGCGACCCCTAGTGATCCACTCAACTCTAACCTTGCATATGCAAATCTATGAAATCTGCTCGTTCGTTTAGTCGCCCAAGTTCTGTCCTGTTACATCTCCGTATCGCAACCGTAGTGATACTAATGTCCGCCGCGGCGGCAATGGCACTTGTCGCAGCGAAAACATCGAGCCCGTCTTTATCGGGTAGATCACAAGCTCGAAGCTCAGCTGAGCGCGACACCAAGTTTGTTCGTCCCAAAGCCTTCAGCAACCGCTTCCAGACGCTCCTTCGCATTCGTAACGGCGGCGAGGGGCCCTTCGACGGTGCGGCGCAGGAGGCTTATGACAATCGGGCTTACCCAAATCGTTGGATTGACCACGCCACGGCCCAGAAGGCTGGGAATGCGGCCGCTGCCATCCACAGCCGGGCGGCTGCGAATCCGACCAATGCCGCCATGGCGGTAGCTACCCAGGCAAACTGGCAGCAGCTTGGCCCGTTCGGCGTCCCTGCGGACGCGCTAGTCGCCTCAGAATCGACCTCTGCCCGGGCGGGCACCATTTACTCAGGGCGCGCGACCGCGATTGCCATTTCACCAAAATGCAACACATCGGGTAACTGCAAGATCTTTATCGGCGCCGCGGGCGGCGGTATCTGGCAGGCGGACAATGCCCTCGCATCGAAGTTGAACTGGCATCCCACAAGCGCCGGCATCCCAACGAACGCAATTGGATCAATCGCGTTCGATCCGACCGACCCATTAGGCGCGACGCTCTATGCAGGCACTGGGGAGCCGAACGGGTCAGGTGATTCCGAAGCTGGCGTTGGTTTGTTCAAGTCAACGGACTCCGGCAAAACCTGGAGGCTTGTCCGTGGCAGCACGCCGGTTGCAGCCGGCCGATCGATCGGCGCAATTGCGATCGACCCGGCGAATGCCAATCACATCTTTATCGGCACCGCTGTTGCACGGCACGGATCCTCGTCGGTCAACGGCGGTCGCTTCACGCCACCGGGGTCGGCTCTGGTGGGACTTTACGAGTCGACCGACGGCGGCGCCTCATTTGTTCCCGCGCTGATTCTCGCCCAGGATTCGGTAAACCCAAGCAGGGCTAACGGGGGTGATTTCTTTCGTGCCGGCGTTTCGCACGTCGAGCTCTACGCCGCATCGGGCGAGACCCAGGTTTACGCCTCCGCGTTCGACTACGGCATCTTCCGACGCTCGGTGACTTTGGACGGCGACTTCGGATTTCATCAAATTTTCGCGTCGCAATTTAATGGTGATCCGGCGGCTTCCGCGGATTTCCGCACTGAGTTCTCGCTTGCGCCAATGGGCTCGAAACTACGGGTGTACGTCGGTGATGGCGGAGTGGGTAATACCCCCGAGTCCGGCGTCGTCACAGGAACTGAGGCGCAGTTTTTTCGCATCGACAACACAAACGTGCCCGCGGCGACTTTGTTTGATGGTACCAGCAACGTCGGCTGGACTCAGCTCTCCAGCGGGACCAACGGTACGCCGGGCTTTGGATCGTTCAACTATTGCACCGGCCAGTGCAGCTACGATATGCCCGTTTACTCACCGCCTGGGGCGCCCAACGTCGTCTACACTGGCGGCGCGTTTCAATACGGCGAGATCGACAATATTAATGGTGACGTTCACCGGTCGAACGGACGGGCAATCCAGCGGTCTGGGGATGCGGGCGTGAACTTCACCGACATGACGTTGGACACGACGGGAATCAGCCTGCACCCCGACCAACATGCGATTGCGGCAGCACCGTTTAACCCGAACATCGTCTTCATCGCGAACGATGGCGGTCTTTGGAGGCTCGACGGGTCATTCTCCAACGTCTCTAACCAGTGCTCGTCGCGTGGTATCTCGGGAGCCGATCTGGTCGACTGCCAGCATTGGCTTGCGAAGGTACCAACAACGATCACGTCACTGAACCCCGGTCTGGCAACGCTTCAATATCAGAGTCTTTCCGTCAACGCGCAGAACCCGCGCAATGATATCATGGGCGGCACGCAGGACAACGGGACACACGCCTTCAAAGGAAAGGGCAATTGGTTCGTCACCATCTTCGGTGACGGTGGGCAGTCGGGCATCAACGCGCTCGATCCGAATAACCGGTTCCATACCTTCTTCGATGCCCAGATCGACGTGAATTTTCACGGCACCGACGAGCGGCACTGGGACTGGACCTCGGACCCATTCTTCGTCGGGGCGGCCGCCAACGAGGCTCGCTCCTTTTACATCCCGATTATCTTCGATCCGGTCATTAACCAGACGATTTTCACGGGATTGCAACACGTCTGGCGGACGCAGGACAGCGGTGGTTTCCAAGGTTTTCTCGACCAGCACTGCGCCGAGCTTGGCGGGGATCTGGCTTTCACGGGCGCTTGTGGCGACTGGCTTGCTATCGGGCAGGACCTAAGCAGCACAGATTTTGGGAGCGACAAGGCACCGGGCCAGTACGTTGTTGCCGTTAGGCGGGCTCCTAGCGACACCGGGACGCTTTGGGCTGGGCTAAGACGCGGCAGGGTCTTCGTTACGTCCGACGCGGACGATGCACCGAGTACAGTCACCTTCTTTCGGATCGACACCTCAGCGCAGCCGACGCGCTTTGTCAGCGGCATCGATATTGATCAGTCAAACCCGAACCATGCCTTTATCTCGTATTCAGGGTACAATGCCTACGCGGCAGCCAGCCACACCGCGACCGGGCACGTGTTTGAGGTCAGGTACAACCCTGGATCACACAAGGCGAAATGGTCTGGTGACCTTGCTGGTGGGGATCCGTCGACCGGTGGACTGGGCGATCAGCCGATCACCGGCATCGCCGTCGACTGGCACACGGGAGACGTATTCGTGTCCACCGACTTCGGCGTCTTCGTTCGCAAGAGTGGTAACACGACGTGGCAACCGGCGGGGGCCGGCCTCCCACCGGTCGCCGTTTATGGCTTGACCATTGACGTGAACGCTCGGGTGCTTTATGCGGCTACCCATGGCCGTAGCGCATGGAGACTCGACCTCAGTCCGTAGTGCTCAGCGGCCTGCGATGGCGGTACATGTTCGTTTGAAACGCGGGCGGGATAGTGAAAATTATCCCGCCCAGTTTTTTGCGCACATGTCATCGATGCCCAAGTCTCCACTGGCTGCCTGCATCTTTTCGATGCTGTGGGGAATTGCATCGATTGAGGCAGCACCGCAAGGTTTCGTGGAGGGACATTTGAAGATTGTTTCGCCGAGAGCGGTTGAGCCTTCCGATAATATGCCGCGAGCAGCGGTGGCGCCTGAATCCTATGCCAAATATCCATTAATTGTCTTGAGTCAGGACGGGAAAAAAGAAATCGCGCACGTAACCGCTGACGAGAACGGGAACTATCGGGTGGCGTTGCCGCCGGGCGCTTATATTTTCGATGTACAAGACCGCGTGACAAAAGGCATCGGCGCGAAACCGCAGCCATTCACGGTTATTTCGAATCAAACTGTTCGTGTCGACATGAACATTTTCGTTGGACTAACGTCGCGCTGGCGCGCGTAGATTCTCGTCATCTGTTCGTTTTTTTGCGGCAAAGCAAGCTCGCGATTTTCAGGGCGACATTTGATTGCGAAGCCGGCGGCTTGGGAATGAATGATTGGGAGGATCCAACTGCGTCCGGTCGCAGTTTAGCGCACGAACCTCGATCATCCGGGAAGCGAAGGCAAAGTCAGCCCGTCAAAGGGCCAGTTCTCAAGCGTCGTTGCGCGCGGGCTAATGGTTGACGTGCGCGATCGCCGCAACCATATTCCACGCTCCCCCTAACTTCCCCGGCGCGTTCATGGATAAGATTCGCAACATCGCAATCATTGCGCACGTCGATCACGGCAAGACCACGCTTGTTGATCAATTGCTCCGGCAATCGGGGACGTTTCGGGCTAATCAAAAAGTCGAGGAACGCGTTATGGATTCGATGGACCTCGAGCGTGAAAAAGGGATCACGATTTGCGCGAAGAACGCGGCATTCCACTGGAATGGTTACCGCGTCAATATTGTGGATACACCTGGCCACGCCGATTTCGGCGGTGAGGTCGAGCGCATCATGAAAATGGCGGACGGGGTCTTGCTTGTGGTCGACGCCCATGATGGCCCGCAAGCGCAGACGCGTTTTGTTCTGCGTAAGGCGTTACAAAATCACCTCAAGCCCATCGTCGTTATTAACAAAATCGACCGGAAAAACGCGGAACCGCGCAAAGCGCTCGACACAGTTTTTGATCTGTTTGTCGAACTGAAAGCGACTGATGAGCAGCTCGATTTTCCGGTCATCTACGCCAGCGCCAAGGATGGTTTTGCCGTGCGCGAGTTGAGCGATAAGCGGCAGGATATGACGCCGCTTTTTCAGGCCATCGTCGACCACGTCCCTCCGCCGAAATTGTCGCCCGATCCATTTTTTCAAATGCTCGTTTCGAACCTCGATTACAGCGATTACCTCGGCCGGATCGCGCTTGGACGCATCGTGAGTGGCCGCGTGGCCGTCGGCGACTCAATCGTTTGTATTCATCGTGCTGGGAATCGCGAACGTGCCACCGTCACGGCGCTCTTCACTTACTCCGGCCTCGAACAGGTCGAAACCAAAAGCGCCAATGCCGGTGAGATCGTTGGTCTGGCCGGATTCGAAGATGCCTACATCGGCGAAACGATGACGGAGCGTGAAGAGAGCGCGCCACTGCAATTCATCGATATCGATCCGCCCACGATTCGAATGCTCCTTCTGGTGAACGATTCGCCATTCGCCGGGCGCGAGGGGAAGTTCGTGACGGCGCGACATATTCGCGATCGGCTCGTTCGCGAAACGCGGGGCAACGTTTCATTGCAGTTCGAAGATGCGGAGACGGCGGGTGCATTTGAAATTCATGCTCGCGGCGAAATGCAAATCGCCATCCTGGTCGAGCAAATGCGCCGTGAGGGCTACGAGGTGATGGTTTCGCGCCCCGAAGTCATTTTTCAGCGAAACGAAAAGGGCGATTTGCTCGAGCCGCTGGAGAATCTTTATGTCGATTTTCCGAACCAGAATTTGGGCGACGTTTTGCAATCGCTTGCCGCGCGGAAAGCCGAGATTGTTCACACGCACCATCACGCGAAGCGCGTTTCAGTGGAGGCACTGGTTCCCACGCGCGGTCTGATCGGTTTTGAAGTGGATCTGGTCAATCTGACCCGTGGGGAAGGGCTAATGAGCCATTTATTTGCTGAGTACGCACCGTTCAAAGGCGAAATCGAAGGACGCAATCGTGGTGTGCTCGTCTCGATGGAAACGGGGACGAGCACCGCTTATGCGCTCAATACTATTCAGGATCGCGGCCGGCTTTTCATCGGCCCGCAGGAAGACGTTTACGCTGGCATGATCGTTGGTGAAAATGCGCGTCCGGGAGATTTACCGGTGAATCCGTGTAAAGCGAAGCGCCTGACGAACATGAGATCGCAAGGGGAAGGCAAAGGCATTCAACTGGAAACACCGTTGCGAATGAGCCTTGAGCGGGCAATCGAATACATCGAAGTCGACGAATACGTGGAGGCAACGCCCAAATCTTTGCGACTTCGCAAGCGCATCTTGGATGCGACCACTCGAAAACGCGCTGCCGCCGCCGTCACTGGTCTAAGCAGATTGACAAAACCGGCCGGGCGAGATTTAATTCTAACGTAGTTTGCCTCCGAGGAAACCCTGTCTTTTTCGAGGCTTCCGGTTCCCGATCCCAATCGCGAACTAGTCTGGTGTCTCCTAAATAACTATACAACCAACGCGTGCTTCGCCCGTTGGATTTTTCGCAGGATATCTTCGCCTTTTGCGTTCCAAGTGTAGCGCTTGGGATGAGCATTGC
>JACXTT010010176.1_pt1 | contig 12730 bp, 9 predicted proteins | sample 9270951 | NCBI WGS metagenome assembly JACXTT01 (sample SAMN15532306, study PRJNA645909) | rock metagenome | isolation source: weathered quartz diorite | place: Puerto Rico | collected 2017-06-21 | reverse complement strand
CCCCAGTGCTGGCCGACAACCTGTCGGCGTTCAGCCCCATGCCGGCCTTGCCGTTGCTCGGTAGCCTACCGACATCTGCCTTCCCAGTGAGCCGGAAGCGGCAGCGCGTCGATGATGAAGCGTCAGAGGCCATGCTGAACGAGGCGGTCCTCGATCGGGCCCTGTCGGCGCGCGCAACGTTTGGGGCGTCCGGTGAAAGTGCCTTGGACGCGGACTTTTTATGGGACCAACCAAACTATTGGCGGGACAGCCTGGCAGACAGCAGCAGCGAGCTTAGTGACGACTTGATTGACGACCTGCAGCCAGAATTTGTGGGGCAAGAGTTGCTTGGACCAGAAGCCTATCCCATTGGCGATCTACCAAGCGCGCCGCCCTACGAGGACAGCATCTTCTTCAATGACGCGTATTTTGTATCCACGGCGCCCAGTGCGCCCCCTCTTTCGGATGATGACCCAGTGCCAGAGTCTCTGTCGGGCAGTTCCTCCGGCAGTTTTGTGCAGGACGATGCCGTTGCCGACTCTTTCCCTATGCAGAATGCTTTTGACATGCAATCCAGCGCCTTTCAAAACATGACGCAAGCGGAGTTTGATGCCATGTTTCCACCGGTGCCGACGGGTCCTATCGGCGCGGTTGACGATAACCTCAGCGATGATGCGGTTGAGGGTGGTGCCGAAGCTGATGGGTTGCTGGCGGTTCTGGTTTGATGGCTGGCGCTTTGTGACTCCGAAGTCCATAAAAAAAGCCACCGACTCGCATGAGTCGATGGCTTGGTTGGTATCGCTGGGCTTGTTGCTGCGGGGCCTCGCGTGGCCGCATTTCTGCGCGTGCAGATGGTGGGACCGCCGAGATTTGAACTCGGAACCTCGTCGTTAAAAGCGACTTGCTCTGCCATTGAGCTACGGACCCAGTTTGCAATGGGCTTGCAAGGATTGGTGCCTCCTGCTGGAGTCGAACCAGCGGCCTCAGACGTCGGAGGTCTGCGCTCTCATCCGCTGAGCTAAGGTGGCCATGGATGGCGGAGGATGTCAGGATCGAACTGACGGACCCATCTTTCAGGGTCACGGCCTAGCAAGCCGTTGCCTTAACCACTCGGCCAATCCTCCCTTGTGGGTGGTCGTTGTTTCTGGATTCGAACCAGAGCCTGCGCGATTATGAGTCGCGAGCACTACCGCTATGCTAAACAACGTAGTATGGTCGGTGTGCGAGGATTCGAACCTCGGGCCCCCTGCTCCCAAAGCAGGTGCTCTGACCAGACTGAGCTACACACCGATAAAAGAAAATGGTGGAGGCAGGTGGATTCGAACCACCGCGCAATCAAGACCCGATTTACAGTCGGGTGCCGTCGACCACTGAGCCATACCTCCAAAAAAAGTGCATATTGGCGGAAGCACAAAGAATCGAACTCTCACCTGTTCGTCACAAGTGGCGACGGTTTTCAAGACCGTTTGCTGACCTTCAGCGCATGCTCCCAAAAAAGATGTTGTGGTGTCCCGTGCGGGATTCGAACCCGCGTTGACTACGTGAAAGACAGTCGTCCTAGGCCTCTAGACGAACGGGACGTTTTTGTACGCACAGCACGCTTTTCTTTCGAGAGCAATCAGAAGGCACTGCTACCTAGCACGCCCAACCCTTTGCTCCAGGCTGGCGCACTTCCCTTGGCCGCCGGAGAAAGGTCTCCGATGGAGTCATTGCCCCCACGAGGGGGCACGACCAAGGTCTCATCCAGAATGCTCTCGAAAGAAGGCGGGCAGCGCTCGCTGGTGTTGCGGCGACCCGCCATCGGCACGCGACACATGGGGTCGGTCCCCGGTGCGCATGTTTCGTTTCGAACAAGGCCGGCATGCGGGGGCACTGGCCCCGGCATCTGGCATCCGTCCTTGTTCAATGGCTCTCAGTTGTTAAAGATCAATCCTCTTTGACGAGGCATGCCTGGCGATGCAGGCAACAAAAAACCCGGGTCCATCACTGGAGTCCGGGTTTCAGGGTTGGGGTCAACCTGAGGTGGAGCGGGCTTTAGCCTTTTCCTCCCGAACTGTCGAATGAACTTTCAAAAGCGCCCATGGGGGACTCTTTTGAAATCTCACGCGGATTGCTGCTGGGTTTTGCATAGGACACTTTGGATCCGTAGCGGGACCATGGCGACCGGATGGCGCACAACAACGCACCGCAAGCCACGCTTGGCATGTTTGATGAGTTGGTGCGGATGGCGGTGCGTATCACGGTAGGTCTCAGGTGTCGGGTTACAAAGAATCGGTATCCATGGATCGATAGCGCTACTGTAAACGATGTTTGTACTAAATGTTGAATTGATAAAGAAGTATTTATCTAAACGTTGCTATTTCACTACAAACATTGTTTGCAGTGACTGGCGATAATAGACATATGTCAGAACACACCATCCGGCGCGGCAATCTGTTGCGGCTGTACACACAATTTGTCGCCGACGCCCAGCAGGCGGATCCGGCCGCTTCCATTGTTGGCCTTGACCGCGCCTTCGCGCGCAAACTGCAGATCGCCAACACGTCCTTCTCCAGCTACAAAAGCGGCGCCAGGCCGATTGGTGTGCGTATCGCTCGCCAGGTGGAGGCCGCCCTGACTCTGGAGCAGGGATGGATGGATAGTGACCACGAAACACAGGAAATGTCCCAAGACCAAGTGGCGCTCGACCGTTTTGTCAAATTGGCCACACGGGCGTTCAAGCGTGCCGATTCGGGCGAGAGACTTCGACTTATCGCCTTGCTGCGGCAAAGCCTTGCTGGTCTTCCCGAAAACCAGGCACCGTTGTCGGTGCGGCGCTTGAGTGAACGGCGCTGAGTCGCCTTGACGGGCGGCCGGATGATTGCAGAATCGGATTTCGGTGCTATTCTGTCGTGAGCCTTAGCGCGGCTTGCCTTGGATGCCACGCCAAGCGTTACAAGACAAGGTGCCACGAGAAGACGTGGGGCAAGTCCAATGGGCAACAGAAATTGACATTGAATCCAACGTGAGACCGGCGCCGGAATTTTTTGCCACCACTGCCGAGGTCGAAAGGCTTGAAGCCGAATTGGCAGAGAGCAAGGCTGAACAACGTCCGCAAGCGCTGGTTCATGTCGCATGGCAATTGCGCCAACGTGACTGCCAACGCGCCAAGCTCCTGGCGCAAGAAGCCAAAACACTGTTGCAGCTTGCCAAACCCGCCGAAGTGCACCAGCAGCGCCTGCTTGCGCGCCTGGCGCTGGTCCACGCGGAGACCCACTGGCTTGCCAACGAGATCGAAACCGCAAAGGCTTTGGCACAGGAGGCGATGGCGTCTTTCAGCATCCTCAACGACGCCATCGGTGCCGCGGATGCGCATTGGCTCATGTGCTGGATTGCCTTCGAGCAAGGTGATACTGCCGCTCGGCACCAGGCCCTGGAAAACATGGTGGCATGCGCCGAGGGGGTGGACCCGGTGCGCGTCATCATCGCCAAGGCCCGCCAGGCGACGAACGCGGTCCTGCATGACGTCGTGAGCGGTGTGGCCTGCTGGCAATCCCAACTCACGCACGATCCTGCCAATTTGCATCCGGCCGCGGCCGCAGCGGTTGCCGATTTTTGGGGTGCAGCCGCACAATACGCCGGCAACTACGCCGAATCTGTATTGCACCGCAACAACGCCTTCAACCAGGCACTGGAAACCGGTCAGATCCGGCGCGCCATTGTTGCGGCCAGCAACATCTGCGAGGCCTTTACCAACCTCAATGACAACGACTCTGCCTTGGAATGGGCGCAGCGCGATATGGACATGGCCCGAAACAGCGGCTGGCCAGGTTTGGTGGGCGGGGCTCTGATGACGCTTGCGCCAGTCCTGGCCAACTTGCAGCGATTGGACGCCGCAGCTGATTTGCTGCGAGAGGCGCAAGTCTTGATGGCACCTTCGTCGGCCTCGCGCAACTATGCGGAGTCGCTGCGGCACCTCGGCAATGTTGAGATTGCCAGGGGGTATTTCAAAAGCGCTTTGGAAGCCTTTCGGCTACTGGAGCAGCGCGCAGTGGCGCTCTCGCAAGCGGACATGCACGTCGACGCTCTGCGTGGCCAGGCCAAGGCGCTGCTGGAACTGGGGCAGCCTGGACCCGCAGCGCAGGCAGCTCAGATGGCCTTGGCCGCTGCTGGAAGCGATCCGTACACCAAGATCTCAGTGTTGCGGGTATTGGCAGACATCCACGCTCGCCACAGCCTGGCTGCACCGATGGAGACGAACGCGCCAAACGCAGCCCTGCACTATCTGCATCTGGCGTTGGCCGCCGCCGCCAACGTCAAAGACTATGTTGTGCCCAGCGACCTGTTGGAGGACCTGGCGCGCGAATATGCGCAAGCCGGTGATTTGGGACGCGCCTACGAATTGTCGGTCCAGGCCAACCAGGTTCGCCAAAGGACACACAGTCAGGAGAACAACAAGCGCGCCAGCGCTCTGCAGGTGAACCATGAAGCGGAAAAAATACGTGCCGAGGGTGAGCACCAGCGGCAACTGGCATTGGCCAACGCCGCGCGAGCCGATGCCCTCGAACGTGCCAATGCGACTTTGGAGGAGCTCGGTGCCGTCGGGCGCGACATCGCGAGCAATCTGGATGCCATGGCCATCTTCACGGCACTGGACCGACACGTCCATGCACTGCTGGATGCCACCTCACTGTGCATCTACCGCCAAGAGCACGATGGTCTGACCCTGAAAATGGTCTTTTGGCGTTGAGGCGGGACAGGCCGTACCGCAGCACTCGATTCGAATCGAGGATGCAGAACGCATGACAGCGCGATGCGCGCGGCTGCGGCAAGAGATCGTCATGCATACCGAGCCAGGGGACGTCCCCCCCATCGCCGGAACGATGGAATCGCTGAGTTATATGTTTGCCCCACTGCTGGTCGGTGAGCGCCTGTTGGGTGTCATGACCGTTCAGTCCCACAAGCCCAATGCCTACGCGGAGCGCGAAGTCGCCATCTTTCGTACGCTGTGCGCCTATGGAGCCATTGCGTTGGCCAATGCGGAATCGCAATCGCAACTGATTCAGTCCGAAAAAATGGCGTCATTGGGCCAGTTGGTTGCAAATGTCGCGCACGAAGTGAACACGCCGATTGGTGCCATCAAATCAAGCGGCGCCAGCATTGCCGATGCGCTAGGCCATGCGCTGGAAAAGCTACCCCAGGTGCTGTTGCAGCTGGACCAAGCAACGCAGACCCTCTTCCTGGAGTTGATACAGTCGGCGCGTAGCGCCAAGGCCGGTTTGAGTTCGCGCGAGGACCGTGCCGCGCGCAGAGCCATCGCCCAGCAATTGGAGCAAGCGGGCGTCAAAGAGGCGCAGCACCATGCGGCCATATTGGTGCAAATCGACGCCCAGTTGGAGGTGGAACATTTCCTGCCACTGCTTCACCACGCGCGCGTTGACGCGGTATTGGATTGCGCCGCCGAAGTGACGTCCATCGTGCGAAGCGCCGGCAATATCAATACCGCTGTTGAAAGTGTTTCCAAGATCATCTTCGCACTCAAGGTTTTTTCACGCGTCAACCTCGAAGGTGAGATGGTCGAGGCTCGACTTTCCGATGGGCTGGACACGGTACTGACCATCTACAACAACCAGATCAAGCGGGGCATAGAGTTAGTGCGACAGTATGACGCGGTGCCTCCATTGCGCTGCTGGCCCGATGAACTCAACCAAGTCTGGACCAACCTGGTGCACAACGCCCTGCAGGCCATGAACTACCAAGGAACGCTCACTGTTGCATTGCAACGCGAAGGCTCCTACGCGGTGGTTACCGTGTCAGATACGGGTTGCGGCATACCGCAGGCCAACATGGCGCGCATTTTTGATCCATTTTTTACAACCAAACCTCTGGGAGAGGGAAGTGGGCTGGGACTGGATATCGCGAAGAAAATTGTAGAAAAACACCGCGGCCGAATTGCGGTACACAGCAAGTGGGGCGTGGGTTCGACATTCACAGTCCATCTGCCACTGCAAACATGACTCGGATCGGCGCGTACGGTACCTGCGGACGCGGTTGACAGATAGCAAGCGGTGGCGCTATCGTGCCTCAAGGTTTGGACAGTGAAGGAATGCCATGGTCTTTCAACTGCGTTTGACAGGGGCCTTGCCACTGATGTGCGCTGCTTTGACGTTGAGCGCCCTGGCGCGCGCAGAGTCATCCAATGCGGATGAAGATGCCCTGGCCAGCGTCTATGGTGATGCGGGCACCGTCAGCATTGCCACGGGGGTGAAGCAGGACCTGCGCCGCGCGCCTTCTACCGCAACGGTCATTACGGCCCAGGATATTGCCGCCATGGGGGCCACAGACCTGGCCCAGGTGTTAGAGAGTGTGCCTGGGCTGCACGTCTCGGTCTACAACCAGGCACAGTTTCCGGTCTATTCGTTTCGCGGCATCCAACGCGGGTTCAACTCCCAGGTATTGCTGCTGATCAACGGAACCCCTATCAACAACGCCTTCACTGGCAACCGCGGCCAGGCCTCGGGAGCCTTCCCGTTGGAGAACGTGCAGCGCATCGAGGTCATCCGTGGCCCTGGCTCGGCCGTCTATGGGGCGGACGCCTATTCCGGGGTGATCAATGTCATTACCAAAACATCAGCCGACCTTGCGGGCTTGACAGGCGGTGTTCGGCTGGGCACCTTCAACTCGGCCGATACCTGGCTGCAATATGGGGGCGACTCCGGTGCGTTGCGCACCGCGTGGTACCTGGGGCTCAGCCGCACCGATGGGCCCGATGGCGTCATTCAAAAAGACCTGGCCGCCACCCTGGACGACGCTTTTGGCACCCACACCTCATTCGCGCCGGGCTCCTTGTATTTGCGCCAGGATGGCATCAACGCCAGCCTGGATGCCGCCTACCAGGACTGGCGCCTGCGGGCCGGCTACCAATGGCGCAACCTTGGCTTTGGCAGTGGCATCGCCGAGAGCCTGGACCCACGCAGCCGTATTCCCACCTCACGCTTCATGGTGGATCTGTGGTACCAAAAAACGGACTGGGCCAAGGACTGGGACCTGGCGTTCAACCTGGAGTACCAGGACTTTCACCAGGACTTTTCCAGCCCCAACCCCTACATTTTTCCGCCGGGCGCCCTCGGGGGCTTGTTTCCGCAAGGGGCTATTGGCAATCCGTCGAACAAGGAGCGGCATACCGGTGCCCACATGACCCTGGGCTACAACGGGTGGCAGTCGCACAAGCTTCGCCTGGGGCTTGGCACACGCACCGAAGACATCTACGAGACTGGTGAAACAAAGAATTTCACGGTGAGCCTGGTGCCTGGGGTCGGTAGTGTCATTTCCCCACTACCCGCAGGTCTGGTCACGGTGAATGGCGACAACCCGGCAGTGGTCTATCTGGTGCCCATGAGCCGGCGCGTGAATTATTGGTTCGCGCAGGACGAATGGCGCTTTGCCAACGATTGGACCATGACGCTGGGTTTGCGCACCGACAGCTACTCGGACTTTGGCAGCACTACCAACCCGCGCGTGGGGCTGGTCTGGGACGCTCGGCAAGACCTGGTGGTCAAGCTGCTGCATGGCGAGGCCTTTCGCGCCCCGTCGTTTGTGGAGGAGTATCCCGGGGTCAACCCCACCAATGTGGGCAACCCCAACCTCAAACCAGAAACCATTGCCACCGATGAGTTGGTGTTTGCCTGGCAACCCCAGCCCAAGCTGCAAACCAACCTGACCTTCTTTCAAAACCGCGAGCGCGACATCATCCAGGTCGTCAAAAGTCCGAGCAACGATGGCAGCGCCACCGAACAAAATGGCAGCGGTCAAACCGGACGCGGCTTTGAGTTGGAGTTGATATGGGATGCACTCCGCGATTGGCGCCTGAGCGGTAGCTTTTCCATGCAACGTGCCACACTGGACGCGACCGGTGAGGACGCAGGCCTGGCACCCAAGCGCCGCCTCTTCATGCGCTCCGACTGGCACCTGGCCCCGCAATGGCAACTGGGTACCGTGTTGAACTACGTCGCCGACCGCGCGCGCGAGCCGGGCGACACCCGACCCCCCATTGCCGACTACACGACGGTAGACCTGAGCCTCAAGCGCGAGAAGCTTTGGGGCAACTGGGAGTTCCGTGCCGGCGTGCAAAACGTCTTCAACCGGGACGCGCGCGAACCCAGTTTCAAGCCGGGCAATATCTACTACGACCTGCCAGTGGCGCAGCGGGCCGTCTGGGTGCAGCTGCAGCGCAACCTCTGAGGCAGGCGCTTACTTTTTGATGACCGCATCGGTCTTGCGCAGCCAGGCGTCGTGGATGGTGCTCCAGGTGGTGCCGCCATCCAGTGACGAGACCCATAGCTGGTGCACACCGCCATCGGGCGTGGGTGTCCAGGTGGTGCGGTGCAGTTCGCGTTCGCCTTTTTCATTGACGTAGTAGCCGGTCATGACCATGCTGTTGCCCACCATGCCGCCGTCAATGGGTGCCAGGTTGCCACGCGCGCTGGCCCAGGTGTGGTGCCACAGCTTGCGCTTGCGGTCGTAAAGACTCAGGCTGGTGCCGGCGCCGTTTTCCTCACCTTCGCCGCGCCACCACTCCTGCAGCACGCAGCCTTGTTCAACCTTTTCAACCCGGGCATGGCCCAACAGCTTTTTCGCGCCGTCATAGGCCGCCCAGTTGCCCACAAAAAAGTCAAATTGGTGGTACTCGGGCGCAGAACAAAACGTGGATTCAGCCGTCGCAACGGATGCTGGCGTTTGCGCATGGACCAGGCCAGCCGTTAACAGGACGGCGCTCCACAGCAGGGCGCAGCGTTGGAACCGTGTGAACAGGTATGAAGTAGATGTCGTCATGGCCGCAGTGTAGAACCCTTGGTCTCTTTCGATTCATCCATAATTGCAAGCATGATTCTCAAAAATGCACAACGCAAGGGTGCAACGTGACCACCCAAAGCCCATCGCTGGATTGGGACGACCTGCGCTTCTTTTTGCACGTGGCGCGTGCCGGCTCGCTGACGGCGGCAGCCCAGACCATGGGTGTCAGCCATGCAACCGCCTTCAGACGCCTGCAGCGTCTGGAGTCAGACCTGGGGGTGCTGCTGTTCGCCCGCACCCGCGCGGGCTACGCCCTGACGTCTGCGGGTGAAGACCTGTTGCAGGTTGCCACCGCCATGGAACTGGAGCTGCAGTCCACGGCCCGGCGCCTGGGCAGCCGCGATGCCTGGCCGGGCGGCATGGTGCGCGTCACCACCACCGACACGTTGATGCACCAGATGCTGCCGCCTATTCTGGTGGCCTACCAGCGGCAGGCCGGCGTGCAGTTGCAGCTGAGCACGTCCAACACCATGCAGGACATTGCCAAAGGCCAGTCTGATGTGGCCATACGCGCGGGTGGCCGGCCGCCGGACCCCCTGGTGGGCCGGCGCCTGTGCCGCGTGGAGGCCACGGTCTACCGTGCCCGTACGCTGCGTGGCGTCAATCCGAACAACTGGGGCAGCTGCCCGTGGATTGGCGTGGATGACAATCTGTCGCACCTGGCATCGGCCCAATGGCTGCACCAGCAGGGGCTGGACCCCATGGCGGTGCTGCGCACCAACAGCCTGGTCAACGTGCTGCACTTGGTGCGCTGCGGTACCGCCTTGGCCGTGTTGCCCTGTTATCTGGGCGATGCCGACAGCAGCCTGCAGCGTGTGATCGACCCACCCATAGCCTTTCGCAGTGACCTGTGGTTGCTCACCCGCAGCGAGCTGCGCACTGTGCCGCGCATCAAGAAGCTGTTCGACGCGGTCTACGAGGGCACGCGGCCGCTGGTGGCCTTGTTTGAAGGGCTTGCAGGCGTAGCCTAGACAGGCGGTTGACGCCGTCGGGCGCCGATGACACAACCGGTTTTGAACCACCACGGCGAATGGTGCGACAAAGCCAGGCCCCATCATCCCCAAGAAATGGAAATCACCATGCGCGCTCATCACTTCTCACGCCTGATACTTGCAACCCTTGCCGGCGCCACGCTGTTTGGCGGCGCCTATGCGGCCACCACCATTCCACCGGCTGCAACGCCGATGACGCCGCAGGCTGCCCGGATGATCATCACCAGCAAGATGCTGGTGTCCGATGTAGCCATGAACCTGGCCCATCCCACGGCCGACCTCAAGGCCAGCCTGCAGTTTGGTAACAACGCACCGGCAGCCGGCCGCGCCATCGCCTTCAAGGTCGATGGCAAGCCGGTCGGCACGGCTATGACCGGCCCCGATGGCCGTGCCACATTCAATTTCGCGCCCGCACCCGCGCCTATGTCGGGCCCGCATACCTGGTCGGCCAGCTTTGATGGGGACTACCAGTACAGCGGCTCCAGTGCCAACGCCACCTTGATCGTCAACAAAGAGGCCGCGCAGATCGTGATCGACAGCGCCACCATTTCCTGGGAGCAGGCGGACTATGCCCACCACGTGCACTTCACGGGCACCCTCAGTGGCTTTGCCGACCACAATCCCATCAAGGCCGACGGCTTGGCGGTGTCGATTGACGGCAACGTGGTCGAACACGTCAATACCGACGCGCAAGGCAAATTCAGCGGCCACGCCATCATTGGCTCGGGCAACCGTGTTTTACAGATCGCGTTTCCCGACAACGCCAAATATGGCCCGACCATGGAGGGCAAGACCCTGAACGTACCCGGGGAGAAGGTGTACTTCTGGTTTACCGACGGCTTTGGCTGGGTGCACGACACCAGCCCCTACGGATTTGGCGACTTGAAACAGCCCGCCCAATTTTCCTGGTACGACTGCGACTACAACAAGATGGGCGACGCCGGCACCTACCTGTTGGACTTCGCAACCAGTGCTAAGATCCATGTGACCAAGGACAACTCGCCCACGGGCAAGCCCGCTGCCAACGTGCCCGTCAGCATGATCGTCGAGGGCAAGAGCAGCACGCAGGGCACCACCAATGCCAATGGTGACGTGGTGATGCACTACACACCCAGCGGCACGACCGTGCAGCTGAAGGTGGAGTCCAGCGACACCACGAAATTCACCGGCTCGGGCATCACGCAAAAATTCGCGGTCATTCCGCAGCCGGCAGTCACTCCGTGCAAGGGCGGCTCGTCGGTGCGGCAATTCATGATTCCCAACCACTGAGCGCCGGGCCTGAACCGTTAGGGGTTTGTACCAATCCTGTTTTACACATCAATAGTCCGCAAATCTCAATTGGATGTATATCAGCCGCGTCCGTATCATCGCGCTGGCAACACAACATGAGAGGAGACTTTGATGACACAAAACCGGCGTACGGTAGTGGCCACCCTGGTTGCGGCTGGCCTTGCAGCCGCAATGCCCCTGCGGGCCTTTGCGGAAAAGAAGATCGTGCTGGGCTTCAGCCAGATTGGCGCCGAGAGCGAATGGCGCAGCGCCAACACCAACTCGATCAAGGACACGGCCGCCAAAGAGGGCATCTCCCTCAAATTCTCCGACGCGCAGCAAAAGCAGGAAAACCAGATCAAGGCACTGCGCTCCTTCATCGCCCAAAAGGTCGACGTGATCGCGTTCGCCCCGGTGGTTGAATCGGGCTGGGACACGGTGCTGAAGGAAATCAAGGCCGCCAAAATCCCGGTCATCCTGACCGACCGCTCGGTGGACTCCAAAGACACGTCGCTGTATGTGACCTTCATGGGTTCGGACTTCACCGAAGAGGGCCGCAAGGCTGGCCGCTGGCTGCTGGAAAAAGTCAAAGGCACCACCGGTGATGTCAATGTGGTGGAACTGCAGGGCACGGTCGGGTCGGGCCCGGCCATTGACCGCAAGAAGGGCTTTGAAGAAATCATCAAGGCTGAGCCGCGCATCAAGATCATCCGCTCGCAAACCGGCGACTTCACCCGCGCCAAGGGCAAGGAAGTGATGGAGGCCTTTTTGAAGGCCGAGGGCAAAAAGATCAATGTGCTCTACGCGCACAACGACGACATGGCCATTGGCGCCATTCAGGCCATTGAAGAGGCGGGCCTGAAACCGGTGAAGGACATCACCATCATCTCGGTAGACGGCGTCAAGGGCGCGTTTGAAGCCATGATTGCCGGCAAGATGGACGTGACGGTGGAGTGCAGCCCGCTGCTGGGGCCGCAGCTGATGTCGGCCGTGAAAGACCTGATGGCCGGCAAGACGCTGCCACGGCGCATCGTGACGCAAGAGGGCATCTTCCCCATGGAAGTAGCGGCCCGGGAGTTCCCATCGCGCAAGTATTGAGGCGGCACCATGCCGGGTGATGCACCCCAGCCGGTGCTGGAGCTGTCCGACATTGCCATCCACTTCGCTGGCGTGCCGGCCCTGGCCGGCGTCAAGCTGCGTCTGTTTGCGGGCGAGGTCCATGCCCTGATGGGGCAAAACGGCGCGGGCAAGTCCACACTCATCAAGGTGCTGACCGGTGTGCACCGGCCCGAGCAGGGCGAGATGCGCCTGGGCGGCCAACGCATTGCCGCAGCATCGCCACTGCAGGCGCAGCAACTGGGCATCAGCACGGTCTACCAAGAGGTCAACCTGTGCCCCAATTTGTCGGTGGCTGAAAACATATTTGCCGGGCGCTACCCCCGGCATGGCGCCCGGGGTGCATGGTCTATTGACTGGGGCCGCATGCACCGCGACGCTGCGGAGCTGCTGGCGCGCTTGAATCTGTCCATCGATGTCACACAAACCTTGGCCAGCTTTTCCATCGCCGTGCAGCAGATGGTGGCCATTGCACGGGGCCTGAGCATTTCGGCCCAGGTACTGATACTGGACGAACCCACGTCCAGCCTGGATGACGACGA
>JACXTT010010175.1_pt1 | contig 12730 bp, 11 predicted proteins | sample 9270951 | NCBI WGS metagenome assembly JACXTT01 (sample SAMN15532306, study PRJNA645909) | rock metagenome | isolation source: weathered quartz diorite | place: Puerto Rico | collected 2017-06-21 | reverse complement strand
CTGGCTCTCTCGCGCGAGGGATTGTTGTCTGCGATCCGGTTTGTGTCTGAGGACGGGATTCAATATTCAGGTGCCGATGCCGTGCTCGCTGTGGCGCGCGAATTTTCGTGGATGCGCCCGCTCTTATGGGTATCCAGGGTTCCCGGAATGATTTCCGCGATGCGGGCAGGATATCGATGGGTAGCGCAGCACCGGAACTGCCCGGCTGGGTACTGTGCCGTCAACCATGCTCCTAGCTGCAAATGAGATGGACGGATCTCTATGAAAGTCGCACTCGCTGATCTCTGGCGTTCGGGTGGAACGATAGACCGCGGGCCTTATGCTCTGGTGGGGTTGATCGGGTTCGCCCTGAAGCACAACCTCGATCGTCTGGTCGCCACTCTGGTTTTTCACCGCCCCTGGGGTTTGTTCAACTATTGGGTTCCGGTGCGGAACGTGGCACGAATTAGCGCGCTGGGAGGTGCGGATGCCGTGTTCCTGGCGACCATGGTAGCGTTCGCGCTTCCGTTTGTCTGGGTGGGCGTGACGCTGACAGCCAAGCGGCTGCGCAGTGCGAATTTGCCGTCCGCGCTCGTTATCCTGTTCTTTGCTCCCTTTCTGAACCTGCCGTTTTTTCTTTTTCTCTGTTTGATCCCTGCACGGAACTCGGGCGTCACACAGCGGGAAACGACAGGGCCAACGACAGGGCCGAAGAACACGTTCTTCGCACGAGCAATCCCCGAGAGCGCGCTGGGAAGCGCCGCACTCTCTCTCTTGTTCACGGTGCCAGCTGGACTGGGGATGGCGGTGATCGGGGGAGAGGTACTGAAGAACTATGGCTGGGGCTTATTCGTGGCTCTGCCCTTCGCCATGGGATTCGCCGCCGTCCTGATCTACGGAGTACGCCAGCCGCGCAGCCTCGGAGGTTGCATGGGGGTAGCTTGCCTGTCCACCGTGCTCCTGGGCGCGGGGCTGCTTGGACTGGCTTTCGAGGGCGTGTTCTGCCTCCTGATGGCCCTGCCCATCGCGCTGCCGCTGGCCGCGTTCGGAGGGGCTTTCGGGTACCTGGTGCAGCGTCAGCGCTGGTTGCATAGTGGAACCCCGGCGTTCCTCTCTGCCCTGCTCATTTTTGTTCCAGGGGTCCAGTGGATGGAGCACGTGGCCGCGGCCGTGCCGCCCATCTATGTGGTTCGCACAGCGATCGACGTCCAGGCCCCGCCCGAAAAGGTCTGGAAGCAAGTAGTTTCTTTTTCGGAGATTCCTCCGCCCACCGAGTGGATGTTTCGCGCCGGTATCGCCTATCCCATCCGGGCCGGGATACAAGGGACCGGTGTCGGCGCAGAGCGGCATTGCGTGTTCTCTACCGGCGCGTTTGTCGAGCCCATCGAAGTTTGGGATGAGCCGCGCAAGTTGAAGTTCTCCGTCACCTCGAACCCGGCGCCGATGGAAGAATGGACTCCTTACTCCCACGTCGAGCCGCCGCATCTGCACGGGTTCCTGGTGTCAAACGGCGGGCAGTTCCTGTTGACCCCGCTACCCAACGGCGGGACACGTGTAGAGGGCACAACCTGGTACCGGCACAGCCTCTGGCCGGCACCATACTGGCGTCTGTGGTCAGACGCCATCATCCACAAGATTCACATGCGCGTGCTTAGGCATATTCGGGATGAGGCGGAGAATCAGGCACAGTGAACAAAAGCCGCGTCACTTCCCGTATTCGTTCTTCACCACTTCCCCGCCCTTCATCACGAATTTCACGCGTTCCAGCGTGCTCACGTCGTGCAAGGGATCACCATCGACAGCAATGATGTCCGCCCACTTGTCGGCCTCAACCGCGCCGATCTTGTCTGACCAGCCCAGCAGGCCGGCAGCGTTAATTGTGGCTGCCTGAATGGATTGCAACGGAGTCAACCCCAGCTTCACCATGACGGCAAATTCGCGGGCATTGAGTCCGTGGGGATACACAGCCGCATCGGTGCCAAAAGCCACTTTCACCCCGCTGCTGAAGGCGTGAGCGATGTTCTTGCGAGCAGCTGGCATCACTTCCCTGCCTTTTGCGATCAGCTCGGGCGGAACGTGCAACCGCTCCGCGTTGGCCAGAAACCAGTCCGCCAGGTACAGCGTCGGCACCAGGTAGGTGCCGTTCCTTTTCATCTCGGCGATGGCGGCATCATCAATGTAAGAACCGTGCTCGATGGAATCCACGCCCGCCTCCGAGGCCCAGAGAATGCCCTGCGCTCCGTGCGCGTGAGCGGCAACTTTCCGCCCCAGGCGATGCGCATCGGCCACAATCGCCTTCAGTTCCTCCAGCGTATAGGCAGAAGCCTGCGGATTGTCGCCGTGGGAAAGCACGCCGCCGGTGGCGCAAATTTTGATCACATCAGCTCCGTACTTTATGACCTCACGAACCTTGTGCTGCACGCCTTCCACGCCGTCCGCCACGCCTTCGGCCGCGAAGTGGTACTCGAAGGGCAGCAGGTTCTCGTCGCAATGTCCTCCCGTGATGCCAAGCGCCGGCCCGCTTACCACCATGCGCGGCCCGGGAACGTCACCCGCGTTGATGGCGTCCCGCAGGGCCACGTCGCTGTAACCTTCCGCTCCCACGTTGCGTACTGTGGTGAACCCCGCCTCCAGCGTGAGCCGCGCATTGCGAGCCCCGGTCAGCGTTGCGCGCGGAACAGAAATCGAGAGGGCCTGAGGGCCAACATCCTGGGGGTTGCCGGTCAGATGGGTATGTGCATCGGTCAAGCCGGGTAGGACGGTCGCATTGGAGAGATCGATCGTCCGATCACCGGACGAACGATTGGCCTGCGCCATCGGACCGACGCTAACAATCTTGCCGTCTTCGATCACAATGGCCTGATCGACGAGAGTCTTTCCACTGCGAACGTCCAGCAACTTTCCCGCGTGTACGATAACCCGCTGAGATGTGGGGCCAGCGGCTTCCTGGGCCAGCCCTAAGCCACTTAGTGCTAACCACAACAGAACGATCGTGGAAAAAGCCCGTTTGGCTGTCTTCTTCATGTGCTCCTCGTTAGATTAGGCTCGAAGGAAAGGAAAAGCATCTGACTTATCGCTGACCACGCCCGCTCTGCCAGTTTTTGGAGGGGTGCCGGAAATCTTGCGCATAAGGCTTTGTCGGATCCGTGAAGAGGGGAAACCCTGATTACGTCAACGTTCTCTGCCTCAGGGTGCGGATGCAAAGAGCTCGCAATGGCACGGACAGAGGTAACACGCTCCCGCATTGCAGTCGGGAAATCGTCATCCGGCGAACTAGCCGCCGGGTCCGTCATTGGTGACGTATTGCTCGAGCGAATCCAGTTCCTGGCTGAGGTCACCAATCCTTTGCTCCAGCAGGTTGCGGATGGACAGCATTCCCAGTAGTTTGCCCGAATTGTCCACCACGGGCAGGTGGCGAAAATGGCGTTCCAGCATAATGGCCAACGCCTCGCCAGGCCCCGTGGTCATGGTCGCCAGTTCCACCGGAGTAGTCATCAATTCCCGGACCGGAGTTGACTCCGGATCACGCTTGGTCAGAACCAACTTGCGCAATACGTCGCGTTCGGTAAAGATGCCCGCGACCCGGCCTTCGTCGTCGACCACGCCCACAGCTCCGACGTGCCGGTCCAGCATCAGGCGAATGGCGTCCGCGGAGCTTACTTCAACTCGCACCGCAGCCACATCCGAATCACAAAGTTCAAGAATCCCCATAAGCGCTCCTCGCCAGCCCTGGCACGGAAGATTTTATCCCAGACCAGGCCTGCAGGATCAAAGAGACTCCGGCATTATGCCCTGTGCGCAGCCGGTGTCAAGGAGATTCAGTCGCAAAACTTCCGGCCCCGTCCCCGCGCCATGGTCTTCCTTTCTGCCAGCAAGTTACTTGACCTCGTTCTTGAATACTCCGCCGTCTTTCATCACAAAGGTCACATTGCCCAACGCCTTGATATCACGCAGCGGATCGCCATTCACCGCCATGATGTCGGCATACGCTCCCGGCGCGACTACGCCAATTTGGCCCACCAGATCGAGCATCTCAGCCGCGCGCGAGGCCGCGCTCTTGATCGTGTCCATCGGCGACATACCAAACTCCGTCATCTTGAGAAACTCCTGCACCATCGGCTCCGTCCAGGGAATCCCGCCCATGTCGGTACCAAAAACGATCTTCACCCCCGCCCTCACGGCTCTATCAAAAGACACTCCATGCTCCGAAACGCGTTTGCGATCGCGCTGTCCGCTTGGGGTATCGGCCGGAGCCCAGTCATGATAGTAGGCAGCGAGCGTCGGGCAGTACCACGTGCCCTGCTTCACCATTTGAGCGATTTGCGCGTCGGTGATTCCCAGGCCATGCTCGATCGAGTCACAACCACCATCCAGAGCGCGTTGCAAACCGATGCCGTTGTAGGCGTGACAAGCTACCCTCTTTCCCCAGCCGTGGGTTTCGTCCACGATGGCTTTGAGTTCTTCCACGGTGAGCGTTGGCTGTGAGACCAACTCGCCATTCCTGCCCACCCAGGAACGATGTGTCATGTAGACCTTGATCCAGTCGGCGCCGTGGTCGAGCTGTTCGCGCGCCGCCTTCCGCGCTTCGACCGCCCCGTCGATGAGCTGCGCACCTTTGGGCATGTCGAGTTCCGCCGCGTAGTCCTCGAGGTTGTAGCCGCCGGTGCTCGAGATGGCGCGAGTAGCGACAAGCAACCGCGGCCCAGGGATGTAGCCGCCTTCGACTGCCATCCTGATGCCCACGTCGCCATAGCCTGCGCCTTCGGTTTCCAGATCGCGCAGCGTGGTAAAACCCTGCTCCAGCGCGCGCCGGGCCGCGACGGTGGCGCGCGCCGCCCGCAAAGCCAATGGATATTTCAGGATATTGGCATCGTAGCCTCCCTGCGCGGGATCTTCTCCCTGAAGGAAGATGTGGGTGTGAGAATCAATCAGACCGGGCAATACGGTCGCTCTAGAAAGATCGATGACGCCGGCGCCCGCTGGAATCTTTGCGCTCGCGGCGTCGGAGACGCTTTCGACGCGGTTGCCGCGAATCACAATGATCTGATCGCGGCGTGGCTGGTCAGACTTGCCGTCAATGAGCACCCCCGCCCGGATGACGGTGACGCTTTGCGCCGGCGGAGTTTGGGAAGGAACTGGTGTAACGAGCGTAAACGCAACCATTAGACCGAGAAGACATCGCATGTCCACCTCTTCGGTTCGGGTGGGCATGATACATCAAACCTGTGGCCCTTTGCCGACATCACCCGGCAATTACCGCGTCGGCCTCGATCTCCACCAGCATTTCCGGTGAGATGAGCGCACTAACCTGCACCATCGCAGTAGCGGGCCGGACATCGCGAAAAAACTCTCCGTGCGCCTTGCCGATCTTTTCCCAGTCGGCAATATTGATCACAAACAGCCGCGTGCGCACCACATCTTTTAGGCCAGCGCCCGCCTTTTGCAGAGCTGACTCGATGTTCTTCAGGGTCTGAATTGTTTGGGCGTAGGGATCGCTGCCTCCCACAACCTTGCCGTCCGGACCTGTGGCCGTGGTCCCAGCCACGTAGACATGTGAACCAACCTTGACCGCGCGCGAGTAACCCACAATTGGTTCCCAAGGTGCGCCACTGGAGATGTTCCTTCGCTCCATGAAAGCCTCCTAACTCATTGTAGCGGTTCGCAAGAGGTTGGAATTGGCAGCCACCCACGAAGTCTGCCAACAAGTTTCCACGTAAAACCTTTCAATTGCACTCGTCCTCTAATTGAATTGGAAATACTGATTTGGCGGACTTACAAAAGTCACTTGCCTTGGCGGTTCAGCTGAGGTTAAGTAGACGGAGAGGGTGGCTGTACTGCCAATTCCTTGCCACTCGGGCTTTCTGGAGGAGGTGAGTCTCCACCATGATTCCGGAATCGCATCCCTTGCAGCAGCTCTTCGTCGAGCTTGTGGGCCGGCACTATGCCGAAGAGATCGGTCTCCGCGATCCCCAGATTGTGAATTATGTCGCCCACCTCATGGCCGAGTTTTGCGATGTGGAACAGCTCTTCAAGATCCGGAACGCTGCCGGCCAGCCGCTGGCCGACGTTGGCGAGATGCTGGTGGAGTCGAATCCCGTATTCGGCCCTGCCCCTTCTTTCGACCGTGAGCGCCAGGTGCGAAAGCATATCGGCGATTACACGCTCTTCTTCACCGGGATGTTTCCCGAGAGCATCAATCACTTCCGCCTGCGCCGCCACCGCCTGGAGAATTTCGTGGATTGGATCAAGGCCGGCAAGGAAAGCTACTACGTCGTTTCTAAGTTTGAGCACTTCGAATACGCCAAGGTGGCGCCTCTGTTCGCCAGTCTTTCGCAGCACTTCGAGCAGTGCGTCTATGGGCTCAATCTGGTGAAAAACGATCTGCGGGAAATGCAACACCCGCTGGCACAGCGCGCCAACGAACTGCTGATGTAGTGTTTCATGGATTCGCAACAGAGACTTACGCAGGGCGGCTTTTAGACCCCAGCCGCTTTCGCCTTGGTCAGTTTCTGCTCTGCCTTCACGGCGTACATCTCGCGGTCCGCACTCTCGAGGATAGCATCCAGAGTCTTGCCTTCCGTCCATTCCGCGACGCCGATGCTCAGGCGTAACTCAAAATTCTCAAGGTGCCCCGCCCGGTTCCATTCGGCCAGACCTACTCGCAGTCGTTCCACTACGTGCTTGGCATCAGGGTTCGATGTGTCCGCTAAAATTACCAGGAACTCATCCCCGCCGTAGCGGAATACCGCGTCCGATCCGCGCACGGAATGTTTCAGCAGCGCCGCCGTATTGGCCAGTACTACGTCGCCGGTCAGATGGCCGAATCTGGTGTTCACTTCCTTGAACTGGTCCACGTCAATCAGCATGACTGTGAGCGGCTTCTTCGAGCGTTTGGCCTGACTGATAAACCGGTTCGCCAGGTCTTCCAGAGAGTGCCGGTTATAAATCTCCGTCAGCGGATCCGTAAAGGACTGCTGTTGGGTCAGTTCCTGTTGAATGGTCCGCGAGATCAGCTCTTCGCGTAGGCGGCGGATTTCCAAACGCCTCGTCAACAGGTAGGTGTTCAACAGGGCCAGTAGAGCTACGAGACCGAGTACCAGCGGCCGGGAGACGTTGATTTCAAAGTGTATGTTGTCTTGCTTAAGAAAGGCGGCAGGATACAAAAGGGCCAGCAACCCGGCACCGACCAACAAGCCGGTAAGCCACACGATCAGCCATAGCTCTCCGTCTCGCCTTTCCAGCTGCGAGAGTTGTTGGCTAACCTGCGCCAGAACCCCTTCAGTTTGCTGGTGCATCGCACGCCCATTTCGGAGGAATCAGGTCCAAGTGGTCTAGTCTAGCCGCATATAATGTTCTGCAATACGGTACAAAAGTAACGGGCATCGGCCCACAGACAATTCTCAAGGCCGTTGCTTCCGGCGGAGCAAGGCGGCGCCCAGCGCGCCGCCCAGTCCGGAGAAGATTACGAAGGCCACCAATGTCCCAACCAAAGCCGAGGTCACCAGCAAGGCTATGCCTTGCTCGGTCTTGAAGAATTCCATAGCCTGCTGGGTTTGGGGATCGGGATTACGAGCCGCTGTTTGCTCAACCAGTTCGATGACTTTCCGGCGGATCTGATCCCAGGCATGGAGCATCACCGTGCCGGCGAAGAGCAGCACGGCGAAAATGCAGCCGCCTAGCACTCCGCTTGCCATCCCCAAACGCGAGCCCATTGCCGGGGTAATGTTGGCGACCGGGTTCCGCCGGCGGTAGAAGATCACAGACAAGCTCCCGCCAATCAACATCCCCAGGCCGAAGGCAGCCAGAGGGGTCATCATGAGAAGCGCAGCAATCAGGCCGGCCAGAGCGGTGGCCGGCAAGGCCTGAGACCAATCGATTCTGGTGGCGAGCGGAGACCCCAAATAGGCGTAAGAGGACGGGGTCGCTGGTGGACTGGGGGCCATGGCGGGAGGTGCCACGGGCTCTGCCACAGCGACCCGAATCTGCGGCGCATTGCATTGCGGGCAGAAGGTGACACCTTCTTGCACGATAGCGCCACATTGATGACACGGATACTCCACGGAACTTCAAGTTACAGCAGGGCGGCGAGCAGAGGCAACTTCCTGAATTTCAGGTTGACGATTTCAGATTTCGGATCGAACAAGCAAGTGCAACCGGTCGTTCTGGAATCTACAATCTGGAATCTACAATCTGAAATCTGCAATCTAAGATCCTGAACTCAAATCGTGTCCCTGCCGCCTCTTACCTGCACATGCACCAGACCGAAATCTGACCCCTTGCCGGAGTCCGCAGGTTGGATGGACACAATGTGCTGGTTTTGCCTGGTTCCTACCTTCAGTTCGATGACCTTGCCGTTATTGTCGCCCTCGCATTTCACAGGTTTGGATCCGCTGGAATCGTCGCCCGAGTCCACATTGGCGCCGGCGTGACTTGCATTGCTGTGGCACTCCAGCACACTGCCGTATTTCTTCAGTTGGCCGGTGTAATAGGCAACCAGTTTTTCCGGTGGATCATCGGACAGGTATTCGACAGCTACCACCTTTAGACCGAACAGGCTACTGGAGATATTGACGTTGGCGCTGTGTTTTTCGCCACCTTCATCCGTATCCTTTCGGCGCGCGCCCGGGTACACGGGAAGACCTGTGTCGCGGACATCGGCTCCCTTGCTGACGTGCAATTGGCCAACAGGGGTCTCGATGTCCACCTTCTTCTCCTGCCCCTCGCTGTCCTTCTTCACGTTGACGCTGCAGCTAGGCAGCAGCACCAGCGTGCTGAAAACGGCAACCGCCAACACCCGCAGTGAATTACCGTCCCGCAAGCTGACCCTGCGCATGATGCGATCCCTCCTGTGCGGCCTGGGGCGTCCGTTCGATGCCGGCGCCACGCTGAGCGATGTTGGGAATGCTGACCGGTAAATGACCGTGAATAGCAATTTCTCCGAATAGCGCTTTCACGATGCTGGTTTCCGAAACGCTGGCGTTAGAAAACGTGCAAAGATAATTCTGTACCGCCGGGAAGTCTTGCGCCAGGTAGGGATTTCCGATGGCCAGAACCGCGGTTTTTGCCGCGGCATGATCCAGAATCGCCTGTAAAAGCGCGCCGCTGGCGTCATTCAAAGCAACCGAGTTGGTCAGACCGCTCGCGCCTTTCATTGTCATTGCCTTTCCCGCCGTCGGCACCACATAGACCGCCGCTATCACGGCCTGGGCCTGGTCAACCGCCTTCAGCACATCCTCGGACATGGCTCCGGCGATGCGTGGATCCACGTAAATCACGTTGGCATCGGGTACGCGCGCCTTGATGGCACGCTCCAGGACGCGGCCCGCCTCGGTCCGCACATCTTCGGAAAGCACAATCGCAACTGTGCCGTTGCGTACTTCTTCCACTTGTTGATACGGAAGCCCGCTCTGAACAGTTCCCGATTGTTTCAGCGGCAGCAGTTTGCCGTTATCGCGCACCAGGGTAATGGCGTCGTCGGAAATCTGCTGGCCGAGGGCTATGTTCTCCGGTTTGCCCACGATGTCAGGCAGTGCATTCACACCCACCAGGCGAGCTTTGTGCAGGCCGAGGGAAGACTTTGCCTTCAACAGCTTGAGCACGGACGCGTCGAGCTGGGCCGAGGAGATTTCTCCGCTGCGAGCCGCCTCCAGAACGTCTCTGTACGAAGCATCCAGATCGGCCGGGATCAGCAACAGGTCGCTGCCGGCCTTGAACGCGTCCACGGCCGCGCGGCCGATATGATCGGAATAAAGACGAGTCAGGCCGGCCATGTCGAGCGCGTCGGTCACCACGATCCCCTGAAAGCCGAGCTGTCCTTTCAGCAGGTCTTTGACGATCGCCGGGGAAGTCGTGGCCACACGATTTACGTCCGGTTCAAGGGCTGGAACCGTGACATGCGCAACCATCACTGAGTCGACCCCAGCCTCGATGGCCTTGCGAAAGGGCGCCAGTTCGACAGAATTCAGCCGCGTCCGGTCCCCCGTTACCTGGGCGACGCTCAGGTGGGAATCGGTTGCAGTATCGCCATGACCGGGAAAGTGCTTGGCGGTGGTCAGCATTCCGTTCGCACGTGCGCCGCGGATGTAGGCAGCGACCAGATCCCCCACCTGCTGCGGATCTTCTCCAAAGGATCGTGTGTTGATGATGGGATTCGCCGGATTGGAGTTGACATCGGCATCGGGGAAGAAATTCCAATGTACGCCCACGGCACGGGATTCCTGGGCAGTGATGCGGCCGAAGGCTTCCGCGTATTCCGCCTTCCCGGCTGCTCCAAATGACATGGCATGAGGGAAAGTTGTGGCCCCGTGCAGGCGCATGGTGACTCCGCGCTCAAAGTCGGCGGCCACAAGCAGCGGCAACTTCGATTGCCCCTGCAGACGGTTAAGCAGTTCGGCAGCCTCGTATGGTTCGCTGCGATAGAGAAAAGGCGGCTCCCAGCGCACCGTCATGGCGAATGAGCCGATGTGATACTTGTGCATGCTGTCCAGCAACTCGAGATAGGTAGGGCTGTTGGCGTTCAGGAAATCCGCCCGCACCCAAATCATGAAAACCTGCCCAACTTTTTCTTCCAGCGAGAGCTTTCGCAGCGTCTTCTGCGCCCATTTCTCGCCATCACGGTCAAGATGAATGGGCCCCGCGTGCTGATATTTTTCTTTGGCCAGGCCGGGCAGGCTGAAGCAAAGCAGAAGGAGAAAAATCCCAAGAGATCGAATCATGGAAGGACGATAGCACGGTGGGCAATGGGTGTCAGCTGTCAGTGGCGGTCACTTTGACAACTCCCTGCATCACCGTGATCCTACAAAGAGGTGCCCTGTCATCCTGTGTGGAGCAGCGCTTCGCTTCGCGAAGCAGATGCGGAGTCGAAGGATCTCTTCCCTCTCAAACACCCGAGGCAGCGAGACATTCTCTCTCGTGCTTGTGGTTACGGATGCCAAGAGCAGTTGTTCCCCGCAGTGATAGTGCGGTAGGGGTCCTTCGACTCACCTGCCTCTTCGCCAGCGAAGAGGCGGACTCGCTCAGGATGACTCCTCACAAGAGTCGGAATTCAGAAATGGAATCAATTCTTGCTGGCCCGCGCCCTGCCAAACTCCTCCACGCGCTCGCGCACGCTGAGCACGTGCTTGGGCAGATTGAGCCGGCTGCCCGCTTCGAGGATGGGAATCAGCTTGTCAAATTCCGGCCCGGAGTGCGATCCGGTAACGATCAGGCGAATGGGGTGGAACAATTCCTTTCCTTTCGTCATGGTCTCCGCTTTAACTTCATTCACGATCTGCTTGAATCGTTCCGGCGCCAGTTGTGCGGCCTGGGCCGATTCGTCTTCCAGGATCTTGACGGTGAATCTTCCGAGGACGGCATCGGTATTCGGCCAGGCAAGGACTTCGGCATTGTCGAGATCTGCCAGCGCCTCTTCGGCGTCGTAGTTGAAGATGAGGGATGCGCGTTCAGGAAGCTGCTCCAGACGGTCTATGGAAGGAAAGAGAAGACGAGTAACCTTGCCGAACCAGTCCACCACCTGAGGCGGCCATGGATAATTCATTACCGGTGCGCCGCCGAACCGCTCTGCCATTTCTGCGGAAATCGCTCTAGTGTAGTACGGCTCAGCCAGCTTTTCGATTCTCTCTGGCGATGCTTCCTTTATGTAATGGCGATTCAGCCAGTACAGCTTCTCCATGTCGAACACGGCCGACGAGGGCGTCACCCGCTCCAGGGAAAATTCCTTCATCAACTGATCGAGACTGAAAATTTCCCGCGTGCCTCCCGGCGGCGCCCAGCCGAGCAAGACCAGATAGTTCACCAGCGCCTCGGGCAACACGCCCATTTCGCGGAAATTGGCAATCGAGGTCGCGCCGTGCCGCTTGGAAAGCCGTTCCCGGTCGCCGCCCAGGATGGTCGAAAGATGGGCGAACTCCGGCACCGGCCAGCCCAGAGCCTCGTACAGCGCCACCTGTTTGGGCGTATTCGAAAGATGATCGTCGCCCCGGATCACGTGCGTAATCTTCATCAGCGCGACATCAATCACCACAACGTAGTTGTAAACTGGCATCCCATTCGACCGCAGGATGATGGGATCGCTTACCACCTCGTTCGAGAACTCCACATCCCCGTGCACAATGTCGTGAAAGCGGATGGGATGCTCGGGAATCCGCAGCCGGATGGCACATGAGTCCCCACCTGTTCGCCGCTGCCTGGCCTCCCCCGGATCAATCGCCCGGCACTTGCCCGAATAGATGGGCTGACGATGCTCGGCCTGCGCCCGTTCGCGCTCCTTCTGCAATTCTGCCTCGGTACAGAAGCACAGATATGCTTTGCCTTCGTTCACCAGGCGCTCGGCGTGCTCCCGGTAGATTTCCAGACGGTCAGACTGACGATAGGGCGCGTACAGTCCGCCGGCATCCGGACCCTCGTCCCAGTCCAAGCCCAGCCACTTGAGGTCGGCAATGAGTTGATCTTCAAAACGGACTTCGCTGCGTTCGATATCCGTGTCTTCGATGCGCAGCACCATGGTGCCTCCGTTCCGGCGCGCGAAAAGCCAGTTGAACAGAGCGGTACGCGCATTACCCACATGGAGATGCCCAGTCGGAGAAGGCGCAAAACGAACCCGGACGGGAGAATTTGAAGTCACGAAAAGATGTTAGCAGACAGTGGAGTAAGGCCGAGCTTGTCGCGCTGGCAGGACGACCGCGCTACCCGAGCTACGCTCGGCCTGGACGGGCCTTCGGTGTCGCTCAGGGCGCTTCGACCCCTCCCCACA
>JACXTT010010174.1_pt1 | contig 12731 bp, 11 predicted proteins | sample 9270951 | NCBI WGS metagenome assembly JACXTT01 (sample SAMN15532306, study PRJNA645909) | rock metagenome | isolation source: weathered quartz diorite | place: Puerto Rico | collected 2017-06-21 | reverse complement strand
TGCGCCAAAGCCGAGCAGCAGTACAACCATCCCCTTGGTCAGTTCCAGCGATGCCACGGCGCGAAGTGCAGCCAGGCGGCGATGATGCTCGGCCGCTTTGGCATGCTCTATGATCGACGTGGCTATCTTGTCCATGAGAAGGCCGCTACGATCGTCCCGGCTGTAACAGAAGCTGCTCCGCCGGCGAAAACACTCGGCCGCGAATGAGCATGGTGCTGGTCAGGGACGTCAAACCCGAAGCGGCGCTCTCCGCTCGGGATGACTGGGTACAACTTTAGCTGGTTCCTCGCACATTGGCGCGGAGTTCTTCGACAATCTCGCGGGCGGCGTTGCGGGCGGCCTCCTCTTCGTTAACCCCGAAAGAGACGGCTCCAACCCGGGCGTGGCCTCCACCGCCGTAGCGTTCGCAAACCCTGGCCAGATTGACTGTAGGCTCCGAAGGCGCCCAGGGATTCGACCCTACCGACACCTTCACGCGAAAGCTGCTCTTGCTAAGGCCCACGCTGTAGACCGATTCCGGATGCAGATAGTAGGGCACGAACTTGTTGTAACCCTCGAGATCGTGATCGCTAATATCGAAAAAGAGTGTGCCTTCTTTGGACTCAATCCGCTCCCTCAACACTGTAATCGCGCGCTGGTGACGTTCGAGCAAAGGCGCGAGCAGGGGCGCAACAAAAGGCTCCTCCAGGATTTCGCCCAGAGGCCTGGTGGCCAACAAGGGGATGAGTCGCGGCACGAAGCTGTAGTCCTGAGCGGACTCGATCACCATGGTCAGCTTCATGGCCGGCGCTTTCATTTCAACCGCGGTCCTGGCGTCGGGATACATGGCGCCGTCGACCATGTCGGTCCAGTACACCAGGTCAGCCACGGAAGCGGGATTAAAGCCGAACCGCTGCTCGGCGATGGTTGCGATGAAGCTGGTGCAGGACTTGAAATCGGGATCGTAGAACTTGCGGTTACTCTGGTCCTGCTCGAAGTGGGCGGCGTCTTCGGGCGTGAGGAAGGCGCTTTGGTGATGGTCGAACCACCAGGTGATCTTGGGAGAACTGGAATACTTGAAGTCCACGATGGCGTTCTCATCGCCGTCAAACTGCTTCTCGTCGAACAACGAGCCTGCACGGTGCAGCAGCCCGGAGAAAACGAAGCTGGCATCGTCGCGGATGCGTTCCCGGTAAAAACGGGAAAACAGGGCAGCCGAGCACGCCCCGTCGAAGCACTTGTCGTGATAGAAAACCCGAACTTTCAATCGCCTTCCTTAAACGATCCCTGGGCTAGCGTAGTGAGTCGCCACAAACAAACTTGACCTGCGCACCACGAACGGCAGAAAAAGCAGGTCCCTCCACTGCAGCTCCGCTCCGGTCGGGATGACAGAGTGTTTGCAAGGCCTCAGAGTCATGCTTCCCGCACCTGGATCGCGGGAACGCAGTCGCAAACCAAAAGCTAATAGGAATGACATCCCGGAGAAGTCCTGTCAAGGGAGGAAAGCTGAACCGGCCTCCCCGCGCATGACGCGGCGGAGGCCGGTAGTTCACGAAGGGCCGGCAGAATTATCGCTGCGCCCCGCCCAACCTAGGCGTTCGCTTGTTTCTCGGCCAGATCACCAATCACGGGCAGCTTGAACATCAGCCCCTGATTGGCCTTGATCAGAAGGATGATCCAGATGATAAACGATCCCAGCCACACCACCATGTGCAGCGGGAAAGTAACAAATATCAGCCCTGGAACAAAACCAATGATGGTCAGGCCGATCCAGATCGCAATCATGGCCACGCAAAAGAAAATCATCTGAAACGCGTGGAAGCGCACAAACCGGCTCTTGTTGTAAGGCTCCATCACCAGGAAAATGATCGCTGGGACGATGGTGATGTAACACAACATGCCGACAACGTTGTCAGTCATTCCCCCGGTTGTGCCCTGGGCGGCAGCCGGCGGTGCCGCGGTGCGACTGCTGCAAGCCGGGCACATGGTTGTGCCATCCGCTATCTGCGTTCCACATCCGCTACAAAAAGCCATTGGTTACCCCCGTACTGCTGATTTGCCCCAAATAAAGTGTAAGACCCCAAGCCGTTCGTCATACCCGAACGGCGAAAGTTAACAGAATCAGGGTTCCAAGGCAAACAGAATCGCACGGCGACCGGAATGAGAGCTTGATGTTTGTGCCAGCCTACACAGGTTGGAGTTGCGCGACCCGGGCAGGCGAACCGGCACGGCCCAGACTTCATCCTGCAGGACCTTCAATATCAATATGATCCGGAGGTTCGAGCGCAGGGGCGATCGGCTACGGCAGCGGGTCGCTGCTCCCCAGCGGCACAGCGCTGCGACAGCGCCACAGCCGGGCGGCGGTGAGTGCAAAACCCTTCCGCAGACCATATTTTTGCACTGCTTCGATCGAGTAACGGGAGCAGGTGGGACGATAACGGCACTGCACAAAGCCCGCCAGGACGGGGTGGCCGAGATGCTGGTAGCCATGCACTAGCGCAATATAGACCCGGGCTGAAAACTGACGATCCGGGGGCCGAAAGCTATCCGCGCAGACAAGCCCTGCCAGTAAACCGAGCAGCGCAAGGTAGGTTCCCGGATGGCTCAGGCATTTCCGCAGTGTGGGCATTTGGCGCTCACCGGTAGACGCTTGCTTCCGCAATGCGCGCAGGCCGCCAAGCTGCCTTGCGGCCGGACGAACAGGTAGATGATGAGGCCGATTAGGCCCGTCAGCATTACCAGAACCATCCACAGGATGGAATTGTCCATCCCGCGGTTTTTGGCGTCACGCGCCACCCAGATCAGCAAGGCAATGTTCAGAGCGAGTATCGCAACTATGAAAACGCCGAAGAAGCCCAGACAACCACAGGCGGCAAGCGGACTGGCGTCATCGCCGCGTTGCCACAGCAAGAAGCCTGCGAATGGAAGGGCCCCGAGAGTTGTTGCTCCCCTCACCAGAATGGTAGGCATTGATTCGGTCTCCTGCGAAGTGGCTGACCCGTGAATAGCCTGTGCTCCCAACGACAAGTGCGATATCGGCCTTGATGGGAATTGGCCGAATCCGGCGGACATTATCAAAAAAGACCCGCCAGTGCAACCTGGTGATGCCGATCGGCGGTGTCCTAAATGCATGAACCACGTTGGCGGTGCAGATTTAAGATCAGCTTGCAGTCTCCCTTGCAAGGAGTCACCACATGTTCTGTTCTCGATGCGGCCAGACGATGCCTGAAAGCCGCCGGTGACAATTGTGCCACGAACCACGTGGGGACAGCCGCCCCCGGCTGTCCGGCGGAGCCAAGCTCCGCGGTTGTCTCAGCGATAACTGTCGAGCTTCGTCGACTGGACGCCGAGGCGGCTGTCCCACATGTTTCGTAACGAGATTTGTCTTCCCGCGCGCCGCCCGATAGAATCGAAATTTGATCTTTGATCATGGCAACCACCACTATTCCTGTTTCCACTCTTCGCAGGCAGCGCGGTCCCTGGCGGATATTCGCTTTCTGTCTGCTCGCCGTCTTGTTCGCCGCCCTGGGAGGATTGGCGTGGCTCTACTCGATGGCGCGCTCTGCCCTGCCCCAACTGGACGGCAGCGTGAAGATTGCCGGTCTGTCCGGCAAAGTCACCGTGATCCGGGACGGACACGGCATACCAACCATCGACGCGGCCAGCCTTGAGGATCTTTTCTTTGCTCAGGGATATGTCACCGCCCAGGACCGTCTATGGCAAATGGACATGATGCGGCGATTCGCGGCCGGCGAGATTTCTGAAATTCTTGGAGCCGATTTTCTCAAGCACGATCGCGAGCAGAGAATTCTGGGGCTTAGAGTGGCCTCGCAGAAGGCGCTTGAGGTTTCGGCGGCGCAGACTCGGGCTCACTTCGAGGCCTACGCGCGCGGCGTAAACGCCTACATACAATCTCACCGCGACCGCCTGCCCGTCGAATTTCGCATCCTGCGCTATTCCCCGCGCCCGTGGGCGCAGGAGGATTCGGCGCTTATTGCCGCGCAGATGGTCAAAGATCTGAACCACTATCCATACGGGGACGCGCTGGATCGCGAGAAGATTTTGGCCAAACTGGGGCCGGAGCTGACGGCGGACCTGTATGTAAACACATCGTGGCATGATCGGCCGCCGACGATGGCGCGCCCCAGCCTGGAGCAGGACACCGGCAATGACGAAGAGCCGGACGAGCGCTCCCCGGTGAGCAGTTCGGTGGCCCGGCAGACGGAAGTGCCGGCATTTGAGGATTTAACTGGTTTGGCTGGTGGTTTGAAGCCGGACGCGGACGCAGATGCCCGCATGGTGGTCGGTTCCAACAACTGGGTGGTTTCCGGAGCGCACACGGTTTCGGGCAAGCCGCTGCTGTCCAATGATATGCATCTCGGGCACCAGATGCCCAACCTGTGGTACGAGGTACATCTCCGGTGCGGTAACTTCGACGCTGCCGGTGTCACCCTGCCCGGCATGCCTTACGTGATCGTGGGACACAACCAGCGTATCGCATGGGGTTTCACCAATGTCGGCCCAACTGTAGAAGACGTTTACGTGGAGACCTTTAACCCGGACGGCCAGTACATGACGCCCGAGGGATGGAAGACGCCGGAACGCCGTCACGAAGTGATTCACGTGAAGGGCAAGGTCGACGTGGTGATGGATGTAGCGCTCACCCGCCACGGACCGATCATCACCGAGCTGGTTCCGGGCGAGACCCGCAAACTGGCGCTGCGCTGGACACTGTACGACGGCACACACAATCCTTTCTTCGAAGTGGATTCGGCGCAGAACTGGGAACAGTTCCGGCACGCGTTTTCGGTATTTGATGCGCCCGGGCAGAATGTTGTCTTCGCCGACGTGGATGGCAACATCGGTTACCAGGCCACAGGCAAGGTTCCCATTCGCGCATCAGGAGACGGTAGCCTTCCCGAAAATGGCAGCGACAACGCGCACGAGTGGACGGGTTACATTCCATTCGACAAGCTGCCCAGTATCTACAATCCGCCCGCAGGTATCATTGCGACCGCCAACAGCCGCATCACACCGGACGGCTACCCGTTCTCGATCAGCAGCGGATGGGAGGCTCCGTGGCGCACGGCGCGAATCTATCGCGTGCTGGAGTCGGGCAAAAAGTTTTCCGCGGCCGACATGCTGGCGCTGCAGACGGATATCTATTCCGACGCCGACCGTTTTTTTGCCGAACGCTTTGTGTATGCCGTCGATCACGCCAAGAATCCCTCCGCTCGGACAAAGCAGGCCGCCGAGATCGTGCGGGGATGGGATGGCCGGATGACGGCAGATTCAGCCGCGCCCACGATCGGCTATCGAGCGCGCATCGAGTTGACCCGTTTACTGCTCGAACCCAGGCTGGGTCCTGCACCGCTCGACTCCGCAAGCAAGCATTCTGACCAGGCAAAGGCAGCGCTCAGCTGGAAGACCTATAGCTGGGGCATGCAGTCGGTGTGGCTGCAAAACATACTTCAGCACCAGCCCAAGCGCTGGCTGCCGGAGTCATACGGCAGCTACGTAGATCTGCTGGCCGCGGCGGTCGAAGCCGCCGTCAACGGCGCGGAGGCGTCTCAGGATCTGGGCTCTCGGCATTGGGGCGCATTTCGTTCGGTGGAGATCCGCCACCCGATCCTGGGGAAAGTTCCGTTGCTGCAGCGCTGGACCGGCCCTGGAGTTCAGCCGCAATCGGGCAGCGGTTACACGGTGAAGGCGGTGTCTCGCAGTCACGGGCCGTCAGAGCGATTAACGGTGGATCTGGCCGATCTGGATCAATCCACACTCAATCTGGTAACGGGAGAGGCAGGCAATTTTCTTAGCCCGTATTACATGGATCAGTGGAAGGCATGGTATGAGGGCTACACCTTCACGCTGCCATTTACGCAAACGGCAGTCACAGCTGCGCAGCAGCATGAGCTAGTGCTGGAGCCGAAGTGAGCTATTAGCTCTTAGCTTTTAGCTTGAATCCCAACGGTCGGCGGAGAAACCTTGAGAATGAGATGTCATACTCATTTGAACAAGCACTACGCACCGCAATTGGATCGCGGTTCCCTCACGTCTGGGGGTTGAAGCTAAAGGCTAAGAGCTAAAGGCTAACAGCTTACGATTTCAATCTATCTGCTTGACATCCACTGCTTGCCCGATGATGTCCACCTGAGTGGTTTGCAGTTTGCCGGTGGTGGTGTCGAAGATGTGCAGATTTCCATTCTGGACCACGTACACCACGCGGCGGAGGCGGATCGGCTGAATTCCGGTAACGTCACCAATCACGGGAGGAATTACCACCGTCGACTTGCTGGTGTCGAAGATAGACAGGCAGCCCCGAACTTCGCCCGGGTTCCCCCCGCTGCCCGCCACGTTGACGTTGGTACAGGTGCGGGCTCCGATGAAGAGCTGGCTATTGGCGCCCATTTCCATGTGGTTGTGATAGCCGTCCGTAATCGTAGCCGTGGCGGACACGGTTTTGGAGACAAGATCAACCACCGAAACTTCTCCGCACGTTGTGGCCAGCGTCGGGTTGGAAGAACCGGCGCAGGTGTTGGCACCTGGCTTGGTGCCCGCCACATAGAGGGTGTTACCAGAGAGCAAGGCAAATGTCGCGGCATCGACCGGAATTGTAGGCCCCGCCAGATTACTGTTGACGTCCAGGAATGTGACACTGGCTGCGGTCCCGCCACACTCGGGGCCACAATTCAGTATGTAGGCGGCCGAATCGTCGTCGCTGAAAATTGCCCAAACCGGATGGTCGAACACCGGATTCGCGGAATTTAGAGCACACAAAGCGGCGCTGGTCTGAGGAGTGCCGTCAGCGCAAACGACGGTGCGGGGATCAGTGCTGGTACCTACCGCGCTGGGGGCGAGCATAGTGACCGTGTTCGAACTACTGCCAAGAACCAGGATCCGGTTGCCATTGTGGCTTTGCGCCAGATAACGAGCCCCGGGAACAGGAATTCCAGCCGTGATCACACTATTGGCCAGGTCCAGCACTTCAACCAGACCCGGAGGCTGGCCGGTGCCCGGCGTGACCGGAGCAGTGGGAACGGCTGCGAAGGCGGTAGCATTGTTCGGTGCTACAACCACGCTTTCGCTGAAGCCCGGCAGGGTGATCGAAGTAGTATTCCCCGAAGAGTTCTGGCTGAGACTCTGGGTCTGGTTATTGACCAGGGAGATGGAATTGTTCGAAGAGCTGTAGACCAGGGTAAACCTCTTGTTGGGAAACAAGACCATCAGGCCCGGAAAGGGGCTGGTTGCCCCGACCGAAATTACGCCCGGGGACAGCAGATCCCTCTGCCCGTCCACAACATTCAGGACGGCAGCGGTCAACGACCCGTTGGGAAACAGGGGATTGGAAACAAAAACGTGGACCTTGATTGTGGCTGGGTTTATCTGCGTGTTAGTGCCGTTGAAGCTATAGTTGTTTCCGCAAGAAACCAGAGCAGCACTGGCCGCGACAAGTACCAAAAGAGCGAGCGCAGTTTGCTTCAATCCAGAAGCTCCCAAGAACATGAAGAATGGAGAGTTAGATGCAAGAAACCGGATTATAGCAGAGGGCGGGATGGCATCGTGCCTCGACTTTGGGGGCTTCGGGCCCTAATGCAAAAGTAGTCTTCATCTTGTATTCTCAACGCTATGACTGTCGATCTCCTAACTCGCTTAAAGCAATCCCCGGTCTTATGCGACGGAGCCACGGGGACGCTGCTTTATGCCAAGGGAATCTTCATTAATCGCTGCTATGACGAACTGAACCTGTCGCAGCCCGATCTCATCCGCGAGCTTCATCGTGAGTATATGCAGGCGGGTGCGGAGATTATCGAAACCAACACTTTCGGGGGAAATTCCTTCCGCCTGGCCCGGCACAGCCTGGAAAACCGGGTCCGCGAAATCAACCTAGCTGGAGCTCGCTTGGCTAAGGACGCAGCCAAGAGTTTTGGCGTGTGGGTAGCCGGCTCGGTCGGTCCCCTAGGCGTCCGCATCGAACCGCTGGGCAAGACCTCATTCGAAGAAGCTCGGGCTGCCTTCCGTGAGCAGATCACCTCACTGGTCGAAGGCGGTGTGGATCTGCTGATGCTGGAGACCTTCGGATACGTCGAGGAACTGCACCAGGCGATTCTGGCGGCCCGTGATGTGGACCCGAAAATTCCCGTGGTGGCCCACGTCACCATTGACGAAGACGGAAACTGCCTGGACGGGTCGACTCCCGAAAGTTTTACGCCCCGGATTGAAGCCTGGGGCGCTGACGTCATCGGTTGCAACTGCAGCGTGGGCCCGGTGGCCATGCTGGATGTGATCGAGCGGGTACGAGCCCTAACTTCCCTGCCGCTGGCGGCCCAACCCAACGCCGGAATGCCGCGGTCAGTCGAAGGGCGAAACATCTACTTATGTTCGCCTGAGTACATGGCAAGTTATGCGCGCAAGTTCGTGGCCGCCGGAGTGCGCCTGGTGGGTGGATGCTGCGGAACCACGCCTGAGCATATACGGGTCATGAAGTCCGCGTTACGCGTGGGTGAGGCACGGGCAAAGGCGAGTCCAGCCCACGTGAAGGGCGAAGCCGCGCTCACGGCTGCTCCCGTGATGCCGTTGGAGAAACGCTCCAGGCTGGGCGCCAAGATCGCCGCCGGAGAGTTCGTGACCATGGTGGAGATTGTCCCCCCAAAAGGCACAGACGTGCGCAAGGAAATTGAAGGCGCGCGTTTCCTGAAGTCCGTGGGCGTGGACGCGATCAATATCCCGGACAGTCCGCGGGCTTCGGCGCGCATGAGCAACCAGGCGCTGTCCCTGCTGGTGCAACAGGAAGTCGACATCGAGGCGATCTTGCATTACACCTGCCGCGACCGCAATGTCCTCAGCATGCAGTCGGACCTGCTGGGCGCTTCGGCGCTGGGCATACGCAATCTAATCTGCATCACCGGCGATCCGCCAAAGATGGGCAACTATCCCGACGCCACCGCGGTTTTTGATGTGGACGCAATCGGCCTGGTGAATATCGTACACAACCTGAACCGGGGACTCGACATCGGCGGCAACCCCCTGGGCGTGGGTACGTCGTTCGTGATTGGCGTGGGCGCGAACCCGGGCGTCCCCAATATCGACGAGGAAATCAAGCGCTTCGAGTATAAGGTCGAGGCTGGCGCCGAATGCGCCGTTACGCAGCCGGTGTTTGATCTGGGCCTGCTGGAGTCGTTCCTGCGCCGCATCGAACACTGCAAGATACCCGTCATCGCGGGAATCTGGCCGTTGGTGAGCGTTCGCAACGCCGAGTTCATGAAGAATGAGCTGCGGGTCTCGGTGCCCGACTCTGTCCTGGAACGCATGGCCAAAGGGACGACACCTGAGGCGGTTCGCGAAGAAGGCGTTGCCATCGCCCGCGAAATGCTGATCGCGGTGCGCGGCATGGTGCAGGGAGCTCAGATCAGCGCGCCCGCAGGACGATATACTTCGGCGGCAGACGTGCTCGAAGCGTTGGGAACCTCCCCGCGAGCGACAGCCTGAGACTAGAATAGTTGAGGGAGTACATCGTTGCCCAAATTTGAAGAGTGCCTCCAGCGCCTGGAGAAGATCGTGCAGGAATTGGAAAAGGGTGAAGTGCCCCTGGAGAAGTCTTTGACCCTGTTTGAAGAAGGTATGCAACTTTCCGCCGCCTGCCGAAAAGAGCTGGAAGAGGCCGAAGGCAAAGTGGAAATCCTGCTGAAGCAGAATGGCAAGATGCAGGCCGAAGCCTTCGAACCTGACCCATCCCGCAAGTAACCCGTGTGGGGCGGACACTCTTTTCCGCCGCTCTTGACGTGGATTTCTTGGGTTCGCAAACCCAGCGGCTTTCTCTTTGGCTGAAACAAGCAGTTTCCTAGAACCAACTTCAAAGGCGGCGGACAAGAGTGTCCGCCCCACCTGGCTTGTTATACTCACCCGCATGCTCAACCAAACTTTGGAGCAGGGCCAAGCGCTGACTGACGCGGCGCTGGAACGACTGCTCCCCCCGGAAACGCAGCATCCGGTTTCGATCCACAAGGCGATGCGCCATAGCGTGTTCGCCGGCGGCAAGCGGCTGCGTCCCATTCTTTGCATGGAGGCCGGCCGCATGATCGCCGGTCAGCTTCCCGATGGTATTGACGAACTCGGCGCGGCGCTCGAAATGCTGCACACCTATTCCTTGATCCATGACGATCTGCCCGCCCTGGATAATGATGACCTGCGCCGGGGCCGGCCAACCTGCCACAAAGTTTTCGGCGAGGCTATAGCAATCCTGGCGGGAGACGCTCTGCAGACCCAGGCGTATGAAGTGCTGTCGCGTTTGCATTGTCCGGCCGCATCGCGCGTGCGCATCATCGAGGAGATAGCGCGCGGGACCGGCACCGTCGAGGGCATGATCGGCGGCCAGGTAGTGGACCTTGAAGCCGAACACACCGAACCTGATCTGGCGATGCTGGAGTACATTCACCGCTCCAAGACGGCGGCTCTGATTAGCGCCAGCGTGGTGAGCGGCGGACTTTTTGGCGGAGCCGATGACCAGGCGGTCGCGAAGTTGCGATCCTTTGGGGAGTCTATTGGCCTGGCTTTTCAGATCGTGGATGACGTGCTCGACGTGACCCAGACGTCCGAACAACTGGGCAAGACCGCCGGCAAAGATACGGCAGCGGAGAAGGCAACTTACCCGGCGTTGTTCGGCGTCGACGAGTCGTTGAAGAAGGCTGGAGCTCTGGTAGAAGCAGCTTTCAGTTCGCTTAACCACTTCGGGCCACAGGCGGAGACGCTGAAGGCGCTGGCCCGCTTTTTGGTGGAGCGAACCAAGTAGTGATTTTGCTCGACAGGATGATGGACAAGAGATGGGCAGAGTGCTGGTGAGCATGTCAGCCCTGTGCATCGCCTGCTCGTGCGCAAGAACGTGATTCTGAAACAGGGCAGTTCCGACTGACATGCTTACTCCGCCGCTGGATATCCTTGCCCTCGCTGCGCACCGTGACGACGTAGAGCAGACCTGCGGCGGCACGCTGCTGAAAATGGCTCAGCGGGGTCATCGCACGGGAATTCTCGATCTCACCCAGGGCGAGATGGGAACCCGCGGCACCGCCGAAGACCGTGCTCGTGAAGCCGCAGATGCGGCGACAATATTGTGCGTTTCGTGGCGTCAGGCTCTCGATATTCCCGATGGCCGGGTGGAAAACACGTGGGAGAACCGCTTGAGAGTCGCGCGTATTCTGCGGGAGCAGAGGCCACGAGTAGTGATACTGCCCTATTGGAAAGGGCGGCATCCGGATCACTATACGGCGTCGATGTTGGGGTATGAAGCCTGCTTTCTGGCGGGATTGGCCAAGCTGGATGTGGAACGAGCACTCAGCACTCAGACTTCTGCGCTAAGCCACACAACGCCCATCGGTGGAGCACACTCGAATGTTGGCGCCACCCCGGAAGGGCACGGCTTCAGCCGCGCCGAAGGCGAATCCCAAAAAGCCACGACATCAACCGCTGGGGAGCTGCTTCCGCACCGGCCCTTCAAAATTGTCTACGCCACGCTCTACTACGACGTGCGGCCTACGTTTGTTGTAGACATCACCGAGCAGTTCGAAGCCCGGCTGCAGTCGCTGATGGCTTACAAATCACAATTCAGCGATCAGGAAGCTGGAAAGGGCATCTTCCCTGCCCAAGACGAGATTCGGTCGCGGATTGAAGCCATGGCCCGGTTCTATGGGATGCTGGCTGGGGTGAAATATGCCGAGCCTTTCCTGCAGAAGGAAGTAGGGTTGGTGGAAGACTTGACCTCAATTCCCGTAACGTCGATCTAGTTGCGGGGTGATTGCTCTGTGCGCGGAAAACCAGGAAGACAAAACCAGTTTACAGTTAAGAGTTCCCGGTTCTCAGTTGTTCTACTTTTTCACTGCCACGGCAACACCGTCACGGATGGGCAGGACGGTGGTAAACAAATCCTGCGAGCTGTAGAGCAGCCGGTTGAACTCCAGAATCGCCTTGGTCGAGGCTTCGGATGGATCTTCCTGCGCCACTTTTCCGCTCCACAAAACGTTGTCGGTAACGAACAGGCCGCCCTTGCGCAGACGCGGCACAGCCAGTTTGAAGACGCGCGGATAGTCTTCTTTGTCCACATCGTTGAAGATGATGTCGAATTGCTGCTTCTCCTCGGAGAGCAACTCGAGAGCGTCACCGGTTTTGAGCGTGATTCGTTCACTCACTCCGGCGCGCTCAAAGTAGCGGCGCGCTTCTTCCGCGTTTTTGCGGTCCCCATCGGTGTAGATCACGCGGCCACCCTCTCCCACCGCACGGGCCCACCAGATCGTGGAGTATCCGATTGCCGAGCCCAGCTCGAAAACGGCCTTGGCGCCAATCATGAGCGCCAGTTGATACAAGATGCGGCCGACAGCCGGACCGACGATCGGGATATCACGCTTGGCAGCTTCGCCTTCTATCGCAGTCAAGACCGCGTCGCGGGAAGGGAGCAGCGAGTAGAGATAATCTTCGACGGCCGGAATAGTGATTCCGCCCATGCGCCACCTGGCATTGGGATCGTTCTGGTTTGGCAAGTTTGCTCCTTCGCTGGTAATCAGGAAATCGTCACGCCCGGTTTCATCTCTACGATCTCCACGCCCGGCGCCAGCTTCTGCAGATCGCCCGGCCTGCCCGTCAGCACCGGGAAAGTTCCGAAGTGCATGGGAATGACCGTCTTCGGCTTCAGCAGGTTGCAGGCGTAGGCAGCCTCGCGGGGAGACATGGTGTAGTGATCGCCAATCGGAACCATGGCTATGTCGGGT
>JACXTT010010173.1_pt1 | contig 12731 bp, 12 predicted proteins | sample 9270951 | NCBI WGS metagenome assembly JACXTT01 (sample SAMN15532306, study PRJNA645909) | rock metagenome | isolation source: weathered quartz diorite | place: Puerto Rico | collected 2017-06-21 | reverse complement strand
GGGGGGGTTGTTTGGGGGGGGGGGTTTGGGTTGGGGGAGGACTTCTGTAGGGAATTGGCGGGAAGGTGGGTTATGCTGGCTAACACCCATGGGTACTTTGAATAACTAACCCAGGGGGAGCCACGGCTCCCCTTTTTCATGGCAGAAAGGAGGCCTCAGCATGGCCGTCAAACCTAAAAAAGCCACGAAGGGAGAGGAACAAGTCTCTAGATAAAGAAATTAGGCAAGTCTGACACCTTGCTCCGGTTTCGGGGACTCCTCGCTGGTGCGGAAGGCACCACCCAGAGGTGTGCAGCATAAGAGGGTGGAGAAAATGGGGCCATACCGGAAATTCCGGTTAATTTCGCTTTCCGCGGACGACGCTGTAGTCTTGATCCGGCGGCTCATCCGCCCGATCGGCTGGCTGGTTCGCCCACAGTGGTTCGTGACAAACGTCGCCCTGGTACCGACGGCCGGCGACGAACCGTCAGTACCGCCGGGGGTTGCAGTTCGAGTGGGCTCGCCCGACGACGCAGCTGCGCTGGCTCCCTTGATCCATGGTCGAGAGTCGCTCGCCTGGCGCTTCGCGCGCGGCGACGTCGTACTGGTCGCCGCGCTGGACCACCAGGTGGTCGGCTGCACTTGGCTAACCAACCGTCCACTGCGCCCATCTTACTTTCCGATTAGGGTCCGCCCAGAACCGGGCGAGTGGTACAACTATGGGCTGGCGCTGCTGCCTCAGTATCGAGCGCGCGGCCTTGGACGGACGCTCAGCCGGATGGCGATGACAGAGGTGCGGCGCCGTGGCGGCAAGCTGGTGTTTGGCCACGCCTTCCGGTTCGACCGGATTGCAGCGGCCAGCCACGCGGCGGCGGGTTTCGTGACCGTCGAGGAGCTGATCGGCCTCAACGTGCTCAATCGCTTCGTCGTGCTCTTGTCCCGCCGCCCCCGAGCTACGCTGCCTAACTCAGCCGTTCCAAAGGAAGCGACTGAGAGAAGTTACTGGACATGACGAAGGACATCCGCGCGTTCCTCACGGAGCACGCGGCCGAACTCAAAACGAAAGAGAAGGAGGCGTAAACAGTGGCTGTTAAAGTCACACAACACAAAGGCAAGTGGTGGGTCTGCAGCGATCCCCACAGAAAGGAGAGGTGAGCCTATGCCCAAATATCGCAGAGGCTCAGGCAGCGTCTACCTGAAACGGGGGTGGTGTTACATCAAGTATTACACCGCCAGCAAGCCGGTGTATGAGGCGACCCGCACCAAGAACAAGGCCGAAGCCCGGCGGATCCTCCAAGCCCGGTTAGGTCAGCTTGCCGAGGGGCGCTATGTAGGCCCGGCCGCGGAGCGCGTGACGTTTGAGGAACTCGCCCAAATGTTCCTTGACGATTATCGCGTCAACAACCGCAAGATCATCGTCTGGGCGAAATGGCGCGTATCCTTGCATCTCGCCCCGTTCTTTGGGGGCAAACGCGCGCACGAGATCACGACCGCGGACGTGAAGGCCTACATCGTCCACCGGCAAGAACAGGGCGCGAGTAACAGCACGATCGTGCTCGATCTCGGCGCCCTCAAGCGCATTACAACTTAGGGCTTCACGCAGAGAAGATCACGCGCAAGCCTTATATTCCTCCCCTCGAAGTGAACAACGCACGCCAAGGATTCTTTGAGCGGGCAGAGTTTGAGGCGATCTTGGCTCGGCTTCCTGAGTATCTTCGCCCTCCTGGGAGTTTCGCCTACCGGATCGGCTGGCGGCTCAGCAGCGAAGTCTTGCCACTCACCTGGTCACAAGTGGACCTTGAGGCTGGTGCGGTGCGGCTGGAAGTGAACAGCACGAAGAACAAAGGCGGCCGGCCGATCTATCTTCCCCATGATCTCCTTGACCTGTTGGAAGGCCAAGGGCGGGAACACCTTGACCACTATCCTGCCTGCCCCTTCGTCTTCCAGCGATACGGGCACCAGATCCGACGGATAGAGACCTCATGGAGAAGAGCCCGCAGAGAGGTCAACTTACAGGGTAAGATCCCCCATGATTTCAGACGTACCGCGGTGAGGAACATGGTCAGAGCCGGCATTCCTGAACGGGTCGCCATGATGATTAGCGGGCATAAGACCCGGATTATCTTTGACCGCTATCACATCGTCTCTGAAGGGGACTTGAAAGAAGCGGCTCGCAAGCTAGAAGGCTCGATACGAGACGCGACGGTGACCACTTTAGCTACCATCTCACCCTCGACCCAGCCAAGCCTCTAACCTCTCTTCAGTTTTTTTATGAGCGCGCGGTATATCCCACTCTCCGCGGCATTGCAAAGCCTTGGTTCTGTCGCTCTAATGAAACCATGTTGAACGTGGCTGTAACAGAGGACTGGCGGTTTGCCCGCACGGCGCAGATGAAGCTCTCGCCGATCAAGGAGATGGAGCTGGCGGCGAGCCGTATTCCGGGCGTGGTTTCTCTCGCCCAGGGTATTCCCAGCTTCGATACCCCTGAGCCAATCAAGGTGTTTGTGCAGCAGAAGATCGCCGAGGGCGCGTGCGCTAAATACTCGCTCACCCCCGGCCTGCCGCAGTTGCGCGAGTTGATTGCCGAGTCGCTCCTGCGCGAGGGTATGCATTACGATCCGGAGAGCGAGATCATCGCCACCTGCGGCTCCATCGAAGGCATCGCTGCAACTTTGCTGACGCTCACCCAGCCCGGCGACGAGGTGATTCTTCCCACCCCCAGTTACGCGTCGTATCAGGAAGTGGTGCGCATGGCCGGCTGCACGCCACGTTTCGCGGTGTTGCGCGAGGAAGAGAACTTCGCGTTTGACCGCGAGGCTTTCGAGCGTTGTCTGTCCGCTCGCACCCGCGCGATTCTCTATTGTAATCCCAACAACCCGACCGGTACGGTCTTCTCGCAAGCCGAGACGCTCACGCTGGTCGAACTGGCTGAGCGCTACGGGTTATTTCTCATCATCGACGAGGCGTACAAAGACTTCGTCTACACCAAAGAACCCTATTTCAGCCCCGCACAACTGGCTGCCGTTCGTTCACACGTGGTCCGCGTGTTCACGTTTTCCAAAGCTTACGGCATGACTGGCTGGCGGGTCGGATACTTGCACTCGGACGCCCGCAATACGCGTGAGATCCTCAAGGTTCACGACGCGCTCGTCACCTGCGCGCCGGTGGTTTCGCAATATGCGGCGATCGCCGCACTGGAGTACGGCGAAGCGCATATCGCCGCCTTTCGCCGTGCCTTCAAGGAACGGCGAGACCGCACGCTCGAACACCTCGACCTGTTGTCGCACGTCTTTGACTACCAGAAGCCTGAAGGAGCGTACTTCGTGTTCCCCCGGGTCAAAGATATCGTGCCCCGGGCGCGTGACTCTCGCCGCTTCGCCCACCATCTCCTGGAAAAGGCGAAGGTTGCGGTAGTGCCCGGGGTGGCCTTCGGTCCCAGCGGCGAGGCGCACCTGCGCATCAATTTCGGCCGCGAACTGGCCGATATCGACACTGCGTTTGGGCGGCTCGATAGTTACTTCCGCCATCAGGCGCCTTCGTTTGTTCATGTCGATACGCCGGCCGCGACACCGGTCACGTCTGAGACTCCGACAGCGGCCGTGCCTACAGCAGCGCCATTGCCGTCTCGCATGTCACGCCACCATTTGCGCCAACTAGCGATTCCCTATCTCCAAGCGTTAGCGCGAGTATTTCTGCGTCGCAAGAAACCGCTGGTCATCGCCATCGCCGGCAATCGCGGTAAGACGGTGATGAAACGTTTGTTCGGCGAGTTGCTGGGTATGCATTATCGGGTGCGCACCAATCCGCGTTCCTACAATACTGAGATCGGCCTGCCGCTCGCCGTGCTCAACCTGGAGATCGAAACGCGCAGTATACGAAATGTTCTGCAAACGCTGGCGCGTGCCGCCTGGACGGCCTTTTGCTCCAAGGAGAAGCTTGAGGTGCTGGTGCTGGAACTCGGCGTCCGGCAACGTGGCGACATGCGCGAGCTTTTACGTACCGTCCAGCCGGATATTGCGGTGTTGACCACCCTAACCCCGAGCTATAGCAACGACGTCGAATTGCTGCGCACCTTGCAAGACGAGATGCGAGTGCTGTGCCAAGCCGTGAGTTCACACTGTCACTTTCTCGTCGATGATGAGGACTTACTCCTCAACGAGGTCGTTCAGACACTGCCGGTCCCGCCGGTTCCCTTGCGTCATGCTCAGTGGTCGACAAACGGTCAGGGACTGACCTTGCAGAGCAACGGGCATACGTACCACGTGACTCGGGAACTCATTGGTGAAAGCGAGCGTGTCTCCGTGCAAGCGGCAGTTTTGTTGGCTGAACGGTGGACCAATTTGACGCCGGCGGATATCAGCCGCTTCCTAGCAGGAGAAGAGGAACAGGCTGCTGAACAATCTTGAGCGGCAAGGGCGCGCGCCGTGCACCCCTACATTGCGAGGAATGATGAACTATCCTACCTACAATGACATTCTCAGCGCTCGTGCGGTGGTGGGTCGCTACCTCCCGCGGACACCGACCTATCCCTCTCCTGGCCTTTCCACTCTGATCGGATGTGAACTGTTCGTCAAGTACGAGAATCACTTACCGATTGGCGCCTTTAAGGTGCGCGGCGGAGTCAACTTCGTGGCTTCACTTTCACCGGCCGACAAACAGCGGGGAGTGATCACCGCCACCCGCGGCAACCACGGTCTCTCCATCGCTTATGCAGCTCGCTTGTTTGGCGCCAAGGCTGTCTTGGTAGTGCCGCGCGGCAACAATCCCGAGAAGAACGCCGGCATGGCCGCGCTTGGCGCTGAGGTGGTAGAACACGGCAAAGACTTCGACGAAGCCCACGAGCAGGTTGCGGCGCTGGTGGCCGCACATGGCTACCGTTATCTGCACCCAGCCAACGAACCCTTGCTGATTGCCGGTGTGGGGACATACGCCCTGGAGTTGTTTGCCGACGTGCCTAATCTTGACGCGGTGATCGTGCCGATTGGTCTGGGATCGGGGATTTGCGGGGTGTCATTAGTGCGGGAGCGGATCAGCCCGAAAACCAGGGTCATCGGCGTACAAGCCGAGCGCGCGCCGGCGGTGTACCTGTCCTGGAAAGAGAAGCGCATGGTTACCACTAACAGTGCAGACACCTTTGCCGACGGTCTGGCCACCCGTGTGCCAGCGGAGATGACCCAGGAGATTATCAATCGTGCGGTGGATGAAATAATCACTGTCAGCGAAGAAGAGATGGTCGCGGCGATTCGCCTGCTCTTGTTCCACACGCATAACTTGGCGGAAGGAGCGGGAGCTGCCTCTCTAGCGGCGGCGCTGAGGCTGCGCGCCCAACTGGCTGGCAAGCGTGTCGCCGTCATCCTGAGCGGCGGAAACATCGATGCCGCCACCCTCAGGAGAGTTCTGAGTAATGGGTGTTGAGGACTGAGTACTGAAGATTGAATCATTGAATCATTGAGCGATTGAGTCATTGTTTTCTCTCATTACTCATTACTCATCACTTTCTTATGTTGACCCTCACTCTCTACTCCCGTCCCGACTGCTGCCTGTGTGAAGAGATGAAAGCGGTGCTTGCTCAGGTCCGGCAAGGCATTCCATTCGCTCTGGAAGAGATCGACATCTCTACTGACCCCGAACTAGAAACCCGTTTTGGTCAAGAAATTCCGGTTCTCTTCGTCAACGGCCGCAAAGCCTTTAACTACCGCTTGACCGCGGGTGAACTGCGCCGGCGGCTGGCGCGGGAGAATACTTCACCTTGATTTTGCCCTGTTCCTGGGTTTTTGCTGACAGCTAATCGCTGAAAGCTGAAAGCAGTTTTCGTATGACTGATTCCATCGTAATTTTCGTTACTGTCGGATCAGAGGCCGAGGCCGAGATCATTGCCAAAGCCCTGGTCGAGGAACAACTCGCCGCCTGCGTTAACATTCTCAGTCCAATTCATTCGATCTACCGTTGGGAGGGCAAGGTTGCCGATGACCGCGAGTGGCTGTTGCTGATCAAGACCCGGGTCGAATGCTTTGCCTCGGTCGAGGCCAGGGTGAAAGCCTTACACTCCTATCAGGTTCCGGAAGTGATCGCATTGCCGATCATGGCCGGCGCAGAGGAGTATATGCGCTGGCTGCGAGAGAGCGTTTGCGAGCCGCGACCGTGAGGGAGCGGAAAGAACGCTCCGTACTAACGCGCGCAGCTTCGAACTTTTTAGGCTTCCTCTGTAATTAGCTCAAACAATTCGGCATTCGGCAGCACGCCGCCGAGATTGGTCTTGATTGCGTCGAGCGCAGTATGCAGATGACGGAACACGACCCGACCGCGCAGGGCGATGAGCGTCTGGGCATTTTCTTCTAAGAAGCGGGTAATGACCGTCTGCGAAACCAGTTCCAGCCCCTTCAGATCCAGAACGATCTTCTGGTGACCGGCGCGAATCGCTGCGTGAATGCGCTGGAGCACCTCGGTGGCGCCGCTGTCATCGAGCACCCCTTCCAGCCGGAGCGTCAGGGCTTTTAACTGTTCGTTGCGAATTGCGCGAGTCCGCAAGAGCGCGCCGTGCAATTGCCGCTTTGTTTCCCCCATTGCGTCCTTGAGTGTCGAGATGAAAGGCGTCTGTTCCTGCACCCGAATCGGTCGCGAGAGGTGGCTGAGGAGCTGCATAGTTTCGGTATAGACACCGTGTGGGCCGCCACGGAAGAGCCGACGTTGCTCGTAGTTGGCCAGGAGGTTATGTAAGGTCTGCCCTTTCCAGGAAAATACGCGCCGCCAAATCGCGCTCTGGCTGTAGACTTGCTGGCGCGTCCAGTGCAGGCCATTCTCCAAAGCCTCCGGTGTCATCAGCTTCGGTTGAAAAACGGTGTGTGCACCATCATAGCGCGAGAAATCTTGGTGAAGCAAACGCTCCTCGCGTTCGAGAGCGGCGAAGAGCGGGCTCTCGCGACGGGGCGTGAACAGCGAAAAGAGCGGTAGACCAATCCGGGCATCCAAGCAAAAGCGAGCCGTGCGCTCGAAGACACCCTCATCGTCCGTGTCGTAGCCAAAAACGAAGCGCACGACACTGAGAATTCCCTGGGCAGCCAACTGTTGCAGAGAGGCGGCAAGATCGGACAGCGCCTCCGGCGGCGTCAGGGTTTCGGTCGTCAGGTACTGTCCGGAGATTTGTTCACCATCAAAGGATAGCGCCCGGCAACCGCTCTGTCCGGCCAGTTCCAAGAGTGCGGGTTTGGCGGCCAGGATGAGGCTCGCCTGCGCGGTCCAGTTGAGCTTGAGAAGCGTCATGCGCCGCATGAGGTCTGTCGCGTACGCAGGCGGTTCACCCAAGGCATCTCCCTGAAAAGCGATCCAGGTCGTGGCCGGCAGGGACAGCAGTTCTTGTTTGATAATGTCGATAGGAAGGCGGCGCTCGCCTTGCGGACCGCGCAGTGACACCACGTGGATGGGAACGGCTCCCATCGTAGGATGCTCCAAATTATACTGATTGTATCCTTCCATTATGTCCTTGCCTCCTCTCCCACTCGCGTCGGACCGGGGTATCCTACCTCTCTCTGCGACAGACGTCGAGGGGCTCTAGCCACAGTTCAGCGCTCGGCCCATCGGTCATCTTCTTCGACTATGATGACCCGCATCCCGGCCCGCGCCACCTCCTGCGCTCGTGCCACAGCGATTTCTTGTCTGGGGAACGGACCTAACCGCACTTGATAGTAGCGCAATAACCCGGTCGCCATGGGACTGATGTACACCTCAGGGTAACGCCCGATCACCTGCGCCTTGAGGGCGGCAGCTTTGTCGGCATCAGCATAGGAGCCCAGTTGCACGGCGTAGGAAACCGCCGTAACCGGTGCGGCAGCAGACAACACCTCGATGCGGACAGGGGCTGTGCCCGGTTCATAGATGCCGATACTGCGGGCCGCGGCATAGGAAAGATCGATGGCTCGGCCACCGACAAACGGCCCGCGATCGTTGATGCGCACTTCGACTGATTGGCGGGTGTTCCGGTTGGTCACCATGACCCGCGTCCCCAGAGGTAACGTCGGGTGCGCGGCGGTCAGTTCGTATTGGTTATAGACCTCACCGTTGGCGGTACGCTTGCTATGAAACCCTGGGCCATACCACGAAGCCACGCCGGTCTGGACCACTCTAGTGGTACCGGCAAAGGGAGGGGAAACAGCAGACGGGCTGGAGAAAGGCACTGGCGGTCGCCAGAGATCGCTACACCCCCCGAGGGTCAATACCATCATCACGCCAATCGGCCACCACCTACACGTCATCACCATTGCAGGCGAGGATTATAATTCAGCGGTCAGCTATCAGCAATCAACTCAAAAGGATTGAGCAACGAGAACTGAGTAAAAGAAGGACGGACAGGGTGGGGAGCCATAACTCAGTCCTCAACACTTTTCCGCCCCTACTCTTTACTTCCCGCCTCCCATCGGTGTATGTCTGAGCGGGGGTTTTCAGAGAGACAAGGAGGTTCAGGAATGAAGTTCTTCATGTTCCACCTGATGCCGTGGCCATACCTACCGGCGGACTTCGAGCAGCATCACAAGAGCGCGTGGGTTACCTGTCCGAACACCTACTACGACGCCAGCCGCGGCACTGCGGTGTACAACAATTATCTGGACGAGTTACAACAGGCCGAGACGCTGGGCTTCGACGGAGTGTGCATTAACGAGCACCACCAGAATGCTTATGGCAACATGCCGTCGCCGAACCTGATTGCCGCCTGTCTGGCGCGGGCCACTCAACGGATCAAAATCGCAGTGGTGGGCAACGCCCTGCCGCTCTACGATCACCCGATCCGCGTCGCCGAAGAGATGGCAATGCTCGATGTCATCACCGGTGGGCGCATGATCTCAGGTCAGGTGATCGGCCACGGCCCGGAGTACTATTCCTACGGGGTCAACCCGACCTATGCCCGCGAACGCTTCCGCGAAGCGCACGAACTCATCATCAAGGCCTGGACCGACGATGGGCCATTCTCCTGGGAAGGCAAGCATTACAACGTCCGCTACGTCAACCTATGGCCCAAACCGGTGCAGAAACCCCATCCGCCGATCTGGATTCCCGGCATCGGCAGTTTGGAAACTATGGAGTATGTGGCGAAGAAGCGTTTCTGTTATTTTGCCCTGCCCTATTTCCATTTCGACATCTACCGCCGCAACTTCGAGCAGTTCCGCGAGTGCTGCCGCCAGCAAGGCTACGAGATGGATCCTGAGCAGGCCGGCTATCTGATCCCGATTCACGTGGCCGAGACTGATGAGAAAGCGCGGGAAGAATATCAGCCGCACTTGTGGTATTTCATGAAGAAGCTCCTGCTGCTGCAGCCGGAACTCGGCTTTCCGCCGGGCTATATCACTCCGCGTTCCTACCCGAATGTCGTCGGCTCGTTCACTCGCAGAAATTATATGGGTACGCAAAACACCTGGGAAGACTTGATGGATGGCCACTTCATCCTGGCCGGCAGCCCAGCCACGGTGCGCGAGCAGCTCATCTATATTCTGCAAGAGTTGGGCACCGGCATCATGCTGTGTCTGTTCCAGATCGGCTCGATGCCCCACGACCTCGCGCTCAAGAGCATGAACCTCTTCGCCGCCGAAGTGATGCCGCAGGTGCGGGCAGAGGTCGATCAGAACCTCTTTAAGCGGCTCGGCGCTGCGATGGCACCCGGCATGTCACAGGAAGCGCGGGTATAGTCGGAGAGTATGCGGGAAACATCTTCACAAATCGCAGGGGCAGCCTCATGCGGCTGCCCTTCTTGTAGGGACACGGCGTGCCGTGCCTGCACGACAGAGGAGACCACACTTGAAAATATCTTTTCCCTCCCTTGCTTTTTTCCAGGCTTTGCAAACCCATATGCGACAGGAAGAGCCACGCTTCCGCCGCCTCGGTTTTGTTGACACCACCTTCGGCGTCCACATCATTGGCCCGAACGGCCAGGAATGGCGTTATCTGTTGACCTTCGAAGTGTTCGACTGCCGCGAGGTGAGCGAAGTCAGCGGTTTCGATTTGACCACCATCGACTTTGTTCTTGAAGGAAACCTCTCCGCTTGGGTCGAGATGCTGGAGAACATCCACCAGCACGATGGTGCTGACGTGACGCATTCGCTCAACACCCTGACCCATTTCGGTGAGCGCCTAGCCGTTCTCTACGATGACCCAGACAACCGCGACAAGTTCTTCCGCTTCCAGGAAAGCCTCCAAGAATTTTTCGACCTGGCGAGCACGCTGGAGATGGAGTTCCCAATGGCGGTTGCGCCGATGAACGAGCCGCTGAGGTGAAGACTGCGATCGAGAGGCATCCACACCAGTAAAAAGTGAGGAGGGAAATGCAGTTCTCGCCCATCAATTTCGAGGAAAAGTTTGGGAAGTTCTCCGAGCATTGGTCCCCCAAAATCATCGCTCAAATGAACGATTACCACTTCAAGCTCGTGAAGATACAGGGCGAGTTCGTCTGGCACAGACACGCCGATACCGACGAAGTGTTCATCGTCCTTGCTGGCGCCATGACCATTCACCTCCGAGGGGGAGACGTGCATCTGCACGCTGGGGAGATGTACGTGATCCCGAAAGGGGTCGAGCATAACACGTCCGCCAAGGAGGAGTGTAAAATCCTACTCGTCGAGATCGGAGGGACCGTGAATACAGGCGACGCTGGGGGAGAGAGGACGGCAGCGGATGGGGTGTGGATCTGAGCGTGCAACTCACCCGTCGATCAGGTCAACTCGCTCAGCGACGCAGGAGCGGAGGCTGTACGGTAGGGAGTAGGGTCTGTGATCTGTCCTTTCCCGCTTACGCGGATTGCGCTGATGAGGCAGGACAACAGCTCAGGTGCCAACGAATTTTCTCCGGTATTGGACTCTTGTCAACACCAATCTGTCCCCCGGGCTTTTGCCATGAGCGGAATTACCTCTGCTTCTGCCTGATGCGCATTCGCTTGCAGCGGAGTGCCCTCCTAACGGTTGTTCCTTGCAAAATGCAGAGCCACTCGTAATAATTGTTCTTAAACAGGACTTCCGTCAGGTACCATAAACCATACCTCTGTTTCCCAGTCGCCGCGTGCGGTTGGGAGCGGAAGACAAGGAGGAACAGATGAACGACACAGCATACGATCGTACTACTCAAGACGTCGGCAACATCTTGGGGATAGAGCATGTCAACGTGACCGTGCCCGATCAGACCCTCGCGTTGGCGTTCTACGTCTCCGGACTCGGGCTGACGCGGGATCCGTACATGATGGTTGGTCCCGAGAACATGTGGATCAATGTCGGGCAACAGCAATTCCATTTGCCCACCCGCGAGCCGCAGGTGTTCACTGGCCACATCGGGGTTGTGATGCCGGACCTTGAGGCTTTGCAACTCCGCCTCAAGAGGGCACAGGAGCGGCTGGCTGGCACGGCGTTCTCCTGGTCAGTCGAAAACGGGCATGTCGCGGTTACCTGCCCCTGGGGCAATCATTTCCGCTGCTATGCACCCGGCCCACAATTTGGCGAGATGACGTTAGGCATCCCCTACGTAGAAATTTTAACCAAACCTGGCACTGCCGAGGGAATCTGCCAATTCTACACGAAAGTGATGCAGGCCCCAGCAACCTACACGGAGGAGAAAAAAGAGGCAGTGACGTGTGTTCGTGTGGGATGCGCACAAGAACTGCGCTTTCGTGAAACCACTGCGGACCTCCCGTCTTATGATGGCCACCACATCGCCGTGTACATCGTCAACTTTTCTGGCCCCCATGAGTTTCTTAAGCGCCGGAACCTGATTACTCAGGAAAGTGATAACCATCAGTACCGCTTTCAAAAGATCATCAACCCGTGGACGGGGCATGCCTTGTGTGAGCTCGAACATGAAGTCCGCAGCCTGTACCATCCCATGTACGGACGTGAATTTGTGAACCGCAACCCGTTGCAGCGCATCACTGCCTATGCCCGTGGTCGTGACGCCTTTGCCTAGGAGGCCAGATGGGGGGCAATTGAGGAATTGCCCCCACTTCCTTCAATAACCGCTGCGCTTATCCACAAGGTTATCCGGCGGTTCTCCGCGCAGAAACTTGGCCAGGCTGGGCTTGAAGAGCGCCACCGCGTGTTCCCAGTAATTGGAACGTAACCCCGAGTAGTGTGGGGTGAGCAGCACGTTGGGGAGATGAAGTAGCTCACTTTCAAGAGGCAGAGGTTCGACCTCAGTCACGTCTAGACCGGCGCCGGCGATCCAGCCCTCCTTCAGCGCCCGGATGAGCACTGCCTCCTGGATGATCGCGCCGCGGCCGACGTTAAAGATATAGGCGGTTGGCCTCATCAGGCGCAACTCTCTCTCGCCAATCAACCCCTTGGTCTCCGGAGTGAGCGGTGCGGCGATCACCACAAAGTCGGACATTTGCAAGAGGCGAGGTAGCCCTTCTGGTCCGAGTAATTCGTCCACGCAAGTAGGCGGCGTTCCGACATGCCGCCTGGTCGCGATCACGCGCATGCCCAGAGCCTTGGCCCGTTCTGCCACGGCCAAGCCGATATCACCGAGCCCGATAACCCCGGCGGTTCGTCCGTACAACTCAGAGAAGCTGGGATAACGATCGAACATCTCTTTCCGTGGCCACTTCCCTTCGAGCTGAAAGCGATACGCCTCGTGCGTGTTACGCGCCAGGATAATCATCATCCCTAGCACATGCTCGGCAATGGGGATGCCGTACAAGCCGCGGGAGTTGGTGACGACGATGTTGCTCTCGATCATTTCCGGAAATAGCACGTGCGTTGCCCCCGCTGATGAGAGATGGAGCCATT
>JACXTT010010172.1_pt1 | contig 12733 bp, 12 predicted proteins | sample 9270951 | NCBI WGS metagenome assembly JACXTT01 (sample SAMN15532306, study PRJNA645909) | rock metagenome | isolation source: weathered quartz diorite | place: Puerto Rico | collected 2017-06-21 | reverse complement strand
GGCGCGCGAGCGGGCCGGCACCGTACCACAAGCGGGCTTCACCGGCCCCCGGCCACGGAAGGCCGGCGGAACGCAAAGCATGATGGCCAGCCCGATCGCCATGCAGGGCAATCTGGCGCAGGTGGTGAACACCGTGCGCCAGGGCGCCGAAGGCCGGGCCACCGCCAGTGCCGAAATTGCCGAGGGCAACAATGACCTGTCGGCCCGCACGGAGCAGCAGGCCAGTGCGCTGGAGCAAACGGCCTCAAGCATGGAGGAACTGGGCGCCACGGTGAAGCAGAATGCCGACAGTGCCCGTACCGCCAACCAGTTGGCCCAGAGTGCCTCCACCATTGCGGTCGAGGGCGGCAATGTCGTGGGACAGGTGGTGGAGACCATGCGAGACATCAACGAATCATCGCGCAAGATAGCGGACATCATCAGCGTTATTGACGGCATTGCCTTCCAGACCAATATCCTGGCCTTGAATGCCGCTGTCGAAGCCGCGCGTGCCGGCGAACAAGGTCGTGGCTTTGCCGTGGTTGCCAGCGAGGTGCGCTCGCTGGCCGGTCGCTCGGCCGAAGCCGCCAAGGAAATCAAGAGCCTGATCAATGCCAGTGTGGAGCGCGTCGAGCACGGCACCACCTTGGTCGACCAGGCCGGGGCGACCATGACCGAGGTGGTCACCAGCATCAAGCGGGTAACCGACATCATGGGCGAAATCAGTGCAGCCAGCAACGAGCAGGCCAGTGGCGTCGCGCAGGTGGGCGAGGCCGTCACGCAAATGGACCAGGCGACCCAGCAAAACGCGGCCTTGGTCGAGGAGATGGCCGCTGCGGCCAGCGCCCTGAAAAGTCAGGCCAATGAGCTGGTGCAGTCGGTGGCCTTCTTCAAGGTTGCTGGTCATGGCGGCGGATCCGGCTTGCCGCGCACGGCCGTGCGGTCGACCGCGCCCAATGCCAAGCCCTTCAAGGGCGACGAACGGCGTGCTATTGGCAACTCGGCCGGTGCCCGCAAACCGGCCGGCATGGCTGCAAAGCCCGCGGCGGCGGCAAAGCCGGCCACACCCGCGCCTGCGCCCAAGACCCAGCCTAAACCGGCTCCGGCCGGTGGGGATTCGGACTGGGAGACCTTCTGAAAGGCATCGGCCTGGGAAGAGCTTCACGGCACCTGGCTTGGCGTCCCCAACATTACAATGCGCCCACGAAGAACTAGACTGCCGCTACACGCAAGCGTATGCACAACACGTGTGATCTGTATCTGCTTGCCGCTCAGCAGGCCAACCATGCTTTTGCTGAGGAGCGAGGATGGGACGTGTCAGAGCCACCAGCGACCTACTTTTGTGTTGATACCAAGGCCGCGGAGCGTATTCGACACTATGCAACCGCCAAATCGACTATCACCACTTGGCTATCCAACAAGACTCTGCCAAAACAAGACGAAATGCCGGAGGTAAACGCCCACCCGGTGTCACGGCCATTTGTGCCGTCGAAAGCCCCCGCTGCGCGTTTTGAGGTTCCCGAGTTCAACCGCTTCTTAGATCAAATTGGCGGGAGTTTTTCGCCGCGTATCCGTGAAGCCTATGAATATGCAATAGACGTCATCCAACAAGTTCCTGTTTCCACTGCAACGTTCAAAGTAAATATATTTGGAATGTCGTGCGTGGGACTTGAATTGCTTGCTCCCGACGACGACGGCACGTTTCACAGAACCGGAACGTTTGTTGCCTATGTGATCGACAACGAGCGCATTACGCCCATAGATGTTGCGCAGACACGGCACGTCCACAAGTCGCCGGTTCGGTCTTTGTAGGAAACCAAGCAAGGCGACTGCCTTCCACATAGCGTGCGTTTGTATATTCGCAAGGCTTCGCGCTAAATCACCTGGGGCAGGGCTTCTGCCAAGAAGTCGAACACGGCCCGGATGCGGCGGTTGGTGCGAATTTCGCGGTGCACCGCCAGCCACATGGGCAGGCTGGGTATGGGGAGCTGGTCGGCCAGCACGGGCACCACCTCGGGGTCGGTGCGGGCCATGTAGTCGGCCAGAAAACCGACGCCAAGACCCGCGCGCACCGCCTGCCACTGCACGATGAAATCGTCGGTGCGCAGGGCAAACGCCTGCGGCCCGACGGTAAAACCCATGGCCGCAAAGCCGCGCACGATGGACGTGTCGGCATCATTGCCGATGAGGGCGTGGTTGAGCAAATCGGCCGGCTGGCGAATGGCGCTGTGCCGCGCCAGGTAGTGGCGCTGTGCGTAGGCGCCGATGCGCACATCGCCAATTTTCTTCGCCAAGAGGGTGCCTTGCTCGGGGCGCACCATGCGTACGGCAATGTCGGCCTCGCGGCGCAGCAGATTGCTGACCTGGTTGCTGGACACCAATTCAATCTGTATGTCGGGCATCTGCTCCCGCATGCGGGCCAGCAGAGGTGGCAGCAACTGTACGGCGACGGGAACACTGGCGGTGATGCGCACCGTGCCCCCGGTTTGTTGCTGCGCGCCGCTGAGTGTGCGGGTCAACTGCAGGGCGCCGGCTTCCATGTCACGCGCCGAGTCTGCCAACTGCAGGGCGGTAGCCGTGGGCACCAGCCCGCGTCCGGTGCGCTCGAACAGGACCACGCCCAACTGGCTTTCCAATTCGGCGATGTGCCGCCCCACGGTGGGCTGGCTGGTCTTGAGTTGCTGTGCCGCGGCCAGTGCACTGCCGTGGTCCAGTGCAGCAAGGAATGAGCGGATCAGGCTCCAGTCAAAGGGGTTGGTCGCGGTGTTGGCCATGAAGTTATTCAGTTATGCATATCAGATGTGAATGTATATGCAATTGTGTGCGAGGTCTTTGTTTTCCACAATACGTCCACCACTACCGAGAAGGATCCACAGCATGCAACACCACAACACCGTTTTGATTCTGGGCGCCCGTGGGCGCTTCGGTCTGGCCGCCGTCCGTGCCTTTGCCGAGGCCGGCTGGCGCGTGTTGGGGCAAACCCGCCCGGGCGCCGACGTGCCCCGCCATCTGCCGGTGCAATGGCTGCAACTGGAGTTGCACAACACCCAAGCGCTGGCCCAGGCGGCACAGGGCGCCACGGTGGTCGTGCATGCGCTCAACCCGGCCTATACCAACAAGGCCTGGCAGGCGCAGGTACTGCCAATGACCGAGGCAGCCATTGCGCTGACCCGCGCTCTGGACGCCACGTTGATGGTGCCGGGCAATATTTATAACTTTGGTTCGGAGATGCCCTTGCTGCTGCGCGAAGGCACGCCGCAGAATGCCAAGACAATCAAGGGCCAACTGCGCATCGCCATGGAGCAGCGTTTGCAGCAGTCCGGGGTGCGCAGCGTCGTGCTGCGTGCTGGCGACTTTTTTGGCGGCGGTCGGGGTACCTGGTTTGATCTGGCGATGGTCAAGGATATTCGCAAAGGCGTATTCACCTACCCAGGTGTCAAAGAGGTGTCCAGGGCCTGGGCCTACTTGCCGGACCTGGCCCGTGCGTTTGTCGCGGTGGCAGAGAAGCGGGCGTCCCTACCGGTATTCGAGGTGTTGCACTTTGCCGGCCACCGCATCACCGGTCAGCGCTGGTTGGAGGTGCTGTCGCCCCTGGCACGCGCCCAGGGCTGGATCAAGTCCGACAGTATGTTGCGCTTCTCCGGTCTACCCTGGCCCATCATTCGTCTGGGTTCCTTGCTGAGCCCCAGCTGGCATGCGCTGCTGGAAATGCGCTACATATGGCAGCAGCCGCATGCTTTGGCCAATGACAAGCTGTGCGCGCTGATTGGCGAGGAGCCGCACACAGGCTTGGCGCATGCGGCCCAGTTGGCGCTAACAGATCTGGGCTTGTTGGAGTCCGCCCCGCACCCGCGCACCACTCCAGGCATGGAAGCCGTCAAACCTGTGCCCTGACTGCTGGGCGGGCCTTAGCGCAACAGTGTCAGCAGGCCTTGCAAAGCGTGTTCCACCGTGGCCAGGCGAACCTGCGCCCGGTCGCCGGCAAAATGCTGTATTTCGCTGACTAGGCCCATCGGCGTGGCCCAGCCAAACCACACGGTGCCCACTGGCTTGGCTGCGCTGCCGCCCCCGGGGCCGGCCACACCGGTGACAGCAACGGCAACCTGTGACTGCGCGTGCTCCAGCGCACCGCTGGCCATGGCGCGGACCACGGCTTCGCTGACGGCGCCTTCGCGCACAATCAGTTGCGGGTCCACACCCAGCATGTCGGATTTCGCGGCATTGGAATAGGTGACAAAGCCGCGCTCAAACCAATCGCTGGAACCAGCCAGATCGGTGCAATGGGCAGCAATCAAGCCACCGGTGCAGCTTTCAGCAGTGGCCAGGGTCCAACCCCGGTCGCGCAGAGCCTGGCTCAGTGCCAGCACGTGTGGCATTGTCATACCATCGTTCGCCACATGGCGATCACCATCAAGGTGCAGCCAGCCGCCACCAGGTCGTCGAACAGAATGCCGAAGCCGGCCTTGCGCCAGGCCGCGGGGTCGGTAGCCGGGTTCAGGTCGTGGTATAGGGCATCGGCCCAGCCGACCGGGCCGGGTTTGACAGCGTCAAAAAAACGAAACAGGCCAAAGGCCAGCACCTGGCCGACCAGACTGGTCGGCGTAATCAGCCACAGCACCAGCCAGAACGCCACCACCTCGTCCCAGACAATGCTGCCGGGGTCCAGCACGGTCATATTGCGGGCCGTGACACTGCAGGACCACCAGCCAATCGGCAGACTCAGCGCAATGACGATGCCCCACCGCAGGTCGCTCATCCACGGATCCAGTGCGACAAACGCCAGCCAGGCCCAGAGAGTGCCGGCCGTGCCGGGTGCGATGCGTGACAGACCGGAGCCAAAGCCCAGCGCGATCCAGTGCGCCGGGTGCGACAGCATGAAGCGCACGCTGGGCCGCGCGATGGGCATGGGCTGCCCCGGGTCTTGTGGAAATACCGTGACCGGGCTGGAAAAGGGGTCGTTCATTGTGGCGGTTGCGGGGCCAGGTAGGCGTCCAGTTGGTCAAAGCTGGCGTTGCTGCCTTGTGCCATGGCCGCATGCCCGGCACGAAACGCCGCAACCTCATCCACGCTGGCCTGGTAGGGCTCCCACACGATGGTGACCAGGGTTTTGTCACCCTCCGTCGCAAAGTGTGTGGTTGACAGGGTTTGCAGCGGCCAACTGGCGGACATGGGGTGGCGCGTCAGGCCGCCGTTGGCGTCTGAAAAGGTGACCACCATCGACAGCGTATGGGGCGCCTCAATGGTGACAAAGGTCCATTTGCCCCACATCTCAAAGCCGGTGGGCGTGCGCAAGCAGTAGTGAAAATGGCCGCCTGGGCGCAGATCAAAACGGCTGAATGGCATGGAAAAGCCGCTGGGGCCAAACCACTGCATCAAGGGTTCCTGCTCGGTATAGGCCTGCCATACGCGCAGAATGGGTGCTGCGACACGGCGGCTGATCTGAAAATGGGCGTCGTGTAGGGTGGCAAGAGGCGCGGTCATGGTCTGTTAAAAGGTGGTTCGAACAACTGTAACAGTCGTTGCCAGCATATGCCAGGCTGGCCTGTATTCAAGTCTTTTTTTGGCGGCCCTGGTTGCACACAGCGTGGCTGATGGCCAGATTGTCGAGGTGGCTGTTGCCGCCTTCGCTCAAGGGGCGGATATGTTCCAGCGTGGCATCCGCCGGCAGCACGTGCTGCCCGCACACCCAACAGGGCACGTTGCCGTGCAACTGGCGCGCCACGGTTTTGTATATTTTGTCGCGCGTAAGTCCCAGGCGGCTCATGCGGCGAAGTGGTCAAAGGACGCAAAGGTGTTGGCTACGGGTTCGCCGTTGCGGTCCACCAGACGCAGGCCCGGCGCTTGCTCGATCTGGCCCACACGGGAAACCTTTGTGGCGCTGCTGCGGCCGGCCAAGTCCACCGCATCGCGCAACGCCGGCGGCGCTGTAAACACCAGTTCGTAGTCGTCGCCTCCGGCCAAGAGGTAGGTCAGGTAGGACGGGTGGTGCAGGTTGGCGCCTTGGTGCGGCGGTGGCGCCATTGCGGACGGGGTCTGCATGGCCGCTGCCAGGGTATCGGAGCTGAGCTTTTCGGTGACCAGGCCGGTATCGAGCTGAGCGCCAACGCCTGAGCGATGCAGAATGTGGTTCAGATCACCGAGCAGGCCGTCGCTGATGTCAGCGCAGGCGCTGGCAATGCCGCGCAGTGCCTGGCCCAATGCCACACGCGGCGTTGGCTGCTCCAGCCGCTGGCGTACCAGGGCGAGCGTCGCGCCATCCAACGGCACATGGCCCTGCAAGGCCTCCAGCGCCAACCTGGCATCGCCCAGGGTTCCACTGACGTAGATGTCATCGCCCACCTGCGCTGCACTGCGCAGCGTGGCCTGCGTCGCTGGCAGGCCGGGTCGCAGCGCCGGGCCTGCCAGCACCTCGCCGAAGACGGTGATGCAGATATTGAGTGGCCCCTGCGTGGTGTCGCCTCCGATGAGTTCGCAGCCATGGGCGTCGGCCAGCGCCAGCAAACCGGCGGCAAAGGGCGCCAACCAGTTCGGGTTGGCGTCGGGCAGTGCCAAGGCCAGGGTAAAGGCCAGCGGCCGCGCACCGCAGGCGGCCAGGTCGCTGAGGTTGACAGCCAGTGCCTTGTGGCCCAGGCAAAAAGGATCGGTATCGGCAAAAAAATGCCGGCCCGAGACCAGCATGTCGCAGGAGATGGCCAGTTGCATGCCCGGCGCCGGCTGCAATACTGCACAGTCGTCTCCCACGCCCAGCACGGCGTGGCGTGTCGGCCGGGTGAAGTAGCGCTGGATCAGTTCGAACTCGCCCATCAACCTGCCTCACGTGCGGGCCAGAAGAAGCTCAGCGGGACTTGGCGCAAACGCTCCAGCACGGCCCGCCGGATGCGAACCCGCCCCAATTTGGTCACACTGTGGGCCCGCAAAGCAACCCGAAACGCCAAATAGAAACTGACACCCAGGTTCAACGCACCGATGAACGGGATGCTGAGCAGTGCCCACCACAGCGCGGGCTCGCGCACCACCTCCCAGCCCAGGCTGGCGCAGGCGGCAGCGAGCTGCCCGGTGGACAGCGTGACGTGGCGCACGTCCAGCCCCAGGCCCAAGAAACCGAAGATGGCAGGCAGCAGCCCCAGCATCAGCCCCAAGGCGATGTTGGACGCAAAGCCGGAAATATTCTGGCGCAAGTAGTGCGCCCAGCGGTCGGCCCGCGCCACACCCAGATTGCGTGTGATGCGCGGGTTGTAGCGAATGGCCGAGTCCAGGCGGTGCAGCACAAACCAGTTTTCGACCCAGCCGGCGACGATGCTGGCGGCAAACAGCAACACACCGGTGAAGGCGGCGAACAACAGGCAGGGCCCCAACAATGTCAGCGAATGGAAGACGTAGTGCGCCTGTTCGGTACTGATCATGGGCTTGCCACGCAGCAGTTGCAGAGCCTCGGACAGCACCAGTACAAGGGGGAAAACCACGGTCACATTGCCCAGCACGGCAGCCACCTGTGAACGGACCAGGTGGGTCACTTCGTCGACAAAATCCTTGAGCGCGCTGGCATCCGAAAAATCTCGCAACTTGGCGGCCATGGCCGGCGCCGTCATGGCGGGTTGCTTGGTGGCCAGTGTGAAATGCAGCAGCTGGATCAGCAGAAAGCTGCCGGCATACATCAACCCGGACCACAGGCCGGACCAGAATGCCGAAAGGCCCAAGGCAATGATGGCAAATTTCAGGTAGGTGGTGAGTGCTGTCAGCGCGCCGCCGCCGGCCGCGTCGCGCAGCATCTGGCGGTACTCACCACGGGTGCGCGTGATGTAGTGCTCCCCGGTTTCCGAACTGCGCTCCGCAACCTTGGCAGCCAGCAGCGACGTGCTGTGGTCCAGCAAGGCACGCAGGCTGCGCTGGGATTGGCCGAGGCTGGCCAGGTGTGCCAACAGCTTGGCGGTCGGGCCATGCGCGGGCGCCGCCAGCAGGCAGTCCAGCAGCGCGCGTATGCGCAGCACGCGTTCGCGCAGCTGGCGCAAGCGGAACACCAGGTCTACCGATATGCCGTGCCCATCCAGATGCGTATAGATCGTTGCCGCAGCGGCGCGGCAGGCGTCGAGCTGCACGCGAAAGCTCTGCGCCGCATCGTCGACGGCCTCGGCCGAACCATGTCCGTGAAGGTGCGCCAACCATTTCTCCCGCATGGCGTCGAAACTGGCCTCCAAGGCATGAAACGGACTGGCTTGCAGTGCCGTTGGGCTCATGCGCAGCCGAATTTCCGGTGAAAAACCCGCTGCGCGAATCTGGCTGGTGCAAAAGGTCATGGCCTCCAGCAGCGTGTACTGCCAGTATGTCAAATGGGGGTAGGCCTGCGCGTCGGGGCCCAGCGCCGGCGCGCGCAACAAAGTCCCCAGCCGCTGCAGGCTGCTGTCAGACAGGTCGGCCAGCCACACCGCATCGCGCGGGCTGGGCATCAGCAGTGTGAAGAGTTCAGACGCGTCCGTGGTTTCTGGCGAACCTGGCAGCAGTTTGTGGTGCAGTCGCTCGATGAGTTCGCTGACAAAAGCATTGCGCGAGGCGAAGCCGTAGTCCGACAGCAGGGTCGTGCCATCCACCGTGTCAATCAGCGTGCGCCACCAGACCTGCAGGCGAATGTAGATCTGTTGATCCGCCTCTGCGGTGTCCAACAGCAGGTCTACGCGTTCTCTTGCGCCATGGACAGTCTGGGCGTTGCCGCGAATCCAGTCCAGCAGCGCAATCAGCCACAGGTGCCGGTGGACGCTATCGGCATCGGGGTCCAGTGCCCGCAGCAAGGTGTGCAGCGTCGCCATGTCCGATGGATGGCTGGGCGGGACGTTGGGGTCGGATGGGGTCATCAGTGCAGGGTGCGCGAGCCACCCACGCCAGTCTCGCCACTGAGTGCGTCGAGTACGAACATGGGGATGTCCGCATCAAACTTTTCACCGTCTTCGGCAACACAGAACAGGCTGCCGTGCATGGTACCGGTGGGCGTGCGCAAACGGGTTCCGCTGGTGTATTCAAAGGCCTGGCCCGGTTTGAGCAGGGGCTGCTGCCCGACAACGCCCAGACCTTTAACTTTTTCAGTGTGGCCGTTGGCGTCGTTGACATTCCAGGTCCGGGATATGACCTGGGCCGCAACGTCGCCGGTATTGGTGATGGTGATGGTGTAGGCGAATACGTACAGGCCTTCGTCCGGCGCGGACTGGTCCGGCAGGAACTGCGGCATGACTTCGACAGTAAGGTGGTACTTGGACATAGGTGCAATGCTATCCGTTCTTGAAAATGTGGCCCCCACGGGGCCGTCTTCGCCTTGGGGCGGCCCTGCGGCGAAGTGTTGCCCCCACACCTGGCGCTCAGAGATTAAACTTGAGGGATGAGCTTTCGAATCGCCCCCTCCATACTGTCTGCCGACTTTGCCCGTCTGGGCGAGGAAGTGAAAAACGTCATCGCGGCTGGTTCCGACTGGATCCATTTTGATGTCATGGACAACCACTACGTGCCCAATCTGACATTTGGCCCGATGATTTGCCAGGCACTGAAGCCGCATGCCAAGACGGCGTCCGGCGTGGCTGTTCCTATTGATGTGCACTTGATGATCTCGCCGGTCGACGCGCTGGCCGCCCAGTTTGCCGATGCGGGCGCCGACTTGATCAGCTTTCACCCGGACGCCAGCCAGCATGTGCACCGCAGCATCCAGGCCATCAAGTCTCGGGGCGTCAAGGCCGGCCTGGTTTTCAACCCGGCGGAGCCGCTGGACGTGCTGGACTGGGTGATTGACGATATTGACCTGGTGCTCATCATGAGCGTCAACCCGGGCTTTGGCGGGCAAAGCTTCATTGATTCGGCGCTGCGCAAGATTGAAGACGTGCGCAAGCGCATCAGCGCCAGCGGCAAGGACATCCGGCTGGAGGTGGATGGCGGCATCAAGGTCGACAACATCCGGCGCGTGGCCGACGCGGGCGCCGACACCTTCGTGGCCGGTAGCGCCATCTTCGGCAAGCCGGATTACAAGAGCGTCATTGACGCCATGCGCCAGGCGCTTGCCGCCTAGGGCGGGCCTGGCAAACGGCGCTCTGGTCTGTGGCCACCCACCATGTCGAACCAGAGCCCACTGCAACCTCAGCCGCAACCCAAGGCTGAATCCCAGACTGAACAGCTTGAACGTCTGAAGCGCCTGGCCGTGGTGGCCGAGCGCAGTTCCAATGCCGTGGTGTTGGCGGATGCCGATCGCACGGTGTCGTGGGTCAACCAGGCCTTTTCCAGCGTGACAGGCCTCACGCCGCAAGAGTGCCTGGGGCAGCGACTGGCATCGGTGTTGGAGCGTGGCAACGCGGACCCGGCCGCGTTCACACTTTTTCGCGAGGCCGTGGCCTTGGGGCAGGGGCTCAAGCGGGAGATTAGTTTGCGTACGCCTGGCGGTGAGGTGCGTTGGGCCCTGATGGACATGCAGCCGCTGCGGGATGACGCGGGTGCATTGACCGGATGGGTCACCGTGGCGACCGATTTGACCGATGTGCGCGCGCAGCAGCAGTTGTTGACGCTGGCTGTGGATGGCGCGGGCCTGGGCACCTGGCAGTGGAATGTGGTCAGCGACGCCATGCAGTGCAACGACCGCCTGCTGGAGATCATGGGTTACCACCGAGGCCAGTTGGGCATGACGGCGCAGGATTGGAATGCCGCCATTCACCCCGACGACGTGGGGCCTTGGCTGGCCGCCGTTACCGCCCAGATTCGCGACCCCACGCTGGCGCTGCGCATGTCCCTGCGCATACGCCAGGCTTCTGGCCGCTGGGTGTGGGTCATGTTTGTGGGTGCCGTCGTGGATCGCTCGTCGCGGGGGCACGCGCTGCGCATGGCCGGCGTGGCCATGGATGTGCAAGCACAAAAGGCATTGGAGCATGAATTGCGCGCCGCAGCCCGCACGGACGGTCTGACGCAGCTGCCCAATCGCAGCGTGGCCTTGCAATCGATAGAGCTGGCCATGCAGCGGCGCAGAGAACAGCCCGGTTACCAGTTTGCGGTGCTTTTCATGGACTTTGACCGTTTCAAGCAGGTCAATGACACCTTGGGCCACAGCACCGGAGATGAATTGCTGCGCCAGATTGCCAGCCGCCTGCAGACTAGCCTGAGACCCGGTGACAGCCTGATGCACAGCAGCGATTTTTCGCATGTGGCGGCGCGCCTGGGCGGTGACGAATTCGTCGTGGTGCTGGACGATATTCGGGGCGATCTGGATGCCGAGATTGTCGCCAGTCGGCTGATCGAAGTGCTGTCCATGTCCTACAACCTGGGTGTGCACAAGGTGAATTCGTCGGCCAGCATCGGCATTGTGACCAGCACCCATGCCGAAGACGATGCCGACAGTGTGCTGCGCGATGCCGACATCGCCATGTATGAAGCCAAGCGCGCTGGACGCGGTCGCTATGTGATGTTTGAGCCCAGCATGCGCCAATTGGTCAGCGCGTCGGCCGCATTGGAAAATGACCTGCGCCAGGCACTGGAGAAGGAGGAGCTGTTTGTGGTGTACCAGCCGCTGGTCCATCTGGCCAGCGGTGCGTTTACCGGGGTGGAGGCGCTGCTTCGCTGGCGCCATCCGGTGCGTGGCCTGGTGTCACCGGCGGAATTCATTCCGATGGCGGAGGCCTGTGGCTTGATTGGGGCACTGGGGCAGTTTGTGCTGCAAACGGCATGCCGGGCCTTCGCCGCGATGCGGGTGAGCAGTCGCTACGGGTCGGTGCCTACCTTGGCGGTCAACCTGTCACGGGCGCAACTGCGCCAGCCTGGTCTGGCATCGGACGTTCAGGATGCTCTGCGCGCCAATGGCCTTTCGCCCGAGCAATTGGTGCTGGAGGTGACCGAAAGCCTGGCCGCGCAGGACGCGGTGGTGCTGGGCACGCTGCACGCTATCCGTGCCTTGGGTGTGGCCTTGTCGCTGGATGATTTTGGGACGGGCTACTCGTCGCTGTCTTGTCTGCATGAATTGCCGGTCAATTTTGTCAAAGTGGACCGTTCCTTTGTGAGCCAGGCCCAGACCAGCGCCTACCACCGGGTCTTGATCGAGGCCACCATTCGCATGGCCCAGACCTTGGGGCTGGGCACGGTGGCCGAGGGCATCGAAACCCAGGGCCAGGCGCAACTCATGGCACAGCTAGGTTGCGACAAGGGGCAGGGCTATCTCTTCAGCAAGCCGCTGGAGGCGGATGGGCTTGTGGGCTGGGTGCAGGCGCGGGTGGCTTAAAAAGTCTCCCAATCGGAGTCGCCCCCGGCCGGCGTGGGTTTGGTTTTTGCTACGGCTTGTGGCCGAGGTAGCGCGGCCGCAGCGGGCTTCTGGGCGCTGGCCGGGTTGCGGGCCAGTTTGGGGGCGGTAGGCGCTGCGGGCCGGCTGCCGACGGATGGGCGCGGTGCCGGTGCCATCTGGCGCAGGTTCGTTTCAACCCCGTCGACCTTGAATTCGGCGACCACGGTGACCAGGTCCTGGGCCTGGCTTTTCAGGCTGCTGGCGGCGGCGGCCATTTCTTCGACCAAGGCCGCATTTTGTTGCGTGGCCTGGTCCATTTGCGCAACCGCCTCACCCACTTGTTGCACGCCTTGCGATTGCTCGCTGCTGGCGGCGCTTATTTCGCCCATGATGTCGGTGACGCGCTTGATGCTGTCGACCACCTCTTTCATGGTGCTGCCGGCTTGGTCGACCAGCGAGCTACCGTGCTCGACCCGCTCCACGCTGGCGCCGATCAGCGATTTGATTTCCTTGGCGGCCTCAGCC
>JACXTT010010171.1_pt1 | contig 12733 bp, 9 predicted proteins | sample 9270951 | NCBI WGS metagenome assembly JACXTT01 (sample SAMN15532306, study PRJNA645909) | rock metagenome | isolation source: weathered quartz diorite | place: Puerto Rico | collected 2017-06-21 | reverse complement strand
TGCCGTTGGCATCAATGTCAAACGTCACCTCGATCTGCGGCATGCCGCGCGGTGCGGGCGGGATGTCAGTGAGCTGAAAACGACCGATGGTCTTGTTGTCGCGCGAGAACTGGCGCTCGCCCTGCAACACATGGATTTCGACGCCCGGCTGGTTGTCCGAGGCGGTCGAGAAAATTTCCGACTTGCGCGTGGGAATCGTCGTGTTGCGCTCGATGAGGCGCGTGAACACGCCGCCGAGCGTCTCGATGCCCAGCGAGAGCGGCGTCACATCGAGCAGCAGCACGTCCTTCACCTCGCCCTTGAGCACGCCGCCCTGGATGCCCGCGCCGACGGCAACGACCTCGTCCGGGTTGACGCCTTGATGCGGCGGCTTGCTGACCAGCGCGCGGGCAGTCTCGACCACGCGGGGCATGCGGGTCATTCCGCCGACGAGCACCAGCTCGTCAATCTTGTCCGCGCTGAGGCCGGCGTCGTTGAGGCAGCTCTTCACCGGCGCAATGGTGCGCTCGAAGAGCTCGTCGCAAAGCTGCTCCATCTTGGCGCGCGTGAGCTTGGTGGAAATGTGCTTCGGCCCGCTGGCGTCGGCGGTCACGAACGGCAGGTTGATCTCGTAAACTTGCGAGCTGGAGAGCGCGATCTTCGCCTTCTCCGCCTCTTCCTTGATGCGCTGAAGCGCGTCCGGCTGCTTGCGGAGGTCAATGCCCGAGTCCTTTTTGAACTCGTCGAGAATCCAGTCCATGATGCGGTTGTCCCAGTCGTCACCGCCGAGGTGCGTGTCGCCGTTGGTGGCCTTCACCTCGAAGACACCATCGCCAATCTCCAGCACGCTGATGTCGAACGTGCCGCCGCCGAGGTCATACACTGCGATCTTCTCGTCCTTCTTCTTGTCGAGGCCGTAGGCGAGCGACGCGGCGGTCGGCTCGTTGATGATGCGGAGCACTTCGAGGCCGGCGATCTTGCCGGCGTCCTTCGTGGCCTGCCGCTGCGAGTCGTTGAAGTAGGCCGGGACCGTGATGACCGCCTGCGTGATCGTCTCGCCGAGCCGTGTCTCGGCATCAGCCTTGAGCTTGGCGAGAATCATCGCGGAAATCTCCGGCGGGCTGAAGGCCTGCGGCTTGCCGTCCACTTCCACCTCCACGTGCGCGTCGCCGTTGGACGCCTTCACGACCTTGTAGGGCACGCGCTTCAATTCCTCCTGCACCTCGTTGAACTTGCGGCCCATGAAGCGCTTGATCGAGTAAACCGTATTGCGCGGATTCGTCACCGCCTGCCGCTTGGCCGCCTCGCCCACGACCCGCTCGCCAGCCTTGGTGAACGCCACGACCGACGGGGTGGTGCGCTTGCCCTCGGAGTTTTCCAGGACCAGCGGTTCGCCGCCCTCCATGACCGCCATGCAGGAGTTCGTCGTGCCCAGGTCAATGCCCAAAACTTTTGCCATAGAATGAAGTTGTTAAAGCCAGCTTCCTCTTAGCAGTGCCAGTGCCACGGATTCACTCCGATCGAAAACTTTCTGAAAAGCCCCAGTTTATCGAGGAAAAATAGAACATCCGCACACCTGGCGTTCACGCTGTATCCCTGCTCAATTGTGCCAACGGCGGCACAGCCGCCAGGGCCTTGGCACAGTTGAACGCACAAAGGAACTGCTGCCGGACTCACCAGCTCATGATGGGGAGCAGGCTGGCGTAGTCGTCGGTCCAGAGGGGGACGGATTTCTTGGAATGTTCCTTGTCTGCCGTTTCGCTGCGGCTGGCGATGAGGGTCATGAGGTCTTTGTTCTTGCTGAGCAGCACCCACGTCGAGCTGTAAATCCACCAGTCCTTCTCGCCTTCGCCGTCAGAAATCGAAAGCCGCTGGTAGCCAAATTCCTTCGCGAGGTTCTCCACCACCGGCTCCAGGTCGAGGTAGCGGTTCGAGATGTGGACGGCGAGCACGCCATCGGGGGCAAGGTGCCTGCCGTAGATGGCCACGGCTTCCTTCGTCAGCAAATGCACCGGGATGGCGTCGCTGCTGAAGGCATCGAGGGCCAGCACATCGAAGCGCTGCGGCTCCTCGCGCTCCATCGAGAGCCGGGCGTCGCCCATGATGATGTCCACCTTGCCGCCAATCGCGATGGTGTCCTTGACAAAGGTGAAGTGGCTGGTGGCGATGCGCTTCACCTCCGAGTTGATTTCGTAGATGCGGATGTAATCACCGTTGTTGCCAAACGCCGCCGTCGTGCCGGTGCCCAGGCCCACGACGCCGATGCGCTTTTCCATGCGCGGGAAGTTGCGGATGGCCAGCGCCACGCCGCTGCCCTCGCCGTAGTAGCTCGTGATGCGCCGGCGCTGGTCGGGATCGGTGAGCTGGAAGCCATGCGTGATGCGCCCGTGCTGGAGCAGGAGATAGCGCGAGCCGGGTGTCTCCGCGCCATATTCGAGCACGGACATCGCGCCGTAGAAGTTGCGCGTGGCCTCGACGACGTTGTCCCGCTCCTTGCTCTGGATGTGGAAGGCGAGGCACACGGCCATCGCCACGAGTGAGCCGGCCAGCCATGCGTGGAAGCGCCACCACGCGAAGTCCGGCACGCGCCAGTTGGGGAGGCAGACCAGCCATGTCAGCACCGCGCAAGCGCCGCAGGACCACGCCAGTTCCGCATAGGTGTGGAAGACATGCGGTGCGACCACCGCCACGAGGAAGCCGCCCACCGCGCCGCCAAGTGAAATCATCAGGTAGAAGCCGGTGAGCCAGCGCGGGTGCGGCTTCAGCGCGTAAAGCTCGCCGTGGCAGACCATGCACGCGACGAACAGCGTCAGGCAGAACGCCGGCACCTGCCAGCCGATGCCCACGCTGTTGATGTTGGCCAGCACGTAAATCAGCCAGCCGAAGCAGCCGAGCATCGCCGGCAGAAAGATTGGCCGCCAATACCAGCGCTCCGCATCAAAGCAGAGGATGAACGTCAGCAGATACAGGCTCAGCGGCAGCACCCACAGGAACGGGATCACCGCCACGTCCTGGGTGAGCTTGTTGGTCGTGGCCAGCAGCAGCGCGGACGCGCACGCGGGCAGCGCGAGCCAGAGGAATTTCTGCCGCAGCGAAGGCGCTTCCGCCGGTTCCTCCTCAGGAGCCACGCCGCCCGCGGGAATCTCCTCCGCCACGCCGCGTTTCCACACGAGCCACACGCACCACGCCGCGAATGCGACGTAGGCCATCAAGCCCCAGCCCCACGAGAGCGCCTGCAATTTGCGCGGCAGCCTCGGTTCGATGAGAAACGGATACGCCAGCAAGGCCAGCAGCGAGCCGATGTTGGACAGCGCGTAGAGGCGGTAGGGCGACCGGCCCGGATTCAGGTGCGAGAACCACGACTGCATCAGCGGGCCGGTCGTCGAGACCACGAAGTAGGGCAGGCCGATGGTCGCGCCGAGCAGCAGCAGGATATGCGTGATGGGCGCGTCGGCGGACGTGGGCTTCCACGCGTCGGCGGGGATGATGGGAAGCACGGCCAGCGACACCAGCAGGAGCGCCAAGTGCACCATCGCTTGGCCGCGCGGCTTGAGCCAGCGGCTGAGGAAGTGCGCGTAGGCGTAGCCGCCGAGCAGCACGAGCTGGAAGAATAGCATGCACGTCGTCCACACGCCCGGCGTGCCGCCGAACCACGGGAGGATGTATTTGCCGATGAGCGGTTGAACGAGGAAGAGCAGGAACGCACCCGTGAAAATCGTCAGCGCAAATGGCAGCATGGCAATGGCCCGCCGGCCCAAGCTGGCTCGGCGGAAAGTTCGGCGGAGAATGGGGCTTTCAGGCCGGTTGAAAAGGAGAATGTGCGGCCGGTCTTGCTCGTAATCCTAATCCTAATCTTGCTCTCGCGTGCTTACCGGATAGCCGCCGGTGGATTTCCGCAATGGCGTTGGGGAAACCGAGCAGGCAAGCTCTTCGTCAACACAGCCATGCAAAAGCTCCAAGCTCCAAGCTCCAAGTTCCAAAGAAGCTCCAAATCCCAAGCTCCAACCGGCGACGGGTGGTTGCGGCGTGCTTTTGGAGCTTGGAGCTTGGCATTTCTTTGGAGCTTGGGATTTGGATTTTGGAGCTTCCCCGCCAGCGCCGCTCCCGCGAAGCCGAACCTCATCTACATCCTCTCCGATGACATGGGCTTCTCGGACATCGGGTGTTACGGGAGCGAAATTGCCACGCCGAACCTCGACGCGCTCGCGGCGGGCGGGCTGCGCTTCACGCAGTTCTACAACACCGCGCGCTGCTGCCCCACGCGCGCCTCGCTGCTCACGGGGCTTTACCCGCATCAGGCCGGCATCGGGCACATGGTGGACAGCAAGAAGGGCGGCTTCGGCTACCAGAACGATCTGAACTCGCACTGCGTCACCATCGCGCAGGCGTTGAAGCCCGCGGGCTACCGTGCCTACGCCGTTGGCAAGTGGCACGTCACGCCCATCGCGAAGGACGGCTCCGAGCCGTCGCGCCACAACTGGCCGCTTCAGCGCGGCTTCGACCGCTTCTACGGCACCATCCACGGCGCGGGCAGCTTCTGGGATCCGAGTTCACTCGTGCGCGACAATCAGCTCGTCACCTGCGTCAGCGACCCGGAGTATCAGCCGAAGGAAACCTACTACTACACCGACGCCATCAGCGATCACGCGGTCCGCTTCATCCGCGAGCACACGCAGCAGGCGGCGGACAAGCCCTTCTTCCTTTATGTCGCCTACACCGCCGCGCACTGGCCGATGCACGCCAAGGAAAGCGACTTTGCCAAATACAAAGGCCGCTACGACGCGGGTTACGAGCCCATCCGCGCCGCGCGCTGGGCGAAGGCAAAACAGCTCGGCCTCATTGACCCGAAGTGGGAACTCACACCCGCGTCCGGCGCGTGGGACGGCGTGCGGAACAAGGCCTTCGAGGCGCGCTGCATGGAGGTGTATGCCGCGATGATTGACTGCATGGACCAGGGCATCGGGCGCATCGTCGCCGAGCTGAAGGCGCGTGGACAGTTTGAGAACACGCTGATTTGCTTCCTCCAGGACAACGGCGCTTGTGCCGAGCCGATGGGCCGGCAGGGTGAGTTCAAGCCGCGCGCGGACAAACCTTCACTCCCGCCGATGGCCCCGACCGACCTCCAGCACGGCAGCACGCCCAAGCAGACGCGCGACGGCTGGCCCGTGCGACAGGGCTACGGCGTGATGCCCGGCCCGGCGGACACCTACATCGGCTACGGACGCGACTGGGCCAACGTGAGCAACACGCCGTTCCGCGAATACAAGCACTGGGTCCACGAGGGCGGCATCAGCACACCGCTCATCGCGCACTGGCCAAAGGGAATCTCGGCGCGCGGCGAACTGCGTGCGCAGCCCGGCCACTTGATTGACCTCATGGCCACCGCCGTGGACCTCGCCGACGCGAAATATCCCGCCGACTTCAACGGCGAGAAGATCACCGCCATGCAAGGCGTCAGCCTCCGCGCCGCCTTCGCGAACCAGCCGCTCCCGCGCACCGAACCCATCTTCTGGGAACACGAAGGCAACCGTGCCGCCCGCGATGGCAAGTGGAAGCTCGTCGCCAAAGGCCCCGGCGGAAAATGGGAACTCTACGACATGGCCGCGGACCGCACCGAAATCCACGACCTCGCCAGCGCCGAGCCGGCGAAGCTCAAGGAACTCATCACGAAGTGGGAGGACTGGGCGACGCGCGCCCACGCCATCCCCTGGCCGCACACGCCGCAATATGGCGAGGTGCCGGTGGATGCACCGGCGAAGAAGGGGAAGAAGAAGCAATGACCGAGAAGCTCCAAATCCCAAATCCCAAGCTCCAAAAAAGCTCCAAATTCCAAGCTCCAATGGTCTGTCCTGCAAGTCGGCGCGTCGGTTTGAAGGTTGGCGCTTGGAGCTTGGGATTTCTTTGGAGCTTGGGATTTGGGTTTTGGAGCTTCCCCGCGGCCGCGGCCGCTCCCGCCAAGCCCAACCTCATCATCTACCTCGCCGACGACCACGGCGTGGACTTCGTCGGCTGCTACGGCAACGCCGCCATCCGCACGCCGAACATGGATCGGCTGGCCACGCAGGGGACGCGCTTCACGCGGGTTTTCGCCGCGTCGCCCACGTGCGCGCCGTCGCGGGCGGCGATGTATTCCGGCCTTTACCCGGCGCGCAACGGCCTCATGGGCAACCACACCGCCTGCCGGCCGGACGTGCGCACGCTGCCACATTACCTCCAGCCGCTCGGCTACCGCGTCGTGCTCGCGAACAAGTCGCACATCAAGCCCGAGTCGGTCTTTCCGGTCGAGGTGCTGGAGGCCACGCTCCCGCGCAATCCGGCCAACCGCCGCGTCTATCGCGCCGAGGGCCTCGACACCGCAAAGGTGGACGCTTTCCTCGCCGCGCACCGCCGCGAGCATCCCGACCAGCCGCTCTGCCTCATCCTTGCCGACAACGGACCGCACGTGGTCTGGGAGAAGAACAAGATTTACGACCCGGCGAAACTCCCGCTCCCGCCCATCATGGTGGACACGCCCAAGACCCGCACCGCGCTGGCGAACTACTATCAGGACATCACGACGGTGGACGGCCGCGTCGGCGAAGTCATGGCCTCGCTGGACCGCCACGGCTTCGCGACGAACTCGCTCTTCCTCTACACCGCCGACCAAGGCCCTGAGTGGCCGCATTGCAAGTGGACCTGCTACGACACCGGCCTGCGCGTGCCGTTCCTCGCGCGCTGGCCCGGCGTGCTCAAGCCCGGCGCGACCAGCGACGCGATGCTGTCCTTCGTGGACGTGCTGCCCACGTTCATCGAGCTGGCGGGCGGGCAAGTCCCGGCGGACTTGGACGGCAGGAGCTTCAAGCGCGTTCTGCTCGGTGAAGCGCAGGCGCACCACGACCTCATCTTCGCCAGCCACACGCGCGACGGTGTGATGAACATCTTCCCCCAGCGCGCAGTGCGGGACGAGCGCTACAAGTTCATCCTGAACCTGAACCCCGAGAACCAGTGGACCACGCACTTCACCAAGGTCCTGGACATTCCCGACAGCCACGGCGACGTGTATTCGACTTGGACCGCCGCCGCGCGGACCAACGCCGCCGCCGCGAAGCTCATCCAGACCATTGAGCGCCATCCACGCGAGGAGTTTTACGACGCGCAGGCCGACCCGTTTGAGCTGCACAACCTCATCGCCGACCCCGCGCACCGCGACCGCATCGCCGCGCTGCGTGAGAAACTTGCCGCGTGGATGAAACAGCAGAGCGACGCCAGCACGCCGGAAAGGGATTGAAACGTCGCGCCGCCTAGCGCGCCGGAATCATTCGCGCGAACTCCAGCCACTGCCGCGTGACTTCCGCGCCGGCTTTGAAGTCGTAGGCGGGTTTCCAGCCAAGGGTCTGCTTGAGCAGTTCGTTGGAGAACTCGATGGGAAATGCTTCTAGGCGGATTCGGCTGGGGGTCGGCATCGGCACGCCGGGGCCGGTGCTGGCGCGCGGACGTGGGGACAGCTTCGCCTTGAACGCCAGCACGCGCTCCTCACCCATCACCGCCTTCGTTTTCTCCTTGGCCCACACGATGGCGGATTTCACCACAGGCACCTTGCCAAACTGCCGGTGCAGGTCGGGCGAGACGACCAGCTTCGCAGCGGCAGTGAGGTTCGATTTTACGGTTGGCTTTTGCTTCGCCCAATACGCGCGCAGCTCGGCGGTGTCAAAGTTCACCGGCTCCAGCGGGTGACCCAGCATTTCGCCGAAGGTCAGGTTCCACTCGCGCCAGGTGATCGCTTTGTCCGAGTTCACGAAGAGCGCCTGGCCGACGCCTTTGTCCGTGGTGAGCGCGGCGTGGATGGCGGAGCAAACGTCGTCCACCATCACGGCGTTGCAGACCCACTTGCCGTCGTCGAGCAGGCCGATGACACCGCCCTTGGCCTGCTGCACTGCCGCAATGACGAAGCCGCCGTAGGGACCATAAACCACCGTGGGCCGCAGGATGATCGCGGGCAAGCCGTCGCGCGCGATGGCCTGGCGCACGAGGAGTTCCTCCTTCGCCTTCGAGACGACGTAGGTGCTCTCGTCGCGGCGGACGATGGGCGCGGTGGCTTCGCGGCAGCTCTCGGGACCGGGGTTCGAGCCGTGGACGGACATCGAGCTGATGTGGACGAAGCGCTTCACCTTCGCCCGCAACGCGGCGGCGATGACGTTGGCGGTTTCTTTCGGAGCCTTGTCGTCCTCGCCGTGCGCGAGGTGGACAAGCGCGTCACAGCCGTCGAGTGCCTTCACGATAGTGTCCACCTTCGTGAGGTCGCCGGGAATCATCTCGGAGTCGAGCCGGGCGATGCGCGTGGCGTGGGTGTAATTGCGCACCAGCGCGCGATACGGCAGCCGCCAGTGCAGCTTGAGCCGCTCGCACAACCGCGTGCCGATGAAGCCCGTCGCGCCTGTCAGAAGAATCTTGGTTGGGGTCATGCGCGGCGTTTGATGTTGGGAACGAAGCGGGCCAGCAGGCTCTCGAAAGCTTGCACTGCCTCAGAATTGGCAAACACCCGCTTCGGAATCGTGGTGAAGAAATGCTCCCCGTAGTAGAGGAGGAAGAAGTCCCCGTTCACCAATGCCCTGGAGTAGTGGCTCCATTGCAGCCGTGAATCAACGCTCGGCGTGTGGAAGTGAATCCCTTCAGGCGAAAATGTAAGTTCGTATTCCTCCGCGAACTTAGGGCTGGAACGGAAAGCCAGCCTCGGAGCCACCCAAAAGACGTAGAACACGCTTGCACCCCAGAGCACGGCTACAACAAGTGAAGTGTATCCCGCCCACGCGTGCTGGTTGTCCCAAACCATCCAGCACCCAAACACGACCAACAGCGCACAAGCTCCCAAATCGAGCGGTAGGTTTGTGCGCGCTGCGTGGTGCAGGCGCATCGCCTTTGAAAACTCCTCAACCGAGTAGCGGAACTTGATGGTGATAGTGTCCGGCATGGGCCTCGTGCTTCCTACCGGTTCACCTCGACCCACGGCTGCTTCATCGGCGCGCGTGCGGCGTAGGCGCGTTCGATGATGGCCAGCGACATCGTGGCGGACTCGGCGGTGACCTTCGGCGTGCCGCGCGTGCGGATGGCGCGGACGAAGTCCTCGATTTGCAGCAGATACGGGTTCGGTGCAGCGCCCTGATAGCGCACGCCGAGTTCCATCGGCTCGCCACCGACGGTGCGCGTGACCACGAGCGCGTCGGGGTCGAGGTATTTCACCTCCGCCGTGCCGTGCGTGCCGATGACCTTCACGCCGTTCAGCAGGCCGTGAGTCCAACTGAAGCTCATGCGGCACGGCACGCTCCGGCCCGCGATGGCGAGCCGGCCGGTGAGGTTCGCGTTGCACTCCACGCCGCCGTAAGAGTCGTCCTCGTAGGCGATGTCGCTGAGGTCGCCGAAGAGGTCCACCACGCGGTCAATGAGATGCACGCCGGAGTCGAAGAACGCGCCGCCGAGCGTGAGCTTCTTGTTGAAGTAGGCGTCGCTGGTCATCACCCAACCCATCACCGAGCCGGCTTCGGCGATGACTTCCTGAATCTCGCCGAGGAGCGGGTCCGCGACGATGCGGCGGAAGACCTCGGCGTTGCGGTTGAAGCGCGTGACAAAGCCGACGGAGAGGATGCGCCCGTGCTTCTTCGCCGCGTCGCTCATCTGCCGCGCCTCGGCGGTGCTGAGGGCGATGGGCTTCTCGCACAGCACATCAATGCCCATCGCCAACAGCTCGCAGGTGACGGGCGCATGGAACTTGGGCGGCACGGCCACCAGCGCGGCGTCCACGTGACCGGCGAAGTCCTTCACCTCGGCGGTGACGCGGGCATCGGGCAGGCCGTATTCCTGCTTGGCGAGCTGGGTGTTCTTGGTGACGCGGTCGCAGAGAAACGTGACCTCGACGTTCGACGACTGGATGAAGGCCGGCAGGTGCATCTCGCGCGTGACCGCGCCGCAGCCGACGATGCCGAGCCGCACTGGTTTGGTTGGGTTGCTCACGTTGCGTGAATCAAATCGCCGCGCTGAAAACGGAGAGTGAAGTAAGGCATTTGGCAGGGCGGGGCAAGCCGACATTCCCGCGAGTGATGCCTGGCTAAAACCGTTGAAACGGTTTCGGTTTTTCGCGACTGGACACACCCGGCTGAAGCCGGGTGCTAATGGGAGGCTTCCTCGGGCTGGTTTTCGCTTGAGCTTTGGGCGGTGAACTTTGAGCTTCGCCGCGATGTCATCGCCCGCGCAACGCCTGTCGCCGTTCTGGCTGTCGCTCGGCGTGGTTGCGGGGCTGTATCTGCTCTTCCTCGTGGCGATGCTGGTGGCGACGGCAAGTTACAGTTCGCCGGACAAGCTCGTCGAGGCGCTCGGCAAGCGGGAAATCCAGCACTCCATCGTCCTGAGCCTCATCACCTGCACGGTCACGGCGCTGCTCTCGCTGCTGCTGGCGGTGCCGGTGGGCTACCTGCTGGCACGCGCGCGCTTCCCGGGCAAGCACTGGCTTGAAGCCGCATTGGACATCCCCATCGTGCTGCCGCCGATGGTGATGGGGCTGTGCTTGCTCATCCTGTTCCAGACGCCATTCGGGCAATTCGTTGAGAACTTGGCCATCCGGTTTCCAGATTTCTCGCTCGGGCCTCTCAATGTGCCGCGATTTACCCTTGGCCCAATCACGTTCACCTACACCGTCTTTGGCGTGGTGCTGGCGCAGTTCACCATCGGCGCGGCCTTCGCGGTGCGGACGATGCGGCACACGTTCGATCACCTGTCGTCGCGGCCCGAGAACGTGGCGATGACGCTGGGTTGCACGCGCGCGCAAGCCGTCTGGCTCGTCACGCTGCCGGCGGCGCGGCGCGGGATGTTCGCCGCCGCGAGCGTGGCGTGGGCGCGGAGCCTCGGCGAGTTCGGCCCGATCCTCGTCTTCGCCGGCTCGACGCGAATGAAGACAGAAGTGTTGCCCACAACGGTCTGGCTCGAACTCAGCGTGGGCAATCTCGAAGCCGCCGTGGCCGTGAGCCTGCTGATGGTGCTGTGCGCGATGGTCGTGCTCGCGGCGGTGAAATGGGTGGGGGAGGAGGTATGAAGGAGCATTCAGGGGTCAGCGGTCAGCGGTCAGCGGGGATTCGCTTCGACAATCTTTCGTGGCACGCGGGTTCCTTCCGCCTCGAAGGCGTCTCGTTCTCCGTGCCGGCGGGCTGCTACGCGGTGCTCATGGGCAAGACGGGCTGCGGCAAGACGACGTTGCTCGAAATCCTCTGCGGGCTGCGTCAGCCGACGGGTGGACGTGTCTTCATCAGCGACCGGGATGTGACCGATCTCCCGCCGGGCGAGCGCGGCATTGGTTACGTGCCGCAGGACGGCGCGATGTTTCCGACCATGACCGTGCGGGAGCAACTCGGCTTCGCGCTCGCGATCCGCCAGCGGCCCGAGGGGGAGATTGCCGCGCGCGTGAAGGAACTTTCCGAACACCTCGGCGTCGCGCACTTGCTGGACCGGCTGCCGCAAAACCTCTCCGGTGGCGAGCGCCAGCGCGTGGCGCTGGGTCGTGCGCTGGCCGCCAAACCGAGTGTGCTGCTGCTGGACGAGCCGCTCTCAGCGCTGGATGAGGAGTTGCGGGACGACCTGGCGGTATTGCTCAGGCGTGTGCAACGGGAACTTGCCATCACCGCCCTGCACATCACGCATAGCCGGCGCGAGGCGGCGCAACTGGCGGATGTGCGCCTGCAATTGGAGGTCGGGAGAGTGGTGGAAATGCCGAGCGAGTGACCATCGGCAGCTCCGACGGAGTTTCACCAGAAGCCGTTCGCCGGGTCCGGCGGCTGGGTGGTCCAAGTGAACCAGACGTCGGGGAACTTGAAGAATTCCGCATGACCGTCACCGAAGATGACCATGGTGCGTTTCTCCGCCGCGTAGTGGTGCCATTGGTTTTTCTTCACCAGCACGGCGCGATCCTTGTGCCAGATCCAGTCCCCCATGATGAATTTGGTCGAGGGCGCGCGAGCCAACTCCAGCTCGCTCATCGGCTGGTTGGTGCCCACGCCGGTGCCCGTGACATGCTGAATCTGGTAACGATCCGTGCCCCACTGATCCGAGTAGCTGTTGCCCCACGCCCAGTAGCAGTTATCCACCGCCGGGTTGGCCGCCGGCGGATTCCACCGTGCGTCGCCATTGTCGGAAGGACAGCGAAACGACTCCACCTTGCCCACGTAGCGATTAAACACGCGGTTGGTTTCAGGCGTGAGTCCGCCTTCCAGATTGCTTGGATGCTGCCCAAGCGCTCCACCGATGTTGCCCCAAGAGGCGTGGGTCGGGAAATAGCCCCTGAAATCATCGGCATAGATTTTGAAGGCGATGCCAAGCTGCTTGGTGTTGCCGGTGCAGACGGCCTGCTTGCCTTTCAGCTTCGCCTTCGAGAGCGCGGGCAGCAGCAGGCCCGCGAGAATCGCGATGATGGCGATAACGACGAGCAGTTCGATGAGGGTGAACGCAGTGCGAGGGTGCCAATCGTCGGAGGGGCGGTTTGAGTTCATGGCTGATTCGGCTTTGGGACACTATTAGCACGCTGCCTTGTCCGCGCAAGGTGGTTATTTGGTGCTGTTCCGGCTCAGTGCCGGCTTGCTGCCCTGCGTCCGCTGCCACAAGCTCTCCGCGTTGATTTCAACCTGAACCGCTCGCACTCAATGGGCCTGCCCGAACTCACCGCCGAAGAGAGCGCCATCTATGAATGGCAGACGTGGTTGCCGGGCTTCGGCGAAAAAGGCCAGCGGAAGCTCAAGGC
>JACXTT010010170.1_pt1 | contig 12736 bp, 14 predicted proteins | sample 9270951 | NCBI WGS metagenome assembly JACXTT01 (sample SAMN15532306, study PRJNA645909) | rock metagenome | isolation source: weathered quartz diorite | place: Puerto Rico | collected 2017-06-21 | reverse complement strand
CCTCACCGCCCAGGCCGAGGCGGGGCTGCCCTACACGATCTCGACCACACCGCTCAAGCCCGTCGTCCACATGGCCAGCTTCATCGGCGCGCGCATTCCGGTGTGGGACATCCGGGACAACTTCGGCGACACGAATCTCCTGGTGGTGAACATGGCGCAGGGTCGCGATCTCGCGCGCGGCCTGGGCGCCGAGCGCGTCGTCCTGATGCGCGGCCACGGCTTCTCCGCCGCCGGGCGCTCCTTGCCGGAGGTGATCCGGATCGCGGTCTATTTGCCGCTGAACGCGCGCGTGCTCAGCGAGGCGCTCCGTCTCGGCGAGGTCAAGCCACTCTCGCGCGGCGAGATCGAGGCGCACGCCTCGATGCGGCCGGACGAGCCGTCGATGTATCGCGCCTGGGAGTACTGGGCTGTGCGCGCGGGCTGCCGCGACCTCCTCAGCGGCCGGACCTGATCGACCCGGCCGGCGCCAGCTCGTACAGCCGGCGCGTGTTCTCGTAGAGGATCTTTCGCTTCGACTCGACGCTCAGGTCCTCGCGGGTCGCGAGCTCGTGGATGTTGTCCGGGAAATCGTGATCCCAGTGCGGCACGTCGCTCGCGTAGAAGATGATGTCGTTGCCGAGCCGGCGGATGACCTCCGGCACCGACTTCTCGTCGCCCTCCGCCGCGAAGAAGAGCTGGCCCGAGCGCAGATAGTCGCTCGGCTTCTGGCGGCAGAGCGGCGCCTCAGCCTTGCGCTTGGACCATTCCTCGTCCATCCGGTCCATCCAGAACGGAAGCCACGAGCAGCCGGCCTCCATGAAGCCGATTCGGAGAGACGGGTACTTCTCCGGGACGCCTTCGAAGATCATGCCGGTGAGCTGGATCATCTGCGCGACCGGATGCGAGAGCGTGTGCACCTCGACGAACTTGTCGAAGCCGTCGGCGCCGAAGAAATGCGGCCCGCGCACGGTCGCGTGGGACGCGACCATCGAGCCCAGACGCTCGGCCTCGGCGTAGATCGGGTGAAAGTCTGGATGACCGAGCGGAAGCCGGAGCCCGACCGCTGGGGCGAAGGCGCCGGACATGCCGAGCTCGGTGACCGCGCGGCGAAGCTCCTTCACCGCCTCGCCGACGTCCTGGAAGGGAAGCAAGGCCACCGCCTTCAGACGCGGGCTCACGGTCAGGAACTCCTGGTGAACGAAGTTGTTGTACGCGCGGCAGAGCGCGACAGCGAAGTCCGGTTCGCGGACCCACCCGATCGCGAGGCCGCCGGTCGGGTAGAGGATCACCGTCTCCATCCCGCCCTCGTCCATGATGCGGAGCCAGCTCTTCGCGTCGTTCACGCTGCTGCCAAGCGTGCCGCCCAGCGCGCGGTCCCACCCGTCCTCCGGGGAGTAGGAGCGGCGGCCGGCCCGGGCGCCGCGCTCGCCGAGCTTGCCCTCCAGGTAGGGCCGGAGCTGCTCGGTCGATTCGGTGATGTGGCCGTCCGCGTCGTTCACGGGAAAGTCGACCATCGCACTCTCCTTCTCGGGTGGACCGCCGCGGTCCACCGCTTGACAGCTCTATCCCGAGCCCGGTACAAGCGGTCAGCCTTGCGACTACGCCGGCTGCGCCACCCGGATTCTGGCCGACGCGATCGGCGATGGCAAGCCGCGCCTGGTAGTGCGGACCTTTGGACGTCGCGGGGCTGGGGCCCCGCCGTCCGAGGCGAGCATATTAGTCGTAGTGCGAGCCGCAGGACGTCGCGGGGCTGGGGCCCCGCCGTCCGAGGCGAGCATATTAATCGTACAAGGAGCCCGCGCGATGACTACCGCGAAGGTGTTCGTGTTCGCTCCGGTCGAGGAAGCGCGTGACTCGTACAAGCGGCTCGAGGCCGAGGGCTGTGAGCTGCGCCTGGGCCAACCGGCGTGGGACACGCCCGGCGGCAACGGTGAGCCCGAGCTGATGCGGATGGCGCAGGGCGCTCACGCGCTCGTCGGGACCTCGATCCGCAACGTGCCGATCAGCCGCCAGATCATGGGGAGCTCGTCCGAGCTGCGCGTCGTGGCGAAGTACACGATCGGCGTCGACGACGTCGATGTAGAGGCGGCGACCGAGATGGGGATCCTCGTGTGTCACGGCCCGACGGAGTCGAACTGGGGCGGTGTCGCCGAAGGCACGATCACCGCGATGCTCACGATGCTGAAGAAAGTCCGCGAGCGCGACCGGCACCTGAAGGACGGCGGTACGTGGCGCGATCCCAAGCTTCAGGGGACGTACGTCGGCTCGCGCGACGACGGCTACGCGGGCATCACGCTCGGGCTCATCGGCCTGGGACGGATCGGCAGCCGCATCGCGACCCTGCTGCGGCCCTGGAAGATGCGCATCCTGGCGACCGACCCCTACGTGCCGGAGGCGAAGTTCGCCGAGCACGGCGTGACCCGTGTGGATCTGCCGACCTTGCTTCGCGAGTCAGACGTCGTGAGTCTCCACGTCGTGCTGACGCGCGAGACGCGGCACATGCTCGGCGCCCGTGAGCTCGCGCTCATGAAGCGCGACGCGATCCTGATCAACACCTCGCGCGGCCCCTGTGTGCAGGAGGCGGCGCTGATCGAGACCTTGCTGAAGGGCGAGATCGGCGCCGCCGCGCTCGACGTGTTCGAGCAGGAGCCGCTGGCGCTCGACAGCCTGCTGCGCAATCTCGGTGACCGCGTACTGCTCTCGCCGCACGTGGTATCGAACAACGTCGGGAGCGGTCTCGGTCCCGGCATCGCCTGGGCGACCGAATCGATCCTGCACGCGCTCCGCGGCGAGGTGCCCGAGCACGTCTACAACAAGGACGTCATCCCGCGCTGGCAGCGCCGCTTCGGCGGCAAGAGCGTCTGGTAGTGCGGACCTTTGGATTTCGCGGGGCTGGGGCCCCGCCGTCCGAGGCGAGCATATTGAGTGCTAGGAGGACAGCCATGCCGCACATCCCGTATGTCGATCCGGCCACGGTGACCGATCCGGAGATCCTGGACTATCTCGAGCGGGCCCGCCGCGAGGGGACTCCCCGTCCGGAGAGCCAGGCGATTCGCGCCAATAATCCGAGCGTGATCCGCGCCTTCTCGCAGGCCTGGGAGCTCACGTTTCGCCAGGGTGTCTGCGATCACGCGATCAAGGAGCTCTGCCGGGTCTACGTCTCGAAGTCGATCGAGTGCGACTACTGAGGCGTCCAGCGCTCCGTCCAGGCCGGACGGAAGGGGCTGACGGAAGAGAAGTATGACGACCTTCTCGATTTCACCGCATCGGCCAGATTCACCGAGCGTGAGAAGGTGGCGCTCACTTACGCCAGCGCGATCGTCTGGAACGCCGAGATTGCCGACGAGGCACTGTGGGCGAAGCTCCGGCAGCATTCCTCGAACGCCGAGCTGGTCGAGCTCGGGTTCTTCATCGCGTTGACCCTGGGCCAGCAGCGGTGGATCAAGACGCTCGGCATCGGCCATTTCGAGGTGCTGGGCGACACCAGCGCCGGGCTCGCGCAGTCGAAAGGAGCCGTTTGATGGCCGTCGTTGTCGGGTGGGAGGGGCGCTTCTTCGAGGATTTCAACGTCGGCGACGTCTATCGGTGCAGGCTCGGCCGGACGGTGACCGAGGCCGACAACATCTGGTTCACCCTGCTCACCAACAACACCAACCAGCTCCACTTCAACAACGACTTCGCCCGCAAGACCGAGTTCGGGCGGTGCCTGATCAACAGCACGCTGACACTCGCGATCGTGACGGGCATGGGAGTCACGGACGTGAGCGAGAACGGCGTGGCGCTCGGCTGGGACGAGGTCAAGCTGCCCCATCCGCTCTACGCGGGCGATACCCTCTACTCGGAATCGCGCGTGCTGGAGAAACGAGAATCGCGCAAGAATCACAAGCGAGGCGTGGTCAAGGTGCGCACGCGGGGCATCCAGCAGGAGGGCAAGGTCGTCCTCGACTACGTGCGGAGCGTGCTGGTGTGGAAGAAGGCCCACGCGCCGACGCGGGACATCTTCCCGAAGGTCAGCGAATGAGCGGTGTCGGCTTGGCGGCGGGCTCGACCCAGAATCCGTAGTCACGGCAGCTTCTGGTCGCGTGCGTGAAGAGACGCCCGCCCGCACGGATGAGATAGACCGTGCCGAAGATCCGGTATCCCATGCGCGCCACCGATCTCAGAGACGCGGAGTTGTTCGACTGCACGTAGGAGATCAACCCGACCTTGCCCTGATCGGTGAATTCCCGGAGCGCGCGGCACATGCCCACCGCGTGGAGCCGCATCCCCCGATAGCCCGGGACGGTGTAGCCCTTGTACATGTAGGTGTACGCCCGGTCGAAGTGGAGCAGCAGGCTGTCGTCGATCGGGGTCGGCAGCTCGGAGTACCAGCCGTAAGAGGCGAGGGCCTCGCCCTCGAAGAGGGCATAACAGCGATCCCCGCGCAGAGCGGCCTGGTGCAGGAAGGCGGGCGTGAGCTCGTGAGCGCCCGCGTAGAGGTGCGCGAGCTCGTCGGCGTCGACGAAGCGGCCTCGAAAGCCGGAAGCCCCGAAGAGCATCGGGTCGCGCACATCTCGCAGTCGAACGGTCATGCCCCTCAACGCGTGGAAATCGAGGAGGAAATTGAGCGTGCGATGGGCGACGTCGTGGACCGCCGCTTCGGCGCCGTGTCGCACGAAGTCGTCGCGGAGACGGCGAACGAGCTGCACAGCATGCATCGCGGCACCCCGGTGCGGCGCGGGAGCACCGACACGGCCGCTCCCGGTCCGCATATCCACTATAACTGACGAACCGACGGGGCTGTTCCGTCAGCGATGCGCGTCGGCTACGACGAAAACTTCGGCATGACCCGGTCGGCCAAGAGATCGAGGGTCCTCGAAGCCTCCATCTCGCCAATGCCGCCGAAGTTGATCTGCACGGACGGCTCGATCTCGCCGAACGCCTCGACCTGATACGCGAGCTGCTCGACGACGTCCTCGGGCGTGCCGATCAGAGCCTGGTGCCCGTCGAGCATCGACTCGATGGTCGTGCTCGCGATGGAGGCCACTACCTTGCCGTAGTCGGCGTACTGGGATGCCTGGTGGCTGTCCCACGAGCTGACGGCCTCACCGAACACCTCGATATAGCGCGTGACGCGCGGTCGGGCGCCTTCGATGGCCTTCGCCCGCGTGTCGGCGATGTAGCAGTGGAGCGAGGTCTGGATCTGCTCCAGGCCTGGCGGGTGGCCGGCGTCACGCCACGCCTCGCGGTAGGCGCGCACCATCCCGCGGACCTTCTCGATGCCGCCGACGTACGGCACGATCATCACGTTGTAGCCATGCCGCCCGGCCCAGATGAACGACTCGATCGATGCCACCGTGGCGACCCAGATCGGTGGGTGGGGCTGCTGGACGGGTCGCGGCTCCAGGTGGACGTCGCGGAAGCGATGGAACCGGCCGTCATACGACACGCGGTCCTCGGTCCAGAGCCGGCGCACGACGTCGATGCCTTCCTCGAACCGGGCGCGGCTTTCCTCCATACTCACGCCGAACACCTCGAACTCCTTCGGGATGAAGGCGCGCCCGAAGCCCACGTCGAGCCGGCCGTCGCTGAGATTGTCGAGCACCGCCAGCTCCGCGGCCTGCTTGACCGGATTGTTGAAGGCCGGGATCACCGCGCCGGTGATCAGGCGGATCCGCCGTGTGCGCGCGGCGACCGCCGCCAGGAACACGACCGGGTTCGGCGAGCGGCCGCCGTAGTCGTAGAAGTAGTGCTCGACGGTCTTGATCGAGCTCAAGCCGAGGCGATCGGCGCGCTCGGCCAGGCGCAGGCACTGGGCGAAGTAGTCGGCCGTCGAGTAGTCAGCGGCGCGGAACGACGGAAAGAAGTTGAGCCCGAACTTCATCGGCCGGCGGCGACCGACGCGGAGCGCTCCGCGAAGTGCGGCATGACCTCGCGCGCGAAGCGCTCCATGGCGGCGAGCGTCTCGCGATGGCCGAGCTCGCCGAAGTTGAAGTACAGGATCACCTCGGAGATGCCGCCTTCCTCGCAGCGCTTGAGCACCTCGATGCAGTGCTCGACGTCGCCGGTGACGATGCTGCGATCGCTCACCTGGTCCGGCTTCATTGCGCGCAGTCGCTCGACGATGTCGACGAAATACGCGATGTGCGGTGGCGCCGTGCGCCGGTCGCTCGGGAAGACCGGCAGGATGCTGTGCAGGTAGTGCAGGAGGCGCACGCGCGCCCGATCGGTCTCCTCTTGCGTGTGAGATACCGAGACGAAGTAGCTGCACATGACCTTGGGATCGGGGTGGCCGGCCTCTCGGGCCATGCGCTTGCTCTCGCGCGCCGCCTCCTGGACAGAGCCGAACAGCATCGCGGCGGCGAACGGGGCGAAGATCGTGTTGACGCGAAGCCGCGCGGCCAGCTCGATCGAGGGTTTGGAGAAACAGGCCACGTAGACCTCGGGGTGCGGCTGCTGGACCGGCCGCGGCAGCACGGTGATCGGCTCCGGCGTCGCGTAGTAGCGCCCGTGGAACTCGAACGGCGACTGGCGCCACGCCGCCATCATGTATTCCATCTGCTCGTCGAACACGGCGCGACTGTCGGCGAACGAGGCACCGAACGGCGTGTACTCGCCCTGATCGTAGCCGCGCCCGGCCGAGAACACGGCGCGGCCGCCGCTCAGGAGATCGAGCAGATTGAACTCCTCCACCATGCGCAGCGGGTGATTGATCGGCAGCACGACCGTGGCTGGGCCGAGCTTGAGCCGGCGCGTGCGGCTGGCGATGTGGGCCAGGAACATCGTCGGCGACGGAAGGATGCCGAAGCGGCCGAAGTGGTGCTCCGGCACCCAGGCGCTCGCATAGCCCATGGCCTCGGCCTCGATGCACTCCTCGACCACCTCGAGCAGAAATCGATTCGGATCGCGCCGGTTCGGGCCGTAGGCCGGCGGATTGTCGGTCAGGGTGAAGTAGCCGAATTTCACGTGACGCGCTCCTAGCCGAGCGGCCCCTGGAAGACCTGGTCGACGTACGTGTCCGAGAGCGGCTCGAGCGCCTCCGGCCAGGCGCCGTTGACGGCGCGCCGCTTCGAAGCCGGCCGCACGGTGCCATCCCAGCCGACCTGCTCCATGTAGTAGTAGAGCTGCACGCAGTGCCCGTCCGGATCGAGGGCGAAAGCCGAATAGTCGATGCCGGGATAGAGCTCGGGCGGAACGTCGACGAACTTCACGCCACGCGACTTCAGGAACGCGACGCTCTGGCGCAGCTGCGTATAGCTGCCGACCTCGACGCCGAACGACATGCAGGTCGTGTGCTCAGAGAGGCCGAGCGTGCGCCTGAGCTCGCGCGGAAAGAGGCCGACGCTGTGATGCTCGGCACCGGCGCGCAGGAACACGCAGCGCGCCCCTCGATAGGTGGCCTCCTCGCTCTTCACGAAGCCGAGGTGCCCGGTGTAGAAGGCTTCCGACCGGGCGACGTCGGCGACGAACAGGCCGACCGGTCCGATCTTGGTGATCTTGAACGGCCGCGGCAGCAGCACGCCCTCGACGTCGAAGGTCTCGGCCAGGGCCTCCCGCGTGCGGTTGCCGGCGAAGACGTCGATGCCTTTGTCGAGGGCCTCGCGGACTTCGGTGATCTCCGACACCTGCGGCAGCGCGGGCTTCTCGCGGAACCCGCGGTAGTACATCTCGGTCGGCTTGCTGAGCTGATTCCAGCCGATCTGCTCGATCCCGTAGTAGAGCTCGATCGTGTGCCCGTCCGGATCGTAGACGTACACATGCCAGTTGCTCCCGGGCATGTCGCGCCCCACGCGCTGGATCGGGACGCCCTGATCCTGGAAGTAGGTGTGGGCGTCCATGATCTCCTTGAGGCTGCCGCATTGCCAGGTGATCTGGTTGATCGTCACCTCGGACGCAAACTTCCGGTCGGGGCGGTGATCCAGCACCTTCTTGTTGAAGAGCACGAACGCGTGATGGTCGGTGCCGTAGCGCATGAAGTAGCCGCGCGTGTCGCCCAGATCGTCGCGCTTGGGCGCCCAGGGCATCTTGCCGAAGTCGAGGATGTCGGAATGCTTGAAGCCCAGGAGGTCGCCGTAGAACTCACGCGATTCGTCCATGCGGACCGCGTTGAACCCGAAGTGGCCGAGCCGGCGGATCTTGAACGGTCGCGGCAGGAGCACGCCGCCCACGTCGAAGCGATGTCCATTGGATGCCATGGTCAGTCTCCTCCTTCTGTTCGAACCCGTCTCGAGGACAAGAGCATAGAGGGAAGCGGCGGTCGCGTACAGAGAAAGACGGCTGGCGCGGTGATCATTCGACGAGCTGGTCGGCTCGCTGACGAAGCGCCGGCGAAATCTTGAGGCCGATTGACCTGGCGGTCTTGAGATTCACGGTCAGCTCGTACTTCATCGGCAGCTCGATGGGAAGGGTCTCCGGCTTCTCGCCCTTCAGGATTCGACTGACGTACACCGCGGCCCGCCGGTGAATGTCCGGCAGGCTCGTGTCGTAAGACATCAGGCCGCCCGCCTCCACATAGAACCGCCACGGGTATACCGCCGGAAGGCGATGCTTGAGGGCTTGTGCGACGACGTGCGCCAGATTCGGCTCAAGGACGTTCGGGTCGGCCCGGACGAGTAGGCCGTCGACGTGGGCGCGCTTCATCGCCGTGAATGCCTCCCCGATCTCGCCGGCTTTCGTAACCTGGAAGACTTGAATCTGCACCTTCGACTGCTGGGCGGCCGCGGTGATCTTGCTTGCGAACAGCTGATCCTGGTCCATCGACATGACCGGATTCACCAGAACACCCACACGGCGGAGCTCGGGGATCGCCTCCTTGAGGATCTGCAGCTGCTTGCCGCCCAGATCGTCGGCGAAAATCGCAAGCCCCGTGATGTTGCCGCCCGGCCGGGCCAGGCTCGTGACGAGGCCGCTTCGTACCGGATCCGCGCCGGCCGACATCACGATCGGGATCGTCGTCGTCGCCTGCTGGGCGGCGCGGATGGCCTGCGGGCCGCGCGCCACGATGACGTCGACCTTCAGTCCGACCAGCTCTGCGGCGCGCTGACCGAGGTCCTCGGGCTTACCTTCCGCGTACCGGTATTCGACGAGGAGATCGTTGCCGGGAGCCCAGCCCAGCTCGCGCAGGCCCTTCTCGAATGGCTCGCGCTGCAGCGCCGGCGATTCGGTGGATCTCTGCGGAATCAGAACGCCGACTCGGGGCACTCGCCCCGGAGTCTGCGCACGGGCGCCGGGCACGGCGAGCGTGACGCAGAGAGCGAGGATCGCCGCGAGTCCGACCGTCGACATGCGCACCTCGACGCGAATGACTGGCGGCGAGTCTAGCAGAGCCGACTGCAATGCGCGCGGCTCAGCCCGCGCCGCCCTTCTCGATTCCGGTCGCCCGGTCGACGGAGAGCGAGCCCGGACCCGTCAACAAGATCACCAGCGCCATCACGCCGAATGCCAGCGGAAGCTCGAAGCCGTTCCTGGAGGCGAAGAAGCCGTTGGGCAGGTGGACCTTGGCGACGGCGACCGCCATGTCGATGACGAGGCCGGCGGCCCAGAACCGGGTCAGGATGCCGAGGAACACGCACACGCCGCCGACGAACTCGGTGATCGAGAGCACCCACGCCCAGACGTGGCTCGGCTCGACTCCGAGCCTGGAGAGCATGCCGGTCACGCCGGCGATGCCGGGGCCGCCGAACGCGCCCAGAAGCTTTTGCGATCCGTGCATCATGAAGGCGAAGCCCAGGAACAGCCTCAGGATCAGGACGGCCAACCGCTCCAACCCCTCGAGACGTAGTGGCACGGACGCCCTCCCTTTCTCTCGGGCCCTCGAACCCAAGCCCTCTCAGTCCTTGGAGCCCTATGCGATCCGTGAGCTTCACAGCAGCGAGGATGCCCGGACCGAGCCCCCGATCGCAAGATTCTGTTTCATGACGCTTTCGAAGGACCGTCCAGGTGAAGGCGCTGAGCGCGGCCGTGCCGGCGCAGCCGCAAGATGCGATACCCGACGATCGTGACGATGGCCACCGGCACGATCAGCAACAGCACCCGCTGGCGCCCGATCCACTCGAGCAGGGTCTCGACCTGGGTGCTGAACACGTAGCCGAGGATCGTCCACAGCGTCGTGTACGTCAGTGAGCCGAGGAGGTCATAGAACACGAAGCGGCGATAGGCGATATGTCCTGAGCCGCTGAGGATCGCCGCGAATAGCCGCACCCCCGTCGAGTAGCGGCTGAGCAGGATCGCGGCCGTGCCGAAGCGACGGAAGTACTTCAAGGTGTTCTCGACGCAGAGCTCCGACCCGAGCGTGAGCCGGCAATACAATCCCAGCAGCTTCGCGCCGCCGCGCGCGCCGGCCAGATAGAGGACGTGATCGCCGATGACCAGGCCGAGCGTGCCGGCGACGATTGCGAGCGCGACCTCGAGACGCGTGCTCACGAAGGCGCCGGCCAGAATCAGGATGAGCCGACCCGGGCACGGCACGCCGGTCGCGTCGATGACGCTGACCAGGAACACGGTCACGTAGAGATGAGGAATCAGGAAGATGATGAGCCACTCGGTTGCTTCCATCGACCGACGACCTCAGGCGGCCAGGAAGCTCCGCACGATGCGCAGGAAGTCGGCGAGCCGATCGTGGTGGAGCCAGTGTCCGGCGCCATCCAGGCCGATCACGCGGGCGTTGGCGAAGTGTGCCGCGCGGCCGTCGGCGGCGGGATTGCCCGCGCGACTCTCCTTGCCGTAGAGGAGCAAGGTCGGGCAGGTGATCCGCGACCAGAGCAGCTGGATATCGGCGCCGCGCATGTCGTAGGGCGGCCACGCGCGCACGTAGTTGTCGAACTTCCAGCTGTACGTGCCGTCCTCGTTCTGATTCGCGCCGTGCACGGTGAGGTGACGGGCCTGCTCGGCGGTGAGCCGCGGGTTCTCCTCCTGCATCCGGTGGAAGGCGTCCTCGATAGAGGCGTACCGTCGCGGCATGCGCCCGGCGAGGTTGCGCTGCTCGCCGATCCACTCGTCCATCCGCTCGACGATCGTTCGCGCCGCGAAGGTCTTGAGCTGCGCCGGCGAGGGCCCGAGCCCCTCGATGGCCACGAGCCGTGAGACGGTCTCCGGATACAGACCCGCGTGGCGCAGGGCGATCTGACCGCCGAGCGAGTGAGCGATGATCGTCACCGGCGCCAGGCGCTGCTGGTGGATCAGCTGAGCCAGGTCGTAGATGTAACCGGCGATCGTGTAGCTGCCGTCGGTCGACCACTCGCTGTCGCCGTGGCCTCTGAGATCGGGCGCCAGGATGTGCCACTCGTCCCGCAGTGCCTCGGCGGCCCAGTCCCAGTTGCGACAGTGGTCACGACCACCGTGCAGCAGCACCAGCGGCGGCTTGGACGGATTGCCCCAGTCGACGTAGTGCAGCCGAAGGCGCTGAGAGAAGAACGTGTGGGACGTCGGTCCCGGCATGAGGCCGGTCATGGGTCGCCTTCTATGCTAGCATCCCCCCGTTCCGACACGACACGCGACGCGACGGAGGGCGCGATGGGAACATTTCGGCTGTACGCGGGCGCGGACCAGCATGCGCACATCGAGACGATCGATCTGAAGTCGAAGCCCGACTGGCTCAAGGGGTTGGCCGCGAGCCAGATCACGTTTCGCGAGTGGCCGGCTGGCCAGTTCCTCGACTGGCACCCGGCGCCGCGCCGTCAATTCGTGATCATCCTCTCCGGGCAGCTCGAGATCGGCCTGGGCGATGGCTCGAAGCACGTGTTCGGTCCGGGCGACGCGCGCCTCGTCGAAGACACGACGGGCAAGGGACACACCACGCGCGTCGTCGGCAACCAGATCTGCGTGACGGCGACCGTTCCCCTGGCGTAACCGCCTCGTCAAACCGCAAAGGAGCCGGACATGGCGACGAAGATCGTCTTCATTCCCAAGCAACCCGACGCGATCATGAACATCGCGAAATCGCTCACGCCGCCCGGCTTCGAGCTGGTCGTGGTCGATCAGGACACTCCCGAGTTCTACGAAGCGGTGAAGGACGCGGAGTACGTCATGGGCCTCGGCCGCCCGATCGGCGGCGAGTTTTTCCGCTCAGCGCCCAAGCTGAAGCTGGTCCAGCTCTTGAGCGCCGGCTACGACCGGGTGGACATCGAGTCGGCGCGCAAGGCCAAGGTGCCGGTGGCGAACAACGGCGGCGCCAACGCGATCGCCGTCTCCGAGCACGCGATCATGCTGATGATGGCGGTGCTCAAGCGCCTGGTCGTGTTCCACAACGACGTGGTCGCCGGCAAGTGGCGCGTCGGCAACCACTTCGACTCGCGCGTGTTCGAGATGCACGGCAAGACGCTCGGGATCGTCGGCCTCGGCAACATCGGCAAGAAGGTCGCCCGCCTGGCGCAGGCGTTCAACATGAACGTGCTCTACTACGACATCGCGCGGCTCACCGAGGATCAGGAAGACGCGCTCGGCGTCCGCTTCGTGCTCTTCACCGAGCTCCTCCAGGCCGCGGACATCGTCACCCTCCATGTGCCGCTCGACGACAGCACGCGCAACCTCATCGGCGCGCGCGAGCTCGGCATGATGAAGAAGACCGCGATCATCGTCAATACGTGCCGCGGGCCGGTCATCGACGAAGCGGCGCTGCACAAGGCCCTGACGAGCGGTCAGATCCTCGCCGCGGGGCTCGACGTGCTGGTCGAGGAGCCGGCGAAGCCCAACCATCCGCTGTACGCGCTGAAGAACGTGACACTCACGCCGCACTCGGCCGGACCGACCTGGGAGAACTGGGCGGCGCGGTTCCGGAACG
>JACXTT010010169.1_pt1 | contig 12736 bp, 8 predicted proteins | sample 9270951 | NCBI WGS metagenome assembly JACXTT01 (sample SAMN15532306, study PRJNA645909) | rock metagenome | isolation source: weathered quartz diorite | place: Puerto Rico | collected 2017-06-21 | reverse complement strand
CCGCGCCGATCAAACAAAATGCATCGTCACCTCAGAATCGGCGCGGCCGGGGAGGTCATACAATCGTTTGACCTCCCCCGGCGCGCCGAAATTAAGGTAGCGAGGCATCTGGTTGATCGACGCGCCGACCCCCCCTCGAAGGAGGGGAGAACGGATTGGGGTGGGCAACACGCCCTTTACGCCGGCGTTCAATCACAAAGACAATTTTTTGTTTGAACTTGAACGCGGGCGTAAAGCCCGCGCCTACACCTGCGCCGTTCTGGTTAGCGAAGTATGAAATTACCCTCTACTCCTGCCGGAGCGCGCGCTGCGGATCGATTCGCGATGCAGTGCGAGCGGGCACGGCTGCCGCAATTAGAGTCGTTGCTAAAAGTGCGAACACCGTGGCCACAAACCAAAGTGGATTCAATGGGACGACTTGAGGACCCAGTCCGGTCTTGAGAACTCCACTGCTAACGATGCTCAAAACCGTTCCGATTGCGGCTCCTGAGATGGCCATAATTCCCGACTGTTTCAAAACCATCTTCATAACCTGCAGCTTTGCTGCTCCTAGCGCCATGCGAATTCCGATTTCGCGGGTCCTGAGGCTGACCTGATACGCCACGATGGCATACAGACCAACCAGCGCCAGCATCAGTCCCATCGACCCAAGCACACCGACCACTCCGACGAGAAGGTGGCCCACTTTCACTGCGCGCTGATCGAACACATCCTCCATCGTGCGGACAGAAGAAATCGGAATGTTCGGATCGATGGAATGAACCATCTCACGCAGCGGGCCGGCCATGGCCGCTGGGTCGTTGTAGGTTTCTGCAACAAGCGTCATTCTTTGTTGCGGCTGCTGCTTAACCGGTAGGTATACGAAACTGAACGGCCCTTCGAATGGTCCGCTGTAGTGACCCGTTACGGTTACGCCGACGATTTCAATCCAGTCCTCGTTCCGGGCGATGCGCAGGCGTTTACCTACTGGATTTCCCTTGAAGAAGCGTCGTCCAAACGCCTCGTTCACAACAGCGACACGAGGCGAATCGGCGCGGTCCGTCGGCAAGAATCCGCGGCCGGCGAGAATCGGAATTGCAAACGTTTCGAAATAACCATCGCTGACATAATTAACCGGGACTTGCGCGCTCTCCTGGCCGGTAGGAAATTCGTAACCCTCGGGTACAACGAATAAAGCCTGCAAGCCCGTTGTCATCGGCAATGACGCGCCGATCGCTGCGGACTTGATACCTGGAACACTGCGGCTTTTCTCGAGAAGTTCTTGGTAAAACCGCGCGGTTCGCGCTGGGGTGTAGGCACTATCTGTTGGGGCAAATCGCATCGTCATCCGATGGTCGAACCGAAACCCGTGATTGCTCCATACGGCTCTTTCGATACCACGATAAAGTTGGACAGCCGCAATCACCAAAACCAGTGAACCCGCAATTTGCACCGCGACCAAGACGCGCCGGCCAAGGAGTCGAGTACGCGTTTGGTTCCAAGCGCCGGCTTTCAGTGCCGTGAGCAGATCGATCCGAGTCGATTGCAGCGCGGGTCCCATTCCGAACAGAATCGCGCTGGCCATCGACGCGACCGCGGTAAACGCAACAACTCGATAATCGATTTGAAAATTGAATTGGATGGGAAGATCGCCGGGAAGGCGGATAGATGAAAAGGCTTCGACCGCAGCCTGCGTGATCAACAACCCCGCTGCCCCGCCGACAAACGCAATGATTAGACTCTCCGTCATTAATTGCTCAACGATCCTGCGCCGGCTCGCGCCCACGGCCAATCGAACGGCAACTTCGCGCGTTCGCGCGCGGCCACGATTCAGCATAAGGTTGGCGACATTCGCGCAGGCAATCGACAGAACAACGACCACTAGAACAGAGAACAAAACCACGAGTTCCTGATCGCCTGGATCGAACTCGGCCCGTGTTTGCCTTTCGGTGCGAACAGCCGCGCCGACGGAGCGGTTTGTCGATGGATAAGACTCCTGTAGAGTCCGCGCTATGGCTGCGACATCGGCGTCGGCTGCTGAAATCGATACGCCATGTTTCAGTCGGCCTTTCACAAAAAATTCGCGCCGCGCACGGTTCGTGAGCGCATCGCCGGCAAGAGCTGGAGCCATTGCCGCGGGAACATAGAACGCCGGCCGCAGGAGGTGCTGGACTGTAAAGCCCTCCGGCGCAACGCCCACGATTGTGAATTCCACGCCGTTCAACAGAATCTTCTGACCAATCACGGCCGGATCACTTCCGAAGAGACTCGTCCAGGAATCATGCGATAGAACAACGACTGCATCGCGCCCCGGAACTGCGTCTTCTTTACTCAGGATGCCTCGCCCAAGTACAGGCGAAACGCCGAGGACGTTAAAAAAGTTGCCACTGACCAACAATCCCATATTCAGCTCGGGCTGCATTTCCACACGCCTCGCCAGACCAGCGGGAATCAGGTCATAGGCAACAAGTCCATCGAACGAGAGCGCCTTATCGCGGAACTCGAGATAGTCAGGATAGGAGACGTTGCCGAATTCTCCACTCGGAGTCCGCGCCCGAACGCCGACCACGCTGGAAGCGTTCGGAACCGGAAGCGGCCGGAAAACAATTCCGTCCGCCAGGCTGAAGATTGCCGAATTTGCGCCGATGGCCAGCGCGATCGACAGGATGGCCGTAGCCGCGAAGCCGCGGTTCTGTCGAAGCGTCCGCAGTGTGTAGCGGAGGTTCTTAAACATAAAGATCCGGTATCGCATGCGCTTCACCATTAATGAAGGGTTTCTGTTTCAATGAGGTAAGAGAGAGTTCCTTGGGTGTCTTGTCCGGTTGTGGGACTGACATTTGCGGAATTGAACAAGTGCAGCCGGCGGGATGGTCTACCGCACGGCCAGAAGGAGGACTGTCACGTCGTCTTGGAATAAACCATCACAGAATGGAGTGATGTCTTCGATAACCTTTTGCTGAAACTCCAAAGCCCCGAGTTCACGATTGGTCTTTAACAACTGAATGAGGCGGTCTTCTCCAAAATCGTTTCCTTTGGCATCCAGAACTTCGGTCACTCCGTCAGTGAACAGAACCAGGCGATCGCCGGCCGCTAGCTCGATCTCGGCCTGTTCATATTGCCAATCCTGGAACACGCCAAGCACTGCGCCACCTTCATTCAACCGGATGATTTTTCCATCATGCCTTATCAAGATGGGTGGATTGTGACCCGCATTCGTGTAAGTCACGCGTCGGGTCGCGCCGTCGACTAAGCTGTAAAAGAAAGTGATGAATCTCCCATCGCCGATATTATTCGCCGTCAACCGATTTACCCGTTCGCAAAGATCTTTGGGCGCAATGAACTCAGACGCGTATGCCTTGACTTGTGCCTGGAGATTCGACATCAACATGGCCGCCGGCAGTCCTTTTCCAGCGACGTCGCCGATGCAAAGCGCGACTTTGTCAGAGCGGAATCGGATGACATCATAGTAGTCTCCGCCGACAACGCGCGCTGGAATCCAGACCCCGGAAAGTTGGAGGTTTGCAGTCTGCGGTATTTCCCCCGGCAGCAGTTTCCGCTGGATTTCGAGCGCCCTTCGGGCATCGTCCAGCAACTCGTTGTAAGACATCCTTTCGATGCCCTGCGCCACGTGTTCCGCCACTATTTCCAAAAACTCCCGATCTTGCGCGTCATATTTTTCACCCGACAGTTTTTCGCCCAGTGTCATAAAACACAGCAAGGCGCCTTGCAATCTGACGGGCACAATTAACGCAGATGCAGCCTTTGGAAGCCGGTCTTGGCCACTCTCCGGCAGGCCCTCGAACTCTAATCCGTCACAAAGCCCTGCGGGAACTCCGATAGAAGCCGAGGCACGATAGGCTTGATGGCGCGGCACCTTAGTAAAGATGATGAGACTGCGGGCCTGCAATACTTGTTGCAGAAACTCACAGATCTCGCGAAGCAGCGATTGAGGATCCTTCGCTGCGTGGATTCTTTCGTTGAGGATCCGTAGATTGGTTGCGAACAGTCGAACGGGCTTGATTTGATGCTTGTGCATCGCCTCCCGATAAATCCTGTTGCGAATAGTGCAACGACCGTTCTCGTCTTTGAGAACCCCGATGAGCTCCAGCTTGGCGATGGTTTCATTAGCACGGCTAAAAGACAGTGACACGCCATTGAGCAATGATTCGACGAGATTCCACAACGCGCTATCCGCATTCAGACACCGAACAAGATGGGGCAGATTTTTGTCTTCCGTTCGTAGGAGGTGTTCCACGATCCTCTGAATCGCTTCTTCAGTTGGTGGCTGTGTGTCGCTTGCGACCGTCGCCGCCAGTAACTGGGTCCAGTATGGATGGCCGTTCGTCCAGGTATGAAGATGGCCCGTAATATCCGGAAATACTGGTGCCTCGCCGTGTTTAAACACTTCAGCAAGTAACTGCTCCGTCTCAGGCAGCGAGAGATCGCCAAGATAGATTTTTTCAGTCACATTTCCCAACGGTGAATTCTTGCCCGTCGTTAACTCCAGCATGTCCGTCGCGCCTGCAAGCAAGAACATGTAACGGGCGAATTCCGGTTTTACGATGCGATCAGTGAATACGGCTCGGATTGTACTGGCGAGCTTGATGGCCGTCTCCGGCTGGAGCGAACCGATTTCGTCCAAAATGACAATGATTCGCACTGCGCGGGCTCTTCTTGATAGCTCTCGCAAAAAGTTTGAAAAGCTCTTGTTGTCTTTCGGCTGAGGCAGGTCTATACCTTCCAGAATTGTTGTTAACTGCTCAACAATCTGTTCCGCGATATAGCTAAAACACTCCTGCGATCCTTCGATGGCCTGAAGGTCCACGAAGACAAACGCGTACTTGTCACGGAATAGATGCCGCAGCTTGAGCAGGAGACTCGTTTTGCCGGTCTGGCGCGCACCCAGCACTGCTCCCACGCAGTTGACGTGAGCCATCCACGTTTCCATCCGCGTTAATTCCGCAGTTCGACCTACGAATAGGCGACTCTCCGGAGGAACAGGACCCGTCACATACATGGCATTCACGCTTCAAGCTGTTGCTGCAGCGATTGAATCTGACACGTTACATCTTCCATTTCACGAACCATTTCGGGAAAGCGGGCTAGCGCGAAATAGTATTGCACTCCGCGACGGTCCAGGAGAGAACCGAGCTCGAGCATTTCCAGACCTTCTCGAATCATGTTCCTGTCGGTCAAACCCAGTTGAGCGAGCTTTTCGCACAATTGGTTCAGCTCAAAAGACGGCTCGACCGCAACCAAACTCATTAGCTTCTCGAATGGCGTGGAGTCACCCCACGCGGTCTCGACATAATGGCGGCAGAATTTGGGGTCGGCCGCAATCTTGTCCAAGTTATCGACGGTAATGCGGCGGACGGTACTGGTTTTGATGAGCCTGTCACACAGCCATTGAGCGATGTTCGGATGAGATGAACTCAAATGAATGATGCGATCGATTAGGACTTCTTGATCAGGCAATTCTATTCCGAGTTGCTGCATCGGCTTCGTCACGATTTCCGCGATACTCCTTTGCTCGAGCGGTTTCAAGACGATCTCCTCACAAAAGTTGAAAAACGGGGACCGTGGATTGTGGAGGTGCCGATAAAGCGTTCGACTTCCCGAAAACACGAAGCGGCATATTCCTTCTTGGGACAAAGCTCGAAATGTTCTGAAGAGTTGGCCCGATGGCTGCGATTGATTGTCGAACGCCAATAACTCATCCACTTCGTCGAGGAGAAGCACCAACTGTCGACTCTGCGTTGCTGCCTTAAGCTTGGTAAGCACGCTCCGAATGCCCATCGGATCAGTGGTTCCCGTAGATTCACCGAATTCATCCGCAAACGCTTGCACTAGGTCTTCGTAGTCGAAATTTTCTTCGCAGTCGATGTAGCGGGCATGGTATCGAGGATCGTTATTCACGAGCTTAGTGACGCGCTGCAAAATCGAGCTCTTACCGATACGACGTCCACCGACGATTGCATAATCGCCGCTGAGCAGGCCCTGCGAAACGGTCCTGATTTCCTTTTCACGACCGAAGAACATCTTTCCCGGCACAGGACCCTTGACGACATAAGGGGACAGGTTTGAAAGCTCCATACCGTGTTCCAGGATGATTTCAACCAGACGGCGGGAACTGTTATGAGCAATGATGCTCGCGAGAGCCTGGCGGTCGAGGACGACAAAATCGTAACGGTAGACACTGTCTGCCACGAGACGCCGAACGTCCTCCGCCTCATGTCCTGTCTCATCCCCCGCAGGTACCACAATAAGCAAGGCAAAAAACTCGGTTGCCCTCGCGATCTGCAGTTGAGTGACTATGGTGTCCAGCGTGTCCGAACGGCAGCTGTCGTAAGCAATGAAGAGAATCGGAAAACGTGAGTGACGAATCCAAAGCGTCGGCGCGTCGAGCATGAAACCAACGGTACCTTTGTAGTAAGGAATTTCGAATTCGACACTGTAGCCGATAGCTTCCCTCAAGAGACCTCGGACAAGCTTATCTGTAACTGCAACAAACTGGCTCTTGTCAGTCATCGCGCGCCGAACTGATCAGTTGCTCCCAAACAGCATCGAACTCTTGGAGCCTGCGTTGAACTTCACGACGGGCTGCCGGTTCGTACGGCGGGAGGTCTACGCTGGTGGGAGTATCTTCTCCGATTTCCAGAGCTGCATTATCTATAGTGGAGAAATCACTCCGCGTACTTTCACCTTCTGGATACAAAGTCGGGACGGTTTTCTGTAACGCGGTCAGGAACGCGGCCATGGTCGGAAAACGCCCGCTGGGTTCCTTCATTAACCCTTTCATGATCACGTGGGCCAGAGGGCGCGACAGACTTAGGTTTATCCGCTCGGGTGAAACCGGCAACTGTTCGACAACATTTCGCAATGTTTCCGTGCTCGACTCTACTGAGAATGGCCGACACCCAGTTAACATTTCATAGAGCACGATGCATAAAGAAAAAATGTCCGAACGAGCGTCGACACTTTCACCCATCGCGTGTTCGGGGGACATATAGTGCGGAGTGCCCTCAATCGTACCTTCTGTAGTTCGGGTTGGCGAGCCATGCGGGATCATCAATCCGAAATCTGAAAGGATGACGCGGCCGTCGTTTGAAACCAGAATGTTGCTCGGCTTCACGTCGCGATGAACGAGCCCGTGCCGATGGACATATTCCAAAGCCCCGCCCACCTGCTCAATGATCTCGATTGCACGTTGCGGATCGAATTGCTTGCCTTCCGCTATCATTTGAGACAACGAACGTCCCTCGATAAACTCCATTAAAGAAAACGTTTGACCTTCGGCCTTCCCGATATCAAAAGTTTGCAAAAGGTTGGGATGGTGTAGGGACTGCGTTCGCTTCACTAGAACACGCGCTTCAGCAAAACGACGCTCAGATTCCGCATCTGTTTGCTGGTCGAACACTTTGAGGGCAACTATTCTTTGCAGGCGAGTATCAAGGGCTTTGTAAACGGTCCCCATTCCTCCCTGTCCGATTGTTTCAATGATTCGATAGCGTCCCGCGATCGTTTCTCCGACGGGATGATCGTGCATGGCTGGTTTCCTTCAATAGCCTTTGGTGATCTTGCTGGGCGGAGATTTTACTCCCAAGTTGGCAATCCGCTCTGATTTTTGGCCGAGAACCTGTTCCTGGCGGCGGGACTAATGTTATATTCATATTGTGAAAACTATTGCGATCACTATTGAAGAAGATATATTGGAGAGGATCGATCGGTTGAACGCGAAACACACTGGATCAACCAGTCGGTCTCGCGTGATTCGAACGGCTGTGAAGGAATATTTGCAGCGTGTGGAGCGCTTGTCGGAAGAACAACGAGAACGGGAGATCTTCAAACGGAATAAAGAAAAGTTATCGCGGCAGGCCGCGGCTCTCGTGAAAGATCAGGCCAAATTGTGAAACGCGGGGAAATCTATCGAACGCAGGAGAAGACCCCGGAGCGAGGACACAAGCCAGGATTTTACGTCATCGTTTCTCGCGATTTTGTTGCGAATAATGACGACATCACCGCCGTCGTATGTGCTCCTGTTTATCGTGAAACGCTTGGAGTTCGCAGTGAGGTGCTCGTCGGAGTAGAAGACGGACTTCCTCGAGACAGTTCCATTCGCTGCGATTTTCTGGCGCTCATATTCAAGAAAAAACTAACCCATTTCGTTGCGACGCTATCGCGCGAAAAGCAAAGCGAACTCAATCGAGCGCTCAGTTACGCATTGCAGCTCTACCCTTAGTTTGTATGACGGATTCAGTACTCGAGAATCTGATTCTCGACCTCCTGGAGTGGGTCACGAAAGAAGAGCGGACTTATGAACAAGTGACGGACGCGTGGCGCACTTCATGCCCGAAACTTCCGGTATGGGAGGACGCCAACGATCGCGGCCTCGTCACGGTGGAATCGATAAATGGGTGCATCATCGTCCGGGCTACAACATCAGGTCGCGCTCTTCTTGCAAAGTCCAGGCCTTCTCGACTAGATGCAGCCGAGGAACGCGATTAGCGCCTGCTTGTCGGTATCAGTCAATGCGTCGAATGCGCTGGCCGCGGCCGCGCCCTGTCCCCCGTGCGCTTGAATGGCCTCAATAAAATTTTTTGCACTACCGTTGTGCAGGAAGTGCGGACGGTCTGAGGCGCGCCACAGAGGCATGGTGCGGAACTCACTGCCGGTTGCGCGACCTTGCTCGATGTGATCCGCAAGACCTGGGCCCATATCGTGGAGTAACAGGTCCGAATACAACCGTACCGGCTTCTGAGCAGCAGTGGGTGAACCGGGGCCCGGCATCGATGGCGTGTGGCAGGTCGCGCAACCCACTTGTGCAAAGACCGTTGCCCCCTGGGAGCTAAGACACATCGGGGTCGGCGCCGGCGGCTCGATTGTGTTCAGGAATGCGGCCACGGATGTAAGGGGCACAGCATCGGCTTCCGGCGACGGTTCGTTCGCACGGCAGCCGGAAACCAGATCTCGTGGCTGAAGTGGATTGGTCAGGCCCAGTTCGTCGCGCTGCGCTTCGGCAATGAATTCGACCAGCGTCGCCGTTTGCGCTTTCCAGCCGAACCGGCCGATGCGGCCATCTGGGAGCAGGTTCGTCCGGCCACGCGTGGCGTCGGGCTGTGCGGCCTGGACCTTGAGGATTTCGCGATCAAGAATGTTGTCGATCAATGACGTGCCACGGATCGTCATCGCGCTGCGCGGCGACGTGACGTTGGCATTGGGTGGAACGCCCGTAGGCAAACCACAAGGAACAGCCAACTCGGACACCGAATGCTGGCGCGCGATCGGGCCGCCATTCGGGATGAGCGGATCGAAGGCTGTGCCCATGATCCGGCCCACACGCACGACGAAACTATCGGCACTCGCACCAGGTCCGCCTCCAGTGTGACAGCTGTTGCACGAGCGGCCGTTGAATAGGGGCCCGAGTTTCTGATCCGGTTCAAGCAGGTATGAGAACAGAAAGCCGCCTTGTGCAATCGCACCGTTCGCACCGGCAGTCGCGGCATCTTCCGCAAGAGAGGCTGTGACATCGCCGGCGCCGAATGCCGCCACCTGCAGTATCGCACCTTGCGCACCCGGTGCTGTCGCTGTCACCCAGATGGTGCGGCCGTCTTCGGATACGGCGATGCCCGCTACGCGAAAATCCGGCACGGCCGCTGCAACGCGGCGAATGGCGATGACCTTGCCGTCTTGAGTCATCCGCACAATGGTGTTGTTCCCACGGTTGAGTATGTAGAGGTCCGAACCTCCACCGAGCGTCGTGTTGCTGGCGAAATTGCGCTCGGCCACCTCGACCGACGTCGGAGCAATGTCCACCGGTCGATCCAGCCACGGCGAGGAAATGTAGCGTGCTTTTGACGTGAACAGAGTGCCGTCATCGGAGATGTCGAGGGCAAGGATCCGATTAGCTTTTGGATCTGTCACGTAGATGACTTTGTTGGGTACCCAATTGAAAACCATACCAACGCGTGCAATCGCGTTAGGATTGCTCGACTCCGCAGCCTGCGTGCTGATTCCAGTGATTGGAGTAAACGAGCCGGCGGGCGCCATTCCATCCACGCCCTTCTGCACGTGCACTTGCACAACGCTGCCATCGGCGAGCGCCGCGAAAAACACCGCCCTGCCTGTCCCGTCAGGCGATTTGGTGACAAGCGACGTTGCGACGGCGGCCGCGGTCAGTCCGTGTGTTGAAACTGCACTCCGGTTCGTCACATTGCCCGCGAAAACGCCACCCGCGACCGGATCAGGCGGAGACTTGAACGGCGCGCCATTGGGGTCAATGACCGTAATCGTTCCGAAAGGCTGATCGCCGAATGGAGCATTCGCGAACCACGGCCGGCCAAAAGCATTGTTCAAAGAGATGCCCAGCGGCAGGCTTACCGCAAGCTCGTTTGCCGTCGCCGCGCTCCCATTGAAGACGCTATTGAGGAACGGCGGACTGTTGGCGGAGTAAAGTCGAACGCGGCCGCCAAGCGCGCTGGCCTGACCGCCGACATTTGCAAAATCCGAGGGAACGGCGACGCTTTCGCCCCTCACGTCGATCGACAGAATTGCACCCGGAGCTTGATCGGTTCTTGCAAGTGGCGCACCAAAATTCGACGAACTCGCAACGAACAACCGTTGGCCGTCGAGTATCTCTCCAGGTAAAGTCGCCGGGGACAGCGTCGGATTATCGTGGAACGGACCGCCCAGATGAAACGTGCCGATCTGCGCGATGGCTCCAGCGCCTGGAATTCCGGTCGCCACGACCTGCGCTTGAATCGGAACCGGATTGAGACTGTCGCCGGTTTGCGCCATTAGCAAAACCGCAAGCGCCAGAACCGAACACGAAGCGATGAAAAACGCGGACTGAATTTTCGGTCTCGACATAGATTCTCCTTTGAGCATCGCCGCCTAAAAAACTAATGGATCATCGAGTAGTCAATCAGCGGTCATCCTGACTGTCGTCGTCGCCAGAAGCCTGGCGCTTCCGTCGAAAGTGATTCCGGAAAATTTGCGCCGCTACCTGTTTGCCGAGAACCCTGGCGTCGTCGAGCGAGTGATGGAAGTGCAATCCTCCCAGAATGCGGGCCCAATACACCTCCTCGAACCAATCTGCCGTGCTGTCGAAGATGTGTGTATGAACGCCGTCATTGAACGTGGAAATGTTATCCACAACGATGTGAACTCTTCGCGTTCCAAAGAAATCTTCGACAAGGCTCGATGATACCCCCGTAGCGCATCCATGCGCTGCCGGATATTCGGGGTGATTGGGTGTGGTTGCCAGCGATGTCCAGCCTGGATCCGCCAAGAGTTCCGAATTGCCGCCGCCTGCGCGGATCGCGGTAACCGGCCGCCAGAAGTTGTAGGTGAACTTCGCATTCCAGCAAGCAATACCGACGTCCGCATACCCGGTCCAGAGCAGTGCGAGGAGTCGGGCCGAGTCCATTACGTTCAATTGGTAGTTTTGGGCCAGGTACGAGAAAGCGCGGCTATACTGCTGCCCGGTATGCACGGCCCAGAAGAGGCCGATTTCGCCTTGCGCCGGAGTGCGGACCGTACTATTCGCAGCGCCAAAAAGGCGTGTCTCGTTGTATTCCGCCACCCACCTCTCACCCATGAGTGGAGTGGGTCCATCCGGCAGGAATTGCGCCGGGCTTTTCATCGTAAAGGGACGCATAAAGCCGAGCCACGGCGTAAGCGCGGGCAAGAAGCCCGGTGGCGTCGGCTGCCAAACACCTGGACCGCTCCCAGGCGTATAGGGCACATTGGCCTCCAAGCCGTCGCCGAAACGTCGGGCAGTCAAGACTGCCGCCGATGCTTCGCCCGCGGCAATGCCGTCGGCCTTGGCTCGGGCAGATGCGACGATCGCATTTAATGACTTGCTGAACGCTGCATCGAGATTTGCTTGCTGCGATGGGAAGTAATTCACCAACACACGATGAGCTGCAGCAACTGCCGCCGCTTCATCCGACGCGCCCGCTGGTGCGATACCGTCGTAATAAAAAGGTTCGTACATCCGATGTACGGCATTCACGGCGTCGTAAACCGCAATGCTCGTGTAGGCGAACCAGACTCCTGAAGCGACGGATGCCTTGCCGCCGTTGGTAACGATCGTTGCCGCCGCGATCGTATTCCAGTCCGTGATCACGTTCTGTGCGTGCAAACGAACTGTCGCAAGCACCGCCGCCGTAAGGAACAACAGAATTCGCAGCCATTTCATTGGGAACCCCCTTGGTGGTTGCAGATGCGGTCATTCGCCGCGCGCCTACGATTGCTCCACAACCTTTATTCCGATAAAACTCCGGGAGAACCGTCATGCGCTGTAGAATTTTTTTGTGAAGAGCTCATCCACGAGCCTAAGATTGCAGCGCCCCCAAGATATCAGCGAACTTCTAGCCGCCTGGAGCAAAGGCGACGAGGAGGCTTTAAAGAACCTCGTAACTCTTCTTTATCCGGAACTGCGGCGGATTGCGCGGCGGCACCTGGCCCGGCGATTCGGCGATTCGCTCGAGTCGGCGGCGTTAGCTAACGAAGCGTATCTTAAATTGCTACAGGCAGGCGGGATTGCATGTGAGAACCGGGTGCACTTCTTAGCCTTGTGCGCGCAGATGATCCGGCGTATTTTGGTGGACCACGCGCGCCCACGCCGCTATGCCAAGCGCGGGGGAGATGTCCCCAAAGTTTCGCTGGATGAAACCTTGCATGGGATTCCCCCCCGTGGCAACGAAGTGGTGGCCCTCACAGAAGAGCCCCCCAATATATACAACAACAACGATCC
>JACXTT010010168.1_pt1 | contig 12736 bp, 6 predicted proteins | sample 9270951 | NCBI WGS metagenome assembly JACXTT01 (sample SAMN15532306, study PRJNA645909) | rock metagenome | isolation source: weathered quartz diorite | place: Puerto Rico | collected 2017-06-21 | reverse complement strand
GCGCTCAAGGCCGAAGCCGAGCGCCAGATCATCGTGGCGGCGCTCGAGCGGAACGCGTGGCACATCACGCGCACCGCCCAGTCGCTCGGCCTCGCCGATCACGCGAGCCTCCTGAAGATCATGCGCCGGCACAACATCAAAGGACGTGTCGACCCGGACACGTGAGCCTGTAATCCGTCGTGTCCGCCGGGACACGAGCCGCTCCCCCCGCCGACGCAACTCATTGATGCACTGAGCCATTCACGAAGGCGCACGGCTGGCCCTCCTCCTGCTTTAGCACGGGCGTCCACCCCTGTTCACAACCATCGAGGAGGAACCATGCGGAAGCTTACACTCATCCCGTGCGTCCTGACGGCCATCGCTCTTGCCGCCTGCGGCGACAAGCACACGAAGTCCGGGGACGCCAACGCGGCCGAGGTACCCACGCCTGCGGCCACGCCCGAGCCGTCCAGCGGGTCCACCACCACCGCGGCGGTCCCCATCGGACCGGTGTCGTTCGAAGATGCGAAGACCGCCTATGCCGGGAAGCGGTACGACGAAGCGGTCCGGTTGTTCACGGCGTACACGAGCCAGAAGCCAGACAATGTGTGGGGCTACTACATGCTCGGCCTCTCATCCTGGAAATCGGGCGACCGCGACCAGGCGGTGAGCGCGTTCCGGCAGGCAATTGAAAAAGACTCGACCCACATCAAGAGCCGGATCAACCTGAGCCGGGTGCTGCTCGAGCAGGGCAAGGCCCAGGATGCGCTCCCCGAAGTCGAGGCGTCTTTGCAGCTCGATTCGTCGTCAGCCGAAGGGTATCGCCTGCTCGGCCGGGTGAAGGACGAGCTTGGTGATCCTGTGGCGGCCAGTGACGCGTTCAAGCGAGCGATCGTGCTCGACCCGCGCGACGCCTGGTCGATGAACAACCTCGGTCGCGTGGCCATCGGCCAACTGAACTACCTCGAGGCGATCGGCCCGCTCGCCCGGGCCGTCGAGATCGACTCGAGCATCGCGACCTTCCAGAACAACCTGGGCATAGCCCTGGAGCACACCGGACACATCACGCAGGCCGTGACCGCTTACCGCGCTGCCCTCGCGAGCGACACGACGTACAAGAGGGCATCGGTCAACCTCGCCAGGGCGGAGAACCTGAACCAGGATTCCACGGTCGCGCCGGTCGATCTGAGCGTTCTCGCCCGGACGTTCGTGGAGCGGGTGACTGCCAAGCATTGAGATGCAGCACGATCAGAAGTCGTTGAGGGGCGCAGTCGTCGGGGCAGGGGTAGGGGCGCAGCATGCTGCGCCCCTCCATGTTTTTGCCTACGTCGTTTCCGCAGTGCGCCCGAGCGCGACGATCTCCTCGCGGATCGCGTGTCGTTCAGCCACCAGCCGCAAGAACGCCCAGCGGCGAAAGGCGAACAGCGCGAGGGCGCGCGCGCCGCCGATGATACGATCCAGACGCTCGAAGAAGATGAGCGCCGCATAGGCCAAGAGGGGCGCCACGATCAGCGCGACAACCCCTTCCTCGACGCCCCGAGTCGTCCCAACGAGGACAGCCACGATGGCCCAGGTGAGCGGGAACAACAACATGGCCGCGAGCACCTTGATGCTCGCGAGCGCGTCCTCGGCGCCTTTGGCCATGCCGGTCGCCACGAACCCGACGACCCGATAGGCCGGGTAATTCAGCACGACGCCGATCAGCGCGGCCGGCAGCAGGACCACGAGCACGAGCACGGCCTTGGCGGAGTAGCGAGCCACCCGAGCCAACGTGTAACCTCCAGCGGCGGTCTGGCGCGCGTCGAGGCCGGCGGCCGCCAGTGCGGCCTCATACCGGTCGATCCGCGTCGCTATCGCGGCGAGCCGGTCCGGCCATTGCGCCCGCACGACCTCGTAACCGGCGAGGAGGCGGCGCCGCAGCGCGAACTCGTCGGTGAGCGACGGGGGTGCGGCCGGTGTCTCCTCCTGAGCACTCACGATCCGCTGTGCCCGCTCCACGAGTGCGTGCACTTCCTCTTCCCCGGCCTGGAGGGTAACCGCGGCGAGGGCCTGTTGTATCCTGACCGTGAGCTCGCGAACCGGCTCGGCTGGCGGCTCCTCGCCCGGCCCTAAGGGTACGGGATCGACGGCGAAGGGCTCGCCGTAGTGCAGCAGCGCCGCGCTTCGGAATGTGCGTTTCGCACGGTAGTACAGGCCTGCCGGAACGATCATGAGCGGCGGCGCGTCGCCCAGGGCGGCCGCCGCGCCGAGTGCGATCCGGGCCGCACCCGTCTTGAGCGGTCGCAGCTTGGGGTCCGAGTGCGACGTGCCTTCAGGGAAGATGCCGATCGCGCCACCTCGCGCGAGCACCGCGCGCGCCGCCTCGAACGTCTCGCGGTTCTGCGATGGATCCGAGCCGGCATCCTGCCGCCGGTACACGGGAATGGCCTCGAACGCGCGGCAGAAAAAGCCGATGATCGGCATCCGGAACAGTGGCGCCTTGGCGAGAAACGAGACTCGGCGCGGCGCGAGGCAGAGGAGGAACGCCGGATCGATGAGCCCGCTCGGATGATTCAGCACGAAGATGACGGGACCGTGCGCCGGCACGCGCTGCACGCCGGCTCCCTCGATTCGACGAAAAAAGACCCTGAGGATCAGCCCGAAGAGCGCCCGGAAGAACGCCCTCACGGCGACGGCTCATGAGCCGCGATACGCTCGCCGCGCCAGGCGGCGTACATCCAGATCAGGCCGCCGATCAGGATCGCGGCCGGGATGATCAACACAGCGCCTGCAAGCGAGCTCGCGTCCGAGATCGCTCCGAGAATGGTCGGCGATGGAACGTCGCCCAAGACATGGATCACGAGGATGCTAACGGCAACGGCGGTCGCACGGATCTCCGGCGCGACCAAGTTGACGATCGCGGAATTGATCGGGCCGGTTGACGAGAACAACAGCAGCTCCGCGCAGACGAGGGCCGCCCAATATACCGGTGGGCTCGGCATGAGCAGGGCAACGAGCCCGATCGGCGCCGCGAGCAGCGTAGCGACTCCCGAGACCCACAGATACGCCTGCCGGGTGCGCAAGAGCAGTCGGTCGGCCACCCAACCGCCGACCGTGGTTCCCACGAGGCCTGTTGCGACGAGCACCAGCCCGGATCCGACGGTGGTGACGCTCTCCGTGAGGCCGCGCACGCGCATGAGGAATTTTGGCAGGAAGACGGCCATGCCGCCGAGCGCGAACGTGTAAGCGGCATATCCCAACACCGTCAGTACGTAAGGACGGTTTCGGGCGAGCGCCGCGTAAGCGGCCCGGGCCACGACGCTTCCGGGGAGCTGGTGCGTCGCGCCCGGCACGACGTCGTGAATGCCCCGCGGCGGGTCGTTGAGACCCAGGGCGAGCGCGGCGAGCACTAGGCCCGGTGCCCCGACGAAGAAAAACGCGCTGCGCCACCCGAAGTGCACGTCCAGGAGGCCGCCGATGACGTAGCCCAGCGCTGTTCCGACCGGGATGGCTGCGAAGAAGATCGAAAAGACGCGGCCGCGGTATCGACGCGGGAAATAGTCCGCGAGGAGGCTCGGTGAGATCGTGCCGTACGCGGCCTCGCCAACACCCACGAGCGCTCGCGCCACCAGCAGGCTCACAAAACCCCAGGCGAGTCCTCCCAACGCCGTCGCCACGCTCCAGATGAAAACGCCCGTGCCGATCAGCCGCGTGCGGGATCCCCGGTCACCCAAAGCCCCAAAGACGGGGGCGACGAGCATGTAGACTACGATGAACCCGCTCGTGAGCAACCCGAATTGCGTGTCGGTCACGTGGAGCGTGGAGTGCCGGAGGCTCTCCCCCAACGCCGCCACGACATAGCGGTCCACGTAGTTGAAGAGGTTGATGCACGTGAGGACGATGAGGCCCGTGCGCGCGGCCCGCCCGGCCCGGCCTACAAGCTCTTTTTCAGCCACGCCGTGAAGAGTCCGTACAGATTCTCCCGCGTGTTGCCCCCCGAAATCGAATGCGTCCGCCCGGGATATATCCGCATGTCGAACTGCTTGTTGGCGGCCTCGAGGCGCTCCACGAGCCGGACGCTGTTCTGGAAGTGCACGTTGTCGTCGCCCGTGCCGTGCACGAGCAGGAAGCTGCCCCGCAGGCTGTCCACGTACGTGAGCGGCGCACTCTCATCGTAGCCCGCGACGTTCTCCTGCGGCGTGCGCATGTAGCGCTCGGTGTAGATCGTGTCGTAGAAACGCCAGTCGGTCACTGGCGCCACGGCGAGCGCCGCCTTGAACACGCCCGCGCCCCGGAACATGCTGAGCGAGGTCATGTAGCCGCCGTAGCTCCACCCCCAAATGCCGATTCGGTCCGGGCTCACGAAGGGCTGTCGCGAGAACCAGCGCGCGGCGGCGATCTGGTCGGCGGCTTCGTACCTCCCGAGATGGAGGTACGTCATTTTCATGAACTTGGCGCCGCGGCCGCCGGTGCCGCGGTTGTCCACGCTCGCGACCAGGTAGCCGTCCTGTGCCAGCATCTGGTGCCAGAGATAGTTCGGGCCGCCCCAGCTGTCTGTCACCGTCTGCGAGCCCGGACCTCCGTACACAGTCATCAGGAGCGGGTACTTCCGCGCCGGATCGAACCCTTTCGGCTTGATGAGCCAGGCGTTGAGTGCGCCGCCATCGGGCGTCTGCACCGTGATGAACTCAGGCCGGTTGAGCCCGAGGGCCTGGACCTTGTCGCGCAAGGCGGCGTTGTCGGCGACCGTGCGGACCAGGCTGCCGTCCGCGCGGCGGAGCGTCTGGACGGGAGGAACGCCCGCGCGCGAGTACGTGTCGAGATACAGCGTGAACGTCGGGGCGAACTCGGCGGTGTGGGTTCCGGGCTCGGTCGACACCCGCCTCAGATTTTTCCCATCGAGGCCCACCCGCATGAGCTGCCGCTCGAGCGGCCCGGGGGTCGCGCCGCTGAAATACACGGTGCGGCTCTTCTCGTCGACTCCGTACACTTCGCCAATATCCCATCCCCCCGGCGTCACTCGCCGCAGGAGCGTACCACTGCGGTCGAACAAGTACGCCTGGTCGTAGCCCTCACGCTCGGACACGAAGAGGAATTGCTTCCCGCCGTCGATCCACACCGGCTTGTTGGCGTCCACCCACGCCGAGTCGGTGTCGGTCATGATGACCCGCGATGCGCCGGTCTCCGGGTCGGCGAGCATGAGGTCGAGCCGGTTCTGGTGTCGGTTCAGCCGGGTCAGCCAGAGGGTTCCGGATGTGTCGGCGAAGCCCATCGCCGCGACGTAGATGTCCTTGTCGGCACCGAGATCGACCCAGGACGTGCGGCCGCCTCGGACGTCGACGATCCCGATCTTCACGTCGGAGTTGGGAGTCCCCGCCTTGGGATAGTGCACCGGTACGAGCGCCGGATAGAGGGAGTCCTGATTCAACAAGTAGAAGGGCGCGATCGCCGCCTGATCCAACCGCCAGAACGCGATGCGCTTGCCGTCGGGGCTCCAGCGGAACGCGTCGCGCAGGTCGAGCTCTTCCTCGTACACCCAGTCGGACGTGCCGTTGATGATGTTGTCGCCGCCGTCCCGGGTGAGGGCGGTCTCGGTGCCGGTCGCGAGGTCGGTCACGAAGATGTTGTCGTTTCGCACGAACCCGACCAGCCGACCGTCGGGAGAGAATTTTGCGAACTGCTGATACCCGGGACTCGTGCTCACCGGAATGAGCCGGTGCGCGGCGACGTCCCACACGTAGAAGGTGCCTTTCGTGTTCTGCCGCCACACCCGGGCCGACTTGGTAAAGATGAGCAGCTTGGTGCCGTCTCCCGAGAAGCTGTACTCCTCGATCGCCACAGGCCTGGTGGCACCGGGGGGCACGAGGTCGCGGCCCCGGACGATCAGCTGCTTGGCCCCGCTCGCCGCATCGACCCGATACAAGTCCGTGCCGCCCGATGCGTCCTCGTCGACGGTCGTGTAGCTCTTCCCGTCCGGCGCCCACGCGAGCTCGACCAGATCGCTCGCGAATTCGGGAGAGCCCCAGATCGCATGGACGGTCAGGGACGGGGTCTGGCCTCCCTGCGCCGGCAGGGCCGAGCACAGGAACGCGGCACAGAGGACGAGGAACAGCGGGCGAACGGACCTGGAAATCATGGTGGCCACCGTGCGGCAAGTTGAAGTGCCCCAAACTTAGCCGCCGATGGCCACCTCGGAAGGGAAGCCGTCAGGCGTCGCGCTCAGTGGTCTGGCTGCCCGTCGTGATTGTCGTCCTCGAACGCCTTGAACGAGTTCTGGATGTTGTTCGCGACGATGCTCTCGTTGGGCTGCCCGTTGTTCGCCGACGCCGGATCGACGAGCGCGGTCTGAGCGCCGTTCAGGAACCAACCAGCGATGTCGACTCGCAGCGTGACGTTCAAGGTCTGACCCTCCGTCACCGTCACGGGCGGGACGAGGTTCGCCTCCTCACTTTGATCCACGTCGGAGGTGAACGTGAAGTCCGTGCGCGTGCCGGCCTGGCTGAATGTCCCGGTCACGCGGATCGAGATGTTCGCGAAGTCGGGATGGGCGGCGATAAACGCCGCGTCGTCGCTCGAGCTGGGCTTGTGGATCTCGAACTCGAGCTGATCGAACGTGCCCGGAGGCGCGTCGACGCTCACTTGCTGCGCAACCGCGGTGCTCCCCAGTGGCAGCGTGACGAGGGTCGCCCCGGTCTCGAACTCCTCGCAGTCCCCATTCTCCATGACCGCGTCGCACGCGGCGACGTCGACGCGCTTCAACTCAACCTTACGGAGTACCAGCTCGGCGCTCCGGACGATGACGGTGTCGTTGCCCAGCGCAATCACGGTGCTATCGCCGGTCGTCGCGACGCTGGGAACGGCCGCCCCGCTCGCGAGCGCGGCGCTCGGTGCCGGAGCACCGGCCTGGCGGGACGTGAGCGAGAAGTTCACCGTCCCGGTGTTGGAATCGGAACACGCGGCCAGCACGAGCAGCGCCGCTGACGCAATGGACTTCGCGGTCTTCATACTTCCTCCTCACACTGGTGGAAAGGGCACGACGTGATGCTCGGCGCGAGGAGGTTGGCAAGCGATGTGCCGCCCGCGACGGCGGCCGGCCAGGCATTGCGCCGCACAGAGTGTGAGACCCCTCATAGGTGTTCGCGACACGTGCGATTTTCCCTGCATCAATTCGGCGCAGCAGCGCCCGCTATGAGTCAGGAGGAACTATGAAGACGACGCAGCGCGAGCGAGCGGAAACGCTCCGGCGCCTGCACTCGGGGCCCGGGATTCTCGTTCTGCCGAACGCGTGGGACGTGGCCACGGCCCGGCTCGTCGAGGAGGCTGGGTTCGCCGCCATCGCCACCACCAGCGCCGGAGTCGCGTGGGCGCTCGGCTACCGCGACGGCGAGCGGATCAGCCGCGACGAGATGCTGGACGCGGTCCGCCGCATGGCCGCGGCCCTGCGGGTACCGGTCACGGCGGACGTCGAGGCGGGTTACGGCCCGACGCCTGAGGCAGCGGCCGAGACTGCCCGCGGTGTGATCGCGGCGGGCGCGGTAGGCTTGAACCTCGAGGACGGCACGTCCGACGGCGCCCTCCTCGACCTCGGCCTGCACGTCGAGCGAGTCCAGGCGGTCCGGACCGCCGGCGCAAGCGCTGGCATACCGATCGTCATCAACGCCCGTACCGACGCGTTCGAGGTAAAGGGGTGGGACGCCGGGCGACGGTTCACGGAAGCCGTGCGGCGGGCGAACGCCTATCGCGCCGCCGGCGCCGATTGTCTGTTCGTACCACACGTCAGCGACGGCGACACGATCGGCCGGCTCGCGCGTGAGATCGACGGGCCCCTGAACATCATCGCCGGTCCCCCCGCCCCACCGATCCGCGAGCTCGAGCGGCTCGGCGTGCGGCGCGCGAGCCTCGGCCCCCGCGTGGTCCAGGCCGCGCTCGGGCTCGTCCGGCGTGCCGTGGTGGAGCTGCGTGAGCGAGGGACGTACGACAGCATGGCCGACCTGCTCATCCCGTTTACCGAGGTGCAGCGTCTGTTCGCGCCCGCCCCTTGACGGGTTCGAACGTCGCAGTATATTTATGCTGCGAAATGAATATTAATACCATCGGGTGGGCTCGTTCAGGTGGCCTCGACATGATGTATCACCACACGCTGACGGCTATCGCGATTCTGAATCCGGCGACTCCCACGGACGGGAGCGGGCGGGCGGCGTAGGCGTGTAGACGACTCACGAAAGCCCCGGCCCGCTCTCGACAGAGCGGGCCTCTTTTTTTGACCGCCACCGGTAAGGAGGGCCATGCCCGGTCGACACAGTCGCACGCGAGGTCTCGACCCCTGGCGCGAGCACGATGCGTGCGGCGTGGGGTTCGTCGCGCGAGTCTCCGGAGAGCGGTCCGCCTACGTGACGCAGCTCGCTCTCCAGGCGCTCTCCCGCGTGGCCCATCGGGGAGCCGCCGCCACCGACCGTTCGGGCGATGGGGCCGGCCTGCTCACCCAGATTCCCGCACCGCTGTTCTACCGGGAGGCGGCCAGTCGCGGCATGGCGCTCGAGCCCGGCCAGCCATTCGCCGTGGGCGCCTTCTTTCTCCCCGGCTCGGACGACGATCTCTGCCGCGCGACGGGGATCATCGAGGACGCGCTGCGCGACGAAGCGATTCCGTTGCTGGGATGGCGCGATGTGCCCATTGATCCCGGCGTGCTCGGCGCCGGCGCGCGCGCCACCCTGCCCGTTATTCGCCAGCTGATCCTGGGACCACCCGCCGACGGCGGGAGAAGCGACGAAGCGGCCTGGGAGCGGGCCTTGTACCTGGCGCGCCGCACCATCGAGCGCCGGATCGCCGAGGCACGACCCGCCCTCGAGCCGTTCTTCGTGTGCTCCCTGTCATGCCGCACGCTCGTGTATAAGGCGCTCCTCACCGGTACCCAGCTGGCGGGATTCTATCCCGACCTGCTCTCGCCCGACTACGAGACGGCGCTCGCGATCTTTCACCAGCGCTATTCGACCAACACCACGTCGAGCTGGCCCCTGGCCCAGCCCTTTCGCATGCTCGCGCACAACGGCGAGATCAACACGCTGTGGGGTAACCGGAACGCGATGCGGGCGCGCGAGCCCGCCCTCGCCGCCCCGGTGTGGGGCGCGGCCGTCGAGCGCTTGCGGCCCGTGATCTGGGCCGAAGGCAGTGATTCCGCGAGTCTCGACAACGCACTCGAGCTGCTCGTTAGGTCGGGACGCGACCCGGTGCACGCCTTGATGATGCTCGTCCCCGAGGCGCACGAGGGGGCGGTGGACATGGAGCCAGCGCTGCGCGGGTTCTACGAGTTTCACGAGTGCCTGGTGGAGCCTTGGGATGGGCCCGCGGCCCTTGCCTTCTCGGACGGCGTGCTGGTGGGCTCCGCCCTCGATCGCAACGGACTTCGCCCGTGCCGCTACAAGGTCACACGCGACGGCCTGGTCATAGCGGGCTCCGAGGTCGGCCTCGTGGATCTGGACTACGCGGGGGTCGTCGAAAGCGGCCGGCTCGGCCCTGGCGAGCTACTTGTGGTGAATACGCGCCGCAAGCTGATCCTTCACAACGCCGCTGCCAAGCGCGAGGTGGCGCGGCGGCGGCCATACGATCGCTGGGCCGCCCGTGGCATCCTCCCGCTCCGGCCCACCGCCCCGGTCCCCGACGCACCCGTGGTCAACGAAGCCGAGCGCGTCGCCCGCCAGGTCGCCTTCGGCTGGAGCTTCGAGGACCTGCGCTACGTGCTCGAGCCGATGGGCGGCGCGGGCCAGGACGCGGTGTGGAGCATGGGGGACGACACGCCGATCCCGCCGCTCGCGCGCGTGCCACCCGGTGTGTACGCGTACCTGCGCCAGCGCTTCGCGCAGGTCACGAACCCCCCGATCGACCCGTTGCGCGAGACGCTCGTGATGTCGCTGCGCATGCACCTCGGTCGTCGGGCCTCGCTCCTGGCGGATCGACCGGGTGGGTTGCGCCTGGTGCAGAACGAGCACCCGGTCCTCGTCGCGGATGAGATGGCGGCGCTCCGCGCCGTCGTCGGCGCGCAGGCGGTCACGCTCGACACGACCTGGCCGGCGGGCGGGCGAAGGCCGGACGCGCTGCGAACGGCGCTCGACGGGCTGTGTCGCGCCGCGGGGCGCGCTGTCCGTCAGGGGGCCCGGATCGTGATCCTGAGCGACAAGGCGGCAAGCCGCGAACGGGCGCCGCTCCCGATGGCGCTCGCCGTCGGGGCGGTCCATCAACATCTCTTGCACAAGGGCCTCCGTACGCGACTGGGCCTGGTGACCGAAGCGGGCGATGCCTGGGACGTGCACCACTTCGCCGCCCTCATCGGATACGGGGCCGAGGCGGTACATCCCTGGCTCGCGCTCGACTCGGTGCGTCACGGATTCGTGGAGGAGGACGCGCTGGCCAAGTATCGCGCAGCCGCCGAGAAGGGCCTCCTCAAGATTCTGTCGAAGATGGGGATCTCCACGCTGTCGTCGTACTGCGGCGCCCAGATCTTCGAGGCGCTCGGGCTCGGGGCGGAGGTGGTCGATCGCTGCTTCACCGGCACGGTTTCGACGATCGGCGGGATCGGATTCGCCGAGATTGCGGAGGACGTCCTGGCACGCCAGCGCGCGGCCTACCCCGAACGCGGCGCGGAGCCGGCGCTGCCCGATCACGGGCGGGTGCGCTATCGCCGTGACGGCGAGGACCACGCCTGGTCGCCCCCCATCGTTCGGGCGATGCAGAACGCGGTCGCCACGGGCACTGCCCCCGCTTACGACGCCTTTCGGTCCCGCCTCGCCGCGCGAGCGCCTGCGAGCCCACGCGACCTGCTCACCTTGCGAACCGGCACCGCCCTCCCCATCGACGACGTCGAGCCCGTGGAGGCGATTCGTCGCCGGTTCATTTCAACCGCCATGTCGCTCGGCGCCCTCTCCCCCGAAGCGCACAGGACGCTCGCGATCGGGATGAACCGTATGGGGGCTCGCTCGAATTCCGGCGAAGGCGGTGAGGACCCGGACACCTACCTCCCGCTGGCCAACGGCGATCGGGTCGATAACCGCATCAAACAGGTCGCCTCGGGCCGCTTCGGAGTGACCACCCGGTACCTGGTGCGGGCGGATGAGCTCGAGATCAAGATCGCGCAGGGCTCGAAGCCCGGAGAGGGCGGCCAGCTGCCCGCGCACAAAGTGACGGCGCTGATCGCGCGTCTACGGCATTCGGTGGCCGGCGTGCCGCTCATTTCGCCGCCGCCGCACCACGACATCTACTCGATCGAAGACCTGGCGCAGCTCATCCACGACCTGAAGCAAGTGAACCCCCGAGCCAGGATCGGCGTGAAGCTCGTGGCGGAGGCGGGTGTGGGCCGGGTGGCCGCCGGCGTCGCGAAAGCGTATGCCGACTACGTGCTCGTCTCGGGCCACAACGGTGGCACGGGCGCCTCGCCCCTGTCGTCGATCAAGCATGCGGGGTCGCCGTGGGAGATCGGGCTCGCGGAGACGCAGGCCTTGCTGATCGAAAACGGGCTGCGACACCGCATAGAGGTCCGCGTGGACGGCGGCTTCCGGACCGGGCGCGACGTCGTCATCGCCGCGTTGCTGGGCGCCGAGACGTACGGATTCGGCACGGCGGCGCTCGTCGCCCTTGGATGCGACATGGCGCGCCAGTGCCATCTGAATTCCTGTCCCACGGGAATCGCGACGCAGCGTCCCGAGCTGCGCGCGAAGTTCCGCGGCTCTCCGGAACAGGTGGTCGCCTACTTCACGTGGATCGCGGAAGACGTCCGCAACATCCTGGCGGAGCTGGGCTGCCGGTCCGTGGACGAGATCATCGGACGCGCTGACCTGCTGGAGCGGGTGGACCATCCCGAGGTGCCCCGGGCGCAGATGCTCGATCTGTCGCTGCTCCTAGCCGACCCGCCGGCGGCACCCGCCGGACCCCGACGCCGCAACACCGAGCGCAACGACCGTCCGGACGTCGAGAGCCTGGACGAGGAAATCCTCCGCACCCTCGGCCCGCGGCTCGAGAGCGACCGCCCGTTCGCCGGCGTCTACGACATCGGGAACCACCACCTGACCGTCGGCGCCCGCATCGCGGGCTACCTTGCCGGGCGCGAAGGCAAGGAGGTCCCCGCGGCGTGGATTCGCCTGCGGTTCCGAGGCAGCGCGGGCCAGAGTTTCGGGGCGTTCACCGTTACGGGCATGCGCCTCGAGCTCGAGGGTGAAGCGAACGACTACGTCGGGAAAGGCTTGTCCGGTGGTGACCTCGTGATCCGGCCGTTCCGGGAAGCAGCGGCAATCGATGACACTGACCCGCAGGTCATTCTCGGCAACACCGCGCTGTACGGCGCCACAGCGGGCACGCTCTTCGCGGCCGGCCGCGCCGGCGATCGGTTCGCCGTGCGCAACTCGGGGGCGGTCGCCGTCGTCGAGGGGGCGGGCGATCACTGTTGTGAATACATGACCGCCGGAACGGTCGTGGTGCTGGGCCCCGTCGGCCGGAACTTCGCCGCGGGAATGTCCAACGGCACCGCGTACGTCCTGGACGAGGCGGAGGTCTTCGCGCGACGTGTCAATCGCGACATGGTGGCTGTGCTCGATCTCGACGACGAAGACGACGCGAGACTGCGCAAGCTCGTCCAGGACCACGCCGCCAGCACGGGCGGCCGGCCCGCGCGGAATCTGCTCGAGTCGTGGGAGCGCTCTACGCCGCTGGTCCCAGATGTTCCACCCCACAGCTCTCCCGGCCTTCCGCACGTGGCGCACGGGTCGGCCCGCCCAGGCTCACGCGCGGATGG
>JACXTT010010167.1_pt1 | contig 12737 bp, 8 predicted proteins | sample 9270951 | NCBI WGS metagenome assembly JACXTT01 (sample SAMN15532306, study PRJNA645909) | rock metagenome | isolation source: weathered quartz diorite | place: Puerto Rico | collected 2017-06-21 | reverse complement strand
CTTTCAGTGCCGCGAGATAGTCGAAATAGCTCTCGCCGATGTATTCCGAGAGTCGCTTGATTCGCGGCGATTTTCCGCCGCGCACTTCGGAGTTAATCTTCGAGATGTTGAAGATGTTCACCTTGCAACGCAGCAACTCGTCGAACAGCGTACCAGCCTTCGCTTCGTAAGTATCGCCTGTGATTATCTCCGGTGAGTCAGTCGCAAACTCCGCAATCCCTTTGAAGACATACTTCGGAGTGTTGGGTGTGAAGTCGTCGATGAGTTTTTGGTAGATCGTTAGGTTCGGCGCAAGCACAAAGAAATTGTTGAAGCCGTGCGCGAGATGCAGGTAGCTGATGAACGCACCCATCAACCGGGTCTTGCCAACGCCCGTGGCCAGCGCAAAACACAGTGAGGGAAAATCGCGCTCGAAATCCGTCACCGATTGGAACTCGCTTCGGATGGCGTCAAGCGACGCTTGAGTGTCCGCGTCCTTCGCCAGCGGGGCGATCTCCGTTATACGGTCGAGGATCTCCAGCGACCGTCGTTGGGGCGGGCGCAGACTCAAACGACCGGCGATGGCGTTGACATGGCGGTTCATCAGTCAACCTCCTCTTCGAAGAGGCTCTGCTGGCCAGGTTTGGCCGGTGCCTTCGGGAGGTTCTCCACGCTCAGGCTGTAGTCGTCGTGGCCCCACTCGCAACGCGACAACACCGCTCGCGGAATCTTCTTGACCGTCAGGTTGGCCCAGCGGTCCGCCTTGCCTCGAAACGCCGTGCACAACACCAGCAACGAGCGATCAGAGCCGACTTCATCGCTCAACTGCTGAAGCTGATCGGGGCTCAGGTTCTGAGTCGTGACGTAGACGAAATCACGCTCGGTCGAATGTCCGTGTTGCCAATAGATCGTGTCGCTCGGCGCGTAGACAAAGCCTTCGAGTTTGCACAATGCCTCGGCCAGCATCGCGGAGTTGTATTGCTTGCTTATGACCCAATTCCCCCACTTGTCCTTTTCGAGCAGCGAAGGCGCGAGCAGGTAATAGCGAAACCCTCCCCCGCCTTTCCAGCCAACTGCTCCTGTGATCCCGCTGAAGTCGGTACCATCAACCACTCTTCGAAGCCGCGGAAGGATATGAGTATGGCAGTGCTCCCCCAGTTCTACCATAATCCATCGCCTCCCCATCTTGTGACCGACTGCCCCAGTTGTGCCAGAACCGGCAAAGGAATCAAGAATGATATCTCCCGGCTCTGTTGATAACTCTATGATTCTCTTTAGGAGAAATTCAGGCTTCTTGCCATTAGGAAAGGCGACTCCCCCTTCATTATGGAGGTTGTTCGACAAAACATCATCCCAAAGGTTGGTTGCGGCGGATGCGGTGGTCAGTTTCGTATTAATCAAGCGAGTCTTAGACCTGTAGAAGAGCAACTGCTCGCCGTTCAGAAAGTAGTAGCTCTCCTTTCCGACACGTTCAGTCCGAAATACGGTGTCCGAGTCCTGGAGCGACGCGGATAGAGCGTCCCTCGCCTCGGCATTAACGTCACGAGGGGCGACACGCGCGGTCCTAACAACGCGATCGGGGTTTGACAATACGAACTCCTCCAATTTGTTTTCGAGCCTATCTGTAAAGCGTTGCTTAAGATCCTTCCAGGTCGCCTGGTGAAATGTGCAGAAGGCTTCCTTCAAATTTATCAGTCGCCACTCCGTGAATGGCGCGTCGAAGTTTTCGATGTACTTGCTATATCGATCATCACGAGCTGTCGGAACAAAGACTTTATAGGACTTCCAAACATCTTTGTTTTTCGCGTAGTAAACAATGAAATTAGAGGTGGTCACTAATCCAGGGTTCACAGATTTCGGTCCGGAGGCCGAACTCTGTTTGAAAGTAATAACCGAGACCCGATTCTTCCTGCCGAATATCTCATCTGCTACGGCGATCAAATAGGCCAATTCAGTGTCATCGATTTGAACAAATAACGATCCCGTCGGGTGTAAGAGCCTATGTAGTATCTCTAACCGATCTCTCATCAGTGCCAGCCACACTGAGTGCTCGACGCCGTCATCATAGTGTTCAAACGCCTGCTGGGTGTTAAAAGGAGGATCGATATAAACACAGCTGATCTTTCCTGCGAATTCTTGTTCGAGAGCTTTTAGAGCCAGCAGGTTGTCACCGAATATCAACCGGTTATCGAACACATCGTATGGGGTTACGCGATGCTGTGCATGATGAGACTTTTCGGAGTCCTCGAGAAGAATACGAGGCTCCAACTGAGGCCGGTTCTCCTTCCCTATCCAAGTGAGTTCAAGTTTCCTTTTGAAATCCACTACTTCTTCGCTCTCCAATGCTTCCTTAGAAAGGTATATCATCCATTGAATCGGCTTCTTCAGCGTCGCCTTTATCGTTCGTGGTTTCGCCCGGTGTTTGCGGACCGTTTCTTTGCCATTGGTCAGAGAGCGTCGCCCAGTCAATCGTTCTATCGACAGGCTGGTCCTCCTCATCTTGACCAATCCAGACCGACCAGAAATCAGGATCTTGTGATTGCGGCTGGCAATCACGGGGGAGCTCACGTATCTGAGTTAGTATTGGCAGCTCCGTTGCCCATCCGAGCAGAAATGCGTGACGAGACGGCAAAACGGGGAGCTCCCTCAGGACGCCACGCAAATGATCAGGAAGCAACCGTCCGACAGCGTCTTGATCGCGATCGTTGCTAATGCGGTGAAGTAAAAAACTGTTGCACTGGGAAAGGACAGTCGGAGAAAGTTCCGACGGTCTTTGAGATGAAAGCACCAATCCTAACCCGAACTTTCGACCCTCGCGAGCGATCCTCTCAAAGACTCGACAACAAGCTGCCGCCGAAGAAGCGTCTTCTGAATCCGTTCTATACCGTTTAATAAAAGTGTGCGCCTCTTCCATTACGAGAACGGTCGGTAACGTTTTTCCTTGATCGTTGAGCAGTCGGTAACGCTGAAGGGCTTCAAATACCATACGCGCTATTACGGCTGTGACGGTATGAATAATCTCCGATGGAACTAGGGACAGATCCACAATAGTGATCGCCCCATTTGCCGCATCATTTGAACCGATGTAATGCTCAAGCCAAGTCTTCAGATCGTAGTCCTTGTCACCAACGATCTTTCGCATCTGTGTATCGGACAGCATCGTTCGCACACGGATAACGAGAGTGTCGAGAAAGTGCGAAACGTTTTCTTGCTCGGCTAGTACCTCAAGATGATCAGCAAAAGCGGCACCGTCGAAAGGTATTGGTGTGTTTTCGTCGGGGCCTTCCTCGTAGACAATTCCACCCAGATTCCTAACCGCTGAGAGTATCGCATCCAGTATTGCGTTTACCTGACCCTCCGTGAACGGGCGAAAATACTCGATGGTCTCACTTCCCTTTACGAAGGTCTTGAACGTAGCGTCCAGAGCTGCCTCCATGGTCATCACAATGTTCCGAATATCCCGATCGCTCTCCGGTACACTCCCCAATCGTTGATTAAGATCGTCCGCTATCGCCCGCAGTCGGAACCCAAACTTGGACTCCTCGTTCTTGAGTCCGTTGGACCGCATCTCTTTCCGAATGCCGATCAACTGGGAGGACAGGTAACGCCTGAGACGCTGCTTCTGCGCTTCTTCGTCACTGGCCTCCGAGAGCGGATCTGTTCCAGTACGAACTTCTCTTAGCGCTCTTCGCAGCAAGGGTCTTTGTGCTCGTCCGCTCGCTTGCACGAAGGAACTCCATTCCTCACTATTCCAAAACCAGAGCGGCACCTTTAGCTGGCTATCTTCACTTTCCCCTTTGAAGAGTCTAGCAAGGAAGGCCTCACCTCTATTGTTGAAGACTTGGTCATATTCTCCATTCGGATCAAGAATTATGAAGCGCGCGTTCGGCCTACGTCCTGTTATTACACTTGCCTCTTCGATACTCCATTGAATCAAACCTGCAACGGTGCATGACTTACCACTCCCAGTATTGCCTAGAACTGCCAGATGACGGCCAAACAAGCGATCTGGATCGACTCTCACTTCGGCATTTCCTGCTAGCGGTGCGTGACCAATAAATAGACGGCGTTTTTCGCCGGATTCGACGATATCCCTCAACTGCTCGTTGGTAGGTAAGATCGCTGGATCGCCGACGGTCGGAAAGGAATAAACACCTCGACGAAATTTGTGCATTGACAGTTCATCACCGTGCTGCCTGCGCGGAGACTCGAGAGGTGTCAAAGTACCAACGGGGCTCAAAGAGAGCTTTCGCAGCGGATATGGGAGATCGACTAGTCCATAGTCTTGTAGGCCCTTCCTCTTTGGAAAGGCGGAGCGCTCGATGCCGAGCCATTCAATTTGTCCAACCACAAAACCCTCTTCTGACGGAATTAGGATGTAACCATTTACTCTTGGGAAAGGCCTCGGCATTCCTGCATTGAGAGCCGTATTGCTAGGTGCGTCAACATCAAGTCCCACTCTTATCTCCGAAGGGGATACATACTCAACACTCCCGATTCTGCGTCCTTCTGCCTCTTCCAATGGCAAGAGACTCATTGGGGCTCCTCCTTGAAAGGCCCTTCGTTACCTTCGACTCGTTCGTCGTACTCCGTCGTGTATCCCCTCGCTCTAAGCAAATGTGCCATTCGAATTGTCGCGCGATCAATGGCAGGTTTGGGCAGGTAGTAGTCTACTAGATTCCTGAGGTCACCCAAGTGGTTCCCAACGAGTATGGAGACTTGAGATCGGCGCATGGCGCGTTCGTAGAAGCGGCTCAAGCGCTGGCCCGTGTCGTCGTAGTTGATCATTACTAGGTGGGTAGATGGTATCGTTAGCATGTCCACAATTACACGATTAATATGCTCATCGCCGAAGCTATAACCATAAGTGACTAGTGTAGAGTTTGGTCGGCAAAGGGCCGCTGCGAAGTCACGAAAAAGCTCTACGTATGGGTAGCTTGCGGTCTCTTGGTCCTTAGCATCATTTGGATAGATCAACGATCGATTGGGATCGCTGCCTAGGAATGGCTGGTGATCCGTCGCGCCAAACGGGAGGGGACAACGTCGCACCTCTCGCTCATCTTGTATCCAATCAAGTGAGCCATGCAGCTTGGTGAACTTTGCGACACCCTCGAGGTATCTGGGTTCGCCGCGGATTCCCGGAGGGTTGTAGTGGAAATCAACGTCGAGTCGCGATGAACGGAATATTGGACTCAGCGAGCCCACGAAGCGGTCGATCAAACGCAGACCAGCTAATTCAGCGCCGAACTCCAGGACGCGATCATAGTTTGTTGTAAAGATGTGCAAGCGATCGCGAGTGCCTGTCCGACTCGCAAAGCTCATCAAGAAGGACAGGAGCGTCCGCAGCGCTTCCTCGTGCAAATCGTGTCCCTCTGGGCGGATGGTCTGTTCTGCCCTCAGTACGCCAATCAACAGCTCTTGGATCGCTTTGCTGATATCTTTGGTCAGCAGTGTTACTTGCTTACGGAAGGCCCCTAGTCTCCGAGTCCGGTCGCTCTCCGATGATGCCAAGAAAATCCGCAGGCCTTCTCTGAGCGTCAACGCTGCACGGAGTTGATCTTCGGCATTCGGGGTTCCGCGATTAGTCGCTCTTGCGACACGTGCCGCTTCGTACTGTATCTGATCGTCGAATACCGCATAGCTCCGATTCGCGAAACCGCCCGGAACGCCTCCGGTGATTTGCTGATGAATCGCTGTGGTTAGGCCTGCACCGACAAGAACTGAAAGATGATCACTTTGAAAGAGTGCGGTGAGCCAAGGTTCGACTTCTTCGCGCAATTCAGCAAGTCGATACGTTGGTTTCGTAAGCCCACGCGCCCGCGTCGTCGGCTTCAGAAGGGTATCGCCTGCTTCGTTCTGACTAACCTCAAGGCGCACCAAGTCAGATATCTCACGAACTTTTAGCAAGTCAACGTCCGGGTCTGGCGAAGATTGCTTACCTGCCTGGTTATCCTCATTGGTGGGTTCCATAGGCCTCCGTCTTAGGACAAAATCCAGCGCAAGGAAAAGAGCGAGCTGAGAACCAGTCTCTGAAGCAACTTCCCTTCAATAGCATTGATCAACTTGGCGCGTTGCCTGTCAACATCGTCCTGCGCGTCAAACAATGAGCGCCGCTTCTGGCTTCGCTCAGATTCAAGAGACTTGATTTGCTTCTGACGTGCGAGCTTTTCTTCAAGCGATACAGCGGTCAGTGCAGAGCGTCGCACCTCTTTGATTTCACGGTCTACTTCCTTGATCTCTCGTTCAAGACCCAACTTCAAATCATCCGCCCAACCATCGAGCTTCTGAGCTTCAGCCTCAAAGAATCGAGCGTTCCGTTCAGAAATCGTTCGCTTGATGCCCTCCTGCTTTCCGCGGGTGATTGATTCTAGCAGCGATGCCCCGTCAGCACTCGCTGGTCCAAGGATTCGGCCAGGCAACGAGATCAGGCGGCGCGCGGCGTCTTCCTCTAGCTCCCGTCCCCCATCGGTCATTGCCGCGAAGATCAAATAGTCTTCCGCTTGATCGAGCGATTCGATTGTGAAGAGCGATAGCGACAACCAACCCGATTGCTCGAGCAGCGGCTCAAGTACGGTGACTTTGCCTTCGTGTTCGCTGTAGTCGAATCGGACCTCCGCAACGGGCAACGTTCGTTCTTTGGCCCGCGCAACAACCGCGTCCGCCAGAGGATGCCCGAGCCGGTAGAGATGCGCTTCACCTGAACGTCTGGGCAGTTCATAGAGGCCAAGCGGTATCTCCTCGTTCAAGCCTCCAAACAGATACGACTTCAATCGAAATGAGGAGTCATCGATGAACTCAGCGTGGCCGTTCAACTCGTGTTGTGTGAGTTGCATCAGTAGCCGCTCGAAGCGACCGAGGTATGCCTTCGACGTTTCATTGCTTACTCTGAGTTTTTCGCGCACTTCGTCGTCGAAGTTCTCAAGCAGTTGGCGGCGTGTGCGTGTCATGGCTTCGCTGATCTCGAAGTTGAGCTCAAGCTGAAGCTTATCGAAGGCCGATCTGATCTCTTCCGTTTGGCGGCAATTCTGATAAATATCGGCGATGCGTTTCTCGAAGTCTACGCCGGAGCCGATCGCGCCTAGCACTTCATCGCTCGCACCAAACACCCCTTCGAAGAGCTGAAACTTCTCGGACAACAATTGAAAGACTCGCTGGTCGGCCTCGTTCTTCCGGTTCAAGAAGTTCACCACGACAACATCGTGCTTCTGGCCGTAGCGATGGCAGCGGCCGATACGCTGCTCGATACGCTGGGGATTCCACGGGAGGTCGTAGTTCACCACCAGCGAACAGAACTGAAGGTTGATGCCTTCGGCTCCGGCTTCGGTGGCGATCATTATTCGGCCCTCCTTGCGGAAGTAGTCCACTATTGCGGAACGCAGGTCCGCCGTGCGTGAACCCGTAACCCGATCTGTGCCCTGGTGCAGCTCTAACCACTTGGCATAAATCTGTTTCGAGCGCTCATCAGTGTTCGAACCATTGAAGAGGACGATCCCCTCTGAGAACGGACTGTCGGCGAGCACGCGCAACAGGTAGTTCTGGGTGCGCCGCGATTCAGTGAAGATGATGGCCTTCTGCGCGCCGCCAAGTTTAATGGCTTTTTCGAACGCAACGCCAAGCGCTTTGAGCAAGGCTTTGCCCTTCGCGTTGTGTTCGATGGAAGTTGCAAGCGCTGCGAAGGCATCGAGATCGCCGATCTCTGCTTCGAGGGCTGAGCGGTCCGCGTCCGAGAGCGGTTCCTCTGCTGGCTCTTCCGGCCATTCCTCAGCCGTTTCATCCAGGGCTTCGTAGTCCTGATCGAGTTCTTCTTCAAGCGATTCGGCCGGCTCATTTTTCCGTAGCCGGTCCTTCAGTCTTTTTGAAATGGTTCCAAGTGCTCCGGCGATGGCGAATGTGGACGAAGCGAGAAGTTTTCGCAGCACGAGCGTCATCAGTGAGCGCTGACTGGCCGGCAACGCCTGGAGGTTGTCCCGCCGCAGGTAATCGGAGACCAGCATGTAAAGACGATCTTCACTTTCTTCCGGGGTGAATTCTTCGACCAGCGGGAATCTTCGCGTGAACGGAATGTAAGCAGTCACCTGGCGGCGCAGCGTGCGATGGCAGATCGGTTTGAGACGGCCCTTGAGCGTTTGAAAAACCTGCTGTTGATTCAGATTGCTGAACTGCTCGCGGAAACTGTTGAGATCGCCGAAGGCGTGCTCGTCGATGAAGCTAACGAGCCCGAACAGTTCGAGGAGGGAGTTCTGGAGCGGTGTCGCGGTCAACAACAGCTTATCCTTCTGTGCGAGCGCCAACTTGAGTGTGTTGGCGATGACGTTTGAAGGCTTATAGACGTTTCGCAGCCGGTGCGCCTCATCTATGACTACCAGATCCCACGGCGTCGCGCTTACATCGGATGCCTTGCTGCGTGCGAAATGATACGAGCAAATGACAACGGTATCCTGTGTCTCGAACGGCCGGAAGTTACCATGCTTGATGGCTTGATTGTAAGACCGTGATTCTATAAGAGTGCATGGCAAAAAGAACTTTTCAGTCAGTTCCTGATGCCACTGCTTCCGCAGGTTTGCCGGGGTGATGATCAGAATGCGCCGCTTGCGCTCGGCCCACCTCTGAGAAATCACTAGCCCGGCTTCGATTGTCTTTCCGAGGCCTACTTCATCCGCCAGCACAGCCCCCTTGGATAACGGAGACCGAAACGCGAACAGTGCAGCGTCAACCTGATGAGGATTCAAGTCCACCTGCGCGCTCGCAACCGCGCCGGCGAACTTCTCGACACTGTCGGACGGATAGCGCCTCGTCAGTTCGTGAGCAAAGTATTTTGCATGGTAGTCGGTCAGTTGCATTAGGTAGCAGCATCGTCTTCCCGGAAGCCAACGTGTTAGAACGCAATATAGACGACAGAAGACGAAACCGCAACGGAGAGCCTGTGCAGAGTTTGGTAGATACTTGGTTAAAGTAACGAAACCAGCTCCACGTGTCTTAGGGGAAGGTTAGTCAACAAAAAAAGCTCCGCCACCGTCAGTGGCAGAGCTAATACGAGTTCTCAGAGAGAAAACGAATTCATTTCTAACTCCTCCTCGAAGTAATTATGGTACTCATCAGGGGGAAAGCGGTCCCACAACGGGGTCTGGTGATATGGCAACTGCCACTCCAACTTGATGGTGCGGCCTATTTCACTAATCTCTCCCCAGGTCCCGCTTTCGATCGGCATTTGATTATGGGTTGACCAGATGGTGCAAACCAGAACCACTCGCTGGCCTACTTCCATAGACATCGCTCTTTGGAACCGGTGAAACGGGACCAGGTTACTCTCGTCGTGCGACCCCCGGCACTCAGTCCGGTCTTCGTGTACAAGCTTAAACGTTAGTTGTTCAGGACCGGATTTGCGTCGACGCTTCGCTTTGGTTGCGCGATGCTTTATTGTCGATCGAGGCTCCTGGTTTCGGTGAGTCAGAGATATCTGCGGGGAAACTTGGCAGGACAAAGACCGTTCCGTTCCTGGGTTTCTTGTCGTAGCTGTATGGGTCTCCCCGCATTCCGGAAAGGCTTTGTGGATTGCCTTGTGTATTCCGACAGCCCAGTAGTGGTCCTGATGGGTTGAACCCATGTCGAGAAACAGCGAGGCACGGTTGTAGAGATCGAGTAGCGGCTGTGGAATTACCCACGCTTCATCACGACGTAGCGGTAATCTCACAACGTCTTGCTTTCGAAGTGCCATAACACCTCCAACGGAAAATGTGGCGAAAAAGTGAAGGGGCCACAGACAATCTGTCCGTGCCCCTAGCACTGCATTGACTGATCGAGACTTGAACTCGCTAGAGTGAGGCGAGCAATGTTTGGATTTCTTCTCTGGTCAGTTGATCAGGCTGCACCTGATCGGGAAGGGAAATCGCCGTCACCCAAAGCCTGCGGCCGAGTCGCTGCAGACATTCGTCGGTGGCGCTTCTGCCGGCTTCGTCGCCGTCGAATAACAGCACCACGTTCTTGAAGTGTTGAGCGATTAGTTCTTCCTGCTCGATGGAGAGCGACGAGCCCAAAAGCGATATACCGAGGTATCCGGCCTGCCTTACCTTAAAACAGCCAAAGAAGCCTTCCAAGACTATTACTAGGTCAGCCTGGCTATCCAGCACTCGGTGCATGTTGAAGAGTAAGAATTTTTTGTGGAATCCCCTGTCCGAGGATGGGAAGAGGTAACGTGGCTGCGAGTCATCAACACTTCGGCCGGCGTAGCCTACGAGCTGGCCTTGAGCGTCGTGGAGCGGGATCACAAACCGTCCTGCGAATGTTCCTTTGGAAACGCACAAGCCAGCACCGAAGTACTCCAGCGTCTCTTGGCTCACTCCCCTACTCAAACCGTACTCGTGCCCGGGATCCACGCGAAGTTGAAACGGCAGCGGCGGGTTGATTGGTCCGGTTGCCTCTGTCTCATCAGCCTGATTGTTTTCTTCCTCCGCTGCCTCTGCTTTTGGCGAACCACTCTCCCCTACTGCAAACCACGCCTGAAGCTTGAGTGCCGCATCTCTGACGCTGCAGTGTTCCATCGCGGCGACTAGGTCAAGGACGTTGCCCCGCGCATGGCAAGAAAAACAATGGAACGCTTCCTTGGTCAGGTTGACATGAAAGGTGCGATCGCCTTCGCCCTGGTGAATCGGACACCGGCCACGCATCTCGTCTTTGTTCTTCCGTAGCCAGTTGATGTTGTAGTGATCAAGCACCATCTGGATTGAGACGGCCTGCTTGACTGACTTGAAGTCTACCCAGTCATTGGGCATAAGACACCTCCTTTGGATTTTTGTCGGATTGTTTGTTCAGTCCTGTGTTCGTCGTATTTCACCGACGACGATACAGCTAATCGTCGGCAGAGTTTTCTTGGGCACAGAACTGGGCACAGAAGTGCCAAAACAGGGGTAAGAACCAGGAACTATCAGGCAGGTAAGCTATTGAAGGCAAAAGACGAGCGAGTCTTGTGTAAGACTCATAACCCAAAGGTCGCGGGTTCAAATCCCGCCCCCGCAACCACTTAACTGAGCCGGGTTCCAAAACTGGGTTCCAAAAGCCTTAATTTGGACTCGGCTTTTCCCTTCCCTACATCACGACAACAGCCAAACATGGTGTATATCAACTATCTCGCACAGTCCGTAGACTAACCGATTCCTCTTTCGGAGCAACGGATGGTAAAGCACAGATACCCCCGGGACTTGTATGCGATCCTCAGACGGCGCTGGCGCGGTGAGGCGTTCGCCGACAGTTCAAGCACCCAAACCTGAGCGCCCTCCCTGCCGTGCTTCGGAAAATCCCGAACAGACAATTCTTCGCCGATGTGTTATAGTACCGCTCGAAAAAGTGCGACGCAGATGCGCGCCCCCTGCGGATTAACGAGAACGAGCGGATCCGCTCAACCTAAGTCACTAACTGGAATCTGGGATCACGACTGTCCTCTAGAAAAATAGCTCATGAAGTTATAGAACACTTAGACGACGTGATGGATGACAGAGGATGGGCCTGAGTTGAGGCGTGTTTTGGCGCTGGAGAGAGAATACATGGATGAAAAAACTGTAGAGAAGAAGTTCATTTTCGGTGGTGCGCAGTATGAGCGTCAGATGCCGCCGCGTGAGAAGGTTTCGTCAGAAACTCGAATTCTCAATATTGAGATGCCTCTTGAAGAGGCTTTGAAATTAGGACTCGCCATAGATGAGTGCTGCCGCAAGGTAAATCGCTACAATATGGCGACAAAGGTCGGAAAACGGGCTCGCGTAAGCCTGGCAGTTCATTTCGACAGCCGGCTTATCGTGGCGTACGAGGGTAAGGCCAAGAAGGAGCGATAAATCATTGCCAAAGTACCCAAGGAATGCGGGCAAACTGTCGAGCGGAAGGTATCAAGACGTCCTGAGCTAGTGGCCCAGAATACGCCAACGCGAGTCAATCGGCTTAAAGAGTAGGCCCGTATCCCTCGTATGTGTTGTAGTGATTGCTAACTAGGGCATTAATGAAGTCATCTACTGTGTTCGCGTTCGCCACCCGCGGCCCCCACAAGTTGTCCCAAGAATCGGTGCCGGCTTGGTACGACTCAAACCGGAGGTTCCTCCCGCCGGCAAGTAGCACTGCTTCCTCGGAGTCGTTGCGTCCCTCACGCTGAGTTTCTGCGGCCCGAGATTCTTTCAACCTCGACGCGGGACACGGATTTGGTTTCGTCGGCGGACAACGTCTTTGCGTTCCGTTGGCGACGAATCGTCAAGCGAACAACGTCACGAAGGTCAGGCCAAGTCTTTTACGCTGTTACCAATAATTGAACGTTTAGAATTCGATTCGCCCTAAGTCTGAAAGAGATGAAGTCATTGTCTGGATTTCGGAGCCGGTGACAACCATGAAAATTGCGAACAGAGCGAAACTCGGGCAGAGCCGTTGGCGGAGTGGTATGCCTTGGGCGAGGAGATAGACAACCACCAAATCCATTACCACCTGCATTAAGGCGGTGGACTAGTCCTGCGCGAATACGTGGTCGACGGGGATGGGGAGGAACAGGCCCTCTCACCACCGCTTCATTATCATGGCATCGTCGTTTCAGTCGACGCCGCAAGGAAAGTTTTCAGGATCGTGCGAGCGCACCAACACGGCGCAGAGGAGGAGAATGCGAGGGACGACGAATGAAAACCGGGGCCTTGCGCGTGCTGAGGATTCAACTTCGGCCATGTCGATCAATCGTCCGCAATCATGAGCATATAAGGGCCCCGTCGAGGCCGGACGGACAAGACCAGGTACGG
>JACXTT010010166.1_pt1 | contig 12737 bp, 11 predicted proteins | sample 9270951 | NCBI WGS metagenome assembly JACXTT01 (sample SAMN15532306, study PRJNA645909) | rock metagenome | isolation source: weathered quartz diorite | place: Puerto Rico | collected 2017-06-21 | reverse complement strand
CCGCCAAAGCTCGCTGCGCTCGCCACCGTACCGTTGACGAGTTGTAGAAAAAACCAGAAAGCTAAAAAGAGGACCGCAGGCACCGTTATTACTTGGAGAAAGATGAAAATAGGCACGAGGGTCACAATCCGTGCGCGTGGGAATAGGACGAAATATCCGCCCATCACTCCAGCAATGGCGCCGCTGGCGCCGACGACTGGCACTCCGGACTGTGGCCCGGTGAGATAATGGACGTAGGCGGCGATAATTCCACAGACAAAATAATACAGGAGGTATGAGCCCCTACCGAGACGATCTTCTACATTGTCTCCAAAAATCCACAACGTCCACATATTGCCGATCAAATGCAACCAACCGCCGTGGAGAAACATAGAGGTCACCATCGGCGCGAAGCGCGCAGGAAGGTTCCACGGTTCGGTGTGCGAGACGTGAAAGTAGACAGCTGGCACGAAGCCGTGGGTCAAAATGAAACGATCAAGAGTTCTTCCTAGTCCAGTCTCATAAATAAACACAAGGGTATTTACGGCTATAAGCAACACGGTCACAAAGGGAAAGGAAGCAGAGGGGTTCGCGTCGCGTAAGGGAATCATATTGTCGGAGATTGTACTACAAATTCATCGCGTTCGATAAGTTGACTTCTACACAAAACTTTAGGTCGTTACGTCTCTATCTCACTTTTATACTTGTCTTTACGGTCGCTTTCTCTTTTTGCTTCATGAGATCAATACTAGTGCGCTTGACAAAATATGCGAAGAGAGAGGTATAGACGATGAAGCGACTGAGGACGCCACGTATCATAGGAGGAACCAGATGAGAAAACCACAGGGAGCGCTCAGTCTTGTTGTAGTAGTCAGTGGATTGTATCTTTTTCTGAGTTTCTCTAGCGTCAAGGGACAGGACCGGCCGATTCCCTTTGAGGATGCCCCGACGCAGCCTTCGCTTGGCAGCGCTAATGGCTGTCCACCGCTGCCGGAAACGGCGTCCGCAGGCGCTGTCGCAATCTACATTGCGAAGATTCCAGACAAGCCTGGGTTCGTCTGCGTACGCGTCGTGAACGATACACCCCTCTTACGAAATCCCATCAAAGATTTGCTGCTCCAGCAGCGAGAAGAAGGGCAATTCAAAGAGTTGATAGAGGTGTTGCCAACACCACAGAACCACCCAGGGATCATTATTGGGGAAACGCTTCCCGCTCTGGCGTCTGGTCCGGTAGAGAAAGGGACTCTACTGACTCGCCAGATGCCGCTTTATACGCCCCTCCCGCCTGGCGTGTACCGAGCGTGCGTTCGCTATCGTACGCTCCAAAAGAGCCTGGACCAAGAAGAAGCCTGCTCTGAAGAGATCTCCTTGCCTTAGTAGACAGAACATGCATTCCTGCCCGACACGCCCGCCATCTTTGACGAAGATGACAATCCGTTGCTCGGGCGGTTAAGTAAATAGAAAGAAGCTGGCGCAGTGGCGCAGGCAGATGAAAGACGCTACCAAGGCTGAGCGCATAAAATTGACAAAGCGCAAGTAACTGACCAAACCGGGGCTGCGGATACCGGCAAGGACAATATGTGACTCTCCAGGGTGCTGATAAAACTAACTCTTGAGGAAAACACTTCATGGTGGCAGAGAGAAAAACGATGAAACGGCGACTATGGTGCTGTCTCGCCTTAGCGGTAGGAGGGGGGTGCCTGAGCCTCTTTTTTCTTCCTGCCCTGGGGAGAAGTCAAGGCGCCCTTTTTCCTCCCCCGAGCTGCTTGCCAATGCAGGAGCAAGGACCGGCTGATACCGTCTCCCTCGATGTCGCCAAGGCCATAGACATTCCTGGGTTTGTCTGCGTCCGAGTACTCAATGGGTTCAGTGAACAAATCCTCGCCAGTCCTCAGGGCGTGCGGTTACAAAAGCGCAAGGCAGGGAAGAAACAGCAGCACGGTTTCCAAGGCTTTGAACCTGTTTCGGCGGGAGCAAAGTCCCCGACGGATGCGGGCATCATACCGGCTCATGGGGTAATGGACTGGTGGCTGCCTTATGCGAAGAAGCCAGCGGCTCCTGGGATCTATAGAGCCTGTTTCAGCTACATCTCTCCAGGACAGAAAAAGGGGCTCCAGGAGGTGTGCTCTCAGGAGTTCTCGTTAAGCAAAGGGGATGACATTCCGTCCCTTCCTGGTTGTCCGTCGTTGCCAGATCAGGAGGCAACCCCGCGGATCTCGATCCAGGTGGGAAAGCGATGGGATACAACCGACCTCGTCTGTGTACGAGTGATTAACGGACTGAGTGTAGACATCATTTATGGGGCAATAGCATTCTGGCTGCAGAAGTGGGAGGACAAAGAGGGAAAGTTTCTGAACATCGAGGACCCCGATTTACGCGGGACAGCAGTGCAACCGGTAGCATACATGCTGCGAGCAGGAGGGGTGTTAGATCGCTATCTTCCTCATTTTCGCCAGCCTGTTCCTCCCGGCAGATATCGGGCTTCTTTTCGATTTACTGTCTTTGGTCAGACCGTTAAGGAGGAGGTGTACTCCGCGGAGTTTTCATTACCGTAGAGAGCGACATGCCGCTGCTCATGTCTCCAAAGTTGAAAAAAGAAAAGGTGAATCTGTGAGAATATCCTGGGTGAAACTCCTCCGCAGAGCCCTCTTCTTCATGGTGCTGACCCTGCTCTTCTTTTTCCACTCTTTTTCTCAATCTGGAACTCTTCTGATCCCGGAGCCAGTGCATGGTGCACGACATGGGGAGCCAATCTGTCCTTCGCTCCCCGCGCACGGTCTAGAGCGCCAGCTCTCGTTATTTGTTGCCCCAACAACAGACCATCCGGGCATCGTCTGCGTGCGTGTGTACAACGGCGGGCCAGAGTGGATCTCTTATGGCTGGTTATCTTTGCGCTTGGAGCGGCGCTGGTTTGGGGTGGTGTGGTCGTCAGTGTTGCATCCCAAAGATCTGTTTCCGGAGTGTCAGGGGTGTGCAGTTCAGCCCGTACTGATAACTGTACCAACAGGAAGTTTTAGAGACTATTTTATGCCTTCTATGTACGCATCTGTGCATGCTGGGACGTACCGGGTGCGTTTCCGCTACCGTCTTGCTGAACAAGAAGAGGAGCGAACCGTGTACTCAGAGCCATTTACTGTAGCCCCCTCTGTAAACGAGAAAAAAGGTTAAGAACAATACTCGTCTACCAATTATTCTGAGAGTCATTTCCTTTCTGAGAGTCATTTCCTTAAGGATGAAGGAACTGATGAGGATGTCTGTTCCGGTGAAGTCTCCTTGCCATAGAGGGAAGAGCGATGAAGGAAATTAGGGTCAGGCTTAAATAAATGGATTTCCCGATAAACACCGCATCGTGCTTCCTCCAGAACTTGCCGCGCACGTTGCAGTGCAAGAACGGGAAGGACATCTAGTGTTCTGAAACACAGTCTGGAAAACCTTGATAGACAATACCCCGCCGCTCATTACTGCCCGACATGCCCGTCATCTTTCACGAAGATGACAATCCGCTGCTCAGGAAGAAACTCCAACACATCTTTGACACGAAACCCTAGCGGTTCAATTTCCGAGCGTAGCTGAATCAGCGTGGTCTTATGTTCGGGTTTGATCGGCACAGTGGGATCTTCACCCCGATATTCAATCAGCACCAAACGCCCGTCAGGTTTAAGCGCTCGGCGAATCTGCCTAAGAGTTTCTTCTGGATAAGCCAGTTCATGGTACACGTCGACCATGAGTGCGAGATCAAGAGCGCTCTCGGGCAACTTCGCGTCAGTGGGGGTACACAAGATCGGTTCAACATTCGTAACATTTGCGGCGCGCATCTTGTCGCTTAACATCGCAAGCATCTGCGGTTGAATATCGGTGGCGAGCACTCGCCCCTGCGGTCCAATCCGTTTCGCAAGGCGCAGGCTGAAATAGCCCGTGCCTGCACCAATATCGGCGACAGTGCTCCCCGACTTGACGGCTAACTCATCCAAAATTTTCTCGGGCTGTTGCGTTGCGTCACGGTCAGAGCGTTCGAGCCAGTCGGCGCCACGGTAACTCATCGGCGGCGCAATGACGCGGCCTTTGTATGTCTTCGGCGCAGCGTCTTCTGCACTTGACAGAGACAAGCTGAATACAGCGAGACCAATGCCCAACACGACTCCAGCAACACCGGGCGCAAAAAACCTGGGAAGGAAACACCGACAGCGCTTCAACGCCGGAAAGGAAATCATACGCGAGAGATTGTACTACAAATCTATCGAGTCCGATAAGTTCTCCTCGACTACCCCGATAGAGTGCTCATCCCTTATGCTTGACAATTCTGTTCTCGTCATTGCATCATTCCTGGAATCAGACTGTTCTCGTGGCGTTTGATTTTATGTGGTGAAGTTCAGAGGAGAGAATCTATGCAATTCATGAAGCTCGGTAAAACAGGAATCACTGTCTCGCGCCTCTGCCTTGGCTGTATGACGTACGGCGGCGGGGAACAACCGCGTTGGGCGATGCGGCGCGATTGGGCGCTCGGGATGGACGAGGCGCGCGACCATTTCGCTCTGGCGCTTGAAGCTGGGGTTAACTTTTTTGACACTGCTGATGTCTATTCAGTAGGCCTGAGCGAAGAGGTCACCGGACGCTGGCTCAACGAAATGGCCTCACGTGACGACATTGTCGTAGCCACCAAAGCGCACGGCGCCATGGGGCCAGGGCCCAACCGGCGCGGCCTCAGCCGCAAGCACCTCATCGAGGCGTGTGAGAATTCTTTGCGTCGCCTCAAGATGGATTATATCGATCTGTACCAAATTCACCGGTGGGACTTCTCGACGCCGCTTGAGGAAACCCTTGAGGCGCTCGATGCTCTCGTGCGCAGCGGCAAAGTGCGCTATCTCGGCGCCAGCAGTATGGCGGCCTGGCAATTCTCCAAGGCGCTCTATACCGCCAAAGAGCACGGCTGGCATCGGTTCGTATCGATGCAGAACCATTACAACCTCATATACCGCGAAGAAGAGCGTGAGATGAATCCGCTGTGTATCGACCAAGGCGTGGCGCTGATTCCGTGGAGCCCGTTGGCGCGCGGGTTCTTCGCCGGCAACCGGACGGCTGCAGCCGGGCCGCAGGCGACCAAACGGGCGCAGACCGATGAGTTTGCGCAGCGGAATTATTTTCAGGAGAATGATTTTGCCGTGGCCGCCGCGGTAGAAAGAGTCGCCCAACAACACGGCGTGTCGCCGACACAAGTTGCGTGTGCCTGGATTTTGCAAGCGCCAGGCGTGACGGCGCCAATCATCGGAGCGACCAAAATTCCGCACCTCAAAGAACTCTTTGCAGCGGTGGACATCAAACTAAGCGCGGAAGAGGTCGCCGCAATCGAGGAACCGTACCAGCCGCACCCCATTCTTGGACATGAGCAACCCAAACCGGCAAAAATGGTGAAGTGAAGAAGTCAACTTTAACAAGGTGAAGAAATCTTTTATGCGAGGTGAGCACGATGGACTATAACGTGATTGATGCTGACGGTCATATTTGTGAACCCCCTGATTTGTGGGAACAGTACATCGACCCCAAATTCCGCGAGGGCTGCCCCAAACTGGTGACGTTTGAAGATGGCATGGAAATCTTCCGCGTTGAGGGCGACGATGCTATCGACCTCGGGGGCGGCAAGAAACGCATCAGTTTTGGCGGCGTGGGAGCGATCGGCTCGCGTGAGGGGAAGGTGTCGCCGTCGATTCCTTACACTCAGGGACGCAAAGGCGGTTTTGATCCCCATGCGCGTATTCCCGACATGGATGCGGAGGGCATCGACGCCGCGTTCTTGTATCCGAGCCTTGGTCTGTTCCTGGGCTCAGTCAAAGATCCCGATTTTGCGGCGGCCACGTGCCGCGCGTACAATCGTTGGCTGGCGGATTATTGTAAACCCTACCCGGAGCGGCTGTTTGGCGCTGCGATGCTGCCCATGCAATCTGTCGAAGGCGCCGTGCAGGAACTACAGTATGCCGTCAAGGAGTTAGGTTTTCGTACAGGATTCATTCGGCCCAATCCCTATAATGGGCGCGTGCTGCACGACCCCGCCTTTGAACCACTGTGGACTGTAGCGCAGGACCTCAACTTTTCAATCGGCATTCATGGCGGCTCTGAAAGTGGACAACCAACGTTGGCCATGGACCGTTTCCGGAAAGGCGGCGCCGTGCGTCACTGTGTCGCGCACACGTTTGAGATGATGGCTGCGGCGACCAGCTTCATCATGTGTGGGATTTGTGACCGCTTCCCTCGGCTCAAAGTCGCGTTCTTGGAGTCAGGCGGCGGTTGGATGGCCGGGTGGCTTGATCGTATGGACCGGCATTTTGACGATGTGGGGATGAACGACACGGGATTGTCGATGCGACCCAGTGAGATTTTCGGCCGACAGTGCTTCATTTCGTTCGAGCCAGTAGAGAAATCGCTGGCCCTATTGGCGGACTATATCGGCTCGGACAACATCTTATGGGCAACCGACTACCCACATCTCGATGGATTTACCGATGCGCCGAACATGATCAAAGCGATGGGAATGCCGCCGCACACGCTGGCGAATGTGTTGGCGGGCGGCGCCAAACGATTTTACGGCATGCAATAGCGGAGACTGAGGTGGTGGTGGGACGGTTGTCCATCACCGCCTGACCAAGGAAAAATAAGGGAGCCCAAGTTCACAATCGGCAAGCTGTTTCATCTATTGCTCGAACGAACCCCTATGTTATCAATATCCATCAAAGCTGCTTATGAAAGAGGCCCTTCTTGGCAGGGTGGTCTTCTCTGGAGCACAAACGAAAGAGAAGAGCCCCCTGGTCGCGAGGAATCCTCCCGAAAAAGATGAAACTGCTTGCAGCTCCATTTTTCCACCCCAAGAAAGATTTCCCTTCGGGCGCCTGTAGCCCCCTAGCCCCTGAATTGACTCGCTGTTCGTTGGACCACGGGAGAGCCAGCCCGCGGCCACCCCAAGGGCGGGGCCTTTATTGAAGAGGCTCTCACGGTGTGCTAAAAGGGTGACACTCCGTGAGCGACTGCGTGTCGGCCTCGTCTCATGGCCCCGGGGGCGCCCCCGGTAAGGCCCAGGGACCGGGGGACACGCTCGAGAACGGGGAACGAAAATAGAATAGAAAAACAAGAAGGAGTGTGTTTTATGGCAACTGCAACGCCCCCAGAATTTATTGTCATCTCGGATGAGGCCCGAAAAGTAATTCGTGAAGCGAGAACGCAGCTCGGACTTTCTCGCGAAACCCTGGAGCAACGCGCAAAAGTAGGAACGGACTATGTGAAGAAACTCGAATTAGGGCGACGGCAGCGTGCTGAAGCTGGCCGATTGCGTCGCGTCCTGCAGACAGTGCAACAGGCCGCAGCCCGTGGACAAGTTCCCGTCAAACTCACAGCGCGCATCGACCGGGTGGTGAAAGCAGTCTCCCCCAAAGCACCCAAAGCAGAGAAGAAGGCTGCGCGGTAGCACTAGTTGCTTCTGTATACGGAAGAATTCTCTCGCCTTAACTTTCAGTGCGTCAGGGCGGCGTTGCTTGCTATCCTCATCCCCTCTTCATCGCAACGCCGCAGCTCTTATACGCGCCTTCGCCCAGGCTCTGTTGCCTTTCAACGCCGGCAGGGAGCGCAAAAAAGAGAGAGACGCCATTAGGGCAGATGCCTAACAGCAGGACTGATCTGTTTATGTAACAGCAGTGTTCTCACAAGATGTGCTGCAGAGAGAAAAGGCGGCGGTAGCTTCCATCCGTGGATGCTTTGATTCCGCCGCTTTCTGCCGGCGCGGAAATCCATCCTGGATGCTCCCAGTTCCTCCTCCTGGACAGGAGCGACGGCAGCACTCTACTCTATTTCTTTGTCGGTTGTCAATAGTCATAATTGTTATTTATCCAACAAAGTAATTTTTGCAAAGACAAGAAAGATCTCAGTTCGTTACGAGCATGATGAGCGGCAGCCATAGGTCTCGAACATATCTGCAATTCCCAATACTGAGGAATACTTGCTTACTTTCCAGCCTTGCTTGCCTTGATTCGAATGAGATATGGTCCGGGGTCATACAAATATAAGGAGGAAAAGCTATGGTCAAAGGGTTTGCTCTTATCGTCAAAAAAACAGGCATCAGTGATGAACAATTTCACAGCCATTGGCGTAGCGTACACGCCCAATTAGCGCTTCGTATCACCAGCCTCCGCCGATACGTCCAAAGCCACCGTATGCCAGGCCTGACAGCCAGCTTTCCTTCACCGCGTTTTGATGGCGCTGCTGAAGTCTGGTTTGACAGCCTTGAGGCAGCGTTGCAAATGCGCGAGAGTCCGGACTATCTGGAAGGCGCTTATAAAGATGAACCAAACTTTATCAATCAACCGGAGCTACGCTGGCTTACCACGCGGGAGAATATCGTCGTGGCTGGGACGCCAATGACTAAAGACGCCGCCTGCGTGAAAGGCGTTTTTCTCGTTAAACGGAAACCGGGGCTGAGTGTGGCCGAGTTTCAAGATTACTGGCGCACGAAGCATGCCCCTCTTGTCCCTCGTACGCCTCATTTGCTCCGCTATGTGCAATGCCATGTACTGCCGGAGACATACGAAGCTGACACTCCCCCTGCGTACGACGGCGTTGCTGAACTATGGTGGCCGAACGTAGAGAAATTTAAAGAGTCCTGGGCGTCGCCAGAATTGCAGGTCGAACAGCTGACTGACGCAAAACAATTCGTCGATGGTCAGAATTCAGCGGCGTTTCTCGCCGAAGAGAATCGTGTGATCTGGCCGTAATTGATGCGATCTGGCCTTTTCGAAAAGGGAACGGAGACAAATTTTCTCACAGGAGAAGAGCAGAGTCGACAATATTTTTTGCTTGGGCTTAGGCTCCGTCTGAACCTAAGCAGAACAGAGCCTACCGAGTACGAAGTTGAATAAGCAACCTGTCCCGCTCAGGATAGCAACCACACTCTATCATCCTACCTCAGTTGTCTTTTCTGCTAACTCAGCCGTTGCTATTGCGACGGCTGCATGTTCTGTGGTCAACCAGGAAAACGCCGCAGTACCAAGCAAGCCGGCTATGCCGCTGAATATAAAAAGTGAGCGCAGCCCGGTAATCTCTGCTAGCACGCCCGCAAGGACGGGGCCGAGCATCATACCGGCGCTCATCGCCATGTTCATAATTCCCATCAGGGCGCCCATACCCCCATGATGTCCTTCATCCGCGGCAATGGCGGTGAGCGCCGGCAGCGCCATCGCACCCATCGCGCCGGCGAGTGCGCCGATGAGGAGAAGATGCACGAATCCTTGGGCAAACCACACAGCGGCAAAAGCAAAAGAAGCCAGATAGCCCCCAGCAGCAATCAGTAACTGCCGGTTCATACGGTCCGCCAAACGACCAAACGGCACTTGCACCAGCGAGCTCACTAACATGTAAGTGGCAAGCACAGTGCCGATTTGTCCTTTATTCATCAACAGCACTTCAGTGCCGAGCAGAGGAAGGAAAGAAAACCATAAGCCCATTTGAATGGAGTTAATCATGCGGAAAAAGGCAAGTCCGCGAATTTTCGGGCGTCGTAGAAGGACGAAATAGGAAAAAGACTGTCGTTGCGCATGCGCCGTTGGTCGCGCTTCGGGTAATAAAATGAGTACAGCAAAAAAAGCCGCAAGATTAAGCACCCCCATCAAGTAAAAGCTCGACTCTATGCCATACGCATCGCTCAACCATCCACCTATGAGCGGACCGATGCCAAAACTGCTTGTCAGAAATAAGTTAAAAATCCCCATGTAGGTGCCTCGTTTGTCCGGCGGAGCAAGGTCGCCGACGTAAGCAGTAGCAATAGGGAAGATGAGCGCCATCACGCCGCCCTGGAGGAAGCGCCCCACGATGAGCCAGAACATATCCGGGGCGTAAATGTACCAGAGCGAAAGGAGGCTGCAGAGTAACTGCCCAAGGGCAATGAATTTTTTCCGCCCATATTGGTCTGAAAGGCGACTGATAAACGGCATGAACAACATTTGTGCGAGCGGAAAGCTAGCGAAGAAGATGCCGATGGTGATCCCAGTTGCTCCCAAGGTTTTGGCGTAGATCGGCAGGAACGGAATGACGATGCCCATACCAAGGTTTCCGGTAAAGACAGCAAGATTCAGCGTGTAGAAAATGCGTTGGTTCACTCCCGGAACTCCCCAAAATGACTTTTTCTTTTAATATATCAGAGCGAGAGGGAACCTGTCCTGCCCTACCACCGCTTTTCTGAGAGGGGTGGTTTCTGCTAAAGAACGAAACAACTAGCTAACGCACGAATGCAACGAACGCAACGGAGGGAATATCTATGTTTAATCACCCCGTAATTTCGGCGGACGGCCATATTGATCTCCCCTGGTTGCCGCCCACTTTATTTACCGAAAACGCCCCTGCCGCCTTAAAAGATAAAATGCCGAAAGTGGTAGACGCCCCGGAAGGAAAAACTTGGGTCGCCCATAACGGCGCCACCCTTGGTCTGGCGGGCGGTATGGGGTCGGCTGGACGCCCATATATTCCTGGACAGATTTATCGATCGGACCGGATGGCGTCGGAAGGTCTCTATGAATCCTACAAGCGCGGCATTCTGCGCACCTCTACGCCAGAGTATCGGCTGCGCGATCAAGATCGCGATGGGGTGGTCGGTGAGGTGTTATACGGGATTCTCGGCGCGGCGTTTCGTCTGCAAGAGCCTGAGATCGTTGAAACGGTTGTCCACATTTACAATGATTTTGCCGCCGACTTTAGCAGAGCCTGTCCCGAACGCTTGGCCACGATTGCCTGTTTGCCCACCTTTTCGCCAGGCAAAGCCGCTGATGAACTACGACGCTGCGCTAAGATGGGAATCAGAGGAGCGGAGATTCCCATTTCTCCTGGAATGATGCCGTTGTGGCACAATGATTGGAACCCGCTGTGGCAGGCAGCGCATGAGTGCAACATTCCCATGCATTTCCATACGCTTGGTCCGAAACAAGATCTGACCTGGCTTTCCGACCACCGTTCACGCCGGATGTGGCTCGCCACGCTCCTCGCAGGGTTTCAGATGTCCATGGTTGAAGCGATGGCGGCCATAATTTACAGCGGTGCGCTCGAACGTCTACCCAATCTCAAGATCGTCATCGGCGAAGCGGGGATTGGCTGGATTCCCTACGTACTCGAACGCCTCGATTACGAGTGGGAAGATCAGTTCAAAGATCTCGAACTGACCATGAAACCGAGCGAGTATTGGTACCGACAGATGTACGCGACTTATCAGCAGGACCAAGCCGGCATCGATCAGATTGAGAAAGTGGGCGTCAATAACGTCATGTGGGGCTCGGACTTCCCGCATCCCGACGGCGTCTGGCCAGACTCGCAAGAGTTTTTACACAAACAACTTGACCACCTGCCTGAAGCAACACGCCGCAAAATCGTCTACGAGAATGCGGCGCAGTTGTATGGATTTCCGATGAAGAATTAACGACCTGGCGCGCCCCGCGGGAGGAAGCTTCCTGTGGGGCTCTTTCCTTTAGTTACACAAAGAGATCATTGACCATCATAGTACCTTGCCTCGATCTCATTACCTTCAGGATCGTGAAAATAGATAGACGTGCCGTTGCCGTGCGCGCCCCAGCGCGGGTGGGGTCCGTCAACAACGATGCCGTGCCTATGCAAGCGCTCTTGCAGCTTGTCCCATTCCGGCTTCTCTAGCGTCAGACAAAAGTGATTGAGGTTTGGTCGCCCTGATATGCGCCGCTGGGCGCCTTCCCACATCTTCCGCGGCGCAAGGTCGATCACGGTATCGCCATTGATGCGGACCGAAGGAAACGGGACGTGACCATTGCGAAATTCCTCAAGCCGTTCCGGCTCTAATTCGACCACCTGAATGTAGAAGCGGACGAGCGCTTCGACATCTTCTGCGTTAAGCACGATGTGATCCAGCACTGCTTTCATAGAACGTCTCCCATGCAAGGGTCAGCAACATTTACCTTCGCAGTGTAACCCTTCTTGGTTGCGTCGCCTAGCATCGCGCTTGACCCTTCAGAGACCTGTTGTGTACAGTATTTTCGCGCCAAACAATAAGAGCGAAAAGGAGCTATGCTTATGAAGATCCTTCCCATTGCTGTGCTCGCAGATAATTACGCCTATCTCATTATTGACGAAGCCTCGAAAGAAGCTGGTGTTGTCGACCCTTCTGAAGCTGGCCCTGTGGCGGACGCGGTCCGCAGAGAAGGCGTGAAATTATCCGCAATCATCAATACTCACCACCATTGGGATCACGTCGGCGGTAATGAAGAACTGGTGAAGGAGTTTCCTGGCGTCAAAGTCTATGGTCACAAACGCGACAAGGACCGCACCCCAGCCATCACAAACCTCGTAGATGAAGGCGACACGCTCAGCATCGGCCAACATCAAGCGCGTTTCCTGTTTATCCCGTGTCATACGAACGGCCATGTGGCGCTGTATTTTCCACAGGAGAAGGCAGTCTTTACTGGCGACACCCTTTTCATTGCCGGCTGTGGCCGGCTGTTCGAGGGCACGGCGGCGGATATGCATAACAACATGGTAAAACTGATGGCGTTGCCAGATGACACTCGCGTGTACTGTGGGCACGAATACACGGTGAAAAATCTCCAGTTCGCTTTGACGCTGGAACCCAGCAATCCAAAGGTGCAAGCGAAACTCCGCTGGGCGCAGGACATGCGCGCCAAGAAGTTGCCCACGATTCCTTCCACCGTGGCGGAAGAAAAAGAAATTAACCCATTTGTCCGTGTGGACAACGCGGAACTGCAGAACAATGT
>JACXTT010010165.1_pt1 | contig 12737 bp, 12 predicted proteins | sample 9270951 | NCBI WGS metagenome assembly JACXTT01 (sample SAMN15532306, study PRJNA645909) | rock metagenome | isolation source: weathered quartz diorite | place: Puerto Rico | collected 2017-06-21 | reverse complement strand
TTCCGGGAGCTGTCGGAGTGGGTGACCGGATATCGCGCGATCTGGGAGCCGAGGCTGGACAGGTTCGCCGCCGAGCTCGAGCGGCGGCGCAGGCGGAAGAATCAGAAAAGGAGTGACCAAGATGGCTGACAGCGTCAAACCATGCATCACGTTCAAGGACCGCACCGAGGAGGCGGTGAAGCTCTACACGTCGATCTTCCCGAACTCGAAGATCCGGGACCTCACCAAGGTCGAGAACGACGGCGGCCCGATCCCCAGGGGCCACGTGCTCAACGCGAGCTTCACCCTTGACGGCCGCGAGTTCCGCGCGTTCGACGGTGGCGAGTCGTTCACATTTTCCGAAGGCATCTCCCTCTGGGCCAACTGCAAGACCCAGCAAGAGGTCGACCACTACTGGGCAGCGCTCACCGCAAACGGCGGTGAGGAGGGTCCGTGCGGTTGGCTCAAGGACCCGTTCGGCGTGTCATGGCAGATCGTCCCCGAGCAGCTGGGCCACATGCTCAGTGACCCGAAGTCGGGCGACTCGGAGGCATGCATGAACGCCATGCTCAAGATGAAGAAGCTGGACATCGCGGCCCTGGAGTCGGCGTACCGAGGCAGTCGCGTCGCCTGATGGAGCAGCGGCCCAGGCTCACCCTCGAGCGCACGTTCCATGCCTCGCCCGAGGAGGTCTGGGAGCTATGGACGACCAAAGAGGGAATCGAAGCCTGGCTCGGCCCGGACGGGTTCAGAGTCGCGGTCAGCGAGCTGGACATCCGTCCGGGCGGCCGCTTCGTCTACGCGATGATCGCGGTCGCGCCGGATCAGGTCGAGTTCATGACCAAGTCCGGGATGCCGCTGGTTTCTGAATCACGTGGCCGGTACACGGAGGTCGACCCGCCCCGCCGCCTCGTCTATCGCGACGTGGTGGGCTTCATCCCGGGTGTTGAGCCGTACGAAGTGGAGACGGTTGTGGAGCTGACTGAGATCGAAGGCGGCACACACATGCGGCTGGCCTTCGACGCCATGCACGACGCGCATTGGACCGAAATGGGAAGGCTTGGGCGCGAGAACGCTCTGAGCAATATGGAGCAGGTGCTGGCGGCGCGATCCTAAGACCGCACCGGTCCGGGAAAGTGGCAGGCCACGCGGTGGCCGCTGCGAACCGACTCCAGCGGCGGCATCTGCTCGCGGCACACGGCTTGCGCGCGGGGACACCGGGGGTGAAACGGGCAGCCGGGCGGCGGCGAAGCCGGGTTGGCCACTTCGCCACGCACAGCGGGGCGCGACACTGTTCGTGGCTCCGGTCGCGGCACCGACGCAAGCAGCGCCTGCGTGTACGGGTGCTGAGGGTCCGCGTAAAGCGACTCGTTGTCCGCCTCCTCGACCACGTGGCCGAGGTACATCACCGCCACACGATGACTCACGTGCCGCACGACGGCCAGGTCGTGGGCGATGAAGAGATAGGTCAGCTGGAGCTCGGACTGAAGCCGTTCGAGCAGCGTGATCACCTGCGCTTGCACCGACACATCCAGGGCCGATACGGGCTCATCGCATATGACCAGGTCCGGCGCCAGGGCCAGGGCGCGCGCGATGCCGATGCGCTGGCGTTGTCCGCCTGAGAATTCATGTGGGTAGCGATAGCCCAGGTTGGGATCCAGGCCGACCAGCGCGAGCAGGTCGCGCACGCGCGCTCGCAGTCCGGCACCCGAGGCGAGACGGTGCACGATCAGCGGCTCACCGATGATGTCCTGGATCGTCATCCGCGAGTCGAGTGACGCGTAGGGGTCCTGGAAGATCATCTGAATCTGCCGGCGGTAAGGCCGCATCGCCCGTGGCCCCAGCCGCGCCAGCTCCTTGCCGTCGTAGACGATGCTGCCGGTCGTCGGCTTGAGCAGCCGGACGATTGCCTTCCCGGTCGTGGACTTGCCGCAGCCCGATTCGCCCACAAGCCCGAGCGTTTCTCCCCGGGGTACGTCGAGGTCCACCCCATCCACCGCCCGCACCTTGCCCACCGTGCGCCTGATGAGCCAGCCACGGCGGATCGGGAAGTGCACCCGGAGGTCGCGCACCGAAAGCAGGTTGCTCAGATCCAGCCCCCCGCCTCGGTGCCGTGACAAGCGGCCAGGTGCTGGGGCCCCTCGCGCGCGCTCAGGGCCGGAGCCTTCTCGGAGCAGATCGACTGTGCGTGCACGCAACGAGGCTGGAAGCGGCACGCCCGCGGCGGCCGCAGCAGGTCGGGCGGCGAGCCTTCGATGGGCGTGAGCGGTGTGTTGCGTGGCACGTCCAGCCGCGGCACCGAGCGCAGCAGCCCCTGCGTGTACGGGTGCTGCGGCGACCGGAACAGCTCCGCAGTCGGCGCCTGCTCGACGATCTCACCCGCGTACATGACGGCGACGTCATCGCACGTCTCCGCAACCACGCCCAGGTCGTGCGTTATGAGCAGCACCGACCGGCCCTGCGCCGGCAGCCGGCGGATGAGGTCGAGGATCTGCGCCTGCACCGTGACGTCGAGCGCGGTCGTGGGCTCGTCTGCGAGCAGCACGGCCGGGTCGCAGCTCAGCGCCATGGCGATCATCACGCGCTGCCGCATGCCACCAGACAGCTGGTGCGCGTACTCGCTGATCCGCTGTCGCGGCGCCGGGATCCCCACCATCTCGAGCAGCTCGATCGCTCGTTCGTAGGCAGCCCGGCGGCCGAGACCCAGGTGGAGCCGCAGCGCCTCGACGAGCTGATCGCCGAGCGTCAGCACCGGGTTGAGCGCCGTCATGGCGTCCTGGAAGATCATCGCGATCTCCTTCCCCCGCACCGCCCGCATCTCCTCAATGGGCAGCTGCAGCAGGTCGCGGCCACCGAAGTCGATGCGCCCGCTCACGATCTTTCCAGGCGCCGGCACAAGCCGCAGCAGCGACAGACAGGTGACGCTCTTGCCGCAGCCGGACTCACCGACGAGGCCCAGAACCTTGCCGCGCTTGACCTCGAAGGAAACTCCGTCGACCGCGTGGACCTGGCCCTCCTCGGTCGGAAAGCGGACAGCCAGGTCCTGGACCTTGAGGAGGACCTCGGTCGCCACGGTCACGCGGTCGCGACCTCGAGCACGCTGAGGTCGAGCGCTGCCGCATCCAGTCGCGCGCGCGCACCCAGCGGCAGGGTGAAGTGGTGCTTGCCGTGTCCAATGGGAAGCCCGTAGATGGCGGGGACGCCGAGCGGGACTATCAGCTCGTCGAGGATGTCCTCCAGGCTCAGCGTGCTCGGGAAGCCCGGCTTGTAGTCGTGAGGTTTGCATTGCTGGCACTCGCCGATGACGATTCCGGCCGCCTGCTGCAGCTTGTCCGCGAGGCGGAGGTGATTCAGCAGGTTGTCGAAGGCGTAAGGCTCCTCATCGACGTCCTCGAGCACGAGGATCTTGCCGCGTGTGTCGATCTCCCAAGGCGTGCCGAGCGTCGCGCAAACGAGCGTGAGGCAGCCGCCACAGAGCTCGCCCTCACCCACTCCGGGCACCAGGCACTCGACCCAGTCGTCGTCTGGCGAAACGGGCACCCGGCCCAGCGGTTCCGAGCCCATCAGCGAGGCTTTCCACGAGTCACGGCTGAATGGCGTCGTCTCCTTGTCGCCGACGCCCACCACGCCCAGTCCGTAGAACGTGATCAGACCGGCCTGGTTGAGCGGGATGTGCAGGCTCGTGATGTCGCTGTAGCCACAGAAGGGCTTGTCGGTGGCCGCGATGGCATCGATGTCCAGCAAAGGCAGCAGCCGCGCCGCACCATAGCCGCCCTGCAAGCAATGCACGCCATGGACTTCGGGGTCGTTGAACATGGCCATGAGATCGGAGGCTCGTTTCTCGTCCGAGCCGGCCAGGTAGCCGTGCTGTTCGCGCACGTTGGACCCGACTTTGACCTTGAAGCCCTGACTTTCGAGCCAGCGCACGCCGCGCCCGAGCTCGCTGCGGTTGTAGTAGGGGCTGGCGGCGGCGGCTACGCCGATGGTGTCGCCGGCCCGCAGTCTCCGTGGCTTGCGCAAAACAGCAATCAGCCTTGCAGCGGGTCGAGCGCGTCGCGGATGCCGTCGCCAAGGAAGTTGATCGCCAGAATCGCGATCGTGAGCACCAGACCCGGGACGATGACCAGGTACGGTGAGTCAAGTACGTACGTCTCGGAGTTGGTGAGCATGTTGCCCCACGTCGGGATGTCAGGCGGCACGCCCAGGCCAAGGAAGTCGAGGAACGCCTCGTACAGCATGTTGTAGGCGACCTCGAGCGTCGCGGTGACGATGATCGCCGCGGCGCAAGCGGGCAAAAGGTGGCTAAGCACGATGCGCAGGTCGCCGGCGCCGATCACGCGCTCTGCGGCGACGAACTCGCGCTCCTTCAGCGCCAGAAACTCGCCGCGGACGATGCGCGCGAGATACATCCAGCCGAACAGGCCGAGGAACACGATGATGCTGAGCACCGACGCGCCGACCATCGAAAAGATGATCAAGAGCAGGAACAGCGCCGGGAAGCTGAGCATTGCGTCCACGAATCGCATGAGCGTCGTATCGACCCAGCCGCCGAGCCAGCCGGAGACGGCGCCAATCGTTACGCCCACCACCACCGAGACAAGCGTGGCCATGATGCCGATGAGAAGCGATGTTCGGCCGCCGTACAGGAGGCGGCTCAGGACGTCGCGACCAAGCTCGTCGGTACCGAGCCAGTGGGCGGCGCCCGGCGACTGCAGGATGTTGAAGAGATCCTGCGCGTCGGGCGGGTAGCGGGCCAGCAGCGGCGCCGCCACCGACAAGATCACGAGCAGCCCGAAAATAACCGCGCCGAGCATCGCCAACTTGTGGCGGCGAAACCGCCGCCAGATGAGCTGGCGGTTGGTCAGGTGCGGCCGGAGGCCGGCCATCGCCTCGGCCTCGGCCTGGCGGGCGATCGACTTCACGCTCTGGGTGAGCATGCTCATCGGGGGTTCACTCGGTCGAGATCCGGGGGTCGAGCCCGCCGTACGCGATGTCGGCGACCAGGTTGCCCAGGATGATGAGGATCGCGGAGATGAGCAGGATGCCCATCTGCACGGGATAGTCGCGGCCGATGAGCGAGGTCCAGAAGAGCCGCCCCATGCCCGGCCAGCTGAAGACGACCTCAATCGTTGTCGCGCCGACGAAGTAGCCCGGCAGGTCCAGGCCCATGACCGTGACCAGCGGGATGAGGGCGTTCCGCAGGCCGTGCTTCACGACCACCGCCCACTCCGCCAGACCTTTGGCCCGCGCAGTGCGCACATAGTCCTGGCGCATGGCTTCCATCAGCGATGAACGCACGTACCGGCTCCACCCCGCGATGCTGGTGATCGCCAGCGTGGTCGCGGGCAGGATGAGGTGGGTCGCGACGTCGAGCGGCGCGGTTTGGGTCACATCGCTGGTCATGCCCGCCGAAGGCAGCCAGCCCAGCTGCACCGCGAGGAACAGCTGCAGCATCAGCCCAAACCAGAACGCGGGCATGCTCAGCCCGAAGTAGCTGAGCAGGGTCGTTATGTTGTCGAAGAGGCCGTACGGTCGCACCGCACCCAGGATCCCGAGCGGGATGGCCATGACCAGGGCGACCACGAAGCCCGCGCCCATCAAGAGGAACGTGGCGCCGATGCGCTCGCCGATGACGGTCAGCACAGGCCTCCCGTCGACATAGCTGTAGCCCCAGTCACCCCGCACCAGCGATGACAGCCAGAGCACGAAGCGCTGCGGCCAAGGCTTGTCGAGCCCGAGGTTGACCGTGATCTGGTGCAGCTTGTCGGCAGTGAGGTGCGGGTTGTGCGCAAAGACCACAAGCGGTCCGCCGGGTGCGAGGTTCATGATCGCGAACCCGACGAAGGCCACCGCCAGCAGCAGCGGCACTGCCTGCACCACCCGGCGGGTGCTGAACTTCAGCATGCGTTCAGCTCAGCACCCCCGCCGGATACCTCAGGTCGTGTAGTACCAGTCGCCCGCGTTCCAGAAGTAGCCGGTCTCCACGCCGGCAGGCAGCCACCCGTGGAAGTTCTTCGGCGATGAGGAGATCAGGTGGTTCCACCACAGGAAGATGTCGGGCACCTGGTCGGCCAGCAGCTTCTGGATCTGGCTGAAGATCGCCTTGCGCTGGGCCTGATCGACCGTCGCGTCCTGAGCGTTCGTAAGCTGGTCGATCTGGTCCTGGAAGCTGAACTTGTTGAAGTAACAGATGATGTTGCCGCCACCCTGCTGGGGGTCGCTGGGGATCTGGTTGCTGTTCCAGTAGTACGTGTCCGATGGATCGATCAGGTTGAACCACGAGTACAGCAGCCCGGTCATGTCTTTGTTGAACTGCGGGCCGTTGGGGCTGTACAGAGAGTTGCTGTCCTGGAAGCCGGGCGAGTTCATCTTGATGCCCAGCTGCGCCCACGAGGCGTCGATGACCTGGATCACCTGCTGAGTCACCGGGTCACCGCTGACCGCGTACAGGGTCATCACGAACGGGACTCCACCCTTCTGCAGCGTCCCGTCCGACCCCGCCGTGAATCCGTCGTCCGCCAGCATCTGCTTGGCCTTGTTGATGTCGAAATCGTGGTGGGTGACGTTTGGCTCGTAGGCCCAGCTGATCGGGCTCTGGTCCCCATACGCGACGTCGCCGGCGCCCCGAAGGATGGACTGGACGATCTGCTTCTTGGGCGTCGCGTAGTCGAGCGCCTGCCGGACCACGGTCTCCCTTAGGAAACCGATCTGCTTGAGGTCGATGTGGTACCACTGCAGGCCCGGGAGGTCGGACAGGTTGTAGTTGGTGAGCTTGCGCATGTCACCGATCTGCTGCGCGTTCATGCCGTACGCGATGTTGACCTCGCCCGTCTTCAGCTCATTCAGCAGCGTGGTCTGGTCGGGAATGATCTTGAAGACGATGGAGTCGAGCTTCGGCTTGCCGCCCCAGTAGCCGGCATACGCCTTGAGCGTGATGTGGTCAGCGCTCTTCCACTCGGTGACCTGGAAAGGACCGGTACCGATTGGCATGCGGTTGTACGGGTCCTTGTTGAAGTCTTTGCTCTGCGCGAGGATGTGCTTCGGCACCATCGACTCGGGCGCGATCGTGTAGAGGAATCCGGCGTAGATGGACTTCATATGAAAGATCACGGTGTACTGGTCGGGCGTTTCGACCTTGTCGACGCTGCTCCAGCCGGTCGTCGTGTTGGCGTTGACGTTGGGGTTGATGAAGCTCTGGTAGGTGAAAACCACATCGTCAGCGGTGAACGGCTGGCCGTCCTGCCAGGTGACGCCATGGCGCAGGTGAAAGGTGTAGGTCAGTCCGTCGGTCGAGACGGTCCATGAGGTGGCCAGCTTCGGCACCAGGTTGCCTTTGTCGTCGATGGCCGCGAGCGGGTCGTTGGCGGCGGTGACCACGTCGTAGGAAGTGGCGAGCGTGTAGAGGACCGGGTTCAGGTAGTCCGGCTCCTCGGTGTTGCCGATGACGATCGTGCCGCCCTGCTTCGGCGTGCCTCCGCCGGATCCGGTGCTCGTGTTGCCGCAGGCGATGGTTACGAGTACGAGTGCCATTAAGACAGCGCTCTGTTTCATCCCTCTCCTAAGCAGACCCCTCCCAGAGGATGCCCCATGATATAGCCGCCTCGCCGAGGCGACAAAATGATCGACTGCGACATCCACCAGGAGCTGGGCGACGTAGAGGAGCTCCTGCAGTTCGTGGAGCCCGGCCAGCGAGATTGGTTCAGGAGCCAGGGCCCCCTGCTCGGCCTCCCGAGCTACAGCTGGACTCACCCCAACTCGTGGTTCCGCCAGGACCTCGCGCACGACCAGGGCCGCCCACCCGGGGCGAATGCGGCTGCGGTCGTGCGAGATGTGCTCGAGCCGCTCGGCGTCGACATCGGCATGCTGAATGCCGACGACGCCCTGTACTTGTCGCTCATGGCCAGCCCCTATCGCGCGGCCGCCCTGGCCCGGGCGCACAACGACTGGACGCGGGACGTCTGGCTCGGAGCGGACCGCCGGCTCCGCGCGTCTTTGATATGTCCGGCGCAGGACCCCGCGGCGGCGGCCGCCGAGATCAGGCGGGTCGCGAAGGACGGGCGATTCGTCGCCGTGCTGTTGAGCGGCGGTGCCGAGCGGCCGTACGGCGAGCCGCGCTACCTGCCCGTGTTCGAGGCCGCTGTGGAGTGCGGCCTGCCCGTGGCCATTCATTCCGGCGGTGAGGGCATGGGCCTGGCGGGGGACTCCGGCGGCGCCGGCGCGCCGACCTTCTACATCGAGTGGCACACGCTGGGTTCCGCCTGCAGCATCATGTCGCACCTCGTCTCGCTGGTCGTCCACGGCACATTCGAGCGATTGCCCGAGCTGAAGGTGCTGCTGATGGAGGGCGGACTGGGCTGGCTGCCGGGGATGCTGTGGCGGCTCGACACGAACTGGCGCGGATTGCGTGCTGATACACCATGGCTGAAGCGCAAGCCGAGCGAGGTGGTGCACGAGCACATCCGCTTCACCACGCAGCCGCTCGAGCACACCGACGGGCACGACAAGCTGCTCATGGAGATGCTCGATGCGGCGGGTGCGCCATCGATCCTGTGTTTCGCCTCGGACTACCCGCACTGGGACTACGACGAGCCGGCGCAGCTCTTGAAGCGCCTACCCGAGAGCTGGCGCCTGGCGATCGCCCACGACAACGCCGCGGCCCTGTTCGGGCAGAGGCTGGCCCCGGTCGGCGCTTGACCCGCTGGCACGACCTCGGGTCGGTGGCGGAGCTGGAGAAGGATGGACGGGCCGTGGCTCGGGTGGCTGGACGTCAGATCGGAGTGGTACGCGACCCGGACAGTGGTGACTTCTGGGCGCTTCGCAATCGTTGCCCGCACCACGGCGCACCCCTTTGCTTCGGGACCGTGAAAGCGCGTGAGACCGGCGGCCTGCCGGGTAGCTACGAGCTGAGCGAGCGGCGCGTGCTCCGCTGCCCATGGCATGGCTGGGAGTTCGATCCTGCCAACGGTCGCTGTCTCGACGACCCGGACATGCGGGTGGCCGTCTATCCGGTGCGGGTGCGCGACGGCCGCGTGGAGGTCGAGGCATGAGGATCGTCACCGACTTCCCGTGGCGTGTTCGCGAGATAGAGACCGAGTGGATCCCGCTGTCCGACGGCTGCCGGCTCGCCGCGCGCATCTGGCTTCCGGAAGATGCGGCGACCGACCCTGTGCCGGCGATCCTGGAGTACTTGCCGTATCGCCTTTCCGACGGCACTTCGGTGCGTGACGCCGTACGCCACCCCTACCTGGCCGGGCACGGCTACGCGATGGTGAGAGTCGACATCCGAGGCACCGGCAACTCCGACGGAGTGATCACGGACGAGTACACGCAGCAGGAGCTGGAGGACGGGCTGGAGGTCATCTCATGGATCGCGCGCCAGCCATGGTGCACCGGCAAGGTGGGCATGTTCGGGATCTCGTGGGGCGGGTTCAACAGCCTGCAGGTTGCGGCGCTGAGACCGCCCGCCCTCAAAGCGATCATCACCCTGTGCTCCACCGACGACCGCTACGCCGACGACGTCCACTACACCGGCGGGTGCGTCTCCGGGCTGGACATGCTGACGTGGGCGACGTCGATGCTCACATGGAATGCGCTGCCGCCCGACCCCGAGGTGGTCGGCGAGGGCTGGCGCAAAGCTTGGCTCGAGCGCCTTGATGCAACCCCACCCTTTGTCGAGCCATGGCTGCGTCATCAGCGCCGGGACGCGTACTGGAAGCACGGCTCGGTGCGCGAGGACTATTCGGCGATCACGTGCGCGGTGTACGCGGTCGGTGGGTGGGTCGACGGCTACACGAATGCCGTTTTTCGCTTGCTCGAGGGTTTGACCTGCCCGCGCAAGGGGCTGGTCGGGCCGTGGTCGCACAGCTTTCCCGAGAACGGTGTGCCGGGGCCGGCCATCGGTTTTCTGCAAGAAGCGCTGCGGTGGTGGGACCACTGGCTGAAGGGCATGGAGACCGGAATCATGGCCGAGCCCATGCTCCGTGCCTGGATGCAGGAGACGGCCGAGCCGCGCACTGCATATGACGAGCGGCCAGGCCGGTGGGTGGGCGAGCCAAGCTGGCCGTCCGCTGGCATTCAAGCTCGGGAGCTGCGCCTGTTTGAGGAGCCGGTGGAGATCGTGGGCGTGCAGTCGGCGGGGGCCGACGCGGGAGCCTGGTGCGCGGAGGGAGAGCCCGCGGACCTGCCTCCCGACCAGCGCGCCGAGGACGGACTGAGCGTCACGTTCACATCGGCGCGGTTGACCGAGCCGCTGGAGATCCTCGGCAAGCCCGAGGTCCGCCTCGGTGTCGCCGCCGACAAGCCGCTCGCGCTGGTCGCGGTGCGCCTGTGCGAGGTGCTGACCGACGGTCGCTCGACCCTGATCACGCGAGGACTGCTCAACCTGACCCATCGCAACAGCCACGAGCACGCCGAGGCCCTGCCGGCAGGCGGGCAGATCACCATCGTCGTGCCGCTGAAGGTCATCGCTCACGCCTTCGCGGCCGGCAACCGGGTCCGCGTAGCCGTATCCCCCACCTACTGGCCGTGGGCTTGGCCGTCACCGGAACCGGTGACGCTTACCGTCTACAGCGGGACGCTGACACTGCCCGAGCGACCTCGTCGTGATGCCGAGGACGCGCTGCTGCGGCCCTTCGAAACGCCAGAGCTGGCGGCGGGCCTGGAGGTCGAACGCACCGAGCCCGGACCTGCAGGTCGCTACGTCACGCGTGACCAGGCGGCCGGACGCGTCGAGCAAGTTTTCGATTGGGACGTGGGCGGCTCACGGCGGGTGGTGCGCTCCAACCTCGAGATGCGCGACTCGAACCGCACGGTTTTCAACATCGTCGAGGGTGATCCACTGTCGGCACGTGTCGACATGACTGCCGGCAGCCGGCTCGAGCGCGGCGGATGGTGCGTCAGCTCGGATACGCGTGCCACGATGACCTGCGACTCCCGCAATTTCTTCGTGACCAGCGAGCTCGAGGTGCGAGAGGGGGAGCACGAGGTGTTTCATCGCCAGTGGGATTTCACGTTCCCGCGGGACATGGTCTAGAGGGAGGGCATCGTGAGGCAGCGGATCAAAGTCACGTACGCCACGCTCCGGAACGACAATCCGGAGCTGCACGCCGCCTACGATGCCGCGCTCGCGCGTGTGCGCGCCGACCTGGGCGCGCATCACAAGAGCTTCATCGACGGGCGCGAGCGCGATTCGTCGAAGTCGTTCGAGAAGCGATCGCCAATCGACGGGACGCTGGTCGGGACTTTTGCGGCGGCCTCGGTCGAGGACGTGCGCGATGCGCTCAAAGCGGCGCGGGCTGCATTCACCGTGTGGGCCGGCTTCCCCTGGCAGCGTCGCGTCGAGCTGCTGCGCAAGGCCGCCGAGGCGATCAGCGAGAAGCAGATGGACCTGGCGGCCCTGCTTTCGATCGAGGTCGGTAAGAACCGGCTCGAAGCCATCGGCGACGTCGAGGAGACAGCCGACCTCATTCGGTGGTCGTGCGACTTGATGGAGCAGAACCACGGGTTCGACCGCGAGATGGACAACCTGGGCGACCCGCACGTACACACGCGGTCGGTGCTCAAGCCGTACGGCGTGTGGGCGGTGATCAGCCCGTTCAACTTCCCGTTTGCTCTGGCGGGCGGCCCGATCGGCGCAGCGCTCGCCGCGGGCAACACGGTCGTGTTCAAGCCAAGCTCGGACGCACCGCTGGCAGGAATCGGCCTGCGAGACGCGATTCGCGAGGCGGGTATCCCGGCCGGGGTGTTCAACCTCGTGATGGGCTCAGGCGAGGTCGTCGGCCACGAGCTGCAGAGCAACCCGGAGGTGGACGGCATCGTTTTCACCGGCTCGTACGAGGTCGGCTATGACCTGTATCGCAGTTTCCCGAAGCCGTACCCGAAGCCCGTGATAGTCGAGATGGGCGGCAAGAACCCCGTGATCATCAGCAAGCACGCAGACCTCGACGCGGCCGCGGAAGGCGTGATGCGCTCGGCGTTCGGTCTGTCGGGACAGAAGTGCTCGGCCGCGAGCCGCGTGTACATCGAGAGCGAGGTCCACGACAGGTTCATCGACCTGCTGAAGGAGAAGACGGAGTCGATCGCGGTCGGCGACCCCACCGACAAGGGCAACTGGATGGGACCCGTGATCAACTCGTCGGCGGTTCAGCGTTACGAGTCAGCCGCGGCGGAGGCCAACAGGACCGGCCGCGTCGTCACCGGCGGCAGAAAGCTCGGCGGCTCTGGTTATTTCGTCGCGCCGACCGTGGTCGCGGAGCTGCCGGCCGACAGCCGGCTGCTGCGAGACGAGCTCTTCCTGCCATTCGTGGCAGTGGCGAGAGTCGATTCGATCGAGGCAGGTTTCGCGAAGGCCAACGAGAACATCCTCGGCCTGACGGCGGGCTTCTATTCCGAGCGCACAGAAGAGGTACGACGATTCCTCGACGTCGTCGAGGCAGGGGTCGTTTACGTGAACCGCCGCGCGGGCGCGACCACAGGTGCGTGGCCTGGGGTGCAGCCGTTTGGCGGCTGGAAGGGTAGCGGCGCGACGGGCAAGTCGAGCGGCGGGCACTACTACGTCCAGCAGTTCTTACGCGAGCAGAGCCAGACGATCGTCTCTTAGAGGTTGGCTACAGAAGCTCGCCAGCCTATCGCTGCAAAATTTGCATTGACCGCGTGGTCGGGCACCCCTTAACGTTCGTTGCGGCCCAACGGGCTGAGAAGCGACCGAGAGACGACCGAGGAAAGGCTCCGCAAGGGGACGGGAATCGGAAGGAACTCGG
>JACXTT010010164.1_pt1 | contig 12737 bp, 10 predicted proteins | sample 9270951 | NCBI WGS metagenome assembly JACXTT01 (sample SAMN15532306, study PRJNA645909) | rock metagenome | isolation source: weathered quartz diorite | place: Puerto Rico | collected 2017-06-21 | reverse complement strand
GATCATCATGGTCACGCACGACCCCCACGCCGCCACCTTCGCCAGCAAAGTGCATCATCTCGAAAAAGGAGAGCTGCTGTCTTAATGCAAACTCCCCTCCTAAGTTAGAGCATCAACATACTTGACGAATCCGATATTCTCCGTTTTCAGCCGCGGAGCGGGGTCAGACCTTAGCCCCGGCCTACGGCCGGGGCTAAGGTCTGAATACGGGAATGAGGCCGTTAGGGCCGAAAGATTTCGCCGTCCTTGCATGTACTGCATCGCACCTTTGCGTGGCAGTCGGGATACTCCGCCTTCAGCGTCAGTCCATCCCGGTCAATCCATATCTCCCGGTACATTGCTGAACAAGCAGAGCATCATCGAAAAATCAGTTTCCAAGAAGAATTAATCGCATTCTTAGAGCGAGCGCACATCCAATACGATGAACGTTACCTTTGGAAATAGATCTTTCGGCCCTAAAGGGCCTGATTTCGCCATCAGACCTTAGCCCCGGCCTGCAGGCCGGGGCTAAGGTCTGCCGCCGCTCCGCGGCTGAAACTCGCGAAAATATTCGGATTCGCCAAGTATATCGACGCCCTAGCTTAGGAGGGGAGTCATTCGCCGCGTAGTACAATCTCTTCGTGCGATATCTCGTCACCGCCAAAGTCAAATCCGGTCAGCGGAAAGCCCTCGACCGCGCTATTGAAGAAAGCACCCTCGGCAGAGGTTCTGTGGCTGGCAGCGAATACCTCCGCGATATGGCGCAGGCGCGGCAATGCGAAAACGGCTCCGTCCAATGGGTTGAGGTTTGTTATTGCCCAACACCCCTTCAGGAAGAGCGGCCATATTGGGAACAATATTTCGACCTGCTGAAGGTTCAAGATGCGCATGCGCGCAGCCGTTGCCGTGATCTGAAGGGCACCGAATATTGGGCCTGCGACGACTGCGACTGCACCGTGCGCCTTGAAGAGCGCCTTCGATCCAAAGGCGCGCCATTTCGTTCCTCATCGAAGTGAAATCTGGTATGCCTCGAGAAAAAATCGCGCTCGTGACCGGCGCCGGCAGTGGAATTGGACGGGCCGTCAGTATCGTGCTGAACGAGAATGGATGGTCGGTCGTCCTGGCGGGAAGGCGAGCGCAGGAACTCGAAAGAACCGTTGCTCAAGCTAGAAACTCCGATGCCCGCATGCTTGGCGTTCCCACCGACGTCAGCAAGCCCGACGCCGTCAAAACGCTGTTCAAGCGGATCCATGAAAGATTCGGTCGACTAGATCTCCTTTTCAACAATGCGGGAACGGGCGCGCCACCGATTCCGATGGAAGAGCTAACCTTCGAACAGTGGACCGCTGTCGTGAATGTCAACCTCACTGGCGTATTCTTATGTGCGCAGGAGGTGATCAAAATCATGAAGAGCCAAAATCCGCGCGGCGGACGGATTATCAACAATGGCTCCATCTCCGCTCACACGCCGAGGCCGAATTCCGCGCCATATACGGCGACAAAGCACGCAATCACCGGTTTGACGAAATGTATTTCGTTGGATGGCCGCAAATACGACATCGCGTGCGGACAGATCGACATTGGTAATGCAGCAACCGAGATGACCGAACGCATGGCAGCTGGAATTGTTCAGGCGAACGGCACCATCATGCCGGAGCCGCGTCTCGATTTAAAACACGTGTGTGACGCCGTCCTTTATATGGCGAATCTTCCGCTATATGGCGAATCTTCCGCTCGAGGCCAACGTGCAGTTCATGACCGTCATGGCGACGAAGATGCCATTCGTTGGGCGCGGCTAATCAGCGGTCTGAAGCGCATCCCCGAGCCGAGATTCGACACCGACGCCTCGGATTCCTTGACAAACGCGAAAAAACCAGCATAACTTCTTCAATCATAATGAATTGCAATCATTCTTGAAGCTGGGGAGTCTTTGGTAGCGGGCTATTTTTTAGTCTAGTTGGAGGGTGTTAATGAGTAACAAGAGGTATCTGCATGCATTGCTGTGCGTGATCGGATTGATTGCATTGGGAAACTACGTGGCTCTCAGTCAAAGCGCCACGGCCTCGATCAGAGGAGTTGTACGGGATAGCACGGGAGCGGTTTTGCCCGGAGCAACGGTTATCGTCAAGCATGTCGACAGCGGGCTCACCCGGACCGTCATCAGTAGCGAAAACGGTGGGTATAACGTAGAGCTGCTTCCGGTTGGAGCCTATGAAATCACCACAAACTTGCCCGGCTTCAAGCAGGAGATGCGGCGCGGCATCAATCTGGTTGTGGGAGAGCAAGCGGTTATTAATCTAACCTTAGAAGTCGGAGCCGCCGCCGAGTCCGTCACGGTGACCGATGAAGCTCCCATCGTGAACGCAACTTTGAGCTCGACTTCGGGGTTGATCAACGAGGCGCAGATCAAAGAGGTGCCTCTGAACGGACGCAGCTTCGATCAGCTCCTGACTCTCAATGTAAGTACGGTTGACAACCGCTCGAATGTCAATCAAAACAACTGGACGTCGTTTTCCGTTGCTGGCAAACGGCCGGAAACCAACCGATTTCTCATGAACGGCATCGACTACCTTGGCACCAACTCGAGCGGCAACTATATTACGCCGTCGGGATCCAGCGGTCAGTTGCTCGGAGTCGATGCAGTACGGGAATATAACGTCCTTCAGCATACTTATGGCGCCGAGTATGGAAAACGGGCCGGCGCTCAGGTCACAGTGGTTTCGTCTTCGGGGACGAACCAGTTACATGGCGACTTGTATGAGTACATACGCAATGACGCATTAGATGCCCGCAATTTCTTCGAGGACGCCAAGGGCCCGTTCAAACGGAACCAATTTGGAGGAGCGCTGGGAGGTCCTCTGAAAAAAGACAAGGCCTTCCTGTTCGGCAACTATGAGGGATTTCGGGAGCGCTGGGGAGTGCCCAGCAACGCGATCGTACCGGACGCGCTGGCGCGCCAGGGTCTTCTTCCGAACGCTGCAGGCGTGTACGCACCGGTTCCGAACCTCGAGCCGCGCATGCTGCAATTCGCCAACACCTTCTGGCCCACGCCGAATGGCCGGGAAATCATCCTGAACGGCCTACCCACCGGAAGCGCCTATGCCACCAGCAATCCCAAGCGTAGAGTTCGGGAAGATTTCGCGCTATTGCGCTTTGATTTCACACATTCCGCCAAAGATTCCTTTTACGTCAATGGTAACTGGGATGATGGATACAGAACGAATCCACAAACCGATCCGATTTTCTTCGAATTCAGCCGACAACGCGCCAGCGTGTTCGGCATCCTGGAGACGCACATTTTTTCGCCAAGCGTCGTGAACGCCTCAACGTTGGGATACTCCCGCGCGCGGGGAAACTCTGTCGTGGTACCGGGAACGCCGATCCCGTCGAATCTGATATTCCTTCCGGGAACTAATCCGGGTTCAATCACTATCGGCGGCTCGCCGATTACCGTCGTGCCTGCCGCTTTCGCGCCGGCAAACGGAAACAGCGCGAGTTGGGACGTCAGAAACCACTTTACCTGGTCCGATGACTTGCGCATCAATAAGGGGAATCACTCCTGGAGCACCGGCGTATGGATTCAGTGGATCCAGCAAAACATATATTCAGTACCGCAATCGACGGCTGGAAACCTGTCGTATACATCGTTGCTCGCATTTCTCCAGGATTCGCCGACCCAGTTTCTTGCAAATCCTAACCCGCAGCCACTCTACTTCCGCACGACTGAGGGAGCATGGTACGTGCAGGATGAGATCAAACTCAAACAACGTCTCACTTTGAAGCTCGGCTTGCGGGATGAGATGACGAATGGTTGGAATGAGGCACATGGGCACGCCTCCAATTACGTCTATGTCAACGACATCATCCAAACGGATCCTAGAATAGGCACATCGTCATTCGTTGAAAACCACTCGAAACTGCTCTTGCAGCCGCGTGTCGGTTTGGCTTGGGACCCGACCGGTGACGGTAAGTGGGCGGTGCGGGCCGGTTTTGGAATTCATCACGACCTGCAGGACAATCTCGCTCACCGGCTCAACGCTGATCAGCCATTCAACCCGCGGATATCCATCGTGGCGACGCCGATATGGACCATCCTGCAGCGCCCGCTCCAGTTTGGACAACCGCTCCCGCCCAGTTGCAATGCTCAATCGCCGTTGCGCTGGCCCGACTGCTCGGTGTTCTTCCCAGGAGGCCTGGATCCGGTGATGAATACGCCCACCGTCCAGCAGTGGTCCCTTACTGTGGAACGAGGTATTACGAAAGATCTCATGCTGCCAGTCAGCTATGTGGGCAGCGAGTCCTATCACATCCTGACGGCCATGGATAAAAATATGGCTCGCCCTCAGGTTTGCTCGGATCCGGCTGGATGTGTCAGCGGCGGAATTCGTGCGGCCAATCAAACAGCCCGCGTCCCACAGGGAACAACGTACCTGCCATCGGTGCCTCCCGTCGGTGCTGGCGCCGCGGCGCTTCAGGGGCGTCCGAATCCGTTTGTGGGCCCAACTCTCAGTTGGTTCTTTAACGGAACCAGCAGCTACCATTCCGGAAATGTGTCCCTGACGAAGCGGTCCAGCCGTGGACTCGCTTTCAAGGTGAATTACAGCTTTTCGAAAGTCATGGACATCAATTCCGCTTCCCTTGTCGCTGCGGCAACGAACGAGCCGGCAACAATTGCGAATCCGTATGACCTGAAATCGGCAAGGGGAGTGGCGTCATTCAACCTCAAGCATCAATTCAACGCCAACTACCTTTATCTTCTGCCGTTTGGAAGCGGCCAGCGCTTCGCTGGCGGAGTGAATGGGTTGACAGAGAAACTGATTGGCGGGTGGCAATGGAGCGGAGCGCTGAACATTCAGAGCGGCTTCCCGTTCACCCCGCAGGTTGGCGCGAATATTTCCGGCAGCGGTGACACCCTAAGTCCTGATGTGCCTAATCTGAATCCGAACTTCACGGGACCTGTAATTTTGGGTAAGCCCGGCCGCTGGTTTGATCCGAATGCGTTTCTGTTGCCCCTCGCTGGAACTTTCGGCAGTGTGGGCCGCGGCACGTTTCTTGGACCGGGATTCTGGAATTTCGACACATCGCTAGCCAAGAAGTTCGCCGTGACGGAGCGGCTGAATATGCAGTTCCGGGCGGAGGGGTTCAACGTTTTCAATCACGCGAACTTCGCTTCACCCAATCCGGTAGTGTTCTCGGGCAACATCTACAACTCTTCGGCGGGAGCGATCACCGCAACGGCGAACGCCTCGCGTCAAATCCAGTTCGCGTTGAAGCTGTTGTTCTGAACGTTCGGCGGGGTGGTTCCGAAGCGAACCATCCCGCCTCGCGCACCGAGCTTACGCGCTAAGAAACGCCTGCAATTCCGTTAATGTCTGCTCGGGAGCCTCTTCGGGGAGGAAATGTCGTCCGGGGAGCGCCTTGCCTGCCACTTTCATGCTGGCGCGGTCCTGCCAGGTAGCGATGACGTCGAACATCTTCCCCGTGTTTCCGTTCTGCGCCCACAATGCAAACACCGGGCACGCGATTTTGCGAGCGCGATCCGCGGTGTCGTGCTCGAGATCGATTGACGCGCCGGCCCGGTAATCTTCGCAAGTCGCGTGAATGGTGGCGGGATCTTTGAAGCACCTCAGATATTCCGCATAGGCTTCCGGCGTGACCGCCTGCGGAATCAAGCCGGCAAACCGGCCGCGCAGGAAGAACTCGGCGCTGTTGCCGATGAGGGTTTCCGGCAATGGCGCAGGTTGAATCAAAAAGAACCAATGATAGTTGGAGGTTGCGAAGGCCTGGTCCACATGATGGAACATGTCGTAGGTGGGCACGATGTCGAGAAAGCTGACCTTCGTCACCTTGTCCGCGTGATCGAGCGCGAGCCGATGCGCAACCCGGCCACCGCGGTCATGGCCGACGACGGCAAATTTGTCGAACCCCAACTGGTGCATCGCTTCCGCCATGTCCAGCGCCATGGCGCGCTTGGAATAATTCTGATGTTTGTCGCCGCCTTCGGGTTTGCTGCTGTCGCCGTAGCCGCGCAAATCAGCCGCGACGACAGAAAATTTTTCCGCCAGCTTGGGTGCAATCTTGTGCCAAAGCACATGCGTTTGAGGGTACCCGTGCATCAGCAGCACTGGCGGCCCATTGCCGCCCGAGACCAGGTTGAGGGTCGCGCCGGAAGTCTTCACTTTCGCTGTCTTGAATCCGGGAAAAAGTTGCGCGGAACTTGCCTGCGCCGCTACCTGTGTGGGCTTACTTATCGCGGCTGCCGCAGCCGTCGCCGTGGTGAATTGCAGCAACTCACGCCGCGTGATCATGGGGTGCTCCTCCTCAGAGCGGATGTTGCGAGAGATGGTATCTCTCCTTAGCCATCACTTCCAGCAGAAACACAATGGGACTGACTGTCAGGATAACGCCTGTCGTGCTAGGAGAACTCGGCATCTTCGTTTATGCTACCCCAGCGAAAAATCGGAGCCTTGGAATAGTTGCGCGAGGCAGTGACCTGTCCTGCCGAAATAATTATTTTCCATGCAGGTAGCGGCGTTACCTGCATGAATGTTCGGATTGGCATGCAGGTGACGGTGTCGGCTGCAAGAACTTGGAACGAACATGCAGGTAGCGGCGTTACCTGCATGAATGTTCGGATTGGCATGCAGGTGACGGTGTCGGCTGCAAGAACTTTGGAACGAACATGCAGGTAGCGGCGTTACCTGCATGAATGTTCGGATTGGCATGCAGGTGACGGTGTCGGCTGCAAGAATTTTGGAATGAGCATGCGGGTGACAGCATTACCTGCATGAATGTTCCGACTTTCATGCAGGTGACGGCGTGGGCTGCATGACTGGAATGAGCACTACAACGTCGCCTGCACGCGGCTCGTGGGTAATCCGCGACTTATACCGCTAAAAAGGAGAAACATGCCAATCTCCAAGAAGATGATTCAAGCGAGACGCGGTTACAGGAAGTTATCGCACAACGAATTTTACGTGTTATTGGTCCATATTTACGAATGTTTGCTTAACAATCCGCATTTCCCAAAGCCGTCTATAGATCTCGGGCTATTCAAGTCGAAGATCGATGAATATTCCGCGGCCATTTCCGCAACAACGGGCGGAGCGAAGGTCGCCTTCGCCCACAGGGATTCCCTTCGTGAAGGCTTGACGAGGATGGTGCTCCAGCTGGCGTTGTACGTGGAGATGGAGTCCCATAACGACCCGGCTATTTTTGTGACCAGTGGGTTTGAGTCGCTCCCTAACGCTCAACGTCCCCCAGAGCCGTTGGAAAGACCGTACATTCCCAAGATCGATCATGGCGCGCATTCCGGCGAAGTGCAGGTTTGGATGCCGCCATCGCTTCGCAAGATTCTCAGATACGATGTGCGGTACGCGCCGCTTGACGCCGAAGGAGTTCCGACGGCGGACTGGACGGAGACGCCGGTTCCCAGCGCCCTGCGTCCCGTGACCATCAAGAATCTCAAACCCGGGACGCGGTATGCATTTCAGGTGGGCGCTTATGGAAAACTCGGGTATACGGATTGGAGCGACTCACTCACCAAGATATGCACCTGAAGAATGACCGGCCGTGCTGCCAGGGTATTCCCGCGAGCGCTGAGATCATTCGCATGGATGACCTCCGTTGGATTTTCTGCTTTATCGCGCGTCTGGCAGCGCGAAGACGTAGAGAGCGTTTCCGGTAGCCGGATAGTGAATCTCGGGCGCAATCGTCGCCGGCACCTGACGCGGGCTGCCGCCGCCGTTGGCGGTTGTGACGGCGACGTACTGTTTCCCATCCACACTGAACGTCAACGGAAAACCCTGGACAGCGGCTCCCAGCCGGACGTCCCAAAGAATTTTGCCGCTACTCACGTCGATTGCCTTGAAATGCCGGTCCAAGTCTCCTACAAACGCAACACCGCCGGCCGTCGAAACGACACCGGTCAGAAACGGGGCACGCTGTTCCAATTTCCACAACTCCCGCATGGTCCTCACATCGTATGATCCGAGCTTTCCAACCTTGCCGTCCGTGCCGGGCATTTCAAAGAACCGCCGATCCGCTCCACTTCCGCTGCCGCCGCCTTCCTTCAGGTCGATCTTTTGACCGTTGATATCGAGGCAGCTTTGGCTGAGAGGTATGATCAGCCGGCTGGTCGGCTGATGGTACGTCATAGCAGGCCAGTTCTTGCCACCTTCGGTGCTTGGGCAGGCTTGAATCCATTGGCCGGTCTCCTGTTCGAGAATATCCTGCCGGTAGTGCGGCTCTCCTGTCTGAGGATCAAAGCGGTCCCACACATTCTGAAAAACCGTTTCTTTATGGCCCAGATACTTGCCCGTCTTGCGGTCCAGCTTCCAAAGTACTCCGTCTTTTCCGACGGTGAAGACCATGTTCTGCCCGCCATCGTCAACGAGCACGCGCTCAAAGACGATATCCAGATCCAGAGATTCGCCGGGGGCATGTGAGAAATACCACGCAAGCTTGCCGGTGTCCGGATTGAGAGCGAGTGTCGAATTTCCGTAAAGCGTTGCTCCGGAGCCTGATTGACGGCTGGCTCGCATCCAAGGCTTAGTTTGTGCGGTTCCCCAGTAGGTCAGATTCAGGTCGGGATCGTAACTGCCGGTAATCCACGTTTCGGCTCCCGCACGGAACAAATTGGGAAGATTATTCCAGGTGTTCCCACCCGGTTCGCCGTCGCGTGCAATCGTGTTGAATCTCCATATTTCCTTTCCAGTCGCGGCCTCATGCGCGCTGATGAAACACTTTTCTTCGCGATATGTTGCGCATGCACCGAGGCCCTGAATGACCTTCCCTTTGACGATGAGCGGTCCGCTAGTCGTCGTGTAATCACCTTTGGATCGATCTCCCAGGACGACCTCCCAAGTTGTCTTCCCATTGCGTGCGTCCAGGGCGACGAGGTGGGCACCATTCGTCGCCAGAATTAGTTTGTCGTCATAGATCGTAATCCCACGCATGGATGCGGCCGTGGCATTCGTTCCGTAGTTGTTCTCCCAGATGAGCTCACCGGTTCGGGCATCCAGAGCCTGCATCGTGTTCCCCATATTGTTCACGTACAGGACACCATTGTGGACGATCGGCGCGGGACCATTGCCGTTGCCGCCGCCCTCCTTCATTGCCCAGACCCACTGGAGTCTGAGATCTTTCACGTTATCCCGTGTGATTTGGTTTAAAGGACTGTAATTCGAAGCGTGATAGTCATGGCGAATCATCAACCAGTCATTCGGGTTAGGATCCCGCAGCATAGCGTCAGTCACTGGAACGTAATTCTTAACTTCACCCGCAACTGTTACCCCCCTGGGTTGCGCAGGTGCGCTGGGCCTTGCGCCGGCAGCCTGCTGCTGCGGTGCGGGTGCCTGCCCTGTGGCGACGGAGTTGATCGCGACGTCGGTGTTCGGCGTGAGCGCCTGATTTCCTGCAACTGCTCCATTGGATTGGAGAATAAACGCGATGACGCCGGCGTAGCCGTCTGAACTCAGCACTCCGGGTCTAGCTGGAGGCATAGTGAGCTGAATGAACGACAACAGTTCACGCGTTGTCCGAGGGCCCCAGTTTGAGAGAAATTGAGTTCCGCGCAAGGCGGGCGCGTCGCCGGAGCCGGTGAGATCCTGCTGATGACACGCGGCGCAATTCGCCTGATAATCCGCCCGGCCCGAGGCAGCCTGCTGCGCGGTGTAAACGCTGGCAGAAGCCGTGCGGCCGGTTTGCTGAGCCTCGATAATGATGCTTGATGCGACGGCGCTGATAGTTATCAGAATGGCGTATTTCTTCAGCATGATCTCCTCCGACGTTCTCCCTTTGGGAGATGCGTTACTTCAGAATCCAACCCCAGAGAGTTCCATCTGGAGCTTTCTCGCTATAGATCTGGATATATAACTTACCGTCCTCCAGATACCGCACCTGTTCCGGCGTCAGGTCAAACGAGCCCGATATGGTTCCGTTCGTCGCCTTGGTAACGGCTAAATCCTGGAATGGAGAACCGCGAACGCCAGTGGCGAGTCCACGATGGATCTTAGCCGTCGTAGCTGCACTGGGCATACCCTCAAATGTGCCGGTGATCGTGAGCTTGTTCCCGGATAGCGTCGCCGTCGCGGAGCCCGATCCGGCCACAACCTTCTGCATGGCAACGTCGAGAGCTACTGGCGAGATTCGGATTTTAAACTTTTGTTGGTTTTGAGCTCCCGTCGCAAACGGGATCAACAGCAGCCCTGCCAGAACGGCGATCGGATACTTATATAGATTCTGCATGGTCGCCCCCGATGGCGGCGAGCATACCATAACCGAGTGCTTGATCCATCAGGTCTCGGCCCCGCTTTAAAACAGCCCCGCGCCAGGACATGTCATCCGGACAGAACGCGAGTACCAGTGCACGCTTGCTGGGATGATCCAGCGTTCCGGAGCCATGGTGATGCCACCGATTTTCTTCTCTCAAAACATGAAGGACTTTAATAGGGTTGTAAGTGCCGAATTCCTGGCCAACAAAATCCACCCGAGCGTTTGGAAGTGCGTCAGAGACGAGCCCCGGCAGTCCACCTTCGATGCGATATACCGGACTTCGCTCCGGGTCCATTGCGCAAACGCTCTTGCCGAAGACAGAGCGCAGCCGGTCGGAGTCTCGAGCGCTGACGAGCAAGGTGTTCTCTCCGTATTTTCCCAAACCGGTGTGGACATCAATCGCCAGAGCCGATTCCACTGAACCAAGGCGGCCACGGAGAAATGCGTGATATTGCCGGAGCCCGTTCTCCAGCCTCTTTCCCCCAAAGAAGAGACCCTTCGGATATTCATATTGTCCTCCCGCAACGGCTTGTTTCAGTGTCCCCATCCCATACCGGAGGATCAAGTACACCGCCTTGATTGCGAAAAGGTCGGAGGACGGAGGGCTTTGCGGATTGAGGAATGTATTCAGCTTTCGATAAGCCGGCGGCGCACCCTGGTGTGCTCCATCGGGCAGGAAATTTCGATTCAGGTCAACGTTGTTCTCATTCACTCGGCGGAGCCACGCCATCCCGAACGGATTCAAAACATGCACTACGATCAACGCCAAATCCTCGGGCATCTCTGGAGGTTGTTCGAACAGTTGAACCTGAACGGCCGAGCCGGCGAAGCCTTCCACACCGTGAAGGCCGGAGGAATGGAGAACGACGCGTCGAGGATTGTGCGATCCGAGCCAGGCGATGTCGATGGCGAGGTCTTCTCCGCCGGGCCCCTTCACATCTAGAGGCATGGATTCGAGGCGGGCGCCTGTACGCTCAGCAGACTCGCGAAAGCGCTGGCGAGCGGTTGCGTAGTCGAGTGAAAACACGAGCGTGGGTGAAGTCCAAAAGCTCCCCTCCTCAGCTGAGGAGGGGAGTTTTCGTTACTTCTTCTCCGCTCCCGCCGCTCCGATGTTCACTTCCTCAGCCGAATACATCTTCATCTTCGTATCCATATGCGCGTCGATAACAACGCGCACGCCCGGCTTTAGGTCCGTCTTTTTTGCAGGTTTGTCGTTCATCAGATATTTCGTCGATTTTTCGAGCATGATCGTCACCGGTTTGTTGTCCTTGCCGGTAATTGTGAAGGTGTCATTCGTTACGGCTGTTACGGTTCCCATAATCGGATCACCGTGGGCACACAAGAGCCCGGCAACCATGACAATCGTAACCAAGCACAAAACAAATCTATTCAACATGATCTTATCTCCTTAATGATGGTGTTCATGACTCGTGTCTTCAGGGCCACTGTCGTCACCTTGCAAGAACCGTCTGGCTCTTTCTTCTCGTTCCAATTCGCTGGGACTCTTGGGATTCATCTTTTTCATGGCCGCAAGCTCTTCGTCGGTAATGGCCGGCAGATGACGGATGAAATGAACTAAGTCCCAAGTCTCTGTGTCTTCGTTGTTGCCTGGTTCTTCACCGAAACCCGGCATACCTGTGAAGCGGACGCCATTTTCAACAATGTAGTAAAGCTCGCCATCGCTTAACTGTTGCGTCGCGGGGAGAGTCATATCCGGGGGCTTTGGGTACAGACCTCTTCCGATGAGCGTCATTCCGCGTCCGTCGTTTCCGTGGCACGAGGCGCAGTGATCCGCGAAATGCTCCATTGCGCTGGATAGCACTTCGGGATTTCCTTTTACAGGGTTGGGAAGTTCGCGAGCGCCGCGAGGAATTGCGAAGTGACGCAATTGGCGTGCGACGAATGCTTCTGCTGCTGTCGGTTCGCTTTTAGCGCTGAAGCCTCGTGCGAGCATATACGTGCCCGTCGCGAAAATGCCAACGGCAATTAGCAGCAAAAGCAAATAGTGGGTTCGAATTCGCATCATAACGATTGCGACTCCTAGTGCTGATGCCTTGATTACGTGTTTGAAACATGGATCGAATCTTCCTGACGAGGATAACCCGAAAACATACCAGCGTTTCCATCAAAGTCTACTGGCTTTTGCTTTGTCCGCACGCGTGGTGAGAGGAATGCATTGGAAACTTGCGTCTAATAGAAAATCAAAATCGCGGGAAGCATTGAATACATTACGAGAGTCATCCGAAGTAATACGGATTGTTGTTTTTGAAAAGTGGATTATACTGACCCCTCAAATATAAAACGACTGGTTTGAGCTTACGACGCAGGACACGTCCACTTTTCAGCAGCCTAAGCAATTTGAACGGTTCGTGACAGTGTAGTCACCCAAACTGGCTCAACAGCGAGCCGTGAGAAAGGGCTCTGGTATGGCAGTCGAAGTTGCACAGTCGCCTGTCCTGAAAAAAAGTGCAAGCTGTGGCCCA
>JACXTT010010163.1_pt1 | contig 12737 bp, 7 predicted proteins | sample 9270951 | NCBI WGS metagenome assembly JACXTT01 (sample SAMN15532306, study PRJNA645909) | rock metagenome | isolation source: weathered quartz diorite | place: Puerto Rico | collected 2017-06-21 | reverse complement strand
GGGGGGAATATGCATGAAGAAGCAAGACTGACCTGCCCATTTCCTGTGGCAGGCAAAGGCACTGGTGATACCGTATCGATCAGCTTAGTCGAAAAGCACTATAAGACCTCAGAGGCAGCAAACTCCGCCCTCTCGTTCGTTTGCGCCGATTGTTCCGTTCCTGTCAGTGCCCGGATCATTCGACCCTTCGTCCCAGGCCGGAAGGTGACACCTTCCTCTGGATTCAGAGCGTCAGATCGGAAAAAGCCGCACACTTGTGATCGTGAGCCACAACTGACGGTAGAAACGACTCCTCCAACTTCAGGTACTGCTCCGGCCCACTCAAGCCAAGGAAATGCACCCGAACGATGGGTCGATCCTCGCAAAGGAATACCGACCTCAGGAACATCTTCCACAACTCATTTACCCGCTTCTGGCACATCGGGCGGTACATCGCGAGGTCGTAGTGGACCGGCGACAGGTCAATCCATAGGACAGTCTCAAACCGTTGAAAAATTTTCGCGTGAGTGGCGAGAGATGTCGCTGGCGCAGAGAAAGCGTACACCGCTAATGGCGCCTTGGAATGAACAGGGTCGAGGCTCGTACTTCAGCGCTTTTCATCCGCTGGGATATTCACCCGACGTGACGCCGGACGTGTGGGCCATCTATGAGGGAACTGCTCGACATGTGACTAGTCGGGTAGATGGATTCGAGGTTGAGCTGCACGAACAGTTGCCTGACGGACTTCCTTTGCATGTATGGATTTCAACCGTATGCTGTTCCATCGGAGCGGCTGGCAAGCATTTAGCATCGCAGCTTTTGCAGCTTAGTCTGGCGCCAGCTTCGTCGAATTCCATATATATCTATGCCTTGGGAGCTTTTAAAGAATGGCCCCAACAAGATCCGAATCGGTTTTTTCTGGAGGTCGAACATCCGCACATGTGCTGGATCGAATGACAAGACATTCGGCAAGACTCCGCATAATGAGATGCAGTTATGGCCAAAACTGCTGGTCAATTCAATCAACCTAGTTAGCAATTTTCTGAACGGTGGACAGTGATTTACGGAATACGCAAACACTATGGTGATAGTAGTGCGTCCCCAAAGCGACCGACAACTAGTGTTTTGGGATGCGAATGCATGACGGGTTTCTTGGGCATATGGTGGCGATATGCGTGCGAATACTTGCGGATGCTGGAGGAAAATGACCACCGTGCCGGTTGAAACTGACCATCTCGCCAGTGCGGACTGACCGGTCTGCTGGCAGCTTTGACCATTCCATTTAGCAATCAGGCCTGCGTGCCCATAAATCACGCCCTGCAAAAACCGCAGCTGGAGGGGATTTTCGATGGCCACCCGTGTTGAGCATGTTCCAGGCCCACATATGCAATCTCCAACCTCGGTCGTCCAGAGGTTCCGCTGTGGCAGATTGGGTCCTTGAAACTCTCCCAGTGGTTTGAATTGGATTGAATGCAAATCTGTAATCGAATCCAAGTCGTCCATCCAGGATGCGGAGCATAGAAGTAACTTTTTGATGTTCCGACATCAGTGCATATGGAGAGTCAGCGATGTGATGCAATGCATTTTCCAGCGCTCCAATGGTTTTCAAATACGAATGCACGGGCATCGAGTAGGTAGTTCCAGCGACCTCTTGGGACGGCAGAACGCGTTGTTCAATCAATTCGAATAGCGGTCGCGCAATGCCGCGCGACATGAAATGACTTCCAAGCATGACCATTGTCCGGTAGAGCGGCCCAGTCCAGTCATGCATCACCTCCCATTGTTCTGCGGCGTGTGACCGACGCATCAACAACACGATAGCTGCAAGGGAATCAAGACTGGCGCGGCGTTCAAGCAACATGACGAGGCGCTGATCAACCGAGGAGTTCCGGTATCTGGATTTGGGTTTCCAGGCATCCCATCGCGCCAGAATCTCTTGAATGTCGAGGCGTAACTGCGCGATCAAATGATCTTCATTGAAATGACGCAAATTATCCATCGCCAGAATGCGCCACAAGGGGTGGTTTAGGTCACGACTCGAACCAGGCAACTTGATTCCAACCTTTGATACCAGAGCGGCAGATGGAACATGTCGCCCATCGCGATATTTGCCCCACTTGTTGCGAGGTGATCCTGCCCTATGCAGGGTTTCCGGCTCGTATTTGAGTTCCAAACCGCGCGCGCTTTGAATACCCGTTCGGATGCGAACGCCTGAATACCAATAGGCAGCCCGCAATGCATCTGTTACGTCTCGTCGCTTGCGATGCATTATTTCGCAGGTCTGTGCGAAACCACTTTTTTGACGAAATTCATCCAGTGAAAGAGTAGAAGAATCAATAACTTGCATGATTTTCTCGTCCATTCAGGGGGGTAACGTTAGCGCCTTTTTTTCATCTTGGAAGGCAAGGTATTCATATCTACCATGGTTACAGCGCAAAACCAAGCGTATCTATCGTGAACGCAGATACACCCAGCAGTGATGCCGTAGCCCTGACGCAGGAAATTGAACGTGGACTTACCGACCGCCATGGTCCGGTGTTGGGCACACGAGTCCTCTATCAGGTACTGGGCTATCCAACTGTCGCCGCGCTACGGCAGGCCCTGCTGCGTGGCACGGTCAAGATTCCCGTGTTTGACATTCCAAAGCGTCGTGGACGTTTCGCATTGACCCGCGATGTTGCGGTATGGCTGGTGCAATGCCGCTCAACGGCTGACATTTTGAAAACACTGTCGATCTCATCCGGTCTCGACAGAAAGGAGGACGCCATGCCTTGATCCAAAACGGCCAGTTGTTTTTCGCGCAAGGCCCTGAAAAAGAAGAAGGGCCCGAATGAGCTGGCGGCTCAACGGACCCTTGCGAATTGGACTTTTAGAAACCGTCCAACTGCAGTCTCTTCCTTTTTCGGCGGTGTGTCAACTGACGCCTGCTTTTGTCGGCTGATCCTCCCAAGGCCTTGCATTGCCTTCTGCTGGCGACTATTGCCAGCCGACTAAGGAAGAATCGCCATGAACAAATTGCAGGATATTTTGCGCCTGATCTTGACCACATCGCTGTCTGATCGGGAGATCGGGCGTAGCACCGGTGTTTCCAAGAACACGGCCCGACACTATCGTCTAATGTGCAAGAATCAGGGATGCACTTGGGATACGTTGAAAGAACTGAACCTCACGGAACTGGAGAATCGGTTTAACAAGCGGAAAGGCAATCCATTTATCCGACGGTTGCCTGATTTTTCGTTCATCCACGCGGAGTTGGCACGCCCTGGTGTTACCTTGCAACTACTGTGGGAGGAATACCGGACGCCTTGTCCGGAAGATGCCCTCTCTTATTCACAGTTCACACACCACTATCGCCGGTATCGCTCCAGTTTGAAGCTGACCATGCGGCAGGTACACATTCCCGGTGATAAAGCATTTGTGGACTTCAGTGGAAAACGCCCCCACTACATTGACCCGGAGACGGGTGAGCAAGTTGTCGTTGAGCTATTCGTTGGAGTACTAGGGCACTCCAATCTGACCTTTGCATTGGCCACCCGAACACAGCAAATTCCGGACTGGATCGATGCCAACATTCAGATGCTTGAATATTTTGGCGGATGTCCCCGCATGATCGTCCCTGACAACTTAAAAGCTGCGGTTACCAAGCCAGGACTTCTGCCGACACTGAACCGTACCTACCTGGAATTTGCCGATCACTACGATGTGGTCGTGCTGCCAGCGCGCAAGCGCCATCCCAAGGATAAAGCTGATGTTGAAGTAGGTGTTCAAATTACACAGCGTTGGGTACTGGCGCGCTTACGCAATCTTCAATTTTTCTCACTAGAAAGCCTGAATGCCGAGATCCGGAGCCTTTGTGAAGACCTGAACCAACGCATCATGAAGAAGCTGGGGCAAAGTCGGCGTGAACGCTTCGAAGCCTCAGAGCGTGCAACCCTTCATAGTCTGCCCGCCGAGCGCTATGAAGCGGCCCAATGGCACGGACAACAAATCGTGCCACCCGACTACCATGTGCATGTGGAAAAGCATTGGTATTCGGTCCCATACCAATTGATTGGCGAGCGCATAGAGACGCGCGCTACGCTGACGACCATTGAGGTATTCCACCGTGGATCACGCGTGGCATCTCACCGGCGCAGCAATGAGGAAGGTGGGCACACAACGGACCCGCTGCATCAGCCTCCAAGCCATCGGGCCTATGCGGAGCGCACGCCAGAAAATATGCTGACCTGGGCCAGCGCCATTGGCCCCAATTTGTTGCAAGTCGTGAATGCGCAATTTCAACGCAGGGTCCCGGAAGCGGGACTGCCAGTCTGTGACGCACTACGGCAGTTGGCGCGCAAATATGGAAACCAAGACTTGGAGCGTGCTTGCGCGCGTGCTGTCACTATCCAATCGCTTACCGTCAAGAGCGTTCGCTCCCTGCTGAGCACCGGGCGTTACAAAGACGCGCATCAGGATGAATGCACTCAAAGTGAATTGCCGCTACACCATAACGTGCGAGGTGCCTCCTATTACTTGAACGAAGGAGAGCCGACATGCTGATTCAACAAACGCTCAAGACGCTGCAGACGTTAAGGCTACACGGCATGGCTTCCGCTTTTGAGCATCAACGGCAGTCTGCCACATTGCAGGACCTCGCCTTTGACGACCGGTTTTCGATGCTGGTCGATGCAGAGCAAGCCGCGCGTGATACGCGGCGTCTGGCACGGCTGCTCAAAAATGCCCATCTCAAAGTGGCGGCCACACCCGAAGACATTGACTACCGGTCTACACGCGGCCTGGACAAGCGCAAGTTTGCAGCGCTGCTGACGGGTGACTGGATTCAGCAGCACCAACATGTGATTTTTACAGGCCCTACTGGAGTGGGAAAGACCTGGCTCGCCTGTGCACTGGGGCAGCAGGTTACACGGCTGGGATTGCCAGTGCTCTACAAGCGATGCGCACGGCTGCTGGAAGAATTCGAGGTAGGGCGCGGTGACGGAAGCCTGTTGAAACTGCGTAGTCAACTGGCGAAAACCAAACTGCTCATTCTGGATGACTGGGGCGTGGCGCCACTGACTTCCCGTCAGCGGCAGGATTTGCTGGAGCTTGTAGATGACTGCGGAGGTAACAGTTCACTGGTCATAACCGCGCAGTTGCCCATTGAGAAATGGCACGATTTCATCGGAGAACCCACCATCGCCGATGCCATCCTTGATCGCATAGTCCACGCTTCGCATCGCTTTGAACTCGCGGGCGAGTCCATGCGCCGGGCTCGTAGCAAGACCCCATGAACTGTTCTGGATAGTCGTTGGCGGCGGTATTTTTTCAGGGTAAACCCGTAAATGCGCTTCAAATAATCGTGTTCAACCTCTCACAATCCCCCGAATGGGGGATACCTAATCTCAAGAATCCCGAGTACCTTACGGCCAAGCAAATTTATGTGAATTTAAGTAAAGCAGGCCCCAGGCTTGATAGGTACGAGGGAGTGGGGTAATGACTGTTGGAAACGCGCTGGAGCCGATGGAGCCCGGCGAAGCAGGGGAAAACCTGCGGACAGATGAATCCGAGACGCAAAACCGGCCCCAGCCGGACAGTATCGACCCCTCGTCGAAAGCGCCAGCGTTCGCCCCCTTGGCCGCGCTATGCGCCATAGCCCGCTTCCACCAGGTAGCCGCCGACCCCGCCACCCTGGCCCACCAGTTGGGCCTCACCGCCAGCGATCCCCTCACCAGCGCAGACCTGCTACGCGCAGCCAAACACCTGGGCCTCCAAGCCAAACGCAGCCGCAGTTCCGTAGACCGCCTTGGGTTGGTCCCACTCCCCGCCCTGGCCCTGATGCACAGTGATGAGGGTTTGCGCGTCGTCATCCTCGCCCAAAGCGACGGCAAGCGCGTCCTCTTCCAGGATATCGCCAAGTCTGCAGGCTCCGGGGCTACCGCCGGCCCCACCATCGAATCCACCGCAGTCTTTGCCACCCAATGGACCGGCGAACTCATCCTCATCACCAGCCGCGCCTCCCTGGCCGGCTCCCTCGCCAAGTTCGACTTCACCTGGTTCATCCCCAGCCTCATCAAATACCGCAAGCTCTTAGGCGAAGTCCTGCTGATCAGCTTCATGCTGCAACTCTTCGGCCTGGTCAGCCCTCTGTTCTTCCAGGTCGTCATGGACAAGGTGCTGGTGCACAAAGGCATGACCACCCTGGACGTGCTGGTCATCGGTCTGGTCGTGGTGGTGGTCTTCGAGAGCGTCTTGAACGCCCTGCGCGCCTACGTCTTCAGCCATACCACCAGCCGCATCGACGTAGAACTCGGTGCCCGTCTGTTCCGCCACCTCATCCAATTGCCGCTGGCCTACTTCCAGGCCCGCCGCGTCGGCGACTCCATCGCTCGCGTCCGCGAGTTGGAAAACATCCGCTCCTTCCTCACCGGCAACGCCATGACCGTGCTGCTGGACGTGGTCTTCTCCATCGTCTTCATTGGTGTCATGCTGTTCTACAGCGTACCCTTGACCCTCATCGTGCTGGTCAGCCTGCCGCTGTATTTCGGTCTGAGCCTGTCCGTCATCCCCGTGCTGCGTGCCCGCCTGGACACCAAGTTCGCCCGCAGTGCCGAGAACCAGGCCCTCTTGGTCGAAACCGTCACCGGCATCCAGACCGTCAAGGCCACGGCCCTGGAACCCAGCTTCGCCAAACGCTGGGACAACCAACTGGCCGCCTACGTGTCCGCTTCCTTCAAAACCCAGAACCTGGCCAGCGTGGCCCATGAAGGCGTCAACCTCATCGGCAAACTCGTCAATGCCGCCACCCTCTGGTACGGTGCCCAACTGGTGATGGGCAGTGCCACCGATGCCCCCAGCCTGACGGTAGGCCAGTTCGTCGCCTTCAACATGTTTGCCGGGCGCGTCTCCCAGCCCATCATGCGCATGGCGCAACTGTGGACCGACTTTCAGCAAACCGGCATCTCGGTAGCCCGGCTGGGCGATATCCTCAACACCCGCACCGAAGTCCCGCCTACCAGCACCGCCCAGCTGCCCGCATTGAAGGGTCGCATCACCCTGGACAAGGTGGTATTCCGTTACCGCCCCGAGGCCGCCCCGGTCTTGAACAGCGTCAGCCTGGACATCCGCCCCGGCGAAGTGATCGGCATCGTCGGCCGCTCCGGTTCCGGTAAAAGCACCCTGACTAAACTGGTGCAGCGCCTGTACAGCCCCGAAGGCGGACGCTTGTTGGTCGACGGCATCGACATCAGCTTGATAGACGCCGCCCAACTGCGCCGCCAGGTCGGCGTCGTCCTGCAAGAAAACCTGCTCTTCAACCGCTCCATCCGCGAGAACATCGCCATTGCCGATCCGGCTGCCCCCATAGAAGCCGTGATGCGCGTGGCCCAACTGGCCGGCGCCCACGACTTCATCAGCGAACTGCCCGAAGGCTATGACACCGTGGTGGGCGAACAAGGCGGCAGCCTGTCCGGTGGTCAACGCCAGCGCGTGGCCATTGCCCGGGCCCTGTTCACCAATCCGCGCATCCTGATCCTGGACGAGGCCACCAGTGCCCTGGACTATGAATCCGAGGCCATCATCCAGAAGAACATGCAGTACATCTGCCAGGGCCGCACCGTGCTGATCATTGCGCACCGCCTGTCAGCCGTGCGCAATGCCCACCGCATCATCGTCATGGAGAAGGGCAACATCGTGGAGATGGGCCCGCACGAGGCCCTGATCCAGAAACCCAAGGGCTTGTACGCCCACCTGTGGGCCATGCAGGATGGGGTGAAGATGGAGAGTGCCAACCACGGTGCGAACGACAGTGCACAAGATAGCCAGGGGGTGCGGGCATGAACACCACTGCCGCTGCTCATCCAGAAGCAACCTCCGTTCAGACTGAACCCGTCAAAGTCCTCCAACCCCAACACCCCGTCATCGAACTGCTGCTGCGCTACAAAGCCGTCTTCCAGGCTGCCTGGGCCCACCGGGCGGAACTGGCCGGCCCGGCCCGCATGGCCGATGAAGTGGCCTTCCTGCCCGCAGCCCTGAGCCTGCAGGAAACCCCGGTGCATCCGGCCCCACGGCGCCTGGCCTGGGGCTTGATGATCCTCTTCGTCATCGCTTTGGTCTGGTCCAGCATCGGGCAGATCGACATCGTGGCCGTGGCACCAGGGCGCATCATCGTCTCCGATCGCACCAAGGTCATCCAGCCCTTGGAGGCCAGCGTGGTCAAGGCGGTGCTGGTCAAGGATGGCGACAAGGTCCAGGCCGGCCAGGTGCTGGTGGAACTGGACCCGACCATGGCCAGCGCCGACAAGGCCAGCGTGCAGGAACAGCTCAAGGCCGCCCTGAGCGAAGAACAAAGAACCCAGGCCCTGCTGCAGTTGCTATCGAAACAGAAGCAACTGGCGCAAGTCCTGAGCGGGCCAGACCTCGATTCGGATACTAAAATCCAACTCCAGTCCGAATGGCAGGACACCAGCGCCAAGATCTCCAAACTGGAGACCGAAGCCGCCCACCGCCAGACCGAGATTGCCACGGTACAGGCCAGCATCGCCAAACTCGAGGCCACATTGCCCATGGCCCAGACGCGCGAGGCGGACTACACCCGGCTGGTCAATGAAGGCTTTATCTCCGGCCACGCCACCCAGGACAAAACCAGAGAGCGGGTAGAGATGGAGCGCGACCTGGCCACCCAGAAGGCCCGAATGGCCGAAGCCCTGGCCAATGCGGCAGAGACCGACCAGGCCCGCGCGTCCTACAAGGCCGAAACCCAGCGCCAGCTCAATGACCGCCATGCCCAGGCTGCCACCAAACGCAGCCAGCTCAATGCGGACCACTCCAAGGCAGACCAGCGGGAGAAACAAACCCAACTCCGGGCGCCGGTGGCCGGGGTGATTCAGCAATTGGCCATCCACTCCGTCGGTGGTGTGGTGACCAGTGCCCAGGCCCTGATGGTGGTGGTGCCGGACAGCCCTACGGTGACGGCGGAGGTGTCGATTGCCAACCAGGACATCGGGTTTGTGAATGCGGGGCAATCGGCGGAGATCAAGCTGGAGACCTTCTCCTTTACCAAGTACGGCACGGTCAACGCAATAGTGGACAACGTGACGGCGGATGCGGTGACGGATGAGAAGCGGGGGAGTTACTACCCGGCGACGCTCACGCTATCCCAGAAAGACATGCTCGTTGATGGCAAGCGGGTCGCTTTAAGTCCGGGGATGAATGTGACGGCGGAGATCAAGACGGGGAAGAGAAGGATCATCGAGTTCTTGCTGTCGCCGGTGCAAAGAGCCGGGAGTGAGAGTTTGCGGGAGCGGTGAGGACAAGATGAATCAAACAACTATTCAGAAAACTTTTATCGAAGGTTCTAATCTATGAACAACATCAACTTGGATGGTGGCAAGGCAAGTGGCACCCCCCCATATTTTGAACGTCAGCTTGACCAACTCGAATGGTCAAACTGGTAACAGCGGCAGCAACTTTGCGATGAACTACAGCCCAAACAAGGGCCGTTGATCCGTCAGACCTATGACACGCCCTTCTCATCCATTCAAATCTATCAAGGAGTAAACCCAATGTCTTTTGCCAACGAACGCATATTCCCGGAAGACTTCCATAAATACGATATTGGAGGAATCATCAAAAAAATTAAAGGTATCAATTCGATACCTTACACCGAAGAAGATATCTTGGGCTGGACGATTGATCGATCAAGAAACATCTTCCTGATGTACGTCACTTATTCTGGTCAATTTGATGGCCGCCACGTAGAGACCTATGTGCTGTGGTGGGAGGGAACAGTGATCGAAGTGGAGCTGGAAACCATGGATGACTCGCGGTCTGATCGCAACAGCACACACATAATTTTGGAATTGCGCAGTCTTGTACTTCCAGACGGATTTGCAGTTGAACGCCAACACGTTTTGGATGTACTGAAGGAGGCAAGGACTTGTCGTGGATCCTATGGCAGCCAAAAAAAGAACTACACCATCGAATTCAAGTTCTAACAGGGAAAAATAAATGTCTATTACCGCAGCACAAGCCAATCAACTCATTCTCAACGATCCAGGTGAATACGCCAGCGCCAGTGCCCTTAGCAACCTCGTCAACCAGCTTTCTACCGATGCCCCTGGCAAAGTGACCGTAACTTATAGCGGCGCTGTTGCAGACGGCATTTGGAGCGATAAAGTCGTCAATTGGCTCAAAGCCAATGCTCCCGATGCCAGACTCATTGACAACACCGAGTTGGCGAAGTTTCTTGGGGGCGATACTCTCACGCATCAGGTTGAAGTAGTTTTTGGTAGCGATCCTTTCATCCGAGGTACGCCCGCCAACGACTTTCTTGTCGGTGATCCAAGAAACAGCTTGTGGGCCACAGGCTCCAAGAACTTTGTAGATGGAGCCGAGGGCTCGGTGCGCTCCATCACACCGTTTGCAGACCCATCACGTGTGTGGGCGCAAACCGAGTTTGATACTTTTCTGAACGACCCCCAGGCTACGGATTTGTGGGGTGTCTCACGAGAAACACTGACTAATTTTCGGGACTCATTGACTCGAGTTGGTATCGAACCTGGTGATGCGCTGACTGCAACACGGGATCTTGCAACTTTTATCTCGCGCGAAAAACTCGGTGGCATTGACATCGCCAGAGATGCGTCTGGAAAAATTACGTGGATGGATGCAGCCAAGCTACTGGGCGATCCAGCTGCTGCCAGGCCAATACCGACTGGTGCGACGGTAGACAGCTTAGGTGATTTGATGGGTTCCCTGTCCAAATCACAACTGGGGGAGCTTGGTAGTTTGAGTAGCGCAATGGAGGCTGTTTCCAACAACCAGGCCTTCTGGCGAGGGATTGGCGTAACCGAGGCTGGCTTAGGTGTGCTGGGAGCATTTGCTCTGGGGTTCACCGCAGCAGAAGCCGCCATTCGTGCTAAAGAAGCCTATGACATGGATGATCCAATTACGGCCCAAACCATCATCCGCGATTGGAGTTTGGGAACGGTTGGGGCCATGGTTGCTGGCGGACTGGCATTTGAAGGAACGGCAATGCTTTTGGCGCCGTTAGCGTTGCTTGGGCCTATCGGTATTGGTGCGGGGATTATTGGCGCACTAGGTACCAGTCTACTAGCCGCTTACTGGGGACACGAAGCTGGCATAGGTATTGGCGAAGGGATTTCGAACTCGGTTAACAGCTTAGTCATGTCAGCCGTGAACTGGGTAGCCCCCCGCCGAGACCCCCTAGTTTTGGACCTAGACGGCAACGGCATCACCACCAGCGGCATCAACCCCAACGCCCCCATCCTGTTCGACCAGGACGGCGACGGCACCAAAACCGCCACCGGCTGGATCGCTTCCGGCGAAGCCATCGTCGTGCGTGACCTCAACGGCAACGGCACCATCGACTCCGGCCGTGAACTTTTTGGCGACAACACCATCCTCACCCACGGCGCACGCGCAGGCCAGACGGCAGCCAACGGCTTTGAAGCTTTGGCCGACCTGGACTCCAACGGGGACAGCAAGTTCGACAGCACCGATACAGACTTTGCCAGCGTCAAGCTGTGGAAAGACCTCAACCAGGACGGCGTGAGCCAGTCCAATGAACTCTTCAGCTTTGCCGAGCTGGGAGTAGCCAGCGTCAACGTGGCCGGCACTGCAGGCAACGTCAATCTTGGGGGCGGCAACACCCAAACCTTCAGCGGCAGCTTTACCCGCGGCGATGGCACCAACGGAGACAGCGGCACAGCCCAACTCGCAGGCAGCTTGCTGCTGGCCAACAACAACTTCTACCGTGAATTCACCGATGACCCGGTGCTGACCGAAGCGGCGCTGGCTCTACCCGAGATGCATGGCAGCGGCGCAGTGCGCGACCTGCGCCCGGCCATGAGTTTGGGAACAACGCAAGCACTGGACTTGCAAGCCAAAGTAGCCCAGTTTGCAGCCGACACCACCAAGGCGCTGCAACTAGCAGACCTGGACGGCGTCATTCAAAGCTGGGGGGCCACCAGCGCCATGGCCACCAGCACCCAAACCAGTACCAGGTTGGCCAATCCGGCGTCAGGCACTGGCTCGATCACAGCGGTAGCGCAGTTTGCGCAAAACAATCCGACCTTGTATGCCCAGATCACAGCGCTGGAGCAGTTCAACGGCCAAACCATTCTGGACAAATGGGTGCGTGCCAGCGGCAGCGGCTTTGTGGTGAGTTTCAGCGCACCGCAAGAGGCTTTTATTCACCAGGCGTATGACGCACTCAAAGAAAGTGTGTATGGGGCACTGGTAGTCCAGACCCGTTTGAAGCCGTACTTTGACAGCATCGGACTGCAGACCGATGAATCGGGTATTCATTTTGATACCACGGTCACAATTGCCATGGTGCAAGACAGGGCGACAACAGACCCTGTTAATGCTGTGTCAGATCTGATAGATCTGCAAAAGTATGCAAGCACCACAGTCAATGCGGTGGGATGGCAGCTTTACCAGACATTGGAAAGCGTTCTGGAGACTACGACGATCACGCCAGAGCTGCAAAGCCTGCTGACTGCAGAACGAATTGTCTCATTGGGGGCTGCAGGTACCAACTACACCGTGACCAATGCGGCGGGTTCAACAGTATTGGGCAATGCTGGTGGCAATACTCTCGTTGGCTCTACCGGAAGCGATCAGCTCTACGGTCTTGCCGGCAACGACACCCTCGCAGGCCAGGGTGCTGGCGACTTGCTGGATGGAGGTGATGGCAACGACACGCTGACCTACAACGGCAACTCCAACACGCTCAATGGTGGCGCTGGAGACGA
>JACXTT010010162.1_pt1 | contig 12738 bp, 11 predicted proteins | sample 9270951 | NCBI WGS metagenome assembly JACXTT01 (sample SAMN15532306, study PRJNA645909) | rock metagenome | isolation source: weathered quartz diorite | place: Puerto Rico | collected 2017-06-21 | reverse complement strand
CTGTGCGATCACGCTGCCGCGTTTTTCCAGCATCTGCACGTAGGAAGGCTCGCGCACGGCCCGTTCAACGGCGCGCACCAATGCCTGCTGCACGCCCGGCGGCATGCCGGGCGGGCCGACAACGCCCAGCCACGACGAAACCTCCAGGCCCGGGTAGATGCTTGACAGCACCGGTGCGTCGGGGAACTGCGCAAGCTTGCGCCCGCTGGCCACGGCAAGCACCTTGAGCTGGCCGCCCTCCACCTGCCCGGCGACGGCACCCACGCTGTCGATCATGAAGTCCACGCGGCCGGCGACCAGGTCGTTGGTGGATTGGGCGCCGCCGCGATAGGGCACGTGGACGGCCTTGACGCCTGCCATCACCTGTAGCATCTCGCCGGCAATGTGCATCGTGGTGCCCAAGCCGGGAGAGGCGAACGTCAGGCCGACATCGTGCGTCTTCCCCCAAGCCACCAATTCCGGGACGCTCTTGAACTTCGAGTTCGCCGGAACCACGAAGACGAACGGGCTTTCATTGGTCAGGCTGATCAGCGTGAACTGCGTCTTCGGGTCGAAGCCGAGCGATTTCTGCGTCAGCGGGTTGACCACGAGCTGCCCCGGCGAGGCCAGCATGATCGTGTAGCCGTCGGGCTGCGCGCGTGCAAGCTCGGCAGTGGCGATATTGCCGCCCGCGCCTGCGCGGTTGTCTACGATCACCGGCTGCCCCAGTGTGCGGCTCATGTTCTCGGCCACCTGGCGCGCCGTGATGTCGGTGATGCCGCCGGCGGCGAAGCCCATCAGCATCTTGACGGGCCGCTCAGGAAAGCCGGCCGCCCAGGCGGGCAGCAGGCTCGCTGCGAGAACGAGCATCATCGAACATACGCACTTCTTCATGGTCCTGTCTCCTTTTGACTTCTATTGAAATGACCGCGGGGGCGTCTCAGCGCATGGAGAAGCGAACGTTCTTTACCTGCGTGTTCTCCAGGATCGCGTCGAGGCCGCGCTCCTTGCCGAGGCCGGACTCCTTGAAGCCGCCGAAGGGCGCGTCGGCCGTGGCCTTGATCGGATCGTTGATGGCCAGGTTGCCGATCTGCAGCGCCTTGCACATGCGCATCGCACGTCCGGTGTCGCGCGTGTAGACCACGCCGGCCAGCCCGTAGCGGCTGTCGTTGGCGATGCGCACCGCGTCGGCCTCGTCGCTGAACGGGATCAGCACCTGCACCGGGCCGAAGATTTCCTCCTGCGCCACGCGCATCTCGCTGCGTCCCTGCAGGAAGAGCGTTGGCGCGGCGAAGCTGCCTGCCTGCAGTTCGGGGCGCGCCGACAGGTCCTGCATGGTCTCGGGCCGTGCCTGTTCCTCGCGGCCGATCTCGATGTAGCGCTGTACGCGCTCCTGCTGCGCGCGGCTGACCAGTGGGCCCATCTGCGTCTGCGGGTCTTCAGGCAGGCCGATGCGGATGCGGCCGTACGCCTGCCGAAGCCTTTCGGTGAAGGCATCGGACACACGCTCGTGCACCAGCAGCCGGGTGCAGGCCACGCAGATCTGACCGGTGTTGCGGCTCACGTCCTGCAGCGCCACGGCGGCGGCGGCGTCGAGGTCGGCATCGTCGAACACGATCAGCGGCGACTTGCCGCCGAGCTCCAGTGTCACGCGCTTGATGCGCTCGGCGGCGCTGCGGTAGATGGCCTTGCCGGTGGCTGTGCCGCCGGTGAAGGAGATCTTCTCCACCAGCGGATGGTCCACCAGCGCTTGCCCCACGGTGACGCCGGGGCCGTGCACGATGTTGATCACGCCGGGCGGAAAGCCCGCCTCCAGGATCGCGGCACCGAGCTCCACCGACGACAGCGGCGTGATCTCCGACGCCTTGATGACCGCTGTGTTGCCCGCCGCCAGCACGGGCATCAGCTTGCTGATGGTGAGCGTCAGCGGGTAGTTCCACGGCAGGATGAGCCCCACCACGCCGAAGGGCTCGCGCAGCGTGAAGTTGACGATGTGCGTGTCGGCTACGTTGAGCGTCTGCCCGCCGATGCCCTGCGAGACGCCTGCGATGTACTCGATGCCGTCGAGCATGGTCTGCAGCGAGCCGCGTGTGAGCGTGATGGGCCGGCCCACGTTCCACGCCTCGAGCCAGGCGAACTGCTCGCTGCGCCTTTCCAGCGCGTCGGCCAGCTTGCGCAGCACCCGGCTGCGCTGGCGCGCGGAGGTCTGGCGCCAGTGCGTTTCGAAGGCGTGCTGGGCGGCGCGCACTGCGGCGTCGACGTCCTGTGCATCGGCCTGCGCCACCTGCGCGAGCGGCAGGCCGGTGGAGGGATTGCCGACTTCGAACTGGAGCCCAGCGGCGCCGGGGCGTTCTTCTCCGTCGATCAGTAGCGGATAGACGCCAGTCCGGAGAACGGAAGAGGGAGGTGCGGTCTGTGCGGTCTGCATGGTGCGAAGAAAAAAAGGAAATGAAAGGGAAGCCGCCGCCTCAGGCTGGCTGCATGGCGAGATAGAGGGCGGCGATCTCGTCGCGCGAGGGCTGTCGCGCGTTGAGCCGCAGCGATGCGTTGTCCACGGCGGCATCGATGGCCGGACCGAGCGCGTTGGCACGCAGCCCTAGTTCGGCCAGAGTGCACGGCAGGCCGACGTGCCGGCGCAGGCCGTCGACTGCGTCCACCAGCGCATGGGCCAGGGCTTCGTCGTCGCCGGCTCTGCCGAGGCCGCAGGCGCGCGCCGCCTGTGCGTAGCCTGCGATGGCCGCAGGCAGCGTGAACCGCATCAGCGGCACGCAGGTCACGGCCAGCACGTGCGCATGCGGCACGTCGACCAGTGCTTCCAGCGGCGTGCACAGGCCGTGGATGCCGTCCACGCCGCGCAGGCTCATCGCCACGCCGGCAAGGTAGCTGGCCAGCAGCATGTCGCTGCGCGCCTTCAGCGAGGCGGGCTCGGCGAGCACCGCGGGCAGTGCCCGCATCGCGAGCGCGAGCGCCTGCAGCGCCAGCGCCTCGCCGACCGGGTTGGTGGCGCGGTTGGTGGCCGCGCCCAGCGCGTGCATCACGGTGTCGAAGCCGGTGGCGGCGGTCACGGAAGGCGGCACGCTCAGCGTGAGCCGCGGGTCGAGCGCCAGCCACTGGGGCCTGCTGCGCCGGCTGCGCAGCACATGCTTGCGGCCTTCGCCGTCCTTTACCAGCGCCGCGGTGGTGCTTTCGCTGCCCGTGCCCGCGGTGGTCGGCAAGGCGGCAAAGGGCGGCGCGTCGCGCGACAAGGCGCGGTCGCCTTCGTGCAGCACCTGTTCGATCGGCACGTCGGCGCACAGGCCTGCGACCAGCACCTTGCCCACGTCGATGACGCTGCCGCCACCGACGGCGACGAGGCCGTCGCAGTGCCCCGCCTCCCATGCGGCGCGGGCCTGCGCGACGTTGTCCAGCGTCGGGTTGGCGGCCACGCCGTCGAACACGACGGGGGCGCATCCTGCGGCACGCAGTGCGTCGACCAGCGGCGCCACGACGCCGGCGCGGGCCAGCCCGGCATCGGTGAGCACCAGCGGCCGCTGAACGTGCCGGGCAAGGGCCCAGCCGGGCAACTGCTGCGCGCAGCCGTCGCCGAAGACCGCGTGGCCGGGCCAGGCAAAGTCGAAGCGATCGGGCTCGGTGCCGAAGAAGGCGGGGAGTGCTGCTGCCTGCATGTCAGATGCGGCGCCCCGCGCGTTCCCAGTGCGGTGCGCGCAGCTGGTTCTTGAACACCTTGCCCATGCCTTCGCGCGGCAGTGCGTCGTGAAACTCCACGTGGCGCGGCACCTTGTAGCCCGCCAGGCGCTGGCGCACCCAGTCGCGTACCTGCGCTTCGGTGATGCCGCTGCCCGCCGCGCGTACCACCGCGACGGCCACGGCTTCGCCGTACTCGGTGTCCGGAATGCCGAACACGGCGCAGTCGGCGACCTCGGGGTTGGTGACCAGCGCGTGCTCGATCTCGGCCGGATAGATGTTCACGCCACCCGAGATCACCATATCGCGCTTGCGGTCGGTGACGTAGAGATAGCCCTCCGCATCGAGATAGCCGATGTCGCCGTTGGTGACGTGGCCGTCGCGCTCGATCGCACGGCGTGCCTCCTCGTTGTTGCGATAGGTGAAAGGCAGGGCGTTGTCGGCGGGGTCGACGTAGATCTCGCCCACCTCCCCGGCCGGCAGCACGCGGCCTTCGGCGTCGAGGATGCGCACCGACATGCCGGGAAAGGGCCGCCCCGCCGTGCCTGGGTGGTCGAGCCACTCCTTCGCGCTCACGCAGGTGACCAGGCCGGTTTCGGTGGAGCCGTAGGTCTCGTTGACGACAGGTCCCCACCACTCGATCATCGCGCGCCGCACCTCGGGGGCGCAGGGCGAGCCGCCGTGCGTGACGTTCTCCAGCGAGGAGACGTCGTACCGCGCACGCACCTCGGCGGGCAGCTTCAGCAGCCGCACGAGCATCACCGGCACCAGCGACAGGTGCGTGATGCGATGTTCCTCGATGACCTTGAGCAACTGCTCAGCATCGAAGCGCGGCAGCACGACGATGCGCTCGGCCATGTCGAGCGCTACGCGCGCGGCCGCATTGGGGCCGGCGTGATAGAGCGGCCCCACCACGGCGGTGCGCATGCCTTCGCGCGCCTGGCTGGCGAGCGCGCGCACGCGCTTGGAGCCTGCGTGCTGCTGCGGCGTGCCGGGAAGGCGCATCACGGCTTTGGGGCGGCCGGTGGTGCCCGATGTATAGAGCATGCTGCCCACCGAAGGCACCGGCTCGGCGGTGCTTGGCACGAACCCGTTGCGCCAGTCGGACCAGTCGCGCGCGCCCTCGGGCACCGGGGTTGCCTCGAGGCCGTAGGCGTCGAGCACGTCCTGCGGGGTGGGCACGATCAGCACCGGGAGGCCCTCCGGCACGGCGCCGGCCAGGCGAGGCCAAAGGTCCGCGTGGATCACCAGCGCGCGGGCGCCGCTGTCGCGGAAAACGTAGGCCGCCTCTTCGACCTGGAAGTGCCAGTTCACGGCCACGAGATGCACGCCGATGCGGCCCAGCGCCAGCATGAGCTCGAGGTAGGGAAGGTCGTTGCGCAGCATCACGGCGACGGCGTCGCCGGGCTTTAGTCCGAGCGATTGGAAGCCGGTGGCTGCGCAGTCGGCCCGGGCCTGCAGGACGGTGCCTTGCAGGCTGCGGCTGCCGCAGTGGAGCGAGAGATTCGGGTTCATGAAAGCGAAGTCGGTGTTGTGTTGGGAGATGCCAGCGCGCGCAGATGCACCGCGCCGGTGGCGGCGTCGTCCATCAGCCGCTGCAGCAAGGCCTGGACGGGCTCGATGCGGTCGGCGAATCCGATGGCCGGGCCCATGGAGAGCAGGCCGGTGTTCCAGTCGCCGGCCGCATAGGCGCCGTCGCGGCCCAGGCGGCCGGTCGAAAGCGCGCCGAAGTCGGGGTAGCGGCACGCGCCCTCGGCTTCCAGCTCACGGGTGCGGTGCACCGTGTCGTTGTCGAGCACGCGCCACGGATGGCCCGTGCTGCGCAGCGCGAGCGTCGAGGCCTCGGCCGGCTGCGCCGCAAGGTGGCGCTTGTAGTTCTCGTGGGCCCAGATTTCCTCGCACACGAGAAAGCGCGTGCCCATGACCACCGCGTCCGCGCCGAGCGCCAGCGCCGCGGCGATCTGCCGGCCGCTGCCGATGCCGCCGCCCAGCGCGAGCGGAACGCGCAGTTGCTCCAGCGCGAGCGCGGCCAGCACGAAGGTGGGCAACTCGTTGGTGCCCGGATGTCCGCCCGCCTCGCAGCCGACCAGCGCGACCGCATCGGCGCCCGCGTCCTGCGCCTTCAGCGCGTGCGGGATGAATGCGCACTTGTGGATCACGCGCGCGCCGCCGGCATGGATGCGCTCGAAGAGCTCGCGCGGCGAGCGCCCGACGGTCTCGAAGGCCTTTGCGCCTTCCTCCAGCCCGATGTCGATCCAGGCGGGCACGAGGCGGTTCTCTTCGGGCCGCCGCGACTGCGTGATGTTCACGCCGAAGGGGCTGCCGCCGCTGGCCTCGCGGCATTCGCGCAGCGCGGCACGGAAGCTGTCCAGGTCGTCGAAGGAGCGCGGCGTGACGAAGCCCAGTGCGCCGGCGCGCGCCAGCGCGGCCACGTAGCGCGCGTCGGACAGCCACATCATGCCGCCGCCCAGCACGGGCAGCCGCATGCCGAAGAGTTCCGTGAGGCGTGTGCGGAACATCGGCGTCACTGCATCACGAAGCCGCCACTGATGCCGATGCTCTGCCCGGTGATGTAGGCGGCGCGGTCGGAAGCCAGCAGGCAGACCATGCCCGAGACATCCTCGGGGCGAGCCAGGCGGCGCAGGCCGCGCGAGATCGGGTAGGCGTTGAGCATCTTGCCCAGGCGCTCGTTGTTCTCGGGCGTGGCCTCAGGGCTCAGCGCGCCTTCGCGGATGCCCTCGTGGGAGACCGCGCCGAGCGCGATCACGTTGACGTTGATGCAGTCCCCCCCATGCTCGCGCGCGATCGCCTTGGCGAAGCCCAGCATCGCGGCCTTGGCGCCTGAGTACACGGCCAGCCGTGCCTCGCCCGTGCGTCCGGCCTCGGACATGATGTTGACAATCTTTCCGTGGCGGCGCTCCTGCATGCCGGGCAGCACGGCCTTGCAGCAGTACATCATCGCGAACACGTTCAGGTCGACGATGCGTTGCCAGCCCTCGATGTCGGTTTCGAGGAAGAGCGGCGCCGCACCGCCCTTCTCGCGCCGCTCGACCAGCACGCCGGCGTTGTTCACGAGGATGTCGACGGGGCCCAGCGCCTCCTGCGCGGCGGCGACCGCGGCGTCCACCTCGGCCTGCTTCGTGATGTCGGCGACCGCCGCGAAGGCGCGCCCGCCCGCGGCCTCGATCTCTCGCGCCACCGCGAGCGCGCGCTCCTCGAAGAGGTCGTTGACGGCCACCGCCACGCCCTCGGCGGCGAGGTCCAGGCAGATGCGGCGGCCCACGCCCTGGCCACCGCCGGTGACGAAGGCCACGCGGCCGTTGAGATTCAGATCCATGCTGTTGCTTTCCTTGGAGTGTCCGTTTGTCCGGAATGAAAGAAGAGGCGCTCACTGGCCCCGGAAGACGGGCGCGCGCTTTTCCACGAAGGCGCGCATGCCTTCGCGCCGGTCTTCGCTGGAAACCACCAGCGCGGCCGCATAGCGCTCGTACTCCAGGCCGGCGTCGATGCCCACCTGCAGGCCGGTGTCCACTGCGTGCTTGATGTGCTGCACCGCCAGCGGCGCGTTCGCCGCGATGCGAGCCGCCATCGCCATCACCGTGGGCATCAGCGCTTCGAACTCGACGACGTGGTTGACCAGCCCGATGGCCAGCGCGCGCTCGGCGTCGATGTGGTCGCCGGTGAGCATCAGCTCCTTGGCGATGCCGGGGCCGACCAGGCGCGGCAGACGCTGGGTACCCCCTGCCGCAGGCAGGGCGCCGATGCGGGCCTCGGGCAGCGCCAGCTTCGCGCTGCGCACCGCGATGCGCACGTCGCAGCACAGCGCGATCTCAAGGCCGCCGCCCATCGCCACGCCGTTGATGGCGGCGATGACCGGTTTCTCGAATTGCTCGATGGCGCGGAACAGCTCGTGCGTGGCCTTCTGCTGCAGGTGGTACTGCGCCTGAGGCGTCGCGCTGCCGGCGCGTTCCTTGATGTCGGCGCCGGCGCAGAAGGCGCGCTCGCCCGCGCCGGTGATGACGACGCAGCGCACCGCGTCGTCGTGGCGTGCGCGCTCGAGCAGCGCGTCGCGCAGCTCGGCCTTCATGGCGCCGCCGATGGCGTTCATGCGCTCGGGGCGGTTCAGCCGGATCACGGCCACCGCGTCGGCGACCTCGTAGAGCAGGGTTTCGTAGTTCATGGGAATGCCTCCGCCTGCTTTCGTCAGGCGCGTGCGAGTACGTGAGCCACGGCCACCGAGCCGAGGCCGATCATGTGGGCCAGCGCGAGCCGCGCGTTCGGCTGCTGGCGGCCTTCGGCTTCGCCGCGCAGTTGCCGCGTGATTTCGGCCACCTGGCCGATACCGGTGGGGCCGAGCGGATGGCCCATGCCGATCAGTCCGCCCGAGGGGTTGATCGCGCAGCGCCCGCCGATGTCGGCGTCGCCGCGCGCCACGTAGGCCGCGCCCTCGCCGGTCTCACAGACGCCCACGGCCTCGGTGTAGAGCAGTTCCTCGATGGTGAAGGCATCGTGCAGCTCGACGATGTCCAAGTCCTTCGCGCCGATGCCGGCCTGCGCGAGCGCGGCGGCGGACGATGCGCGCACCAGGTCCACGAGCGCCGGCGCGTCGCCCTGCGGCAGCATCTCGCTGGTCGCGGCGGAGGAGAGCACCCGAACCGCTCGTTCGCGCGGCAGGCCCAGGCGCTTCAGCGCGTTTTCGGAGACCACGATCACCGCCGCCGCGCCCTCGCCGCGTGGGCAGCACTGCATGGCCGTGAGATCGCCCGCGACGGGGGCCGAGGCCAGCACCTGTTCCATGGTGCGCGGCTTGCGGAACTGCGCGTACGGGTTGCGCGCAGCGTTGCCGTGGTTCTTGACGGCGACGCGAGCCATGTCTTCCAGCGTCAGGCCATATTCGCGCATGCAGCGGCGAGCCAGCAGCGCGAACTTCACGAGCGGCACGTTGGAGGTGGGGCTCAGCGGCGCGAGGCCGTCCTTGAGCACTGCGCGGCGACCGTCGCCGAACTTGTCGACACCCATGGCCAGCACCACGTCGTGCTCGCCGCTGGCCACCTGTAGGCAGGCGACGCGGAAGGCCGTGGAGCCGGAGGCCGAGGCGTTCTCCACCTGCAGCACTTCGAGGCCGGTGGAGCCGAGGTGGCGCAGCATGACGCGGCCGGCGGCCATGCCGAGGGCGGCGGTGCCGACCACGGCCGAGCGCACTTGCGGCCACTGCAGCCCGGCGTCGGCCAGGGCTTCGCGCACCGCGTGCAGGCCCAGCTGGACGTAGGGCGTCTCCGAGGGAAAGCCATAAGGGTGCAGGCCGATGCCCACCACATACACCACGCGCTCGCGCAGAAGGGATGCGCCGTTCGTCATGCGGCCACCTCCGTCTCGAGCGGGCGGAACACCCAGTTGCCCGGACTGTCCTGTGCGTCCCCTGTACCGGTCCGCCATGCGGGCGCGAGCGCCATGCCGAGCACCAGCGCGCTCTCGTCGGCCACGTCGATGCGGGCCTCTTCCACCAGGCCGGGCGCGAGCTCCACCTCGCCGATCACCGCGGGCACCTTCAGTCCGGGCGTCAGCGCCGAATGCACGGTGACGAAGTTCAGCAGGCGCACGGGCGTGGCGCAGGCTTCGGCGCGCAGCTGAGCCGGCGCGGCGCCGCAGTGCCGGCAGCCCGGCACCTGCGCCGGGAAGCTGGTGCCGCCGCAGACCGTGCAGCGCGCGAGCTCGAGAGTGGGAGCGTTCATTCGACTTTCATTCCTGTCTGTTGCACCAGCTGGCGCGCTTCCTTGCGTTCCTGCTCCATCGCGCGGCCGAAGGCCTCGGGCGTGCTGCCAAGCGAGTAGGTGCCGAGCTCGTCGAGGCGGGTCCTGATGGCGGGCTGCTTCAACGCGTCGCCGAAGGCCTCGTACAGGCGCTTGACCACGGGCTGAGGCGTGCCGGCGGGCGCGACGACGCCCAGCCAGGTGGTCACCTTGAAGTCGGGCACGCCGGCCTCCGCCACCGTGGGCACTTCGGGGAGGTCGGCCACGCGGCGGTCGCCTGTCACCGCCAGCGGGCGCAGGCGGCCGTCGCGGATGAAGGGCATGGTGGTGGAGCGGCTGTCGGGCATGAAGTCGAGCTGTCCGCCGAGCAGGTCGGTGATGGCCGGGCCGCTGCCCTTGTAGGGCACGTGGACCAGCGGTGCGCCGGTGCGCATCTGCAGCGTGGCGCCGGCCAGGTGCATCGAGCTGCCGTTGCCGGCCGAGCCGTACGAGAGGCCGCCAGGCTTGGTCTTGGCGCGGCTCACGAGGTCGCTCACCGATTTGAGCGGCGACTTGGCGGGCACCACGATCACCATCGGGCTTTCGGTGAGCTGGGAGACCGGTGCGAAGGCCTTGGCCGGATCGACCGGCACCTGCTTGTAGAGGAAGGGGTTGAACACCAGCGGCCCGGGGTTGCCCAGCAGCAGCGTGTAGCCGTCGGGCTCGGCGCGCGCCACCACCTCGTTGGCGATGTTGCCGTTGGCGCCGGGGCGGTTGTCGATCACGATGGGCTGGCCCAGGCGCTTCTGCAACTCGGGCTGCAGCAGGCGCGCCACGATGTCAGAGGCGCCTCCAGGCGCGAAACCCACGACGAGATGGATCGGCTTGGTCGGAAAGTCGTTGGCCTGGGCACAGAAAGCCGCGAGGCTCAATGGCAGGGTGCACAGGAGCGGGCGAAGCCACGGGGTGCGCATGTCGGTGTTGTCTCCATGAAAAAGCGGGTGGGCGGAAGCGAAGGGACGAGCTCGTCCCGTCCGCCGGGCACGGGCCGGGCGTAGCGGATCGGGGAGCGAGAAAGAAAGAGGAGGGCGCGGGCCGGGCTCAGCCCTTCGCGGGCTTCAGCCAGCGCGCGCGCAGGCCGTCCTTGAAGGCCTGGATCGCCGATGTGATGTCGCTGGTCTGCGGATTGAGCATGGCCTGGGTGCGCAGGCCGCGCGCCGTCGCGATGAGCAGCTGCGCCTCGCGCTCGGGGTCGATGTCGTCGCGGATCTGGCCGGCCTGCTGCGCGTTCGCGACCTGCCGCGCGAGGGCGCGGTGCCAGCGTGCGCTGATGGCCGCGAAGGTGGCGCGGATCTGAGGCGCGGGGCCGAGGGATTCATGCATGAGCATGAAGAAGGCGCGCGAACTGTCGCGCGGCGCATCCATGCTCTCGAGATAGCAGTCGATTTCGCAGAAAAGAGCGTCGAGCCCCGACAGGCCCTGCATGCGCTCGAGCAGGCGAGCGCGATGGTCGGAGGCGATCTTCTTGATCAGCTCGTCGAGCAGGCGGTCCTTGTTGCCGAAGCGATGCTGAACGAGGCCGCGGCTGTAGCCGGCTTCCACGCCGATGGCCTCGAGCGTGGTCTGCGTGTAGCCGTTCTTCGCGATGAGATGGGTGGCCGCATCGAGCATGCGGCGATCGGACTCCGCGACGCGCTCGGCCTGCGTGCGCCGCGACTTCGACGGGACGTGGGTGGCGCTGTCGTTGGCGGACCGAAGCGTGGCCTCGTCGGGCGGCGGCGCCATGGGACTTGTCTGTGTCATGGCATCGATCCTAATTTACTTGCGAGCGTGATTGCAAGTAACATGAAGGGCGGGTTTACCCGAGCTTCAAACTTCCCAAGTTCAGCGCGCTGTTGAGTTCCATCCAGAAGTGACCCAGTGGGGGTGCGGATCGTTTGTCTCCCTTAACAGATGTGCAGGGACTGGGTCGACCAGGGCGAACTGGTGCGCCTGCTTCCAGACTTGGAAATCCGCACTCTGGACTTGAATGTGTTCTATCCGAGCAAGCGGAGCGCGGCGCCTGTGGTCAGGGCTTTTACCGAGTTGCTCAGAGCAAGCCTAAGTTTCGGCGGAACATTTGTCACCGCTGACACGCCTGCTTCGCAGAGCGTCGACGTGCCGAACGCGTACGACTACACATCGGCCCCGCTATACGAAGAGCCTCCGTCTGCTTGAGCTCGCCGCAAGCGATGCCTGATGCATGTGATGCTGCCATCGTCGGCAGCACCACACCACCCGGCTAAGCGTCGATTCTCATGGCGTCCAGATCCGGCATTGACCTGGTGTTCTCAGTGCGAACAGGATGAGCGCGCCGCTCCAGTTCGGCTGCCGTTTGCCCTAACGTCCTCTCCAGTTTTGAGGTCAGAACCTTGCCGATCTCGGACATTGGCTCCGGATCCGTCATGGCGCCATGGTGGCATGCAACTTCATAGACATTGACCTGGCCCGTCACATAGGGAAGCCAAACCTCAGGGGAGGGAAGGCGGGGCGTTTCGGTCGCGACGAACAGCATCAGATTGCCCGTGATCTTTTCGGGCTTGTAGTCCTTGAGAAGCGACACATTGTGTCTGGTCACTTCGTGCATTCTTTGGATGTGGTTCTTGCTGAGGCTCGAAAGAATCGATCTTTCTGCATTGAAGGTGATTCCTTCTCGGATTCTGTCTCGGTGGAGGTAGGCCGTTTTCCGCTCCACAGGGAAGTCGAGTCGTTCGACATCAGATTGCTGGACTGGCGGTTTGAAAACGTTCGCACGCAGTGGATAGGTATCGAGCAGAACGAGTTGGTTGTCCAGTCCGCTTTGCGCGGAGGCAAGGCGGGATATCTCAAGGGCTACGTACCCGCCGAACGACCAGCCGAGCAGGTTGTAAGGACCTGAAGGCTGGATCTTTCGGATCTCCTCCAGGTAGTCTGCAGCCATCGCCTCGATCGAGTCCGGCATGAGCGCCAGGTCGGTATAACCTCGGGCTTGCAGGCCGTATACCGGACGGTTGCTGCCAAGATGTTTGATGAGCGATCCGTAGCCCCAGCTCAATCCGCCGCCCGGATGGATACAGAACAGCGGTGCCGCATCTCCGGTGGCTCGGATCGGGATCAGTGTTTCGAATGAGTCGTTCTGAGCCTTCGAGTCGATCCGCTCACTGAGCTGAGCGACGGTGGGGGCCTCGAAGAGGGTGCGGATGGCCAGTTCCACGCCCAGGGCGGAGCGCGCGCGGCTGATGAGCTTGGTGGCCAGCAGGGAGTGTCCGCCGAGGTCGAAGAAGTTGTCGTCGATGCCGACCTGGGGCAGGTGCAGGATCTCGGCGAA
>JACXTT010010161.1_pt1 | contig 12740 bp, 15 predicted proteins | sample 9270951 | NCBI WGS metagenome assembly JACXTT01 (sample SAMN15532306, study PRJNA645909) | rock metagenome | isolation source: weathered quartz diorite | place: Puerto Rico | collected 2017-06-21 | reverse complement strand
GAGAAGATTGCCAACGCCAACCCGACGTCCTTTCTGCTGCAACCCAGCCCGCAGACGGTGCGCCCACTCCGCCACGCCACCAACGCCTACAATAGCGATGCGCCTTCGCTTATTTGAGGACTAGCTTGCGAGCTGAATTGGATGTAGTGCAACAAGCTCACAAGCTGGCAGCTTGCGGCTACGAAACTATGTTGCCTCGACCTTATTACACCCTGTTCATGCTCCTGTCGCTGGCGGCCTTCCTCGCTGCCCGGCAACTGCTGCCCAAATCGCCGGCGCTCGCCCGCCTCACCTGGCGCCAGCGCACCATGCTCGCTCTCGCCGGCTTTATCGGCGGCGCCCTCGGCGCCAAGCTGCCGTTCATCGACACCGACGACGGCTGGCTCACCGGCATCTGGTTCCGCGACGGCAAGACCATCACCACCGGACTCGTCGGCGCCTATCTCGGCGTCGAACTCGCCAAGATCGCCCTGAAAATTCGCGTCAAGACCGGCGATAGCTTCGCGATCCCGCTCGCCCTCGCGCTCGGCGTTGGCCGTTGGGGCTGCTTCTTCAACGGCTGCTGCTTCGGCGAACCGACCGATCTCCCTTGCGGCGTCATCTTTCACGACGGCGTCCCGCGGCATCCGACGCAGCTCTACGAGTTCCTCTTCCACCTCGGCATGGCGGCATTGCTTTGGCAACTCAGCCGACGTGGCTTGCTGGTCAACAATCGCTTGAAACTCTATCTGATTGCATACTGCGCCTATCGATTCGCGACGGAATGGATTCGGCCCGAGCCGACGGCCTATCTGGGTTTGACGTTTTATCAGGCGATCGTCCTGCTCTTCGCGCTGGCCCTGATCGCGCAATGGCTGTGGGACATGCGACAAACTCAAGTGGAGCAATCGCTCGTTCGCGCAGTATGATTTACTCCATGAAACGCTTCATCGCAATCGCCGCGGCCCTCGCGCTTGGCATGGCCCATTCATCCGCTCAAGACCTCTCGCTCAACCCCGAGGACCCCGCTTCCGCCGTCCACCCGCGCAAATTCGGCTTGCCCGGCGGCATCGGCGTCACGCGCGGCTGGTACGTCTGGCACAAGTTCGATGCGAAAACCTGGCAAGCAGAAGTCAGCCATGAACAAACCGGCGAGAAACACACCGTGCGCGTGTTGCCGTGGCTGACGACGTATCGCCATCTCGCCTACGGGGCGCATCCCGACGAGCTGTTGCCGGGCGAACGCGTCAATTTGTTCTTCAATCCCGACGACAAGCAGCAGCGGGCCTACCTGGTGCATTTCCAGGACGAGATGTGCCAGATGAAGTGGCACAACCATGCGTGGCAGGTTGACAAGGTCATCGACGGCGGCTTCACGGCCCGCGTCATGGCCGGCGACAAGCCGCTCGACGACAAGGTGGTCGAGTTCCAGTTCGACCCGAAGTGCAGCCACTGGCGCGGCGGCAAGAAGTCGGACATCGCCAGCGCCAAGGTCGGCCTGCGCGTCTATCTGACCTGGTGCTACGAAGACAAGCAGCGCGTCGTGAAGGTGTGCAGCGATGCCGCCAGTTTGGATGCAATCCAGAAGGAGGAGAAACAGCACATTGCGGTCCGCATGAAGAAGCACGGCATGACCGGCTTCGTCGAGGAGGCGACCAAGGAGAAGACGCGCGTCCTTGTTTTCGCGACCTGGTGGCAGCAAGCCGGCGAACTGAAGCCGGGCGACAAGCTGCGCTTGCAGGCCGACGGCAGCGAGCCGATCGCGGTCAAACTGGTCTCGCGCAAGAACCTGGGGACCTATGGCTCGGGGTGCAGCGAGTTGATCGTGGAGGGGTTGGACGCGACGCAGGTCGAGATCGTGCGCGGTTGGGGCCAGGCCAAGGTGGTGCGCGTGCATATTCCATGAAGGAACGCTATATTAGCAGAAGGAGAATTCGCCATGAGCCAAATCTTGACTGTACCAATCAGCGATCAAACTTTCGCCGCCATTCAAACGGAGGCGAAAACGTCCGGCGTGACGGCTACCGAAGTAGCCGCCGCCGCTCTCGAACGCCAATTTCGCAACGGCGCTATCCTGACGGAAGTGCAAATGCGAGCTGCCAGCGAACGCTTCGAACGGCACTTCGGCGAAGTCGCCGTCGGCTCCGGCGCGGATAACGAAAGCATCGACGCGGATTTGGCGCGCGAATACGCCAACGATCATGAAGGGAATTGATGCTCCTCGACACCTCCGGCCTGCTGTGTCTGCACGACCGCGCCGAGACGTTTCACGACCTCGCCGTCTCCTCCTTCCGCGCAGCGACGGTTCGCGTCACGCACAACCTCATTCTCGCCGAATTCGTTCCATAAGCCCAAGTTCGCAAGTTGCCGCGTCAGGCTGCATTGACGTTTGTGGCGGATTTGTTGGACCATCCGAAAATCGACATTATTTGGGTGGACGCTGCGCTCCATCGCGAGGCCATGGATCTACTGATTGCCCGGCTGGACAAGACCTATTCCCTTTGCGACGCCGTTAGCATGGTGCTAATGAAAGAGCGAGGCATGACGAACGCGCTCACGACCGACCGGCACTATGAGCAGGAAGGCTTTCACAGGCTGCTCAAGGCGACTTGATCGCGGTCAAGCTGGTGTCACGCAAGAACCTGGGGACCTACGGCTCGGGATGCAGCGAGTTGATCGTTGATGGCCTCGACGCCAAGCAAATCGAGACTTTGCGTAGGTGGACCGACGGCAAGGTTTTGCGCGTGTTTGGGCCGTGAAGGCGGAGGTCGGGATGAATGAGAGTGAATGGCTATCGTCTGCGGAACCAATCGACATGGCGCGCGGGGCGCCCACACGAGTCAGCCATCGCAAGTTGCGCCTCTTCGCTGCCGCCGTTTGCCGACGCATTCTGCACTTGCTTTCCGATGATCGAAGTAAAGCCGCAGTGGATGTTGCCGAACGCTTTGCGGACGAACAGGCAACTCTCGATAATCTTCAATGGGCGCGCGAGCAGGCGCACATAGCTCATAGGGAGGCATTTAATCGACTTGGAAAGTCTGGAGCATGCCTTGAGTGGGCCGCGGTCTATGTTGTGGATCCGGTTGCATACCACGGGGCCAAGAACGTAAGTTGGATGGCTGCCACTCCGAGAATCCCCGGTGGTGTCACCGATGCGGAATACACTGTCCAAGCGAACCTTTTCCGCGAGATTTTTGCCAATCCATTCCGCCCGGTTTCGATCGTTCCTGCCTGGCTCGCGCTCAAAGTGATAGTGCTCGCTGAAGCCATCTACGACGACCGCCGCTTCGCCGACATGCCGATCCGCGCCGACGCCCTGGAGGAAGCCGGCTGCACCAACGCCGACATGCTGAGCCATTGCCGGCAGCCCGGCGAACACGTGCGCGGCTGCTGGGTCGTGGAGCTGTTGCTCGGCAAGACGTGAATCAGCGAGCCTTGGCCTTTCGACTCGATTTCCTCTTGCCGTTCAAGCGGGCGCGAGCCTCAGCAAGAGAAATCGTATTCTTGTCCTTCGAGCGATCGGCGAGCAGTTTCATCAGTGCCTTATTCTTAACAACGGCAGCGATTTCGCGGTCGAAATCGTCGATTTCCGCGAGAACGAATTGCCGTCCTTCCAATGTTTCCAAAAGGACGTCCTCTTCGCCGGCAAGTTGCAGGACCTGCGGCAACGTGGGCGACTTCTTGCCTAGATCAATCTTTGTCATAACCTATGCTCCTTGCCGCACATGAACAGCTTGTTGTGTTTTTTCCAGCCAATGGCCTTCACCAATACTTGTCCGGCCGACTCGTCAACATCATAAAAGACGCGATACACGCCGATGCGCAATTCCCAGGCCGAAAGATCATTGACACGCAACGGTTTGCGATTCTTGGTTTTGGTTAAAGGCGTTGCCGTCAGCTGCTCTTCAATTGCATCAAGGACCAAATTCTGTTCAGCCTTCTTGAAATAGTCAAGATCATCGAGGGCGCTTTCGTTGATTTCGACCTCATACTTCATGCTTGCACCTGGACGTATTAACGCGGGATGCTCCTTTATCTTAACAGAAACCACGCCTTAGAAAAGCCGAGGAGGTTTATTGCCGGCAACCCGGCGAACATGTGCGCGGCTGCTGGGTCGTGGACCTGTTGCTGGGCAAATCGTGATTTGCCGCTTCTCGCCGACCCCCGCGGATGTTATGATAGACACCACGACTTGACGCTCATGCCCGCGATGTCAAAGCAGGTTGAGATACCCTCCTGCCCAGATGGCAAACTGTAGTCGCCCTCGATGTAACTCACGCTCAGCTATGCCTTTCGGCTGACGCGCCAGTTTGCCAACTGGATCAAATGGACGCAATCCACTCCTGAGTCAACACCATGCACAATCACATTACTTTCGCATTCCTTGTCATTCTGAGCCCTTCTCCGCTCTTCGCGCAGACGCTCGATGTCTTCCCGCCGCAGTTCGAGCTCTCCGGCCTGCACGAAGGCCGGCAACTGCTCGTCAGCGGCGACGCTCAGGGCGATCTCACGCGCGAGGCGGTCTACACCGTTGAGCCCGCGAATATCGTGCGCGTCTCGACGCAAGGCTACGTCCGCCCCGTCGGCAAAGGGGCCGCGACCATCCGCATCGAATCGAAAGGGCAGAAACGCGAAGTCAAAGTCACCGTCAACGATTTCGATGAAGCCAAGCCGTTGCACTTCGCCAACGATATCATGCCGCTGCTCACTCGGCACGGCTGCAACTCCGGCGGCTGCCACGGGCGGGCCAGCGGGCAGAACGGCTTTCGTCTGTCGCTGTTCGGCTTCGACGAGGCATTCGATTACAACGCCATCGTCAAGGAAGCGCGTGGTCGGCGCGTTTTCCCCGGCGCGCCTGACAGCAGCTTGATGCTCATGAAGGCGGCCGGCCTGGTCGCCCACGGCGGCGGCAAACGGCTCTTCCCCGAGAGCGAAGACTATCGCACCCTGCGCCGCTGGATCCATCAAGGCACTCCGCTCGGCGACGACAAGGCGCCGACCTTGAAGATGCTCACGATGATGCCCGACGCCCGGGTCATGCAACGCAAGCAAGAGCAGCAGATTGCCGTGCTTGCTCATTACACTGACGGCTCGGTGCGCGACGTCACCAGGCAGGCGCAGTTCCAGTCGAACGAGATCGCCGTCGCCGCCGTCGATGGCGACGGCATCGTCCGCACCTTCGAGCTGGCCGGCGATGCGACCGTCATGGCCCGCTACATGGGGCAAGTGGCTGTCTTTCGGGCGCTGGTCCCGCTCGGCAAGCCGATCGCGAAGTATCCCGATTTTCCTGCGAACAACTATATCGATACGCTCGCCCTGGCGCGCTGGAAGAAGCTCGGCATCGTGCCATCGGAGCTGTGCTCGGACAGCGAGTTCATCCGCCGCGTGACCGTCGATCTGTGCGGGCGCTTGCCGACGCCGGAGGAGACGAAGGCGTTTCTGGCGGATGCCGCGCAGGATAAACGGGCCAAGGTGATCGATCGCTTACTGGATAGCCGCGACTATGCCGCCCATTTCGCGATGCGCTGGGGCAACATCCTGCGCAACGCCAGTCTCGCCGGTTCGGAGCAGGCCGCCTATGCCTTCCACGAATGGATTCGCGATCACATCGCCCGCAATCGGCCTTACGACGAGTTCGTGCGCGGCGTCGTTGCCGCGGCCGGCGAATGGCAGGACGCTCCCGCCGTCAACTGGTACTGGCAGATGCGCGACGATCAACTGCACCAGCCGGTCGCTGACACCGCCCAAGTTTTTCTCGGCCTGCGTCTGCAATGCGCCAAGTGCCATCATCACCCCTACGAACGCTGGAGCCAAAACGATTACTACGGCCTGGCCGGCTTCTTCTCGCGCCTGGGCCGCAAGGGACTCGGCGAGCCGCCGCCGTACTATGCCTCGCGCACGCGCACCAGCAGCGAGATCAATCCGACCACGCTGAAGCCGATCGAACCGAAGCTGCTCGATGGCCCGGTGCTGAAAATCGCGGCGGAGGACGACCCGCGGCACGCCCTCGTCGATTGGATGGCGAAGCCCGACAATCCGTTCTTCGCCAAGGCGCTCGCCAATCGCATGTGGGGCCATCTGATGGGCCGCGGCCTGGTCGATCCGATCGACGACATGCGCGAGACAAACCCGCCGTCGAACCCCGAATTGCTCGAGGCGCTCGCCAAGGATTTCACCAAGTCAAAGTACGACGTCAAACGCCTGCTGCGGACGATCTGCAACTCACGCACCTACCAGCTCAGCTCGGAGCCAAACGAGTACAACCAGCACGACATGCAGAACCACGCCCGCTATTACGCTCGCCGCATGATCGCGGAGGTGCTGCACGACGCGATTGACCAGTTGACCGACACACGCACCGTCTTCAACAAGATGTCGCGTACCGCCCGCGCCGTCGACCTGCCTCACGAAGGATTCGGAAGCTACTTCCTCGACGTCTTCGACCGCCCGCCGCGTTCAAGCGCCTGCGAATGCGCCCGTAGCTCGAGCGCCAACTTGCCGCAGGTGTTGCACCTGTCGATGTCGCCGGCGCTGGAAGCGAAGATCAGCAACGGCAAGGGCCGCGTCGCCAAGCTGGTCGAGCGCAAGGCAACGCCGGCCGACGCGGTGACGGAGCTGTACCTGGCCGCGTTCTCGCGCACGCCGACGCCGGCGGAGCTGCAGCTATCGTCAAAGTATCTGCAAGCGCAGCCGGACTTGCGGCGCGGCCTGGAGGACCTGTGCTGGGCGCTGATGAACTCGCGGGAGTTCATGTATAATCATTAGGCGGCTCGGAACCGACATGAACATCGGCGTCATCGGCGGTGGCGTCTCCGGCATCCGCGCGGCACTCACGCTCGCGCGAGCCGGCGCTCACGTCACCCTGTTCGAAAAAAACCAGCACCTCGGCGGCCGCGTCTTCTCCTTCAACACTCCCGACTTCGGCGAAGTCGATATCGGCCAACACATCTGGCTGCGCTGCTGCACCGGGCTGGAACAGTTGTTGAACGACCTGGCCGTTCCCGATGACTGGGTCTATCGGCAAGACCGCGTGGCCATGACCTATCGCTGGCCCGATGGCCACGTCTGGACGCTGGCCATGGGCCGGTTGCCGGGCGGGTTGTCGGTCCTGCCGGTCTTGTTCGGGGCGAGGCTCGGCCTGTTCGAGAAACTGAGGTTCCTGTGGGGATCGCTGCATGCGTCGCTCTATTCGGAGAAGTCGCTGGCGGCGCTCGACTCCATCTCGATCGCGGAGTGGCTGCACGCCCAGAAGCAGCCGCTTGCCGTCGTCCAGTTGTTCTGGGAGCCGTTCATCGTCGGCGTTTGCAACGGCCGGCTGACCGAAGTGTCGGCAAAGTACGCCCTTTTCGCCATGCGTGAATCGCTCTTCAAGTCGCCGCGGGCCGCGGCGATTTGCTTTCTGCGCCGGCCGCTGTCGGTAGTGTTCGATCGGCAGGCCGCGCAGGTATTGCGCGACGCCGGCGTGGACGTGCAAACCGGCGTGAATGTCATCGGCGTACGTCCCGGAACACCTGTGGTCGTCACCACCTGCATCGGCCCGGAGCGCGAGTTCGACAAGATCATCCTGGCCGTGCCGCTCAAGCGCATGCGCGCCTTGCTCCCCGATGCGCCGCTGCCGAAGGCGCCACAGGACGGGGCGATTGCCGGGCTGCTGCTGCGTTTCGCCAAGCCAGTGATGGACGAATTGATGTTCATCGCGGTCGCCAGCCCCGCGCAAACCGTGTTCAACAAGAGCGCGGTGTGGGGACACACGAACGAGGACGGTTCGCAAGTGCTCGAGGTCGTGCTCTCCGCGGCCGAGCGCGAAGTCAAGCTCGGCGTCGAACGCCTGACTGCGGAGTTGCTGCCGGAGCTGGCCAAGCTGTTGCCGCGCGTCGCCCGGACGCCGGTCTTGGCGAAGCGCATGCTGGTGCATGGCACGGCAACCTTTCGCGTGACGCCGGGAGACGATGGCCGCCGGTTGGCGGCGACGCGAGCCGACCTGCCCAATGTCGTCCTCGCCGGCGATTTTGCCGCAACCGGTTGGCCCTCGACAATGGAGTCGGCCGTGCGGGCGGGGCAGACGGCGGCAGCGGAGGTGCTGAAGGGCGCCACCTGATCTCATTCAACTTGCCCTGATGCCGTCGCCGATGTAAACTACAACGATCCTTCCTCAGGGGGCTTTTCCTATGTTGAACATCACCGGACCGGCTTATCGTACCTGCGACGGCGTCACCCGGCGCAGCTTTCTCAAGGCAGGCTTCCTTGCTCTCGGCGGGCTGACGCTGGCCGATCACCTTCGGCTCAAGGCGCGCGCCAACGAGCAGGGCGAGGCGTCGCGCGACACCTCCGTCATCCTTTTCTGGATGGGCGGCGGGCCGAGCCATATCGATATGTACGATCTCAAGCCGAACGCGCCGGCCGAGTTTCGCGGCGAGTTTCAGGAGACGGCGACCAACGTGACCGGCACGCGCATCAGCGAGCATCTGCCGCTGCAAGCGCGCATGATGGACAAGTTGAGCGTCGTCCGCTCCGTGACGCACACCAACCCCGGCCACGGCATGGGCTCGCACTGGATGCTCACCGGCTATGTGCCGACCATCGAGATCAACGACAATCTCAACCCATGTGCCGGCTCGGTGGTGGCGCGGATGCGCGGCGCCAGTCAGCCGCGCATGCCGGCGTATGTCTGCGTGCCGAGCGTGCCGGGGCATTCCGGCGCGGCCTATCTCGGGGCAGCGTACAACGCTTTCTCGCCGGGCAGCGATCCGAACAGTGCCGACTTCAACGTGCGCGATCTGCGGCTCGCGCCGAACATCGACCTGACGCGCTTCCGCAATCGCCGCGACTTGCTGCAAGGCGTCGATACGCTGCGGCGCGACGTCGATCGCGAAGGCAACCTCGAAGGCTACGACCGCTTCTACCGCGACGCCTTCGAGATCGTCACCAGCCCGCAGTGCCGCGATGCGTTCGACATGCGCCGCGAAGACCCGCGCGTCCGCGACAGGTACGGCCGTGATTCGTGGGGCCAAAGCGCCTTGCTCGCGCGTCGGCTCGTCGAGGCGGGCGTCACCTACGTTACCGTCCACGTCGGCGGTTGGGACACGCACGGCAATAACTTCAACGAACTCAAGAACCGCCTGCTGCCTCGCTATGACAAGGCCTTGGCGGCCCTCGTGGAGGACTTGAGCGAGCGCGGCATGGATCGCAAGGTGCTGGTGATGACCTACGGCGAGTTCGGCCGCACGCCGCGCATCAACCCGACCGCAGGCCGCGACCACTGGCCAGGCGCCGCGTCGGTCGTCTTCGCCGGCGGCGGCCTGCGCATGGGCCAGGTCATCGGCTCCACGGACGCCCGCGCGGAATATCCGACCTCGCGGCCCGCCAGTCCGCAAGATGTGCTGGCGACGATGTATCACGTCCTCGGCATCGACTACCGCCACGAGTTCATGGACGCGGGGCAACGGCCGATCCCGATTCTGAACGAGGGGCGAGCGATGCAGGAGCTTACGTCATGACCAACTCATTTGGTGATGTCCTGGATGCAGCCGATCATCTGTCGACCGAGGAGCAGGAGGAGCTGATCGCCATCTTGCATCGCCGGCTATCTCAGTCAGCGCGTCAGCGTGTCATTGCGGATGTTCAGGAAGCCCGGCAAGAGTTTGCCACGGGCTGTTGTTCGCCAGTGACACCGGAAGAGATACTGCGTGAGATCATGAAATGAAGCGGCTGGTCTTGCCCTCAAGTGCGTTCACCCGTGCCGCGCGGCGACTGGTCAAAAAGAACCAAGATGCTGCTTCGGACTTTCAACTCGTGCTCGGATTGTTGGCCGAAGATGCCTTTCATCCGTCGCTAAAAACACACAAGCTGAAATGCGACTTGGCTGGCTCATGGGCATGCAGTGCAGGTCATGACCTGCGCATCGTGTTCGAGTTCATTCAGCACGCTGGAGCCGAGGCGATCCTGCTTCAATCGGTCGGAACGCACGACGAAGTCTATTGAGCGGCGTTCGGCATCGACTACCGCCACGAGTTCATGGACGCGGGGCAACGGCCGATCCCGATTTTGAACGAGGGGCGGGCCATGCAGGAGTTGGTGTCCTGTGAATCACAGCAATTTTCGAAGACGGCCTGCTGAAGCCAACGCAGCCGCTGGATCTGTCGGAGCACACGCAGGTTCAGCTCATTCTTGAGCCGCTCTTCGATTGGGAGCGGACACAGGCCGAAAGGCTGGCTGCGTTGGAAGAGTTTTTTCGGATGGCCAAGCCTCGTGGAGAGTACTTAACACGCGACGAACTTCATGAACGTCGCTAATTCCGGCCAAACATCCTATTGCAGTACTGCAGCCAAATGCTATGCTGGACGATGCCTCATAAAATGGACCCAAATCATCTGGGATCCGCTGCCTGACGGCAACGTCGAAGAGCACGACCTGACAACGGATGACGTGGATCACGTATTGCAGAACTACGAATCGCGGGGCACAAGCAAAAGCAGTGGTCGGCCGTGTGTTTATGGCCACACGCCGGATGGCCGTCATATCGTGGTGATCTACGAGGAAGTCGATGACGACACGGTTATTCCCGTGACAACCTACGAGGTCCCGGAGCGACGGAGAAAGCGCAAATGAGCAAGGGCAAGCTGAAGCATGTAAACCGGCGTCTGACGGATGAAGAACGAGCCCGCCACGCTCAAATCATTGCCGCAGCGCTCAAGGACATACCGCCGAAGCGCGGGGTTGGCCGCAAGCCGGCGCCGCCCGGCATTCCAACCAAGATTCGCCGAGCGCGTGAGGCACGAGGTTTGACTTGGTATGCCTTGGCAAAAGCGGCGGGAATTCCCAATCAGGCGACAATCCGCGACATCGAGCGAGGCAAGGACGTCAAGTTCTCCAATCTCGAAGCGGTTGCCGCTGCTCTAGGTCTTGAGTTGGAATTGGTCGAAAAGGTGGCATAAAGGAAACAACTATTGGCAAGCATGAACATGCGCATATTCTCACCATTACTTCTGTTTTTCCTCCTGTCGAGTCCCGCCTTCGCCGAACTGCCGCTCATCCGCCTCGATCGCATCACGCCACTCGGCGGACTCGCGGGGTCCGACGTCACTCTCGACATCGCCGGCCGCGATCTCGAAGACGCCAAGACGCTGCACTTCGATAATCCCGGTCTCAAGGCGATCTGGCTCAAGGCGAATCAATTCAAGGTCGCGATCGCCGCCGAGGTACCGCCGGGGACTTACGAGGTGCGCGCTGTCGGGCGTTTCGGCATCAGCGGGGCGCGGCTGTTCGCGGTGCAGCGTGGACTCACCGAGGTCGCCGAGAAGGAGCCGAACGATGACGCGGCGTCGGCTCAGGTCGTGCCGATGAACTGCGCAATCAATGCGACCAGTGACAACAATGGCGATGACCTTTATCGCTTCCCGGCCAAGAAGGGCGAGCGCGTCACCATCGATTGCTTCGCGTATCGGCTCGATTCGCAGATGACGCCGATGCTGTCGCTGGCCACGGCATCGGGACAAGACCTGATGCAGAGCAAGCCCTATCACCATCGCACCGACACGTTTCTCGATTTTCTGGCGCCGGCCGACGGCGATTACATCCTGCGTGTTCACGACATGACTTTTCGCGGCGGACTGCCGTATCGGCTCGTGATCTCGACGTTGCCGCACATCGAGCAGGTGTTTCCGATGGCGGTGGTGCCGGGCGCGAACGCGGAGTTGACGCTGTTCGGCCGAAATCTGCCGGGGGGGAAGGCGTCGCCGTGGAAGATTCATGATGATCCGCTGGAGCAATTGACGCTTTCTCCGGCCCCTTACGGGGGCCGGGTCACCGGCTTTGAGTTTGCGCGGCACATGCCATCGCCGTCGTTGAACGCGCGCGGCGTGCAGGTTTGGCCGCTGAAGAACGGGCTCAATCCGGTCACGCTGGCCTTTGCCGACGCGCCGATCACACTCGACAAGGAGCCGAACGATACCGCGGAGACGGCGCAGCCGATCACGCTGCCGACCGTAATCTGCGGGCGCTTCGATAAGCCCGGCGACGCTGACTGGTACAGCTTCACGGCCAAGGCGAATCAGACCTTCACAGTCGATCTCCTGTGCGAACGGCTGGAGTTGCCGGGCGATCCGTATGTGATTATCTTCGACAGCAAGGGGAACGAAGTCGCAACGTTCGACGATCACGGCATCAACTTCAACGCTCTCGCCCAGGCGAATCGCGACCCGCTCGGGCTGTTGCGAATTCCAGCCGACGGGCAGTACAAAATCTTCGTGCAAGAGCGTTATCGCAATGGCGGGGCGCGGTATCAGTACGTGCTCAAGATGACCAACGTCGAGCCGGACTTCTATCCGGTGGTCTTTCACGAGACGCCGAACGAGCCGTCGTGTCCCTGTGTCTATCAGGGGGGCAGTGCGTTTTTTGAGGTGTGCCTGAACCGGCGCAATCATACTGGACCGGTCGTGATCGAAGCGGAAGGCATGCCACCAGGGGTAAAATGCGAACCGGTGCATGTCAGCCCGCAATCGCAATTCGCCAACGTCGTCTTCACGGCAACGCCGGACGCTGCCGAATGGGCCGGCGCGATCAAGCTTAAAGCGTGGGCGACGATCGACGGCAAGAAGATCGAACGCGAAGTGCGGCCCGTGCAGCGACGCTGGCCGGTCGCCAACATCAACACCTCGGTGATGCTGCGCGAAACCTGCCTGGCGGTGCGCGGCAAGGCGCCGTATGCGGTTCAACTTTCAGCCGCGAAGCAATCCGTCGCCGCTGGCACGTCATTTGAGACG
>JACXTT010010160.1_pt1 | contig 12741 bp, 13 predicted proteins | sample 9270951 | NCBI WGS metagenome assembly JACXTT01 (sample SAMN15532306, study PRJNA645909) | rock metagenome | isolation source: weathered quartz diorite | place: Puerto Rico | collected 2017-06-21 | reverse complement strand
TGCGGGCCTCGCCAACCCGCCCCGCCACCGCAGAACGACAACACGGACAAGGCGACGGGGTTCAACTGAAGGTGGTCCGGCATGAAATGCCCCTTTTGCGGTCATTCCAATACCCAGGTACTCGACACGCGCATGTCGGAAGACGGCGATGCCGTGCGCCGGCGCCGGCGCTGCGAAGCCTGCGACCGCCGCTTCACCACCTATGAGCGGATCGAGCTGTTCTTCCCCGCCATCGTCAAGAAAAACGGCTCGCGCGTGGACTACACCCGCGCCAAGCTGAAGGATTCCATGCGCCTGGCGCTACGCAAGCGCCCGGTCTCGGCCGAAGCCATCGACGAAGCCATCACCCGTATCGAAGAAAAACTGCTGGCCCTGGGCGAAAAGGAAATCCCCAGCAGCCAGGTCGGCGAGCTGGTGATGCGTGAATTGCGCAAGCTCGACAAGATTGCGTATATCCGCTTTGCTTCGGTGTATCGGAGCTTTGAGGACGTGTCGGAATTCCGCGACGTGCTGGATGAATTCGCGGCGTCCACCCCCCGGAAGGGGTAGCAAAAGTAACAAAATCGTTGTTTAATCCCCGTTGCATTTCCGCAAGGCCCGCTGTCGCATATTAAAAGGGCCGGGATTGCAGACCAAAAAAAGAAGTTAACGAAGTCGGACGTCTTTTGACGGGGGTCAGAATGGGTCAACGCTGCCGCGGGGCAGCCGGCTTTGCCATGCTCGAAGCATTGGTGGCAATTGTCGTTCTGGCGGTTGGCGTGCTCGGCGTCGCCAGCCTGCTGCTGAATTCATCCCGCTTCACGCAACAAGCTTCCTACGACACCACTGCCATGCAGCTGGCCACCGAGATGGCCGAGCGCATGCGTGCCAATCCTGCCGTCTCGCAAACCGGCGCGGCGGCGGAAGCCATCACCCCGAACCGCTACTTCATCGACACCGCCACCGGGCAGCCACCCGCGCTCACGGCAGCAAACAGCCCGTATGCGATCGCCTGCTCGGGCACGGCGGCCGGGTGCGCACAGCAACTGGCGGATTTCGATGTCGCAGAGTTCTGGGAGAGTGTCAGCACAGGCCTGCCTGGCGGACGCGCCGTGATTTGCCGGGACATGGTCGCGTACGACCAGACCACCGGCTTCTCATGGGGATGCACGCCATCGGCCACTGGCCGCCCGGACGACGCACCGATTGTCATCAAGATCGGCTGGATCTCGCGGCTTGCCGCCAAAACCGTCGCGTCACGGGTCGACATGTCCGATATGGGCACGCGCCCCCAGGTGGTCATCGTGGCCACGCAGGGCACGGTGAACTGACATGCGGAACGCCAGGATGTATCTCAACGCCGGCCGGCATCGTCAACTGGGGCTGTCGCTGGTGGAGCTGATGGTAGCGATGACGCTGAGCCTGCTCCTGATCATGGCTGCCGCGGCGCTCTACCTGACCGGGCGAGCCAGCTACAACAGCATCGACGACACCACGGCGCTGGATGAGAAAGGCCGCTTTGCGGTGGATACCGTGGTGCGGATCGTGCGCCAGGCCGCCTGGAGCAACTATGCGGGCAACAGCGCCGCGGCCTCGCCCGGCGCCAGCGGCCCACCCGCGCCCAGCCCTGGAGGCGTCATGCTCACCACCACGAGCCTGTCGCCAACCATCAGCGGCCTCGACAACTGCGGCGCCCCCACGCAAGACCTCGGCAATCCGGCGCAAAACCTCGCGTGTCCTGCCCAAGCGGGCGCCGTGAACAAGAGCGATGTGCTGCAGGTCCGCTTCTTCGGTTCCGGCACGCAGCAGGACCGCACCGTTCCGGACAACAGCATGATCGACTGCTCCGGCAACGGCGTCGCCGAGCCGCAGGCCTGGGAAGACGCAGACCTCGCGCGCGGCATGGCGGTCTTCTATGTCAGCAACGATGCCAGCGGCATGCCTCAGCTGATGTGTGGCTATCGTCCACGGGACGCCGCCAACAAGGAAATCCTCACGGCAGGCACGGCGTACCAGGCTGTTTCGCTGGTCTCAGGCGTCGAAGTCTTCCAGGTGCTCTACGGCGTGGATACGAATTTCGACCAGACCCCGGACCGCTTCCTGTCGGCCACCGAGGTGCTGGCCCTGCCCACCACCTGGCAGAACGTCGTCGCCATCAAGATTGCCATGGTGCTGATGGGCGATACCGCCAGCGCATCGCCCCAGGATCCGCCAACCTTCCGCCTGTTTGGGCGCCTGTTCCCGGGCTCGCCGGGCAACGACACGTCCTTCACGCCTGCCACGCAACTGCAGCGGATGCGACGCCTGTACACCGTCACCGTACAGCTCCGGAACATGGCCACCTGCACCACGTGCTCGCCGACATGAACGCCCGCACCGTGCAACCCAACCCGCGTGGCATCGCGCTGATCACCGCCCTGGTGATGCTGCTGATCATCAGCGTCATCGCCATCGCCGGTGCCCGGCTGGCCATTGGCAGCAAGCGCATGGCATCGAACCAGCGCGACCGGGGCCTGGCTCAGCAAGCAGCCGAGGCAGCCTTGCTGGATGCGGAAATCGACATCCAGGGTGTCGCCGCCCCAACCAGCCGGTCGGCCATCTTCTCCGGCACCACGATGAATGTCCTGCCGTTCGTGGCGGGCTGCAATACGGGTGTCACAGGCGCCTCACCCTTCCAGGGATTGTGCGACCCGGTGCTCGACGGTACGCCGAACTGGCTCACCGTTGACTTCAGCCAGGCTGGCGCCAACGCACGCACGACCGCCTATGGCACCTTCACCGGCCGCAGGTTCCCGACCGCGACCGGCGGGCTGCTGCCTGCCGCGCTGCCGCGCTACATCATCGAGCCGATCAACGACATGTCGCCAGGCGCGAGCGAGGGCGCATACATCTTCCGCGTCACGGCCGTCGGCTTTGGCGCAAACCCGGCGACCCGGGTCATGTTGCAGTCGTACTACCGAAAGGGGGAATGAATGGCAACATCCATGACTGTCGCGGAGCACGGCAAATGAGCCGCATCCGGAAATTCCTGTTCGCGGCCATGGCTGCGGTTCTCAGCCTGCCCGCCGGCGCGTTGCTTGCCGCAACAGAACAGGGCAGCCTCGCGACCGTCAAGATCGCGCAGGCACCGCTGTACGGCCGCAATCAGAATATCCACCCCAACCTGCTGCTGACGCTCTCGGTAGAGTTCCCCACGGTCGGGGCGGCCTATCGCTCCGGTACGTATTCGCCGGCCACCGAATACATTGGCTACTTCAATCCGCTCAAGTGCTACAGCTACAGCGGAGGCGACAGCAACGGCTATTTTGTCATTGCTGGCGACGCCAACACGGCCGATCACACATGCGCGGGCCAGTTCAGCGGCAACTTCATGAACTGGGCCACGGCCTCGGCCATCGACATGCTGCGATACGCGCTGACCGGAGGCGACCGCGTGGTTGACACCGCCACGCAGACCATCCTGCAACGTGCCGTACTGCAGGAGAGTTTTTTCAACAGCAACTCTTACTTCCCCCGCAAGACTTACGACAAGGCGTCCTCGGTTACGCCTTTCACCAGCCGGACCCTGTACATCACTTCATGCGGCAACAAGGTGTTCTTCGGGGACAACACCGAGTCCGGCGCCAGCTGCTCGAGCCCCGGCAAGTACAAGAACCAGGGCACCTACCTGGTTCGGGTGCAAGTCTGCGATGCAAGCGAAGCCAAGTCCCGCACCGAGCTCTGCAAGCTGTATCGCACCGGGTACAAGCCGGCTGGTGAAATGCAGCGCAACGCCGACAAGGTCCGCTTTGGCGCGTTTGGCTATCTGAACGACAGTGCCAGTACCCGCTATGGCGGTGTCTTGCGGGCGCCCCTGAAGTATGTGGGGCCAAACACCGTCGACAGCAATTTCAATCAAGCCAGCAACCTGCGCCGGGAATGGGATGACGACGGCGTATTCGTCCAGAACCCCGAGAGCGCGTCAGAGAACATCAGCGGTGTCATCAATTACCTGAATCAGTTCGGGCGTTCCGGCGCCTACAAGTCATTGGATCCTGTCAGCGAACTCTACTACGAGAGCATCCGCTACCTGCAAGGCCGACAACCAACGCCCGAAGCCATCGACAACGCCAGCGCCTACAAGGATGGATTCCCGGTCTATACGCAATGGACAGACCCCATCCTTGCCAGCTGCCAGAAGAACTACGTCCTTGCCATTGCCGATATCAATACGCACTGGGACCGATACATCCCTGGCAACAGCAGGACGACCTATCTCTCCGGTGGCAAGCAGGTTTCCGCCAACGACCCGGCAAGGCCGGCGGACGCGATATCGAAATACAGCAAGTACAGCTTCGATGTCACGACCTGGACGCAGGCGGTGGCCGATCTTGAGAGTTCGGGAACATCCGGCAACAGCCGCCCCGACGCCTCGCTCGCAAACCTGGCTGGCGCCGACACTGGCTCCAGCGGCCACGGCACCTACTATATGGCCGGCGTCGCGTATTGGGCCCATACCTACGGCTTCCGCCCGGATATGCCGGAATTGCGCGTCTCCACGTTCAGCATCGACGTCAATGAGAACGGGAACGGCAGCGTGGGCGACGAACAGCGCCGCAGCCAGATGTACCTGGCGGCAAAGTACGGCGGCTTTGACGACCAGAACGGTGATGGCAATCCGTTCCGCACCAAGGGGGCCAGCGGCACCACCGTCACCAGCAATGCCGAATGGGAATCGTCGGGCGGATCCAATGTCCCCGCCAACTGGTTCCTGGCCGGGCAGCCGGCCGCCATGATCGCTTCCATCAAGAAGGTCTTCGCACAAATCGTCAACGCGGCCGGCACGTTGTCTGGCGTGGCACTGACCTCTTCCCAGGTGGCAAGCGACACCCTCTTGTTCACCCCCGGATTCGACCAGCGATGGAACGGACGCCTGTCGGCACTGGCGGTGACCAATGATCCCAACACCGGTGTTCAGATCTCCAATACCGAAACCTGGGAGGCCGGCAAGTTGCTGACTGCCCGCACCGCTGCCCGCAATCTGCTGACCTGGGCCCCGTCGGGCACGGCCGACAATGCAGGAACCGGCGCGGGTGCGGGCGCCACCTTCGAGTGGAAATCTCTCAACGCCGCGCAGAAGGCCGCACTGAAGATCGCGCCGACAGAGACTGACACCGTGGCCCAGAGCCGGCTCAGCTATTTGCGTGGCGAGCGCAGCCAGGAGCAAGCCACCGGCAGCACGGGGACCATGCGCTTGCGCGACTCACTGCTGGGCGACATCGTCAATTCGGGGCCCGTCTATATGGCGGCCCCGTCCGGCACCATCGCCGAAAGCGACTACACCGCGTTCTACAAGGCCCACAGCCGGCGTACTGCCGCCGTATACATCGGCGCCAACGATGGCATGCTCCACGCCTTCAATGCGGCCAATGGCTCTGAACTGTTTGCCTACGTGCCAAACGCAGTATTCGCCAACCTGGCCCAGCTGACCACGCCGAGCTATATCCATCGGCCTTACGTGGACGCCACGCCTGCCGTGGCGGAAGCCAGGGTGGGCAACGCCTGGCAGACCGTGCTGGTCTCTGGCATGGGTGGCGGCGCGCAAGGCCTCTTTGCGCTGAATGTCAGCGATCCTGCCAGCGTCGGAACTGGCAATGTATTGTGGGAGTTTACGGACAAGGATGATGCCGACATGGGCAACGTCATGTCGCCGCCCCAGATCGTCAAGCTGTTTGCCGGCAAGGACTCCGACAACAAGCCTGTGTACAAGTGGTTTGCCATGACCGGCAACGGCCTGAATGCCAACGATGCGGATGGCGCGAGCAATCCGGCTGCGCCTTCGGTGCTGTTCATCGTGGCACTGGACAAGCCGGCCGGGACGCCGTGGCAACTGGGCGTCAATTACTGGAAGATCTCGATGGCAGCGGACGCCACCGCCAGCATTGCCAACGGGCTGAGCTCGCCGGCGCTGGTGCGGCTTACCGACGGGCAGACCGTCGCCGCCTACGCCGGCGACCTCCAGGGCCGTCTCTGGAAGTTCATCCTCAATGGCGGCCCATCCACCTGGAACGCTGCCGGGGCACTGCCCTACTACGGCGGCGGCAACTACGGACGGCCGCTTTTCCAGGCCCGCGATGCCAGCGGAAAACCGCAGCCGATCATGGTCCAGCCCAAATGGGTCTACGCGCCCGGAGGCTACATGGTGGTGTTCGGCACCGGGAAATACCTGGAGCCTGCCGACACCATCACCACCGGCACGCTGACCCGGAACACCATGTACGGCGTCTACGATGCGGGAGGCTCCCAGTCGATCGCAGACCGCAGCATGCTGAACCCGGTCAGCTTGGCCCGCAACAGCAAAGGCGCTTACGAATATTCATCACGCAGCTATAGCCTCGGCTCAAAGGCTGGGCAGAAAGCGGGGTGGTACTTTGATTTCCCGGGCAACGGAGAACGCCTGGTCACCGCGCTCGTGCCGGCTTACGGAAAGATCTGGTTCAACTCGCTGATGACCGGCGATGACCTTTGCGGTGCCTCCAGCAACAGCGGCCGCTATCAGATCAATGCGCTGACCGGCATGCCCGCCACGGGGACATCGACCGGCGATCTCTCCACCTTCGGCATCCTGGGTGCGCCGGTGCTGATCCAGACCAAGACCACGGTGGATCCGCAACGCAATGCTGTCGGCCAGATCACTACGCTGAAGTTCATCGACGTGTTTTCGTTCGGCGCATCGGGTGGCGGCCGCAGCGCAGGCGCGTCGTTGTCCAGCAGGCCGCTTGTGTCCGGCAATACAGCCACCGACGGGGGGCATCCCACCACCGGGCGCCTTGGCTGGCGCGAGATTCGCAATTTCGGAGCCGCAAAATGAAGCGCTGCCACCGTGACTGGCGTCGCCACGCCAGCGGCTTCACGCTGATGGAGATGCTGATTGCCATCGCCATCCTTGGCATCCTCGCCGGCATTGCGTATCCCAACTACGCCGAACATGTTGCCAGCGGGCGCCGCACCGAAGCCAAGGCGGCACTGATGACGGCCATGCAGGCGCTGGAGCGTCGTTACGCACAGGCCAACTCCTACGTCGACCCCGCCGACAGCACGCGCGCCTGGCGCGGCTTCCCGCAAGCCTCGGAAAGCGGCAACTACACGATTGCATCCGGCGCGTGCGCAGGCCTGGCATTCAACGAATGCGTGCAGGTCAGCGCCACGCCCGCCATCGCCGACAACCGCTGCGGCACGCTGCTGCTACGCAGCACCGGCGAGCGTGGCGTGCTGATCAACAATGTCAGCGCCTTTGCGAACCTGCCGCAAGGATGCTGGTGATGCGCGATCAAGCCCCCCAACCTCAGGCCGGGTTCACGCTGATCGAACTGCTGGTCACACTGGTCGTGCTGGCCATCCTCGCCGGCATGGCGGCACCCGCCTACACATCGTTCATTCAGCGCAACACGCTTGCCACTGAAGCAGACGCGCTGGCTTCGTCGCTTTCCCTGGCACGGGCCAGTGCGCTATCGCGCAATAGCTGGGTCACCGTGGCGCCCGTCGGCAATGACTGGCAGAACGGCTGGACTGTCTGCCTGAACCCCAATCGAAACGCGGACTGCACTGGCCAGACCGTGCTGGTTCAGCATGTCCCCTCCGCCCAGGGATTGACCCTAGCGTTCTCCAGCACGCCGCAGTCGGCGGTCCTCTCCTACTCCCCCGTAGGCTATACACGCACGCTGGCAGATGCGATGCAGTCTGCCCAGGTGCTGATGGGACTGGGCACCGGCAACCAGAAACTCATCGATATCAGCCAGTTGGGCAGGGTCCGCGTATGCGCGCCCGTGCCGACACAAGCCACGGTGTGTCAGTAAGCGAGGCTGCCTGGTAGCTGTTCCCAGGAAAACCGAAACAACATTCCGCAAATCCTTCACGCTTAGGCACGTATTCGCCTGCTCGCGACAGCTACTTTGACGGTCCCTGCCAGTCTCGGTGACCGCCCATGCCGGATCTTCGCAAGCCCGCACATCAACCTGCCCACCCGCACCGCAGACCGCGCTGCGCCAGCCGCCCTGCGGGATTCGCCCTTCACGAAACGCTGTGCGCGCTGATCGTCCTTGGTGCCGGGCTGATGCCAATGATGGGGCTGGCGCCAAAGACCCTGGCCCAGCTGCGCGAACTCGACGCGCTGGCCCAGGCCGCCCGCCTTGCCGTGGAGATGGCTGAGCTGAATGCCGCGCAGCAGGCACTGCAAAGCGGGCGGCCAGACCTCTGGTCGAGCCGGTGCGGACGCGACCCGGCGTTTCCGTGCCCGGAGAATGCGCGACTGGTCATGGCAGGACGGCTTGGCGGGCGGGCCGGCATACCCGCGATCGCCTTGTGGGTGCAGCCATGAGGCGGGACGCATCCAGGGCGTTCTCGCTGGTCGAGTTGCTGGTCGGACTGATGCTCGGCCTGATCGTCACTGCGGCAGCCGTTGCGGCATTCCATGCCACACGTACCGCCTACCTCACCGCCACCGACCGCATCCTGCTCGAAGAACGCGGCCAGCGCGCCCTGACCATCATCGCCTCGCTGCTGCGCCAGTCCGGCTGGCCGGGCGAGCCCGTATCCGCCACCTCCTACCCGGCGCCGCCGGCCGTCAGCGGCGCCGACGACTGCGGCCAGCCTGCCATCGGCGCCGTGCCGTCCTGCGGCAGGGCCGGCGTCGGCCACAGCGATGCGCTGCTGGTTCGCTTCAGCGGCAGCGGCCTGCCGGCGGCGCCGGCGCAGCCGGATGAAACCATGGCCGACTGCAGCGGCTACGCCGTCGCCGCGCGCGTGGCCGGTGCTGACGCAAACGGCGGCTACGTCGCAGCCAACCTGATCTATGTCGCGGCGGGCGGCGATGGCGTGCCGCAACTGCTGTGCCGCTACCCGGCACGCCGCGGTGGCGTGATCGACGGCATGGGCTGGACCTCCGGCGCGCTGGTCCGCGGCGTTGAATCCCTGCAAGTCCGCTACGGCCTGGATACAGACCGCGACGGCCGGGCCGACCGCTTCGAGACGGCATCCGCGATCCACTCGCTGGGTGAATCCGCCTGGCATCGCGTGGTGGCCGTGCAGATTGCCATTGCCGTGCGCGGCGACCGCCCGGGTTCGGCGGCGGCAAACCCGGGCAAAGGCGCCGACCCGTTGCCGGCACCCGGCACCGCCGCCGGCGATCTGGCGCCGGCGCCGCCGGCACAGGCCGGCACCGCCCGCCGCGTCTATGCCACCACGGTGCGGCTGCGCAATGCGCCACGCTGCCAGGAGACGCTGTGCTAGCCCGCCGCCGTCCAGGCCGCCGCAAATCAGGCGCCGTCACGCTGCTGATCTGCGCCACGATGCTGCTGCTGGTGGTGCTGATCGCTGCCGGCACGCTGCACATGCTGCTGTCCGCGCGGCAACTTGCCGTCATGCAGCTCGAACGCGAAATCGCATTCCGGGCCGCCGAGGTCGCCTTGCTTGATGCCGAGTCGGACCTGCTTGCGGCGGCCACATCGCAAGACAGGATGGACCGGCTCGGCATTTGGCCGGCACCGGGACACTGCGGCAGCGGCCAACAGGCTGGCGTGTGCCGGCCTGCGGTGACCGGCCCGCCCGTGTGGCAGCCCTGGCTGCTGGCCGACACCAGCGCGGACGCCGTCGGCGTGCCGTTCGGCCGCTTCACCGGTGCGACGCTGCCGGTGCTGCCCGCGGGTGCCGCCGGCACGCGCGAACTGCCGCGGTATGTCGCCGAGATCCTGGAAGAGGCACCGTCCGGCTACAGCGCTCCGGAAGCCCCTTCCGCCACCACACCAGCACCACGGATCCGGATCACGGCCATCGGCTTCGGCCGCAGCCGTGCCGTACGTGCCGTGGTACAGAGCGTGATCCAGCCATGAGACGCCTCGTTGCCGTTGCCCTCGCCTGCCTGGCCAGCGCCATTGCACCCGCGTCTGCCGCCACCGGATCCGAAGCAGGCCGGCTGCCCCTGGCTTACCGGACCACGGCGGGCGCCTATCCGTGGACCGGGCGCTTGTTCGCTGTCGGCTGGCAAGGACCGGCGCCTGGGCTGTCGCCATATTTATGGGAAGCCGGCGCGAGCCTTGACCATCGGCCTTTCGGATCGCGTCGCATATTCACGTCGTCAGCGCCGCCGCAGCGCGTCATCGCGCTGCAATGGGATGCCATCGATGCCGCCTTCCGGCTTACGGATAGCGCGGACATGCTGGGCCGCCTTGACAGCGCTCAGCTCGAATGGCTGCGCGGCGACCGTACCCAGGCGGGCCTGCGCCAGCGCGACACGCGACTCGGCAATGCCGCAGGCGCCCGCGTGCGGGTGGTGGCGCCTCCGGCCTGGGCGCCTGGCAGACCCGGGCACACCGGCTTTCGCGCGCGCTACAGCCTGCGCCCGCACGTCGTCTGGCTTGGCACCAACGATGGCCTGCTGCACGGGTTCGATGCCGTGACCGGCGAGGAGCGCGCCGCCTTCCTGCCCGGCGTGCTGTTGCCCTATGCCGCCGCGATGTCGGCCACCGACGCGCCACTGCTGCCCGCGCCCTGCCCGCGCCCTGAAACGCAGGACGTGACGATCCATGGCGAGTGGCGCACGGTTTTGCTGTGCGGCATCCCTGGCAGCGCCAGGACCGGCAACCCCGCGGCGGCATTCGCGCTCGACATCTCGGATCCCGACGCTCCGATGCCCTTTGCATTGCTGTGGGAGATCGCCGCCACAGACACATTGTCACTGTCTGCACGCGGCGCGGTGCGTGCAGCCGGCGTCCCTGGCCAGGACGGATTGCGCTGGTACGCAGTCGTGACGCTGGTTGCCGCGACCCATGACAAGCCGGGGGCAGTTCGTTCCGGCCTTGCGCTGCTGCCATTGGACAAGCCCGCCGGGGCGGCGTGGGCCGGGCAGTACGCCGTCCGCACATTGCCATTGCCGGAACGCGACTGCCTGGGCCGACCGGCGACCGGCAACCTTGTGGCGGTCAGCGTGCTGTCCGACATGACAGGCAGGGCACGCGCTGCCTATGCGACAGACGATGCCGGCCAGCTATGGCACTTCCCGCTCGCCGACGCGCCACAGCCGAACGGAGCGCCTGCCGTGTCATGCCTCCACCGGATGCAGACGCCGGCGCAACCGCTCATGCCTGAAGCGCCCGTGCTGCTCGGATCGCCGACTGCGCCGGTCGTGGTCTATGGCGCGGGCAACGAACTTGCAGCGGTGCCCGACCTGTCGTCCTCGCGCGGCGCCACGGCGGTCCCGGTGGTGCAAGTCGCGGCGCAGGCCGGCGATGGCGGGCACATCCTGCGCGCGCAGCCTGCCGGCGCCGACAATGCAGGCTGGCATCTGACCCTGCCCCACGCCGGCGAACAGGTGGTGGAGGTCCAGCCGGTCTTCCCCGGCTATCTGCTGTTCGTGACGCGCACGCCCGATGGCGCGCAACGCAGCTACCTGGTGCTGGCGGCGACCGGGGAATCGGTCACCCAGAGCAGCACGGGCGAACGCCTGTACGTGGCCACGGGGCAGTTGCTGCAGCCAGGGGCCAGCGTGTTGGTGACCACTGCCGAATTACCCGCCGCACCGCCACAGCCGGGCCGCACCGCGCGCCAGGCTTACGAGCTGTCGCTGTGGGCTGTCGATGGCAACACGGTCACGCGAGTGTCGCAAACCATGGCCAGCCGGCGCACCGGGCGCCTGCGCTGGCGCGAGATCGTCGGACCGGCACGGGAGGATTTGCCATGACTACCGCGGCGCCTGCCTCCCGGCCCCGGGCCGGGTTCAGCCTGGTCGAGCTCGCGGTTGCGCTGGCCGTCCTCGCCATCCTCGCGGCCATCGCCGTGCCCGCGTGGCACGGCCACCTGATGCGGGGATGGCGGGCGCAGGCGCGTACCGCGCTGACCGGGGGAATGCTGCAACTGGAGCGCCATGCCGTCGGCGCCATGACGTTTGCCGCCGAACCCGGTGGCGAAGTGGCCTTCGGGGAATGGCCACTTCCCGTACCGGCCACCGGCACCGTGCGTCATGTCGTGACAGCCGCGGCATGCCCGCAGGCAGGCCTGGATTCCTGTGTTGAATTGCGTGCCGTTCCGCAACGGCCCGACCCGGAGTGCGGCGTGCTGATCCTGCGCAGCACCGGACAGTGGCTGGCGCTGCCCGAAGGTGAAGCCGTGCCACGCCCGCTTCCGTCCCATTGCTGAAGGCGCGATGACCCGCCACGCACTCCGCCGCCACCATGGCCTGACCCTGGCCGAGCTGCTCGCCGGCCTGGCCATCGTGGCACTGCTGGCGGCGGCATCCTATCCGGTGTTCAGCGGCCTGCTCGCCCGGCAACAGGTCACACTGGCGGCCGACCGGCTGGCGGCATCGCTGGCGCTGGCGCGAGCCACCGCACTGGCGCGCCGCCTCGAGGTGACGCTGCAGCCGCTGCCGGGCGAGGCGACGCTGGGCCCTGGCTGGCAACTGGTTACGGCAGACGGCGACCCGGAGCGCCGCGCGGTGCTGTCCGTGGTCGAGCCGGGCATGCCCTGCCTGTGGGTGACGCTGCGCCAGACCGCCCGCGGCACGAATGTGCTGAAATTCCTGCCTGTGGGATACTCTCGATCTGAGCAGGGCGGTTTCCAGGCCGCCACTTTCACGCTCGGCTGCCGTGGCGAGCAGCGGCAAGTCAGGCTAGGCGCGCAGGGACGTATCCGACTCTGCACACCCGGCCGCGACGCTGACTGCGATGCGACGGAGTCCTCCGGACCACCATAACCCGGCAGCCCTGTATTCCAGATCGCTGCGCCAAGGCA